>Ga0207975_100023_pt1 | contig 188927 bp, 183 predicted proteins | sample LakWasMe91_HOW11_2_FD_183913 | JGI IMG/M metagenome (GOLD analysis project Ga0207975, IMG submission 183913) | Freshwater sediment methanotrophic microbial communities from Lake Washington under simulated oxygen tension - Sediment Metagenome... | ecosystem: Environmental > Aquatic > Freshwater...
AAGAACCGAAACCTCCAAAGGAGAAGAAGATTGGAGAGCAGAAAACGATACAAAAACGAGTTCAAAAGAAAGATCGGTCTTTGGCTTCTGGAAAAAGGACGAAGAGTAAAAATGGAAGAAGTCGCAACGAGACTGTGTGTGACGAAGAGAACTCTTCGAGCCTGGAAAGCAAAAGCTAAAAAGGATTGTGATAAAAGGTCAGGAAGACCTTCTTATACAAATGAAGATCATCGTCGTGCTTTAGTGCTGGTTGCTCGTGAATTGAAAAAGCAAGGCTATCCAGGAAGCCCTGCGATTGCATCTGCATTGTCAAAACAAGTTCCGCTGAGATTGATTCGTCTTTACGTTAGAAAAATTAAAACTAGACGAAGAATCAACTTGCGAGAGCTCCATCTCCAAAATCGAATCTCAACCGTTGTTAATTCTGCCAATGTCATCTGGTCACAAGATGGAACACATTTAGGCAGAAATAAAAAAAGATCTGTCGAAGCTCAGGTTATAAAAGATCGTGCAAGTCTAAAAGTGTTGTCTGTTCTGACAGGAAACAGCACTGATGGAAAAACAATAGTTGCCATGTTCAAAGAATTAAAAAAAACGCGCTCATTACCACTGGTCTGGATGACGGATAACGGTTCTTGCTACGTGAATAAAGAAGTCGAAAAGTTCATGTCTGACGAAAGAATAATCCATCTGCGTTCATTGCCTCATACGCCTCAGCATAATGGATCGGCCGAAAGGATGATGTTTGAACTAAAAACAGCGTCCTTGCTGGGGAGAAAGACTCTTGTGAATGACAATCTTAAGGTTCACGAAGCCTTCACAACAAGCGCCTTGATAATAAATGAATACAGAAAACGGTCCGTGCTTGGATTTAAGAGTTCGAATGAAGTTGACGAAGAGATGCTAATGACTGAGCCCAATGTGAGCCGTGAACAGCTTTATGCAGAGTATGCTGAAGAGAAAAAACGACTGCATGAAAACATGCGTGGACGTGAGCTGCGAATGTGTGAACGCGAGATGGTTATGTGCTTATTAGAAAAATACGATCTGATAAACAGATCGAGAGGCATCAAGGATTATGTTGCGTGAAAAGAGGAAGTTTTTATGTGTTCACTACACTCAATTGAATTGTTTTCAAAAACTGAATCGACTTAATCATTATTTGGGAACGTTTTCGGTTCTTCACAATAGTGATGTTCCCAAAATGTTCCCAAATTATTTTATTCTGTGTGTGTGAAGAGAGAATTTTTGATTAAGTTGTTGTTTTAAATGGCGCACCCGTGTGGATTCGAACCACAGACCTACCGCTTAGAAGGCGGTTGCTCTATCCAGCTGAGCTACGGGTGCATGAGATTTGATAGAAAAGAAAAGTAATGGCTTAAGGGCTTAATGTCAAGCGAAACATTAGCTTTTAGCGCGGGTAAGCACCTGAAATTTTAAATAATCTTTGCCCGAAACCCTCGCTTCGCCTAGACTAGAGGTATGACTCGAGAAATATCCAAAAGTTTTTACAGCTTCGATGAAGTGAAGGCTCACTTAAAGAGTGGAGTGCCTACGCTTTATCATTCTTCCCAAACCTCCACTGTTATTCCATTCGAAAAACTTCAGGGACTGTTGAATTCTTCAACCGTGCTTGGAAATTTGTCGACGATTAAAGGACACATGGAACTGACACCGGAAAAAAATATTTCTGTTTCGGGATTTGTGACATGGAAAGAAGCCAAAGAATTTTGTCGCGCTCACGGACGAGAGATCATGACTTCGCCGACAGAAGAACTGGCCGGCGTTCTTTCGGGAATTGCTACCAGCTGCACGGGCGAGCGCTCATTTGGTTTTAAAAATCTTCGTTCGCAAATCGTTGAGCTTGCTTATCTCGACTACGCAGGTGTTGAGCATAAACTTCAGGCCGATAAAAAATTAAATCTTCCTTTCGATCTTTCTTCTTATCAGAAAGATTTTTCTCCTTATAAAAATTTTAAGAATGCTCCTTATCCTCGTCTTGAATTCGAAACGGATTTGATGACGGGAACAGAAGGACAGTTAGGCGTGATCACTTCCGCAGTGTTGAAAACGATTCCCTATGAAGAAGAAACTTATCTGTTTATTCTTCTTCCACGCTGGGAAGAAAATTACGAACCGCATTTGGAAATCTACAATGCTGTTCAGGGTTTTCGCGATGAAATCCGCGCGGTGGAATTCATCGACTCAAATTCTCTTTCTTATCTTCCTGCCGAGAAAAATCCTGGCAAAAACCAAGACGCTATCTTTCTGGAAATCAGAAAAAAAGATTTTGAAAAAGTTTATGAAGAACTTCTTTCTAAACTTACTCATTCCGATGAAGAAACCATTTTCGAAATGAATCCTTCCAAGTGTCGCGACCTTCGCATGAGCGTTCCTCGTGCCATTTTCGAAGTCAATACTCGCATGGGGGTTACGAAGAAGGGGACAGATGTTCAGGTCTCTTCAGAGCGTTTTAAAGACCTCATGGACTTCTACCGCAGCTATACCAAGCTCGGCGTTGCTTACAATCTCTTCGGCCACTTCGGCGACGCTCACTTGCATTTTAATTTTATGCCGACGCCTGATAAAAACGATTTCTGTAATGAGCAGCTTGAGCGCCTTTATCATGAAGTTTTAAAATGGCACGGCTCTCCCTTTGCTGAACACGGCATTGGGCTCTTGAAGAAAAAATTTATCGCTCCTTTCTTTTCTGAAACTGAGAAACAAGTTTTCAGACAACTCAAAAAACAGTTTGATCCGAAAGGACAATTTTTCCCTGAAGGATTCATGTCATGCTGAAAGCGCGAGTCAACAAATCTGCCAAGCGCGAATTTGAATGCAGGATTCTTGATTCGGGTGAACTAGTTACTGCGACCGCCTTGGGCAATCTTCTCAAAGGCGACGAGAACACAATCGTCGTCGGCGATTATGTGATGATCGACGACAATAAAATTGTCGAAGTTCTTCCGCGCACCAATGAGATTTACCGTCTCATTATCCGCGAACAAAAGAAAAAAGTGACCGCAAGCAATTGCGATCTTCTCGTCATAGTGAGTTCCATTTCAAGGCCAGAGTATAAACGCGGCATCGTCGATCGCTTTCTGGTTCGTGCTCACCAATGGGGAATTCGCCCGTTGATGGTTTTCAACAAAATGGATGAATACGAAAGCTTCAAAGACGAGATCGATATCAAATTTGAATTCGACCGCATGGATAAATTAGGGATCGAATGTTTTGAATTGTCTGCAGCTGATCCGACTTATAAACCCCGCTATCTTGCTCTAGGTTTAGATGATCTCAAAGACCGTCTTCACCACAAGACATCTATATTTCTGGGACAGTCGGGAGTAGGTAAAAGTCGTTTAATCTCTCAGGTGTCCGATGGAAAAATCACCCTTCTTTCAAATGAAGTCGGCAAGGTCGGAAAAGGAAAACACACGACAACCTGGAGTGAAATTGTTGACTGTGAGACTATGTCTCTCATTGATTCTCCCGGCATTCGTTCGTTCGGAGTAGAGGATTTACTCGAGGAAGAATTAATAACGTACTTTCCGGACATCGAAGAAGGTGCTGTTCACTGTAAATTCTCCAACTGCGACCACAATGAAAATTCCAAAGGTTGTTTTTTCTATTCTAAACTTGACCAAAATGCTTACGAAACTAAGCTGGTGATGTCTCGTCTTGAGTCCTATTTACGAATGAAAGAAGAAATTTCCCAAACCCCAAGTTATCTCAAAAAATAGTCAAATAATTTTCTCATCAGACGATAAGCCCGGAAGTAAACCTTATGGGAGTTTGAAATATGTCTGATTTTAAAGTTCTCGATTTCAATAAGAAGAAAGCTGAAACTATCGAAATGAAGAGAAGAGCATTCAATCGTATTGTCTTCCAGAATTTCCTTGGTGCTTATTCTGTAATCGATGACAACGGGTCAATCTATCCAGTGACAATGGTCGACATTGCCGGAGACGGTTGTTCGTTCCAGGTTCCCTGGAATCCAAAGAAAGATAAAAAACTTGCAGCAGACACTGAAGTGTCAATGAGAATGTATTTCACTGATGCGTCTTACATTCCTGTTATCATGAATGTGCGTCACGCGAAAGAAGTCATTGCAGACGATGGAACAACGTATCTTCAATACGGTTGCGAATTCGATAAGAGCGTTCCTACTTTTGAAGCTATGCAAAGCTTCATAGATTTTCTTTATAAATTCGCTGAACACTCAGCAATTGATAAAGGCGATACAAAAGTCTATTTCAAATAGTTTATTCTTTATGATAGCTTTGTACTCCACGAACTTGGAGTACAAAGCTTATGAAACTGGCCATTATCGGCTCCGGACCCTTAGCCATTTTGAGTGCTCAACACTTTGACCAGCTTGGGGCAGAAGTTGTGCTTTTTCAAAAAAATCCGCTTGGTGGAAACGTTCGTTTTCTTCTCAAACATTTTCCTGATATGCGACTTCCGTTCAATGGCAAAGAAAAAAAACTTTCAGAATTCTGGGAACAAGACCTTGTTCCGGCAATTGAATATATCGAACAAAGACAACTGACAAAGGCCGGTGAAGTTCAACGGGTTCACAAGCGCTTCCTGCACAACGAAGAAACGATTTATGGAAAGTCGAGACTACATGATCTTTTCCGTGTCGTTTTTTCCGTCAATCCGAAAGAAGCAATCTTGAAGCAACTTGAAGAAAATCCTGAAATGTTCAAGCAGCTCGGAGATCAGGTCGTCAATTCTTTGCATATGCCAGTGGAGAGTTTTGAAGATTTCGACATTGTCATTGATGCCAGAGGAGCAGGACGCGATCCTATGCCAATGGGAGCGGCCAATGCCTGTGCCTTAAATGAAAAAAACATCAGAGGAACGGCAGAGATTTATTATGAAAAGAATAGTCTCGAATGTTCTCTGGAAAATAAAAAGTCACTGGTTCTTGTAGGGAACTCAGATACAGCGGCACTCGCCTTATTGAAGTGTAAAGAATGGTTGTTCGCAAAACCTGAACACACTCTCAGCTGGGTGACTCACACTGAGTATACAAATCCTTTTCATCATGAATGGCTCAATGAAGAAGTAAAGAAACTTGTTCTTGAAGTGAAAACACATTTTGAAAAAGAAAAAGAAATTTTCGAAAAGAAAATCCGAGAATGGCGCGATCTTGAAGATTACGTGAAAGTAAAAGTTCCAAAACCGTTGGAGCCCGAAGCGAAACTAAAAATCTTCCAAGGCTATGATGTAACTTCAGTCGACAGACTGCTCGATAGAGAAGGTGTCTTTGCAACAATCGAGTCACCCGATTTCAGAGACTACGCTCCCGTGAATGATCTTAAAACGCTTCCGGCCGATGCTATTCTGGTTGGATGCGGAGTTATTGAAACCTCATTGGTTGAATCCGGGGAAAAGGCAGATGAGCCCGGTTATTATCTCTTACGAGCTGCAACTCTCTCGACAGGACTACATCAAATTCAAAAAATTGAAGAAAATATTCTTTCGTTTTTCTCGAGGGCAGAATGAGAATAATTTTATTTCTTTTTCTCATTCTTTTCACTGCAGCTTGTTCAAATTTTTCTCAACAAGGGATGAAGCCAAGAACAGTAGAGGATTATTACAGCTCAACAGGTGTTGAAAAATATTTTCTGACAGAAATTCCTTCCTGGGCAAATTTTGATCAGACGGCTTCATGTTATCGTCCAACAAGCATTCGTTACTTCGACATCAATGCCTTGATGAAGAGTTATGGCCTTGAATATGCCAAAGCTCTGCAGGTGCAGGCTTCTTATAACGAAGAAATGGTTTTGTTTAAAGGCGAAGCAGACAAACGCGTTCCTACTTTAAAAGAAGAAGAGTTACTTTTTTACAAAGTTAGTGAGAAGGTTTCGAGCAAAATTATATTTTTTGATCCACCAGCCTTTAAAAGAATCAATCTTGTTTTAATTGATGAAGTTCTAGACGATGCCAAAAAAGAAAAAAAACTGAAATCATTTCTTCATTCACCGGTGATGGATGAAGGTGTTCCTGTTATTTTCAGCTTTTGTTTAACCAGAGCAGAAATCGAAAAGCGTTTTCCTGATATCAACACCAAAATGATTACAGCAGAAATGCTTTCGGTTTACGGATCAAATGGAGAGAAAGCTCCTCGATTCCAGATTGATTTATCTCAATTTTTTAAGCCAGCTCAGAAAATTTATTTTTACTCACAGAAAACACAAATAAATAACGATCAAATAAAAGGTTTATTTAAAATTCAAAACTATTAAGGAGTTTTTATGTTCGGATTTGGAACTGTTAAAAAAAGCGAATACAAAGAAGAAGCAGATAGATTAAAAGCTATTTTCAAAACAAGCGAAGGTGAGTTTGAAGTAGAACTCTATGCTAAAGAATGTCCTGAGACAGTCTGGAACTTTGTGAACCTTGCAGAAGGGAGGCAAGAAACAAGTAAGACAGGTCCTTTCTACGACGGTCTGGTTTTCCACAGAGTCATCGACAATTTCATGATTCAGGGTGGATGTCCTGAAGGTTCAGGAAGAGGCGGTCCTGGTTACAGATTTAAAGATGAATTCAATCCTTCTCTTCGTCATAGCAGCGCTGGCATTCTTTCAATGGCGAACGCTGGCCCGGGAACAAACGGATCTCAATTTTTCATTACGCTAGTTCCAACTCCACACCTGGATGGCAGACATACAGTTTTCGGAAAAGTGACAAGTGGAATGGACGTGGTTTCGAAAATCGGTAAGACAAAAACGGGTCCGATGGATCGTCCCGTTAAAGATGTTGTGATCGAAAAAATTACTATCGTTAGATAATTTTTCCATTAAGATTTAGTTGTTAAAATGAAATACATTAGTTATGTTTGCCCTGTCAAACTTTTATTTTAGACAATTAACTTTCAAAGGAGAAAGAATGAAGAAGTTAACAGTAGCAATGATCGCTACCATGATCGCTAGTATGACTGCTGCTGGCGCATTTGCCGGGGACCATACGATTAATATCGTAGGACGCACAGGATGGAAGTGGAACGATAAAGATTCTAGAACTGAAGCGAACTCAAGCTCATTTGACATTGATTATTTAAGAACGTCATTTGCAGGGGCCATTAATCCGACAGTGAAGTATTTTGTCACTGGCGATTTATTAGAGACTAGTTCTACAAAAGACAATGTCGATAATACCTCTGCTTTTATTGATGAAGCTTTTATCACTAAAACTTTTGCTTCAGGCACTGGAGTGACTGTCGGAAAGAAAACGGTGTTCATTGGTGGACGAGATTTCGATTACAGCGATTCTGATCGCTATACGACTTCTTATTTTTACGACGCCACTCCAGATAACCAGGTCGGCCTTACATTGACTCAAGAGTGGGAAGGGCAGACCTTTGTCGCTCAATACTTCAACGGTAATAAGAACAATGGCGGAACGACCAACCAACAGTCGAAATATGGTTATTCCTTTGGATGGTACGGCGAACTTTTTGGTGGATGGGTTAAGCCGATTGCAGCTTATACAATTGTTCCTGAAGCGGCCGGCGCTGATACGTCTTTAAAAGCTGCTGGCGCTACGCCTGATATTCGCGCTGGAAAAGGCAATGATGAATTCATCGCCGCTGGTCTTCAACTGAATACGCCTCATAACATTGTTCTGGAAGGGGATTACACTATCCTAACTGAGAAAAAAGCAGTTGCAGGCGACAAAGATTTAAAAACGAGATCGATTGTCGGAGTGATTCGTTATACAGCTGAACGTTTTTCTCCATTCGTAAAAGTTTTTTCAGATGAAAGAAAAAACGATGGAACTAAATCGAATAAACGTTTTGCTTATGACGCTGGTGTTGAATTAAAAGAAAAATCTGAAGACGCAATCAGATACCACGTTGTTTACTCAGGTTCGACTGTAAAAGATTATACAACAGGATCTGAGGTGAAAAACTCACCAAAGCAAATCTATGTTGGTCTGAAATTTGATGCTTCTATTTTAAAATAATTTCTAAAACGGGCCGCCTAGAATCCAAATTCCAGGCGGTCTACCATAAGTTGAATTGATTCATTTCCATTGAAACGATTTAATCCCAAAGTGAAATATACTGAAAGATCTTCCTTCTTCAAATTCTGAGTTGAAAAAATAGATTCAGGTGCAGGAGCTTCATATTTACCGATGTAATTGAAGCTGATGCCTTTGAGTTTGGTTTTTTCTTTTGAAAGGCTCCATCTGACGTGGGCTTCTTTCATAATATCGTAAGAGTCGAGTTGAACGCCTTTCATTTTGAAAACAGGTTTTTCATTTCCCATTCCGAAAGGTTCAAGCAAATCGAGATCTCTCATAAGCTTCGGATTGATTTCAGTTGCTTCAATTTCAAGATCATAAAAATCCATGCGTGTTCTTTCAATCGCAGGAATATCTTTCAATAATTCATTCATGTTCTTAATGAATTCCTGCAGATTTTCTTTTGGCATGGAAAGACCAGCAGCTGCTTTATGGCCTCCAAATTTAATGAACAGATGTTCATTTTGTTTCAGAAGATTGAAGATATCGAGGGTGCCGGCACTTCTACAAGAAGCTTTGATAATGCCGTCGTGTTCACTGTTCGTGAATACAATCGCAGGGGCCTTAAAAGTTTCTACCAGTTTTGAAGCGACAATACCGATAACGCCTTCGTGCCAGTGCGGTTGATAGACGATCGTGATTAAATGCTCACTGTCAAATCCTACACTTTTTCTTTCGCGCAAAACTTGATCGCGTGCTTCTTTATAAACTTCGCTTTGAATAAATTTTCTTTCCTGATTGCAAGAGACGAGATGATTGTAACATTCGCGCGCTTTATCCGCGTTGTCAGCGATCAGCAATTGCAGAGCTAATTCCGGATGATCGAGTCGCCCTTTTGAATTGATTAATGGGCCCACATGAAAGGCAAGCTTTTCAGAAGGAATTGTTTTCGCCTTCAATTCATCTGCAGTGAAAAAGGCCCTAAGACCAGGGTACTCTGTGTCCTTCATTAACTTAAGACCATGACGGACGAGTTTCAGATTGACCGGACTCAGGTGAGCAAGATCGCAAATCGTTCCGATAGCAACGAACTGCAGGAGAGAGTATATAGATGGAATTTTTTGTCCCTGAGCAATCAAATCATTTCTGATCTGAACGGCAAGAGCAAAGGCCACAGCTACGCCTGCAAGCGTTCTTAATTCAGCATCAGTTTCATCGCGTCTGTTCGGATTGATGACTGCAAAAGCATTCGGCATGGTTTCGCGCGCATCTTTATGGTGATCCGTGATAATTAAGTCGAGACCTTTTTCTTTTGCCAGATCTGCGGCTTCGTTATTTGTAATTCCACAATCGACAGTAATCAAAACTTTTATTTTCTTCTCAACAGCTTCTTCGATGGATGAAAGATGTAGTCCGTATCCTTCAATAAAGCGCGAAGGCTGAACAAGATCTGTTTCCACTCCAAGCATTTTAAAAAAATGATAGAGGAGAGCACATGAAGTTGTTCCATCGACATCGTAATCGCCATAGACCCCGATTTTTTCTTCGCGGTCTATAGCTTCTATAAGTCGTTGTGAGGCTTTTTTGATGTCTTTAAGTGAAGAAAGGTCTGGAATGGTTTTCAAATCCCAGGAAAGGAAATTTTCAATTTGTTTTCGATCAAAACCCTTTTTCTCAAAGAGTCTTTGAATAACTGGATGTAAATCTTGCATCCGTTAAACATAGCATTTTTGTCTCTTATTGCCACGCTTACCAGAGAACTGTAAGACCTTTTATGAGTTCTTCCTCATGAAGTTCGTAACTAGCTGCGAAAAGTTGGTCATATTCCTTTTGGGATTTTGAATGAACCTTCGCGAAGTAGTTGACAGGCAAGAAGGATTTTTTACATCCACCGCATTTTTGTACTTCCTGAGCAGACTCCATAATGTGACCGCACACATGGCATTTTTTGATAAGAAGTTTACCGCTCGTTTCTTTTTTTGTTTGTTCTACCTTCATTGATATATCCTATGTTCATTGAAGTAGCGTCCGTTGCAATTAAGGACAGCATTCCATCTACCGTCCAGATGTTTGCTTTACGGACAATCAATAAAAAAGCTGAGAGAAAAAAGGAAAATTTTTCCGCTTTTTAGCTGGAGTGATTTAGTCGGGAAGGCAAAAAAAAAGGGGAACATTTTCATGTTCCCCAATGTTGTTTTAGATGTTGTAAACGCCAGGAGAAGGTTGAAATTCTTTTTGCGGCTGTGCCTGAGGTAGAGATTGAGTTTGCATCGGTACATCCATTCTCTTCATCTGAGGAAGAAGGGGATCAACCGGTGCCATATTAAAATCAAATCCTCTCATATTGTTTGCCTGAGGAATTCCACCGAATGAAAATCCTTCCATTTGTTGTTGAGCAGGTTGTCTCAACATTTGTGGCAATTGAGAGTAAGGATTCTGGTAGTCACCATTTCCATATCCGATACCAATGCCACCCGCTACGATTCCAACTCCGCCCTGGCCTAGTGACCAGTTTTCATGAATTCCATACGGGCTGTATCGTTGAGTCATATCCCAGGTATATTGTGGAGCCTGGTTAAATTGCATTTGTGAGAACATGCTCATCATCTGCATCTGCATATCCATTTGTGATTGCATTTGAGTTGTGAAGAGGGAAGTTAGTGCGACCATCATACCAACAGTATCGTCGTGAGAAACTTCTTCGAGTTTGTCCTGTTTGGTTTTTTTCGAAGATACTTTCTCTTTTAAATCTTTGTTTTCTTTTTTCAGATCATTGATTTCTTTTAAGATAGCTTCGATATCCTGAGTTTGAGATTTAATTTCTTTTTCAAGCTTTTCGCCTTTTGATTCGGCCTTACATTGAACATTGTCTTTTTTAGCTTCATCTTTTTTAACGTCTTCTTGTTTTTCTTCTGCACTTGCAGGAATGCGTCCTTTGAAATCTTTTTTCAAAAATTCAGAAGGTGACATTGTGTACGCTGAAATTAAAGTCACAGCGAGTGTACTGAATAGAATGTGATTAGCTTTCATTTTGATTCCCCTTATTCCCCATATGTTCTACAGGTTTTAATACAAGGGTCATGCCAAGAGGTAATAGCGGAATATCGTTCAGGTGAGAGGGATCTGACTGACTAAAGTTTCGACAGATAAAAAATACCTGTCGAAACTTTGGGCATTATTTAACTTCGTCGATAGCTTTAAGAGTCTTGTTCATTGAAGCTTCAAGCTGGCGTGCAAGAGCAAGTTCTTGTTGGTAACGGATCTGCTCCATTTTCTTTTCAACCATGATTCTGTTTCTTTCTTCCAGTTTTTCTCTATAAAGTTTCAATCTTTCAGATTGTGAAAGTCTTTTTTGCTTTACCGGGGCCATAACAACTTTTTCTTCCTTTACAGGAGCTGCTGGAGCTTTTGGTTCTTCTTTAACATGGTATTGCCCTTCGATATCCATTACTGGTGTATGAAGTGCTTCGTCTGCCATAGTGAGATCGTCATCAGTCATAACTTCTGCCTGAGCAGAAACAGCAAACAATAAGCTTAAAAGCATTAGGTATTTCATAGTATCCTCCCGAAATATCCCCATTTTTAAAATAGAGGGCAGGGAAGGTCTAGGTGGCGTGTAATTTTTGCTGATCAATAAAAAAGGCTCCTTTCGGAGCCTTCTATTATTAGAGCTTTAGAGCAGCTTTAAGATTTGTATCAAGAGCATCAAGGAATTTTTCAGTTGTGAGGTACTGATCAGCTGTGACTTTGTCGCCGTAAATACAGACAGCAAGGTCTTTCGTCATTTTTCCAGACTCAACAGTTTCAACACATACTCTTTCCAGAGTTTCACAGAAATGGATCAACTCAGCGTTGTTATCCAATTTTCCTCTGTGCCCAAGTCCGCGAGTCCATGCAAAGATAGACGCGATTGGGTTAGTAGAAGTTGGTTTACCTTGTTGGTGCATTCTATAGTGACGAGTAACAGTTCCGTGAGCAGCTTCAGCTTCCATTGTTTTTCCATCTGGAGTGACAAGAACTGAAGTCATAAGGCCGAGTGAACCAAAACCTTGAGCGACTGTATCTGACTGAACGTCACCGTCGTAGTTTTTACATGCCCAAACGAAATTACCATTCCACTTAAGAGCAGAGGCAACCATATCGTCGATTAGTCTGTGTTCGTATGTGATTCCTAGAGACTCGAATTTCTTCTTGTAATCAGCTTGATAGATTTCTTCGAAAATATCTTTGAAGCGACCATCGTATTTTTTAAGAATTGTGTTTTTAGAAGAGAAGTAGAGTGGCCATTTTTTTGAAAGGGCCATGTTGAAACACGAGTGAGCAAATCCTCTGATTGATTCGTCAGTGTTGTACATAGAAAGAGCAACACCCGGACCTTTGAAGTTATAAACTTCTTTCTCGATCTTTTCGCCGTTTTCTCCAACGAAAATCACAGTGAGTTTTCCTTTTCCTGGAACGACAAAATCAGTTGCACGGTACTGATCACCGAAAGCGTGACGGCCGATCATGATTGGTGCTGTCCAGTTTGGAACTAATCTTGGAACGTTTTTACAGATAATAGGTTCTCTGAAAACAGTTCCATCAAGAATGTTTCTGATTGTTCCGTTAGGAGATTTCCACATTTCTTTTAAGTTGAATTCTTTTACGCGAGCTTCGTCTGGAGTGATCGTCGCACACTTGATACCAACGTTGTATTTTTTGATCGCTTCAGCAGCGTCTACAGTCACTTGATCATTTGTCTGATCACGGTATTCCATTCCCAGATCGTAGTACTTGATGTCCAGATCAAGATACGGAAGGATCAATTTATCTTTGATAAACTTCCAGATAATTCTGGTCATTTCATCGCCGTCTAGCTCAACCACAGGATTGGCCACTTTAATCTTTGTCATACGCATATTCCTTACGTTGGTGTTGTTTAAAATTAAGACTGAATCATAGGAAGAACGACGTTCTTCGTCGATATGCAGTGCCGTTTATTTTTACGAATTTTTAAGAAGAGTGAAGTATTTTTGAGCTCGTTCGACGATAGGCTGGGGGTTTTTGGGTTGAACGATATATTCATTGGCGCCGTTGAGGACCATTTCGCAAATTTCTTCCTCACTGGCAGTCGCTGAAATAAATAAAATTGGTAGCTCTGCTTTTGTCTTGTGAATGCGCACCAGCTGAATCATTTCTTCGGCAGGCATATCATCCATATTTTCGTGCATGATGACCAGATTGAAGTCCCAGTGTTTTTCCAGAGTGTGGAGCAAGTGAAAGCCGCCTGAAGCGAATTCTACGTGAAAACCCATCATTCTCAAACGGCTGGCAAGCACGTTACGGAACTGGACGTTTTCATCAACGATCATGATTTTAAAATATTTTTCTTCGTATGCGAGCATGTTTTATTCTTCGTATTTTTTTACTGCGGACTCAACAAGTTTTTCAGCCTCTTTCATAATTTTATCTTCTTCATTGCGGCTGAGAGGTGTGCCCGAAAACTTGGCCATTAAATATTTTTCGCGAATGTAATCTTCGGCGATTTTACCATTTGGAGTCAGTCGGACTTTTTCCCAATTCATAGAGTTCGAACCGTAGACCATTTTTGCCATAAATTTTGTGAAGCCGGATTTATTATTAATCTTGCCTTGAATACTATTCTTGATCAGAAGATCGCCGAAATTAGGAGAGTAGACCAGAAGCCTTGTGACTTTCCCCTGGACGACATCCATCCCGGCCTTTATTAATGGCGACTCCATGCTCGCTTGTTCCATCAGCATAGGCTTCAACATTTTTTCCATCACGACATCTTTAATCTGCTGGCCTTCAGGTGTAGCAAAAATAGTGTCGAAATTCGCTTTAGATAACAGTGAATCTTTCAATTCTCGTGGCACTTCAGAATCAGGAGTCTGATCAAGGGCCTCTTTTACTTTTCCTCTGACCATAGACTTGAGGAATTGATCGAGAGCACCGTTCTGGTAAAGATAATCAATCAGTTCTTTGCGCGATTTTGGATTGCTTGCGACATCTTTCAGATCGCCTGAAAGTTTTTTGATAATTTCATCCAGTGTTTTCTTGGCATCCTCGGGAGAGTAATCAATATACTGCGCGAGAAGAGAAGCAACCGGCTTCATGACAGATTGAACATTTTGATCAAGTCTCTGACTGTAAGGAGCAGATGGCATCAAAGCGCCGAGACAAGGAACGAAATTGGCAAATTCATTTTTTACCATAATCGTAGCCGCATCTTTTTGTTCACTCGACATCCAGTTGTTGACTGTACTCGTGACAAAATTTACACCGCGTTTTTGAAGAGAATCTGTACAAAGAGTCAACTTGTTTAGAAGTTCATCTCCCATTTTAACTTTTTGAAGATCATCGAGACAGCTGTTGTATTTCCCCAGAATGTCATCGATATTTTTTTTCTGTGAATTGTATTCTTCAGTACCGAGAACGGAACGGAGGAGAGTTGTCAGTTTCAATTCTCCCAGCGTTTTCGCAAAGCCGATCGAGAATTGTTTTGTACACTCATCCAGTTCAGCAGACGTTTTTTCAGGTTTGCGCTCTTTATCCACGCAAGCCGCAAAAGCTTCTTCGACAGGCTTAATCTTAGTTGGCGTTTTATCAGCATTCAATTGTTCTTTGATCTGTTTCTTACTGTAGCCAAGGACGATTGCTTTCGTTGCGGATTTTGTCAGATCGGCCACACATTTATCAAGCTGAGCGTCCGATGGATTGCTTCCGATACAGCCGCTGAATTTTTGATTGACTAGAGTACTGACCAGAGTATCCGTTTCGGCCGGAGAGATTTTTCCTTCCGCATTTGATCTGATTTGCTTGGTCGCAAGAGTAACAGCTACATTTTTTGTGAGTTCGCCTTTGCACTTATCAATTTTGTCATCCGTTGGATTCGAACCGATACAGCTGGTGAACTTTTGATCTACGGCCGAAACCAGCAACGCTTCAGTTTCTTTCGGACCAAGATTGCTTTCACGTGCTTTCATTCTAACTGTTTCACGAGCAACGGCCTTTGCCACATTCTGAGTCAAACTCCCTGAGCAGGCATCTGTAATGGCGCTCAAGTTTGATGCTTCCGAAATATTATCGGGAAGCTTTTTATCCATACATTTTTGGAGGTCTTTGAGTGAGCTTTTGACCACGTCATCTTTTATCGACAAATTATCCGGTATCGCCTTATCGAGTTTAATGGCAGCGACTGAATTTGAAAAAGAGAGGATTGTCTTTCTCAAGCAACCTTCGCGTTGAGAGCTGCTTTGATTATTGTCCCAGCATTTATCAAGAAGAGTTTTTCCTTCTTTGCTCAATTTTGCAGCGGTGTCGGAAGAATCTTTAAAAGAATCGTACGCTGTTTTGGACAATGTTTTAACGACTACTTTATAAGTGACGTCGTTGGTAATCTGTCCCTCACATTTATCAGTATTCAGCATCCCATTTTTGCGGATGTCTTTAGCTTTTTGATCGTCCACACAGGCCTTGAATGAATTCATCTTATCAAGAACCAGCTTGTTCATTTCTTCTTTAGTGAAATTGCCGGTGATCGCAGAAGTGTGAGTCAATTTATCCTGAACTAAAAGTGTACCCGTCGATTTCACTAGATCATCGATACAATTCATGAACTGGTCGCTGAGCGGTTCAGAGGACGATTTGTTTGTTCCGACTTTTGAAGTACAGGCGGTGAATCCGGGCCAGACATTGGTTTTAATCGATTTGCCTGCAGCACTTGAGGATGCCGCTTTATTAATGGTCATCGAAAGCTGCGTATCAGTCACTTTTTGTACGCCATTTCTCATGGCCACGAGAGCACAGTTCTTTACGTCGGAAGCTTGTCCCGCGCTTTTTCTCATACAATCTTTATAAAGAGTCACTTGATCATTATAAAAAGCGGTTTTGTGACTGTCCGGAATAGATGAGCCCAGGTTAGAGCGAGAGAGTTCGTAAACAATACCAATTCCCGCACTCGGCACAAGCGAACTCGTTAAAGCATCGAGGCAGTGGCTGGCGTCGTACATTGAATTAGAAGAACGATTGATACAAAGATTGAATGGGGTGAGCATTTTAGCAACCCAAAGCTTTCTTCGTTCAGCATCTTTAACACCTTCGTTGGAAAGAATTCTCGAGGCAATTCCCCCGATAAGTTGATTGCCCAGGTGTTTATAAAATTGAATTAATCCTGCATCGGTAAGATTATTTCCGAGATAGCTGTTTTTTCCTTCTGTGGCAACTTTCGCTACGAAAGCATCGAGCTCGGCCTGACTTGAAAAATAGCTGGCGAGATCTTTTTTATAAGGTTCAATTTTCTTTTTAACTTCTGCTACAACATCTGTGTTAACCCAATCACCTAAAGTGACTTTTATTTTGGACTTAATATTTTGTGAACTTGATGAAGGTCTGTCGTAAGACATTGGTGTGATGAGAGAAATGTTATCAATTTCACCGGAGACTGCTGACAGACTCACACACAGCAGTAAGACGACTGTTAATAAATGTTTCATGCCCATTCCCATTTATAGCTTTAAAATTAGCTACTCTTAGTGTTAACGGCATTTTCGGGTACCTCCTTTAAACAAAATGGAGTCAAAAAGAGACTAAATTTCTTTCAGATATTCAAAAACACTTACACTTGAGTGATTTGGTCGACTTTATAAACACAAAACGCTATATCCCTTTTAGAAAACTGTCGGGTTACGACAAAAAAAAGAGAGGGGAAAATGTTAAGAACTCTATTACTAAGATTAGCTATGCTTTCTGCGCTTTTAACTCTTGCCAGCTGTGGCGGCGGCGGTGGCGGCGGTGGTTCATCATACGGACCTCACACTTCACCAAGCATTCTTGCTTCGGAATTCGTTTCTGCTCTAAACAGCGTTGACGGAACTTATTCATCACAAATCATGCTTTATACAAACGAAACAGCTCGTTCGTATCAACCTGGACAAGAACAATGGTTCGTTATCTGGGATGCTAAATACGGCGAATACAAAGCTGTAAGCCTTAACTACGTTCGTTCTATCGTTTATTACGATTATTATTCTAATAACCGCGCTGTGGCTTCTGAGTTCAGATCAATCGAAAGAAGCGATATTCTTTCTGGCCGCGTGAACGGAGACTACTATGGTAACGATTACGAAGTTGTTGATTACAACTACGGAACTGGTTACTACGAAGGAAGAAACTCTGGTTACCTGTATGAAGACGAAGCTGGTTCAACAGACGTTTCTCTTCTTGCAAAAGAACAAGAGCGTATGAAGTTCTACGAAAAAGCTGCAAAAGTTTCTTTCGTGTATAACGTAAGCCTTGAAACATCTATGTCGATGGTAACTCTTGGTTCAAAAATTGAGAAAATGCTTTCACGTGGAAACGGAGAGCTTACAGAACAAGATCAATCTGCACTTCTTTCTGACCTTAAAACTCTTACAGGCGTAAGCGTTCAAGAAATCCAGGACGCTGCTGGCAATTCAAAAGCTAAAGCAGAAGTACTTTCAAAAGTTGCAGCTAAAATCGGAACTAGCGCTCAAAATCTTGAGCAAAAATTCCTACCGGAAGTTTTCGGAATCACTCTGTAATTTCCCAAAAAAGCTTATTCATAAAGGGCCGCTGCAAAGCGGCCTTTTTTTTGGAAAATCTCATCGTGTAAAAAATATCCTGTTTATTCTATTTCCATGACCCGCCTAGTATTCTCCGGGCATTTTTTAATATCTTTTTTTTAACTTCCAAGAGGACCCTATGCTGAAAAAAGTTACTGCACTTCTTTTGTGTCTGATTACTTTCAAATCACACGCTTTTCTGGTCACTGCTTTAAACACTGACAAGCTTGATCCGAACAAACCGACACACATTCTTGTGGCCGGCGCGGGGGACGATCTCGGAACTCAGTTTCAACAGGTGGCAAGATCAAAGGCCCTGAAATATAGCCAACTTTATCCCGGTGATCAGATTGTATTAATTGCTCATGATGAACCTGATATGGACAACAAAGTCATGCTCAATAACTGGGGTTTCCAATTAATCAAAAAAGACCGTTCAACTTTTAACGGTAAAAGTTTTATTGAAGAAGCAGCTAAGTTTAATCAGATTGCTTCTATGGATATTTTCAGTCACAGCTCCGCTCAATATGGAATCCACCTAGATGGTAAAGCTCACCGTTTAACTTTAAACACAAAAGGGCTTGAAGAATTAAAAGGTCATTTTACAAAAGACGCTTACGTTTATCTCCATGGCTGCAATAGTGGATTTAACCTGGCACCATTCTTATCTGATGTCTGGGAAATCCCGGTTGCCGGTTCAATGACTTCAACTAATTTTCAAAAACTACACAGCGACGGAAATTTCTATCTGACAGAAGAAGGTTTTTATCCAAACAATGAATGGGCGCAGACAAATGCGAAATCATTCAATGAAGCTGTTTCTTGCAATAAAGCTGGAATGTGTCTTCGTTTAAAACCAGACAACAATCCTTATGTTGGTTTCTGGGGAGAATATCATGACGGTGGATTGCCGTTTTATAAATTTTTCTGTGTGAAGAACCAGCCTGCTGACTGCAAAAAAGTCATGGCAAAATCTCTGCTTTCTTTCAATGGAACAACCAACATTAATAAGAATTCATCATTAACGGAATTCAAAGCAGTTCTTTTTGATTTCCTTTGCCCTGTCAGCGCCACTAAGAATCTAAGAGGAGAGTGTATCGCTGCTCTTGAGCAATCGCTTACGGGAGTAAATTTAACTTACAATCCTTTTTCACAAGATCAAGTCAACTGTGACTTCAAAGCTTGTAAAGTCGAAATTACCTGTGACAAAGTTCCTTTGACCGGAGTTTATAAGCCAGGAACTTGTACACTTGTAAATCTTGCGGGACATGGTTCAACAACGTTAACAACCGAATTCAAAGCTTACCTAGAAGGCTTTGCTGAACTTAAAAAATAACGGAAATAAGAATGAAAGCTAAATGGATTATAGGATTATTTGCCGTTGTCGCTGCATTATCTGTAGTTGCTTCAGAAACTGATGGCTTCACAAATCGTCAGTCATCGCTTGAAGACAGTTCTGCAATCATTAATGAAATGGCCAATAACTATGTCGCCAAATCTTTGAGCGATTTAAATCAGGCTGAAGCTTCATGCAATGAAGAAGCTCTTTATATTGAGCTAAGAAAATACTTTTCCAATCACATGAAAGGGCAATTGGTGAAAGACATTCTTAACAATGTTGAAATACCAAAACGTCCGGTCGTCATGTCTGAATCTGTTTATTCGGACTGGACTGCCTGGGATGGACTTGGCATGGGTGTGACTTTTATTGCAAGAACAGGAATAACAATGTCTCCTGTTTTAAATTTCAATAATGTTTTTATTGGAGCTGATAAATTTGAACATTTCTTTGGTCAAGGATTTGCTTATTTCACAGCAAACTATCTGAAGGAAAAAGGCACAAGCAAGGCCATCAAAGGTGGCGTCTTCAGAGAAAAAATCTTTTTAGGCGGCAATAAATTTGGAAATGGTGTTTTCAGCTACGGCGATCTTTCTGCTAATTTTAATGGCATGAGATTCTGGAATCATATTCTTCAAAAGCATGACGATGTGATGGGTTCGGATCACAATCTCGGGCCATATATTGAATGCGAGAAGAATAAATGGATTCAAGTCAAAAAAATAGATTTCACTGATTACGTGGATTCATCAATGGACGAATCGATCAATTGCTCTAAATTTCCCTCTGGATCGACAGTTGAAAAATTCAAAAAGACCGTGGCAGAAATGGGGTTAACTTGCCCTGTGGATAAAGTGAAACTTGAAGAGATGGTAGTGAAATACGGACCTTTGTCCAAGTGGATTATCAATCAAAACGGCAACGATGTAGTTCATTACTTTGGCGAATTTAAAAACAAAAAATAATCTGAATTCCAAATATACAGCTGTCTAAAGTTTAGACAGCTGCCTTTCTCTAGCTCCCCAATACAACTGAAATTAAAAGCTGGACTGTGAATTGCATAGTTTGGTCGTATGAAAACATTAATAAGTGCAATTTTATTGTTCTCGTCGTTTATTAGCGTCCAGGTTTTTGCGGGCGAATCCTTTGTTCCTTTGCAAAAAGGAGTGAGGATGGCCAGTGATGATCTTCTCTATGGAGGCAATCAGCTGACGGCGAGGGAAGCGCAAGATCTTGCACAGCTGCGGAATATGGATCTCTCTTTACTTCAGCCGAAAGAGAATGAAATCTGGTCAAATCAGGCCAGTCGGTTAAATGACCAGGAAGCCATTGCTCTTGAAGAAAATCAAATCGTTTCATTTGAGGGTTCTCTGACATCCAATTCAGGTCTGTACCGTTTCAACGTCATTCCTGAAAATGGCAGCGGCATTTACACCATTCACCTAGATAAAACTCTGCATTCAATGCTGTTAAGAAAAAATCTCTTAAGAAAACTGGGCTATAAAATTCCGGCCATAAAGTACATCAAGAAAGTTCTTGTTCGTTTCAGCTCTTTGGAAGAACGTGAGCAGTTCCTGAAAAAAGATATTCCCGAAAATACACTGGGAGCTTCTGAGCGATGGGTGAAAAAAGTCGATGATCTTCTTCTTGAAGTTCAGGACGTCGCAGTCACTGAGCCGAGCGAGACCGACTTTTACAACGTGGCCCTGGGTGTACCGACACAAACAATCAACAGCCGAACACTTCGCGCTCTCGTTATTCCTTATTCACTTTCAGATCTCTACGAAAGCATCAACAAGTTCAGCTGGATCAGTGGTAAAATCGACAACAAAGCTGTTGTCCTTTCTCATTTTACCGGCAATGAATTTGCGACAACTCTGGAAGATGCTCAATGGATGTTGAGAAGACTGAATAAACTTTCGCGCGAAGAGATAAAGCAGATTATCGATGGCGCATATTTCCCGGCAGACGTATCGGCGGTTCTTGTCGAGAAACTTATTTCCAGAAGAAATTCATTGAACAAACTTTTTAGTGAAAAAATCGCTGCACTTGCGTTCAATCACAAAATTACAATTGGAGATTCAGTCAAAGAAGGAAAACTTCTTGAAAAAGATTTCCCTGGTTATGCCTCACGTTTTGCTTACGGCGATGCGGAATCACCGTTTGAACAATTGCGCTTTTATCTTTACGCTAAAATTCAAAGCAACGTGATCGACAATGCAATTGCTAAATTTAATACGTATCTCGAGGGATATGATTTACAGAAAACCAGAAGTAAATTCTTTCAGAAACAATTTGAAGATGGTTTGAATCACTTTATTCAGACAGGAGAACTTCTTCCGATCGGCATCGATACATGGCACAGCCCGATCGCCAGTGGCCAACTGATTCTTTCAAGAGACATTGTTCTCGGAAATTATCTTGGAACTGACAACCTCGTTCAACTTGCCGATACCTTCGGAGCAAGTGTGGATTTGGGAGCTTTCCTGGGAATTGAAGGACTCGGTAATGGGATGTCTGCAAGTGTAAAAGCTACGACCTCACTTGTCCGTACGTTTTCACACGTAAAACCGGTTAAAAATCTTCGCGAAAGCTTGAAAGAGCCTTACAAGAATATGTTCGTCAATCTTCTTAAACGCTCTTTGCGCGAAAAATATTTTTCACTATCTGAACTTAAAAATTCAACCGAATCAAATGACGAGAAAGCAAAAAAGATTCAGCAGCTTTTAAAAGAAATCGATCAGTATCTCGATACTGGTGAATCACTCATCATGACAGATCGTCTTATGCCTACAGCAGAAGTGAAGCTCAATTTTTCAACCGGTCTGATTGGCGCGGGAATCGGAGCAGGCGCAGGTGTGACCGCCATCAAGAGAATTCATATTTATAAAAAGAGCCCGAAAGTTCTTCAGATTTACGATGACAAAGGGTTTGTTAAAAATATTAATCTCAGTTTCTCCATTACAGAATTCATTTCTCTGTTGAGAGTCTCAGGCCAGTTCGATGCTGGTCACTATAGAATGAAATCCTACATGGTCAATCTCTCAAGTGACCTTGAAGAGAATCCGAATTTTTATGCCAATGCTCTGGGCGTTTACAATGTGTTGAAGGATAAGGATTTTGAAATCCTCAATAGCAACATGAAGCCTGTGCAAATGGAAGCTGATTTTAAAGACCGCAGCGCTAATTTTTCACTGCTGTTCTGGAAAATGAAATCCATTAAAGGAAAAACGTATTACGACATCACTGCGAAAGACGGAATCAAAGGACGTTATTTCAGCGTGAATAAAGATTTTATGTCTGGAGTGAATGCCGAATCATTCTCTAAAAAAATGGCCAACTACTATCTCAATCAGCAGACTGACGGGAACGTGACAATCTCCGAAGACGGTGATGCCAACCCAGGGGATACCTTTTTCGGAAGATCGTATACACAGAGTATCCGCTATGAATCTGAAGTAGGTGAGGATCATAAGTTCGGACATAAGTTTATGTCACTTTCAGATTCGAAGCAGGGCTGGTCGCTTTCTCCTAAAAAGCTGAAAAAGATGATGAACAAAGTTAATCTTAAATTTGAATCATCCTTGTTTGATGTTGATCAGATTGATTTCGAAAAATTAAGACTTTTTAGAATCGGATTTCATATCAATCTTTATGATCGCGGAATTGAACGTCTGAATACAATCAAACGTAGTGAAATTGAGACGATTGAAGCTCGTTATAAACAGGAACGTGGTTGTCAGAACTTGGAAGAGCAGGATCGCAATTCGGCCATGTGTGGTGATTTGTCGGCCGTCCAGTTTACTCTAAAGCGATGTCAAAAAACGAAAAATGAAGAAGATCTGGCGTCTTGTGATGTCGAATTGCTCGATGATCTTTTCACTTATCTCGAATTCAAAGATTTTAAAAATATTATAGGTGAAAACAATCTTTATATTTATGGAACGATGGATGGTTTCCGCCAGCACTCTGAAATACTGAATGACACTATTTATTCAAATACTGTCGGAAAAATCGGGAGCAAGCAGTGGAATGGTCCGCTAGATGTCGTGAGAGATCTGCTGGGGCTTTCCGGTGGCGAGTTCTCAGGTGCATGGTTGAGGGTAGGTCTATGAAAAAATCAATACTGTTAACTCTTGCGGCCCTGTCTGTTTCAGCTGTTGCCGGGGATAAAACATTTTCAGATCCTCTTTCATCGAAGCAATGGGCGCTTAAAAACTCAGGTCAGATTATTTTGAAAAATATTTCAGATCTTGACCGCATCAGAGTTCAGGGAATACCTGGAACCGACATCAATTGGGTCGATACAAGTGCAACTGCCACTTCAAAAAAGGATCTGATTGTGGCTGTCCTCGACAGCGGTGTGGATATTGATCACCCGGATTTGAAAGGGCGTATCTGGTTTAATGAAAAACTTTGTACGAATGCTCCCAATGCTAAAAATCTTCCTTGCTACGGATACAATTATCTCGACGGCAACACAAATTTAGCTGATGACGTCGGTCACGGAACCCATGTCGCCGGGATTATTGCCGCCAATAGAAATTCTATTGGTATCGCTGGGGCTGCTGATCCGCGAATTAAAATAATGCCGCTTAAAGTTTTAAATTCTCAGGTGAGTGGTTTTGTTTACAATTCAAAGCTGATTACGGACGTAATTGCAGACGCTATGATTTTTGCGATAAAAAACGGAGCCGAAGTCATCAACCTTTCGCTTGGATGGCCGAAATTAATTGATACAGCCAAAGTCCGTCAGGCCTTTCAATTGGCAGAAGAAAATAACGTGACCGTCATTGCAGCTTCGGGAAATAATACCAAAGATCTTCCGACTTTTCCTTGTTCTTACGAGAACGTCGTCTGTGTTGGTGCAGTCGACAACAGAGGTGAGCTGACAGATTTTTCAAATTATGGTTCCAAAGTTGATATCGTTGCTCCTGGCGAATACATTGTCAGTTCGATTCCGCGCAATCTTGAATCTCGCTCGCTTCGCATTGCCAATTATGATGTGAAACGCGGTTCGAGCCAGGCTGCACCTTACGTGACGGCTGCAGTAGCAACTCTCAAGCTTCTCAATCCAGGTCTTTCCAACGACAGAGTTCGTTCGCTTCTTTTCCGTAGTTCAAAAACTGTGACTTCATCAAAGAATCGTTCGGTAAAATTCGGTTCGCTCGATATGAGTAAACTTTTAACACTTGCTCAGCAAGCTGATGAAACTGCTTTTATTAATCCTCAATTGAAGGCCATTACGGAAGTAAAATATAAAAACAGCGACAGGAAGTTTGTTTTTAACCTTCCTCTCAAAAATTTGTCAGAAACTTCGTACAGCGGAACTGTTTGCGTGAAAGCTGAATCGGAGGCGATTGCGCTTGATCAGGAATGCTTTGAATTGAAAGAAGTGACTCCGCATACGTCCTCAGTTTTGAAAGTGAGCGGATCTGTCATAGACACAACTAAAGACTCACACATTAAATTTAAAATTCTTGTCGATCAGAATGTTTTTGAAGCAAGCCTTGTTTTCAGCCGCGATTTAAATGGTGATGATGAACTGAAATCTTTTGCGGTTGCCGGCGGAACATTTGAAGACATGGCCGCCATTACTGCCGATAGAAAATTGTCCCGAATGATCAGAGTTATGGATAAGTTTCATCGCCTGAATCATCCGGAATATTTTTTCCTGGAAAGGGCAAAGCAGGATCCGGCTAAAACCGTTGTGTCTCTGCTGACAAATGACAACGGCAATTATGTGGTGAAAACGATCGAGCTTCCCAAAACGGGACGGGTTCTTTCCATTCACCGCCAGGATCTCAACATGGATGGAGAGCTGGATTATTTCGTTTATACATTGTCACCTGAGTTGAAAGACAAAAAATTTGAATTGTATTTCTATTGCCTCGATAAAAATCTGAAACCACTTTTTGGCCAGTATTCAAAATGGATTTTCCCGCTTTCAACTTTCGAAGGTCTGCCAATCGATGGCGGACAGGAGAAATTCGAATGGCTTCAGGTGGCGAATCCAAAGCTTGGAAAAATTCTCGTTCCTTCAGTTTTTAAAGCGTATGCAATGCCGGAAGTGGATAACTCAAAAAATATTCTCGATCGCGTAGTGAATGCCGACAATCACCATTTTTACATGAACCCGGTTGTTCAGAACGACAATACGGTGCAGGTCGAATTGAGAGTAATCGACAGTGTGGCCGCTATGAAAAAGATGCGTAAGGATTTTAAGCTTTACGAAGATCAGGCAATAGCTATTTTGAAACCATTGCCTCAGACCGAAGCGCAATCGCGTCGAGGGGAAATTCATTCACTCGCAGTTTTGAATGATGGTATTCAAAATTCTTTCATGGAGCTCGTGATTAAGCCTGAAGGTCTTCAGACACAATCTCTGGCCAGTGCCAGCTCGCTTGAAACGGCGTTAATTTATCCGATCACTCAGACAGAAAACGGAAAGATCAACGACGAGACAATGTTTACATCGCTTCTCAATCGTTCGAGTGCTGAATTTATTGTGAAGTCGGGATCCTCCGTTCAGCCGCCTCTTGTTTTAAAACAAGAATGGGAAAATCCGGTCATCGGAATGATCGGAGCTTTTTCTCAATCAAACGAAAAAAGTTTTCTTGTGGAAAACCGTTCGAGTATCAGTTTTGTGAAAGAAGGCGGTGAGCGTTCGGATCTTCCTGTTTACCGGGATTCAAGCTTCCCAGGTCAGAATTTCTCTGAAACCTTGATGCCAGTTCTGTCATCGGGGCGGCCGGGGGTTTTCATCAACTCAACTTTGATCTACGGTGAACGTCTTTACAGTATGATAGGAACGGATTCAGGCCTCGTTCGCCCGCTGTCTCTGAGTATCAACATTCCTCAGGGCTGCGTCCCGCTTTCTCCTGAGACTTTGGATGATTCTCGCACTCATAACTACGGCTTTTTGTGCATTGACCAAAAGAGGGAAATCTCTGTGAAATTCCTTCCAATGTGAGCCTTCTAGTGCTATCTTCCCCAGATTAAAACCAAGATTACTCGCTCTGTCCCATAGGGGGGCAGAGCCTAATTTTACATTAGTCCAGGGGGATTTATGATTTACGAGTTGTCAGTAGTGACAAAACCAGAGCTCGGTTCAGAAGCTCATGCACAGATCGTTGAGATCATCAAAGATGCATTAAAAGGGTTCGAAGGCGAACTTCTTCTTGCAGATGATTGGGGAAAACTACGTTTTGCTCAACCATACGCAAACGGTGCAAAGCACGGCCATTTCCATTACTTCATTTTCAGATCTAACACTCAGGCAAACACTGAGTTAACAAGAAGATTTGGTATCAATGAAGGCGTTCTTCGTTCACTTGTTTTCAACTTGGGAACAGATGCTGAACAAGAAAACATCGTTAAAAACTTCAAATCACCATTCTCAAAAACTCACCGTGGTTCAGTTCTTGATAACAAGAAAGAAGACGATGAAGAAGGATTTGAGGACATGGAAGACGATCGTCGCAAATTCGCGAAAAGAAAGTCTTGCTGGTTCACAGCTAAGAAAATTAAAGCAGACTGGAAAGATCCTCAAACTTGGAACTGGTTGGTTTCTGAGTTCGGAAAAATTTCTCCAGCTCGCGTTTCTGGTATCTCAATGAAACACCAAAGATTCTCTAACTCTGCTATTAAGCACGCTAGACAACTTGGAATTTCAAGCTACCTGTCTAACGCTACTGCTGAAAGAGCATAATTTTTTAGGCTAGCTAAATGACTAAACCAGAAGTTCAACCAGGAAAAGTTTTCGATCAGCGCGCTTCCTTCGGGAAACTGATCTTTCTTGCGGTCATTTCGATCGCCCTGTGTTCTTTTGGGCCTTTGTCAGTTTTTGCTCCCGTGCCATTGATCCTGGCCTTCCTTCTTTACGGGCGTCTCACAACGCTAGCGATCGGAGGAGTAACGACTACGGCTCTTTGGTTTATTTCTGCAAAGTATCCTGTGCCTTTCGTGATCGGTGGAATGTACTTAACTGCACTTCTCTATGCGATCCTGATTGCCGAGGTGATTCTAAGAAATATCAATCCAGTCAAAGGATTGATTACTTCTGGCCTCATTCTCGTCACGTTAGTTGGTGGAACACTGGTGGCCGCTAATCTTTCCGGAAAAGTTTCCGTGAAAGAAGAGCTTTCGAAATCAGTGACAAAACTTCTAACGATGGTAAAGGAACAAAATAAAGATAACGAAGCGATGAATGCCAGTGGAGATGAGGCAAGAGCGTTTCAGGATTTGCTTTCAAAACCTGACGAAATGGCCAATGAAATCTTCTCGATTCTTCCTTCAATTATTTTTGTCTTCGCGTTCTTTGGTTTGTGGGTCAGTCTTTATATGACGCTTAGAAATTCAATGATCTGGAGATATAAACATCTTTATAATTATTCGCTGAAGGATTTGATTAACTTCAAAGCTCCTGAATTCTTCGTTTTTCCTTTGATTCTTTCATTGGTTTGCGTTGTCGGAGCAGATTACGGTCTTCCAAAGCTTGCAGAAACTATCGGTAACAACTTACTGTATTGCTTAGGCGTGTTTTATCTTTTTCAGGGATTCGGCGTGTACAATGCATTCTTGCAATACTTGCGCATTGGCGGATTCTTAAAAACGATGTTTGTCGTTTTCACTCTTGTGATGGCGTACAAATTTTTAGCGATCCTCGGAATGTTTGACCTATGGTTTGATTTTAGAAAATTTTTTACTAATAAGAAAAAAGATGAAGGAGATATATTATGAAAGTTATTTTGACTGAAAAAGTTCCTACACTTGGGAACATCGGTGAAATCGTTAACGTATCAAATGGTCATGCTAGAAACTTTCTGGTTCCAAATGGACTAGCGATGGTAGCTGACGAAGGAAATAAGAAACTACTAGCTGCTCAACAAAAAAGCCTTGCTAAAAAAATCCAAGGTCAAAAAGATGCAGCTCTAGCACTTAAAAAACAAATCGAAGGAACAACTCTTGAACTTATCAAGAAAGTTGGAGCTTCTGGAAAACTTTTCGGAACAGTAACAAACGCTGAACTTTCAAAAGAACTTGAAAGCAAAGGTTTCCACGTAGAAAGAAGACTTATTCACCTTGAGTCTCCGATTAAAGGTCTTGGAACTTTCAACGCAAAAGCAAAACTTTTCGCAGACGTTGAAGCGACTTTCAAAGTTAAAGTTGCTATCGATCCAAAACAAGCTGAAGAACTTAAAAAAGCTCAAGAAGAAGCTCTAAAAGCTTCTGAAGCTCGTAAGAAAGCTGCTGCAGAAGCAAAAGCTGCAGGTGAAACTGCAACTCCAGCTGCTGAAATGACAGAAGAGCAAAGATTAAAAGCTGAAGTTGATAAACTTCTTCGTTCTTAATCTTCACAAAATTTGCTACGATAGAGGGACCTTCGGGTCCCTTTTTTTTTATCCAAAAACAGTTTGCAGTAGGTGAATATGGCCGCCCATCAAGTCAATGAATTACCTCATGATCTTCTCGCTGAGAAAGCGCTTGTTGGTTGTTTAATCATCGACGGTTCCGTCTTTGATGAAGTTTCTAACTTGAAACTTGAGCCTTCACATTTCTACGATCCCCGCTATGGGATGATTTACGACGTCATTCGCGATCTTGCTCTCGGCAATCGCGCGATCGATTACGTTACTGTTTGCTCAAAACTTCAGGAGAAAGGAAAACTTGAAGAAGTGGGCGGACAATCTTTTGTTCTTTCACTTGTGGAAGATCAAGCCTCTTCAGCAAACGTTTATGAATACGGAAAAATCGTTCACGACAAACATTCGATGAGAGAAATTCTGAGAACAGCGATGAGAGTTGTTCAAATGGGGATGTCTTTTACCGGTGAAGCTGATGATTTTATCCAGGAAGTTGAATCTAGTTTCTTTAAATTAACAAACGAAGCAAAAACGGGCGGGATGGTTAAGCTCAATACAACATTGAAGCAAAACCTGAAAGAGCTTGAAGATACTTCGAGAGTAATGGGAGAGATCGCCGGTCTTTCATCCGGTTATCCTCGTCTCGATGAACTTTTACTAGGGATGCAACCAGGGCAATTGATCGTTCTTGCTGCCCGTCCAGCAATGGGGAAGACATCTCTTGCTTTGAATATTGCCGTCAGCTCATGTCTTCAATCAGGACTACCGATTGCCATTTTCTCTCTTGAGATGTTGGCGACAGAACTTTCAATGCGTCTTCTTACTGGACGAGCGAAAGTCGATTCAAAGAGAGTTCGTAAGAAAGCTTTCCTTGATACCGATTTGAGAAGTATTGCGAAGGCGACTCAGGAACTATCGTCGCTGCCAATTTATATTAATGATTCAGGGAACACGACAATTCTTGATATTCAATCTCAATGTAGAAAAATTAAAGCTGAGCAAGGTCTCGGCCTGATCGTCATCGACTACTTACAGTTGATGGGATCGACCAATAAATCACTTCAACGTGAACAACAGATCGCGGAAATTTCGAGAGGATTGAAAACGATGGCCAAGGAACTTGGTTGTCCGGTCATTGCCCTTTCGCAGCTTAACCGTGGTGTTGAATCTCGTCCGAACAAACGTCCAACCACTGCCGATCTCCGTGAATCTGGTGCAATTGAGCAGGATGCGGATATCGTCATGTTCGTTTATAGAGATGAAGTTTATTATCCCGATACTAAAGAGCCGGGTATTGCCGAAATTATTGTCGGTAAAAACCGCGCGGGTGAGATCGGTACAGCAAAACTTGCATGGGTTGGAGCATACACAAGCTTCGAAAACTTAGCTCACCGTGAAGGACCATAAACTTTTCACTGTCATTCCTTATAAAGACAAACTTATTCAGCTGGAAAATCCAGTCAAGGCGATTGCTTACTATAAGGATCATGCTCTTGATTTAATGACGGGAGAGACACTTGATCTGGGGCCTGAGCATTTTTTTTCCGAATGTCGTGAGATCAAAATCAAAGATCAGTTCAGACGGCCGCGCCTCATGCATCTTTTTTATGAGCTCGGCTTTTTTATGGAAAAGCAGCATGAAGCTCTTTCTTCTGATTCACTTCTCGCCATAGATATCTGCTATGCTGATTACCGCACATTGAAAGTGGGTGCTTCTCAGAAAATTCAGTTAAAGAAATTATCTTCTCCTGACAAAAAGGATTATCAAAAATCCTTTGAAGCAGGTTATGAAGAACTGCTGAAAGGAAATTGCTACCAATTTAATCTCACATATCCCTTTCTTTATCAGTTTCAGGAGAATCTATCTCCTTACGATTTTATTTTTTCGCTTTGGAAGAAGCAGTCTGTACGTGGTGCTTTTGGATCAGCCACCTATTTGCCTTCTTTGAAGAAAATGTTTTTTTCAAATTCGCCTGAATGTTTGTTTCAGATAAAAGATCAAATTCTCTCTTCTATGCCCATTAAAGGTACTTTAAAGCGTTCAGAGGGAGAAGACTGGAGATTGCTATGGAAAAAACTAACAAGCGATAAAAAAAGCCAGGCAGAGCTTTTTATGATCAGTGATCTTCTTCGCAATGATCTTTCCAGAATTGAGAAACCACAAGCGCAGATTGTGAAAGCAAAATTTCCTAAACTTGTTCCTGGATTAATACATCAATATTCGCAAATTGATGTTCACTTAAGTGAGGATGTTTCGTTGATAAAGATTCTGGAAAGTTTGTTTCCAGGAGGAAGCGTGACGGGAGCGCCGAAGGTGCGAGTAATGAAAATTCTTCGCCGTTTGGAAAAACGAGACCGCAGTTTTTATTGTGGATCTACAGTGATGCTGTTTGGAAAAATGAAAAGTGCCTCCATCAATATTCGTTCTGCTGAAATAAATTTTAACAATGATCAGCGAACCTTGTGCTATCAAGCGGGAGGAGGAATCACTCTTCTTAGTACCTCTCAAGATGAGTTTCTTGAGATGACTTACAAACATAACAGCTTTATAGATGCTCTAACCCTCTAAATTTGTTTGTTTTCTAATAAAATCTTACATCTAGGGATAAATTGTCCCCAATCGTTGACATGCAATTTCCTAACTCGATATGATTTTTTTGCGTCATAGTAATTGACTATTTGGCCAGGATAAAAAGTTCTGGATCTCCGACTAAGGATAGGTTGGGGCCCACGGATTAGGCCAAAGGATTTTAGACAAAGGAGTGTTGCATGGGTGCTATCGGGCTAGAAGGCTTACACGATGTATCTAAGCCAGCGACAACTGAAGATGTTGTTTCGTTGGGGACCCTGGCTGAGTTAACTGGTTTTCCAGTTGATTACATTAAAAGGGAATTGCTTTCAGGTGACGAAGAGGTCACTGAAATGACAATGACAGAATTGAGAAAAAGAGTACTCGCTTATCTTGATTCAAATTTCTAATCAGTGCTGTTTACAAGACCTTTTGTCAGTAGGACTTTTGGTTTTTGTTACTAAAAAGCCTAGCCTATGCTAGGCTTTCTTTTTAATGACTCAAAAAAATTTCACGCAATTTTGTCTTCTTGAATCTGTATCTTCTGTTGAAGATTTTCTTAAACAAACTTTTCATTGCTCTTCTTCTCGTCTTAAAAAATTCTTTGATAAATCATTTTTAAATAAATCATTTAAGGTTCGACAGACTTTAAATCTGCCTTTCGATTTTATAAATTACGGCGAAATTAATCCCATTTACGACGGGCCGGTGATTGAAACGATCGCGGAGAATGAACACTTCTTAGTTTTAAAGAAACCGGCAGATCTTTATGTTCATCCACTTTCATATGACGAAAGAAATAATGTTCTCAGTTTTTTAAGACAGACTCGTCCTGAATTGCTTGAGGTCAATAAAGCAGAGTACGACAGGGGATTGTTGTACAGACTTGATTATGAAACGTCGGGTGTTTTGATTTATGTAAAAAATGAAAAAGCTTATCGCTTTCTTCGTGAACATTTTAAAACAACGGCCAAGAAAAAAATTTATCACTGTCTCGTTGAAGGCGAATGTAGGTTAACTGGAGAGTTTACTCATTATTTTTCTTCGGGCGAAGAAAAAGGAAAGAGAGTGCTGGTGAAAAATGAAGGCATGCACCCAGGCACAATCAGAGTAAAACCAATAAGCTTTTACAGTGAAACGAATGTGACCTTAGTAGAAGTGGAGCTTCTTCATGGACTCCGTCATCAGATCCGCGCTCAGCTTTCTCACCTGGGTTTTCCCATCCGGGGCGATAAATTTTATGGAGGGAAAGAGGCTTCCAGGCTTTATCTAAATGCCAGCAATTACGAAATCAATTTTCAGGGAGAGGACTATTCGTTTACGTCTGAACCTACGGATTTTCATGGGTTATAAAGAAAGACCGACTTTTTTTATAAACCATCTCAAGATGCGCGGTCGAATAACCGACAAGTCCAGTAAGATTTACCAACTCTCACATTAGGAAATTCGATGTCTGAGCAGCAAATGATTTTAAACGATACGTTTTGGAAGTTCCTCGTATCGCTGGAAGAGATGAAAGAGAAGAAGGATAAGGCGATTTTCTGCTCTACCTTGAATATCGACGAAGAGACTTTAACTGAGTTTCTTAACTTTTTAAATCGCATGGATGTCATGTGTTCAAGCGATGAACAGTTCATTTATCCTTTGAAAGATAAATGCAGAATCAAGATGGAATTTTCTTTAGTTGAATGGCTTGCCCTTCAAGCTAATTTTGGTTCAGTGGATAATGGCCATTACTACCAGAAGATCATTCAGAATAAAGTTTCGGCTGCACAAAAAGCTTTTGAACATTTCAATCTTTTTAAGAGGCCGGAGAATATTAAAGTCCACTTCAGTGATCTGGAAAATTTAAAGAAAAAAATTGATTACGATATTTGTTACCAGAAGGCGATCAAGCTTCATTTTTTTAATTCGAAAGAATGTGTAATTTTCCCGCATCGTCTTGTTTTTCTGGATGGTGTTCTTTGCGTAGTCGGTGAAAGCATAAACGATAAAGTTCTGCTCTATTTTGGAGTGGAAGATATCAAAACGGTTGATGAGTTCACGGTTAATTACAAGCCGAATTTAAGTCAGATTGAAGTCAATGAATTCATTTGTCACTTGAGACTAATCAATGGCAAAGAAGAACGTCTCGTCTTGAAAGTTTACAGTCAATACGAAGCAGATCTTCTTCCAAGCCATCATTTCCTTGGAAATCCTTTCGTCACATCAAATACAGAAGGCGATATGATCTGGGCGGCCACACTGGAAATGTGTGACGACATTTTTCAATGGCTTTATTTGATGAAAGACCGGGTTGAAATTCTGGATCCAGGACATATTCGCAAGGAATTCTCTCATTATTGTGAGCTGAAGAAAGAGAGCTCAATGAAGAAAGTTTCTTAATAAATATAACGGAACGTAAGATTCAGTCTGGGCGAAGTTATCTTCGTGCTTTTAGAAATGCGGTGAACCCAGTTTTCCTGAAGTTCGCCTTTCATGACGAGTAATGATTGTGAAGGAAGGTCGAGCACCAGTGGTTCGACATTTACATCGAAACGATGCTTCAATGTGAATCGTCTCGTTTCCCCAAAACTCAAGGAAGCAATGACTGGGTTTTTCCCCAGCTCTTTTTCATTATCAGTATGCCACGACATGTGATCGTTGCCATCGCGATAGTAATTCACGAGCACTGAATTGAATTTCGTTTTCAGATCTTTTTCCAGTTTTTCTTTTAAACTATGCAAGGCCGGAGTCCATCCGGGAGAAATCATTTTTATTTTTGAATAGGTGTAGGCCAATCCTTCTTCCCCATGCCAGGCAGTCATTCGCGGCTGAGGATGGGTTTTGCCAAACATAGTGATGGAATCATTTCTCCAGATCACGTCTCTTAACAGATCGTCCATGGTTTTATCAGTATAGTTTTCCTGATAAAGAACCTGGCCGTCATGGTTAAGAATCAATTTCATTTTTTGGATTTTTCAAAAAGCTCTGACTGAAGTTTTACTGATTGCTCGTGAATTGAATCGAAAATTTCCTTGATGAAGTTTTCTTCGAGTCCGAGCTTTCTTCCGGCCTCGATTCTTTCATTCATAAGAGCTTCAAAACGCTTTAACTGAAGCGCAGTAATGTTTTGCTTTATTTTTGCTAATGCAATTTTTTCAACGACTTTAGTTCTGAGCTGAAGAGTATGAATCAGTTCATTGTCGAGGCGGTCAATTTGAGCGCGCAAATTGTTGAGTTCGATACTGAAATCAACATCGGTTGAGTTTTCGTGTTTTAAGGAAAGCGCTGAAAGAATGTTTTTTAATTTCTCAGGGGTCACTTGTTGGGCAGCATCTGACAAGGCCTTGCTTGGATCAGGATGCGTTTCAATGATGAGCCCGTTCATGTCCAAGTCCATCGCTTTCTGACAAACTTTCTGAACGAGCTCGCGTTCGCCAGTGATGTGAGAAGGATCGCAGAGAAGGGGCAGCTCAGGAAATTTTACCTTGAGCTCCATAGGAATTCTCCACAGAGGATCATTTCTGAACTCCAGTTTATCTGCGACAGAGAAACCGCGGTGAATGGCAATTAACTTATTGATGCCGGCGTGACTGATTCTTTCGAGAGCACCGATCCACAATTGCAGGTCGGCATTAATCGGATTTTTTACCATGACCGGAATATCGACACCTTTTAAGGCATCTGCAATTTCCTGAACGGAAAATGGATTGGCCGTCGTACGCGCTCCGATCCATAGCACATCAATTCCATGTTTAAGGCACAGCTCAACATGTTTTGCTGTGGCGACTTCAGTCGTCGTAAGAAGTCCTGTTTCTTTTTTGACTTCGGCCAGCCATGGGAGAGCAATTTCGCCCAGACCCTCAAAGTTATTCGGTCTGGTTCTTGGCTTCCATATTCCCGCGCGAAACATTTTGACTTCAGAAATTGTTTTGAGCGCGCGCGCCGTTGTCAGAACTTGCTCTTGTGATTCAGCAGAGCACGGTCCTGCAATAACTAGGGGAGAAGTTCCTTCTTTGTAACCAGGAATCCATGAGCTGAGTGAGTCTATTTTCATGCCTATACCTTACTCTCTTTTTGAGCTATTGTTAAGGGGGTCTAACCGTTGTCATTTCTCTCTAACACTAAGGAATCCTTATGGGCTTCGTTGATCAAAAAATTGAAGATTATTGTATCGCTAAAAGTAATTTACCTTCTCCTGATTGCGACAGGATTGAAACGTATACCAGAGCAAATGTTCATGGCGCTCAGATGCTCATCGGAAAAATGGAAGCATCTTTTATGGGCTTTCTTCTGCGTTCGATTGAAGCCAGAAGAGTGCTGGAGCTGGGAACTTTTACCGGATATTCAGCGCTGACGATGGCAGAGAATCTTCCTGAAGATGGAGAAGTCATCACTGTTGATGTGAATGCAGAAACAGTAGCGCTTGCTAAAGATTTCTGGAAGCAATCAAAGCACGGTCATAAAATCCAAAGCAAACTTGGAAGTGGACTGGACGTTGTTCCTTCTCTTGGGGGGACTTTCGATTTTGTGTTTATCGATGCCGACAAAAAAAATTATATTCAATATCTCCAGATGACTGTGCCGATGCTCTCACCAAAAGGGATGATCGTTCTCGACAACACTTTGTGGAGTGGCAGAGTTGTACCGGATTCAAATGAGGAAGGGCATAAGCTGATTGACAGTAATACTGAGTTCATCCGCAAGGTGAACGATTACATCGCTTCCAATGAAAATCTTTACGGGACTTTGTTGCCCGTGAGAGATGGAATGTTTTTGGTGAGAAGGAAATAACATGACAGATGAGAAAAAACCCATTGCTCTTGAAGCTTATGAAAAATTAGCGGAAGCCTTCTCGAAACTTGCTCCTTCAAAAGCAGAAAATGCTTATATTGAACAGCCGGCGATGAGAAAAGCTGTGGGCGATGTCCGCGGTCTTAAAATTTTTGAAGCAGGCTGTGGTCCGGGAATCCTCGCCGAATATCTCATTCATGAAGGTGCAAAAGTCGTCGCGTTTGATGTCAGCCCTAAAATGATCGAGCTGGCAAAAGAACGAAACCCTAAGAATGCCACTTTCTTTGTTGCCGATGGAGCTCTTCCTCTTCCATTGGCAGCGGAATACAATGGCCAGTTTGATATGGTCGTTGCTTCACTTGCTATCGATTATATCAAAGACTGGTCAGTTCCTCTTGCTGAGTTTCATCGTTTATTAAAACCTAAGGGTAAATTTATTTTTACAATCCAGCATCCACTGGGTTCATGGAACTGGTATAAACCAGAAAGTGCTTTTGGCGTTCAATATGTTGAGGCCAGCTGGAAAGGTTTTGTTGATGAACCTGTCACTATGCCGGACTACTACCGTTCCTTTGAAGAGGTCATTAATCCACTAATCAAGGCAGGCTTTAAAATTCTTAAAGTAGAAGATTTAAAACCAATAGATGCTCTTCGCACTCTGGATCCGTACAAATTTGGAAAGTTTTCTAAATTGGCTTCTTTTATGTGTGTGATCGTAGAGAAAGAATAAGTTTCTTCTATCTGTCGCAAAGATTTTTTCTTCAAAAAAAAGGCGATGCTTTGTAGTTCTGAAACAGTAAAATCAGAAAGACTGAACGATTGTGAGGGGGAACACCTATGACATTTGAAGAATATTTAAATGATGCCTGGTCTAGACACGGATCCGAATCCCCTGAGTTGCTCGATAAATTTAAAAATCAGTTTTCGTTAATCAATTCAACTGATGAGATTAATCAAATGGGTCATCTTATAGCCCATGTGAGCGGCGAGCACATGGGAGAGTGGGGAAGAGGAATTCAGCTTTTGAATGATCTTCGTGAACACCCCATGGCCGTTGATAAAAGCGGCCTCAACCGCTTTATTGCAGCACTGGCCCTGGGTGACGATAAAAATTTTTCGGTCGAGGAATTTTCGGATTCAGATAAAGTCAGAATTTATGCCATGACCGCTTCAGCACTCGCGGCCCAAAACGATCTTGCACGCGCAGGATTGTATCTGGGGATGGCCGAAAAATTGTGTCATTCAAACCTGGATAAAAAAGATCCCGCTCATCGCAATCTGGCGATTGCTGGAAATAATCTGGCAAGCGCTCTGGAAGAAAAACCAAATTTATCTCATGAAGAAACTAAGTTGATGATTCACGCTGCTTTTGTTGGACGAAAATTCTGGGAAGTGGCCGGTACATGGCTTGAGATTGAAAGAGCTGAATACAGACTGGCAAAAACTTTTTTGAAAGCTGATATTCTCGATAAGGCCTATGCGCACGCCGAGCAATGTCTGGAAATTATTTCGAATCACGGTAATGATCCGCTTGAAGTCTTTTTTGGAATGGAAGTTATGGGCCAGGTGGAAGAGGCTAGAAAAAATCATTTAGGACGAGATGAGGCCATCAAAGCGATGAAAGAGACTTTTATTAAGCTCTCTCCTGAAGATCAAAAATGGTGCAAAGAAACGCTGGTTAAAATGGCAGGGGCGTAAGGCCCTGCCATTATTTAAGCGGTAAATAACAAATTGTTTCTGCTAATTTTCCATTCACATACTCTTTCGAATGAACGGCCAGATGTCTCGTGCTGAATTCCTCTCTGATTTTTAACTCCTGAATTCCTTCAAATCCTCTCTGGTGAAGTGTGAATGATCTTCTTGTCCACGATGACTGAATTTTTCCATAAGCTTCTATATCAAGACCGATAAAAAGCTGATCGTTTTCGCTTGCAGTGTAGAGAGTATAAAACCCATCTTCAATTCGACGAAGCTCTACATAACAAACAATACCTGAAGGATTAGTGCCGTGATTTTCAGCACGCGAAAGAAGAGAAGAAACTTTTTCGACGTTTACGGCCAGTGTTGGATCGTAAGCAAAAAGTGGCAATGAACCAAGAAATAAAGCGATGGTGAAAAAGGTTTTCATTAGTCCTCCATTAAGTAAGTTTGGGCTTGAGTAGCATCTCAAGCCCGGCTTGTCTTATTGGAAAAATGAATGAGTGTTATTTGCTTCTGAAATTAATCTCTATCAGTTGCGCGAATAAGCGCATCAGTGATGCCTTTTTCAGAAAGGGAGTGGCCCGCATCCGGAATCAGATAAAACTCTGCTTCGGGAAACGCACGGTGAAGATCCCACGCGCTTTCAGCAGGACAAACCACATCATAGCGCCCTTGAACGATCACTGTCGGTATGTGTCTGATTTTATCTACGTTGTTCAACAGGAAATTATCTTCTGTGAAGAAGCCTTTGTTTGTGAAGTAATGACATTCAATTCTCGCAAAAGCATCAGCAAATTCATCTTCGCCGAAACGAGCAACAACATCTGTATCGGGAATCAGTTTTGATGTTGATCCTTCCCAGATGGACCAGGCTTTGGCTGCAGCTTTTCTCACGTTGACGTCATCTGAAGTCAGGCGTTTGTAGTAGGCTTGTACAAAATCATTTCTTTCTTCAACCGGAATAGGTTTAACATATTCTTCCCAAGCATCTGGATAGATTTTTGAACATCCATCCTGGTAAAACCAGTCGATTTCTTTTTTTCTCAATAAGAAAATTCCGCGCAGAAAAAGTTCAGTTACAGAATCCGGATGTTTTATGGCGTAAGATAAGGCAAGGGTTGATCCCCACGATCCACCAAAGACTGCCCATTTTGCAACAGAAAGATGATTTCTCAATTTTTCAATATCAGACACCAGATCCCATGTAGTGTTTTCTTTCAGTTCAGCAAAGGGTTTGCTTTGTCCGCACCCTCTTTGATCAAGAAGAATGATTCTCCATTTCTCCGGATTAAAATAGCGGCGGTAATTTCCAATAATTCCACCACCGGGACCGCCATGAAGAAAGACAACTGGCTTTCCTTTAGGATTGCCCGCTTCTTCGAAATAAATTGTGTGGAGATCGCTGACTTTTAAAAAGCCTGTGCTGTACGGTTCAATTTCTGGATACATCTGCTTCATGGCTGGCTCCCTTGGGAAAATCAATTGGATTAGAAAATGGCCCATGTTATTCTACAACATATGCATAAACAAATTGAAGGATTTATTTTATCAGGTTCGAGTATAGATCTTGAAAATCAGATTCTTCTAAAGCTTTATGGACAAAGCCCTGAAGGGTCTTTTCTTGTCACGATCAATCAATTTAAAAATTATTTCTTTGTTGAAAGCAAATCACCTACATCTTATCGCAATCTCGATGGGACCTGGGCAGAAAAAATTGAATGCTGCACGCAGAATGAATTGAAAGAAAAAAAGGCAGAGATTGAGAGAAGAGGTCTGCGCACTTTTGAAGCAGATATCCGTCCGCTTGAACGCTTTTTGATGGATAAACGCCTTTATGCACAAGTGCAAATCTCAGGTGACGCCGAATTAAAAAATGGGTTGCTTACTTTTTCAAATCCCACTTTGTCTCAAAGTCATTTTGTTCCCGATCCAAAAATCATGTCGTTTGACATTGAAACCGGAAAGGATGGAAGACTTCTGTCTCTGGCCTATTCCTTTCGCTCTAAAAAAATAACTGAAGATAGAGTTTTAATGTTAGGAAGCGGGGAACCCGCAGAACATCTATTTTATTGTCCAACTGAAAAATTCTTACTGGAATCTTTTCAGGCCGATGTGCAGAGGTTGGATCCAGACATTTTTACTGGATGGAATGTAATTGGCTTTGATTTTCATTTTCTGGAAAAGAAATCAAAGCAACTTCGATCTCCTTTAATTTTGGGAAGAGGAAGACGGCCTTTAGAGTTATATCAGAATGCCAGAGGCGAATGGACGCTCAATATTGAAGGTAGAGTAATTATAGATGGACCCTGGGCCCTCAAGTCTAACTTTTTTTCCTTTGAAAGTTACAAGCTCAATAATGTAGCGAAACTCGTTCTCGGTGAAGGTAAAGATATTGATGAAGATGAGGTGCATGACAAGTGGGGAGAGATTGAACGTCGCTTTCGCGAAGATAAACCTGCTCTCGCAAAATACAATTTAAAAGATGCTCAGCTCGTATTGGATATTTTTGAAAAGACAAAAATTATCGATCTTCTCATCAACCGTTCTTTGATTTCTGGTTTGCTCCTGGATAGAGTCGGTGGATCAACAGCGGCCTTTGATCATTTTTATCTGCCGCCATTGCATGAATATGGTTATGTCGCTCCCAATGTTGCAGATGTTTTATGGTCCCGACAGGCGAAAGGCGGATTCGTTTTAAATCCCATTGTCGGAGTCCATGAAAATGTTCTGGTCATGGATTTTAAAAGTCTTTATCCGACAGTCATTCAGAGTTTTTTGATAGATCCGCTTTCTCGCGCTGAACATAAAAGCAATCCTCTTTTTACACCAGTGGGATTTTCTTTTTCACGCGATCATCACATTCTTCCCGGTAAAATCGCTGAGCTTCTGGAAAGACGCGCACTCGCTAAAAAAGGAAAAAATGCTAACCTGTCCCAGGCCGTAAAAATTTTAATGAACAGTTTTTATGGAGTCATGGGATCGAGCGGGTGTCGGTTTTATCAAGAAGATTTACCTGACGCGATCACCGGCACAGGTCAGTGGCTTTTAAAAACAGTTGTCCAGTTTTTGCATGAACATGGCTTTGAGACTTTATATGGGGATACGGATTCTCTTTTTGTTCAGTTAAAAAGCTATGAGACACATGAAGAAGTGGGAAAAGAACTTGTTCAAAAAGTGAATTACTTTCTGAAAGATAAATTACAGAAGGATTTCAATGTAGAATCTAAACTTGAAATTCAGTATGACAAGTTTTTCAAAAAACTCATTTTGACTTCAACCCGCGGAGTAGGCGAGGGAGCGAAGAAGAGGTATGCCGGACTGAAAGTCAGCGGAAATGAAGAAGAAATTGTTTTAACCGGAATGGAATATGTTCGTTCAGACTGGAGCGCGCTGGCCCGGCAATTTCAGTATGAACTGGTCAGACGTGTGTTTTACAATGAAGACATTCAGTCTTTCATCGAGCAAACGATTAAAGATCTGCTGGAAAGAAAATTAGATGAACAGCTCGTTCTCTCTAAAAAACTCACTAAGCCCCTCGATGAATACGTAAAAAATATTCCACCACATGCAAAAGCTGCCATGATTCTGGTTAAAGAGAAAGGCATACTCAAACGCCGTCCTGAATATGTTATGACCATGAGAGGGGCTGTACCGATCGAACTTCCTCATGACGATATAGATTATGATTACTATATTGAGCGACAGCTGGCCCCTATCGCCGACAGTATTTTATCTCTTTTCGGAAAATCATTCGAGGCCATGAGAAGTCCGCAACTGTCGCTTTTTTAAGTTTTAAATCGGCACAAATTCCTTTAGCATTATCACATGACTGCAGTTCCCAAATTTCTTAAAGACGCTTTTTCCAATCTCTACAGGGGAGCCATTCTTTTTTATAAAAAGAAAGGGACTACACTTGCGTCTTCTTCCAGTTTTTACGCTCTGATTACCGTTGTGCCGTTTGCATTGTTGATGGTCCGAGGGATCGGTTATTTTTTAGGCAATCTGGATAAAACACAGCGCTATTTTTTTATAATCGGTTCTCAATTCTTCCCAGAAGTGGCCCCTCAATTGTTGCTTAAGTTGCAGACGTTGATAAAAGGCCCGCTCTTTGCCGGTACCAATTTTACCTTGCTCAACTTTTTCATCCTCGCCATTTCGGCCATTACTTTTCTCAATTCCATCTGGATGGGGATTTTCTTCATCACTGATGACAAGAGTATTCTTACGCTTTGGAGAATCTTGAAAGGATTTGTCATTATCGGCATGACATTATTGATGCTCGGACTTATTTTTATTCTCCCTCCGATTATCATTTTCATCGCTAAATTTCTTCAGACCAATTATCTGACACGTTTTATCTGGGACAATTTTGAAATTTTGAGACCATTCCTGAAATTTGTTCTGAAAATCAATGTTAAAAAATCCTATTGGTTGAATTCAAATTTCCTACATATCACAGTACTGATTGCTTATTTCACTGCGCTTTATCGCTGGTTGTTTTCGTGGAAAATCAAATTTCATGAAGCCTTTGTCGCGGCCCTGACATTCTCTTTTTCAGTTTTTATTGGGAAATCGCTTTTCTGGGTTTATATTTATTATGTTCGCACAAGTCTCATGAGAAATTATGGCGATCTTTATACATCGGTTGTCGGTGTCATCTGGCTTTTTTATCTTATGTGCTTTTTCTTTTACGGTGCGTGCGTCTGTCATGTTTATAAAGAAAGAAGAGAACTGGGGCTGGGGAAATGAGAGTCATTAGTACGATACTTCAATTTTACATTTACCTTCTCATTGCAGATGCGATTTTGAGCTATTTCCCTGAGCTTGAACGACATGAGTGGAGAAGAAAAATTCGTCAGATCTGTAACTATACATGTGCCCCTATAAGAAAAAGACTGCCTCCGAATCTTCCAGTGGACTTCTCTCCACTCATCGTGATTCTTCTGATTCAACTGCTGATGTTCCTTTGGTAAAATTTTGATTACATAAATGCTTGTCAAGAAACGAATTTTACTTTTACAATAATTACTGAGATTAAAATTTTTTCATTCCATCATAGGATTTGATAGGTAAAAATGAACGAATCTGATTTAAGTTTAGATACACTTTTGCAGGAGACGCTTGCACTGTCGGAATATCTCCGTGCAAGTACACTTGAACCCGTTCAGAAAAAAGAATCTGCCGTTCAGCAAAACTTCCTTGATTCACCATTCGAAGACGATTATCTTTACGACCTTGCCGACAGTCTTTGCGATGAACCTGTGGTTTGCGCTGTAGACCCCGAAGAAACTGTTCAGGAAATTATGCCAGAAACGGAAACCCGCGTCCTTCCTGAAGGAGCGGGGATTATTTATAAAATCGACAATGGAAGCAGCACCTTTTGTGTGCGCGGTTTCTCTGCGACTAATATCCGTGAAGCCTTTAAGGAAATTGAGGATCTCTCAGCATCAAAAAGAATTGTTCTGAAACTCGACAGAGAATCTTCTCTGGATGAAGTGAATTTCTTTGAAACAAAGAGTTTTGAACTGGCCGAGGCCATAAGAGAACAGATTGTTAATCGTCGTTTTCCTCACCAGGAAGACGCTGTCTGCAATATCAGTGATCCCGGCTATAGCTGGTGGATGAATCTTTTGCCTCATGGGTTTGAGATTTTTTTCCGTTCACATGGAATTAACCGCGCTGAAAAATACATTCAGCTTGGTCCTATAGGCGATGGTGGAGTTGCGGCCCTCAGAATGAATCAGGCACGCACACTTCTTCGTAGTTCATTTCCCATCAGCGAATTTTCCTGTGATGACAAGAGCTTCACGGTGACTTCGACAAAACCTGAGCATTTAAGTTTTATATCTTTCAAGAATATTTTCCTCGAAGGCATTAATCAGACTGAGCTGGAAAATTTTCCGGAGAACAGTGTAGGGCGAACATTGTTCTATTACTTTCACGAACTGGCCATCGTCCGCAAATTTTGGATTGAAGTCAAAACCAAGCTCGGCTAACATAGAATAAAACAGGATGTTTGTAACTTTCCCGACAGGATGTTTGCTTGGAATTTTCATTTGACCGTTCAAACGATTCGCATTTACGCAATACCACTCAGGCAAAGACTGAAGTGAAGCCAGAGCCTGCAGCAGCAGCGCCTGCTGAAAGTTATGACGATGGGATCGACACATCTACAATTCAAAACGAAAGATTAAGAAAAGCGATTGAAAGAAATCGCGCCAGACAAGCAGAACGCGCACGTCTTCGTCCTGAACCAGTTCAGGCAGCACCGGCTGCTCAGCCTGCTTATCAATCGGCCTATCAACAACATTATCAAGCGACGCAATCAACTCCCTCACCGGTTGAAACTCATGTAGAGCCAACGCCGGAACCAGTTCAGGAACAAGCTTCATTGTTTGGAAACAGACAATCTCCTCAGGTAGAAGAACCAGTTGCTGAACCAGTTGCTTCGGAAAGACCGCGGACTCGTATGCGTATGCGTGCGGGGGCAGCAAGAGGGGAGACGAAAATAGAAACGGCAGCAGTTTCAGCTTCAGAAGCATCAGCTGCTCCAACTTCTGCCATGGTGACAAGAAGAACTGTTGCTCGTCCGGATGAAACAGATTTCACCCCGACAAAGCGCGCTCCCCGCAAAGTCACTTCTCAAATCAGCTATTCAACAAATGGTTCTAAGAAAAAAGCGAAACCGCTTGATCCGACTTTGGTCACTTATCTTGTAAAAGGTTGTTGGATTTTCTGCGGTATAATGATTTTAAGACTTATTTTCGCCAATGGTGGTGTAACGGATTTCTATTCAAGAAAATCTATTCTCAACGATCGTTTGGGCGAATTGGATAGAATCAAGAAAGAGAATATGCAACTGGTTCGTGAGATCGAGCGCATGCAATCAGATACCTCTTTCCAGAAAAAACTTGTTCGCGATAATCTTGGGTTTATTGCTGAAGACGAGTTTTTGATACTATTTCCGAAAGAGAAGTCGGTCCAGTAAACTTCAAAACATCATTTGCCTTTAATTTTTTAGAAAAGGGCGCACCTGCTTTTGTCTCCAGGATAAATTGTGCAGTATAAGTTCCGGTTTTATAGATGGCCGGTGGTTCCTGCATGCCCGGATGCGCCGGTACATTGCTTTCAATCGCTACAATTTTCAAATCGCTGTCGAGAAAAATAATATCCAGATTAAAGTGAGTATCCGGCATCCAAAACCTACGAACACTCATTTCGGGATTCACAAAGAGCATACCCTCAGTATTTTTGAATTGATTTGATTTAAGTCCGGAAAGTCCCTTGGTGTGTTCGCTTTTAGTCAGGGCCAGTCGCAACTCAATTTTATTGCCTGAAGGATTTTTCAGGCTGAAAACATCTTTTCCCAGTGAAATAAAGGAGAATGTGAGGAGAAAGACAGCAAGAATTAAATTTCTCTTTCTCAGGGAATGCGATATAGTGAACATGATCTGATTCCTTCGTTTCTATTGGGGAATTGTCTAAAATTTTAGAGCAGATTGCAATTAATGTTTGGAGAATATGATGACTGGCGCCATTAAAGGATTATTGAGAACTCACCACTGCGGAGAACTGACAGCAAAAGACATCGGCAAGACAGTAACTCTTTGCGGATGGGTCAACAAGTATAGAAACCTTGGGTCACTTCACTTTATCGATGTGCGTGATAAGTTCGGTATTACTCAATTGGGCTTTGTTAATTTCAAAGGCAATATTGAAGAATTAAAAAAGTGTTCCCTTGAATCAGTCATTATGGCCACAGGTGAAGTTGTAGCGCGTCCGAAAGAAGCACTCAATGCTAATATGGTTACAGGTGAAGTTGAAGTTCAGGTGACTTCTCTCACTCTACTTTCCAAGTCAGACATCGACAATATTCCTTTTCTTCCTTACGGATCAGTTGAGGCGACTGAAGATCTTCGTTTGAAATATCGTTATCTCGATTTAAGAACAAAAAAACTTCAAGACATTCTTCTTCTCCGTTCAAGAACAATGAATAAAATCAGAAGTCTTCTTGTTGATGAAAATTTTGTTGAGGTTGAAACGCCAATTCTTTACAAGTCGACTCCTGAAGGCGCACGCGATTACATCGTTCCTTCGCGCGTTCACCCTGGACAGGTTTATGCTCTTCCTCAATCGCCACAAACATTAAAACAGCTGTTAATGATTGGTGGAACAGATAAGTATTTCCAGATCTGCCGCTGTTTCCGCGATGAAGATTTGCGTGCTGACAGACAACCTGAATTTTCACAGGTCGATATTGAAGTTTCATTTTCAACTCAAGAGTATATGAAAAACCTTGTTGAGAAGATTTTGAAAAAAGTATTTGATCTTCCTCAGGATTTCACCTTGCCAATGATGACTTACAGAGACGCCATGGATTTTTACGGTTGCGATAAACCGGACGTCCGTTTCGGTCTGAAACATGCCATCGTGACAGATATTTTTGCGAACTCTGAATTTTCTACATTTGCCAATGTAGCAAAGGCCGGCGGTTTAATTAAAGCGTTTTTTGTTCCGGAAAATATCGGTCAATTCACGCGTAAAGATACTGACTCTTTCGTCGAAATCGTGAAGCCGTTTGGTGGAAAAGGTGTGGCCTTCTACAAAACATCAAAAGGTGAAAGAAGCACCGGTATTTCAAAATTCATTACTGATGACATTGAACAAAAATTATTCGCCCACTCCGATGTGAAAGGGGATGGAACGTGGTTGTTCTTTGCAGATAATGATCACGGTGTTGCTCATGCATCTGCTGATGCTTTAAGAAGAAATCTTGGGCATAAATTAAATCTTCTAGGAACTGAAAAAGCCTTTCTATGGGTTTACGATTTTCCTCTACTTGAGTGGGGCGAAGGTAGATTTGCAGCCTGTCACCACCCTTTTACGATGCCTTCAAGAGATAAACTTGAAGTGTTCATGAAAGCAGATCACAAAGATCCTAACGGTCCTTTGAGAACCTTAACGGCTGAAGCTTACGACGTTGTTTGTAACGGTTATGAAATTGGCGGTGGTTCAATCAGAATTTACGATCAGGCCGTGCAGGACAGAATGTTTGAAGTTCTTGGCTTCACACCTGAAGAAACAAAAAACCAGTTTGGCTTTTTCATTGAAGCTTTAAAATACGGTGTACCTCCCCATGGAGGATTGGCGTTCGGTTTGGATCGTCTGATTATGATGTTGACCGGAACAGATTCGATCCGCGATGTAATCGCTTTCCCGAAAACTTCTTCGGCCAGTGATTTAATGTCACAAGCACCTTCTCGACCATCTGAAGCTCAGTTGAAAGAACTTCACTTCACATGGACGACAAAATAGGTGATTCACAGTCTTTGACTGAAATTATAGCGGCCAGAGTTTCGAACTCCCGGCCGCTAGTCTTCTTCTTTTTATTTACTTTCGCGTTTCTCAGTTATTTTTACGTTCTTGGTGGCGATTTTATCGGTGATGATATCGGGCGCATTCTCGAATCTCCTGATTTTATCTCAACAGGTTGGACGTCGCTTTTTCATGCCCTCACCGGTGAATTGAGAGATCGCCCTCTGCTGATGTTTTCCCTCTGGCTGGATAAAGTTTTCTTTCATCACGACCCATTCTTTATGAGACTGGAAAATCTTTTCCTGCTGGCCGGAATCGGATTGCAGCTCTTCTCTTTGCAATTGGAGCTCTTTAAAAATAGGACCACAACAAATACGCTGACGGCCTTTGTACTGAGTCTGGTCTTTGTCCTTCACCCGCTGCACAGTCAGAGCGTGACAATGATTATCCAGCGGGGAATTCTCTTTTCATCTTTCTTCGCTTTGATTTCGCTCAGACTTGTTCTTAAGTATTTTTCTTCTGCCGATTTCAAACAACTTTTTTTCTCTTTTCTTTTTTTAGTATTAGGATTCCTTTCGAAACCCAATATTATTTTTCTTCCTTTCCTTTTTATTGCTTACGGATTTATTTTTCATTCGCATGAAAAAAGAAAATTGCAGATCATAAGCATTTTATTTCTTTCAACGCTGCTGATTCCGGTCTATTTTTATTTTGTTTCCCGCGCGAATATTCAGCATAAAGAGATGACAGTTTCACCACTGGCCTATTTTCTCACACAAACACAGGTCTTATTTGTTTATCTTCGCCTGATGATGTTTCCGGTGGGACTCAAATTTGCCTATGATTTCACTCCGCCTGAAAATCTGATTTCTAATATTTTTTGGATTTATTTACTGGTCCACATAAGCTTTTTTACTATTGTCTGTATTAAGCTGAAAGACACATCTTTGCGTTTTTGGTTTGCTTCCATTTATCTGGCGTTTTTACCAGAGTCTGGATTTTTTCCTATCATGCACCTTGCTTTCGAACACAGAACTTTTCTGCCAATGATCTTTGTTTTTATTTTTTTATCCCAGCTCCAGGATCGCAAGGATCTGATTCATGCTAAAAAAATACTAATTTTTCTTTCAGCACTGGCAGTGGTTTTTATTTCACTTAACCAGCTACGCAATAGAGAAATTAAAGATGTTAACCAGTGGAAGCTTCACACTTTGAGAAATTCCAATACGCTCCATGCAGTGAATTTTAAATTTTCAATTGATTTGATGGAATCAGGGCGGTTGAACGAGTTGAAACCTGTTCTGGAGAACTACGACCGTTTGTATCCTGATGTTCCGCTCTACGGACTTCTTCATGATATTTATGCTTTTTACTCGCAAGGAAAAAGTAAAGAAGGGGAAGAGAAAATTGCCAACTGGTTGGCCGGGATGGATCTTCCCGTCAATCAAAGACAGTACATCAATTTCTTTTTCCTCAAAACCTTGGGCAAAACAAAGCGCGGGCTGGACGATCAGCTGTTGCTGGAAGACATTCTTTCAAGACAACAAAAGATTTTTCATGCTGACAAAGAAGCTTATAAAATATTTCTGGATTATTACCGTGCAGTTGTTCCTTCTCTGATCGCAGAACTCAAGCGCCAAAACAGAAATTCAATTCAGCTGTTAAAAATGAAAACCATTTTACAGTTCTACTACGGTCGGAAAGACAATGAGTTAAATAAAGAAATCCGCGCTGAGCTGGCAAAAAATCCTGAAAATAAAGTTCTGATTCGTTTAAAAGAAATGACTGAACAACGTCCTGATTATCAGCCATGAATCACTCACGCTCTTAAACTTGGTTCTTCTATTGTTTTCGAAATAAATGGTCTCTATCGGCACTTCGACGATTTCAAACCGGGCATTGAGAAAGTGAATCAGACTGGCGAATTCAAATTCAAATCTATTATAGGAAATTTTCACCAGTTCTCCAATGGCATCTCTTGGGATAAGTCGTAAACCAGTCTGAGTATCACGGATTTTTTTTCCAAAAAGAATCCAGAAAAGAAAAGCGATAATTTTGTTGCCGCATAGACTTTTAAGTGGAACTTCTCTGTCAAAAGAGCGCGAACCCAAAATAATTTGAGTCCTGGTCGTACCAACGACAGCTATCTTGGCAATATCTTCCGGCGTATGCTGGCCATCATCGTCGCAGCAAAGAACATAATCACAATCTGGCAAATTAGACTGAACAAAGACCATGCCAGTTTTTAGCGCAGCTCCTTTGCCTTTGTTTTGTGAGTGAGAAAGTGTGGTGACTTGCTTCAGTTGAGAAAAGATTTCATCTGCTTCTTTTGCTGAGCCATCATTGATAATAATTATAGTCTGAAGCCCTGATTTTTTTATTTCATCGACCAAACGTACCAGTTTAATAGATGGATTATAAGAAGGAATAATGACAGCAATTTTATTATTCTGCATTGGTAATGAGTTTGTTTAATGCTGTAATCGTAGCAGTTCGCTGGGCCTTAATTTTATTATGGGGAATAGGTTCAAAGAAATCTGTTTCATAATCCGCAGGGATAATATCTTTAAGTGCAAAATCCTTTTTAACGGAATCAATATCAAAATCCTGGGCAGTGATATGACCGTATTTAAGGACCGAATTACTCCAGTTGAATAACCAGAAATAAAAATAAGAAAGCCGAGCATAAGGATTTTTCAACGTGTCTGTTAAAGCTTTGGCGATATAATAGATCTTGAGAGGAGAATTAATCACGCCCCATAATCTTTTCATCAGCGAAAGAATCGCTTCGGGGTTTTGCATAGCCATGGCAGAGAGCTGTTTGAGGTTGATGTAGCCTTTTGCTTTTTTTGATTTCGGTTCAGGTTTTACTTTAATACTTTTTAAAAAGTTATTGTAACGTTCATATTGAAATTGCGGATGATTGAAACTTTTAGTGAAGAATAAAAAATCTTCAATCATTTTCTCTCTGTTTCGCAGGTAGAGAATGTTTGTTGAATATTTTTTGCCACCTAAACCGATTTTCCCCGATCGTAAACGTCCACTCTTTTTCATTCGGGCGTAGAGAGGCGTCCCAGGCAGTGCCGTGAGAAGAGAAGGATCACCGGAAATAATTCCTGAACTCTTGATGCCATTTAGTGCATCTGCAACGGCTGACTCAGGATCGGTATCAAAACCAAAAATTAGCCCTGCAACGACAATGAAGCCGTAGGATTGAATTGTTTCAATGCTCGATTTTATATCCGTCTTTGCATTCTGAACTTTTGCTGTTTCTAGGAGCTGGGCGATTCCAAAACTTTCTACGCCGATGAAAAACATCTCGAAGCCGGCCTTCTTCATCTTTTCCATTAGCTTGGGAAAAGTATAAAGATTAATCGTCAGCCAGGTGTAGATATTGAAACTGTAATTTTTTTGTTCTTTGAGTTCGATAATTTTATCGCAAATCATTTCCGCCCAGACGTGATCGCCGATGAAGTTATCGCAGGCAAAGAGAATGTTCGGAATACCAAGTTGCGCGTACTGTTCAAGTTCCTGAATCAGAATTTCAGCTTGTTTGTTATTGCTTCTGTTGTTGTCGGGCTTGGTTCTGATATCGCAGAATTCGCAGAGAAAAGGACAGCCACGTGAGACTTCTATAACCCCGCCGTAGTATTTATCTTTATTCTCTTTCAGCAGTTGAAAGTCCATTGCCCGCGCTTCTGATAACTTAAACTTGCTCTGGCTATGATACAGCTTAGTTGTAATTTTATTATCAAAAACATCCAGTACAAATTGGTTAATGGCCTGTTCGCCATCGCCTAGGAACAAATGATCAAAACAAGAGAGTTTTTCCAGAAGTCCGATTTGTTGATAAGAAAAAACAATCGGGCCGCCTAAGATTATTTTTGAATCAGGATGAATCTTGCGAAGAATTTTTTGATATTGGATTAAGGCTTCATAGTCCTGGTTGATTCCACTGACAAAGAAGAGATCGGCGTGAGGAGTCTTATTTTTCTTTTCTATACGTGTATCGTAAAGAAAGATTTCTACGCCAGGCAACTCTCGAAGATAGCTGGCGAGCGTATAGGCCCAGACCGGCATGTATTTCACACCGAACATCTGGTCTTTTTCAATCTGTTCATCAACACAGACTAACAGTCCGATTTTCATCTTTAATCCTTAACGATGACATTAACCAATAGGTTTTTTCTATAAACCCATTAAGTTTATTAATTATTCAAATGTAGCATTTTACTCCATAATGCCAAGAGGGAGAGAGAAAAATGAACGGAATTTTTATGGGAATTTTAGGTGGAGCAGTCGCTGGAGGAGCAATGGCCTTCGGAGCGCTTTCCACTATACTGCAACCCCAGAAAATGTCTCTGGAATTTAACTCCATGGAAAAAATTTTTAATTTCGTTCTTTGTGGCTTTTTCCTGGCCGCTTCGTTCAGTTACATAAATCCCACGCTCGAAAAAAACTTTCACGGCGGTCTTACACATAATTACGAGCTCTGGAGTGTCATCGCGGGGGCAACTGCCGGACTTTTATTGATGCTCCTCTTTATCGAAATTGTTCGCGAGCGAGTGGCGAGAGAGAGCAGGAATCATGAATCGATTGAAAAGATTCTTTTTTTGATGATGCATAATTTTCCAGCAGGGATGATCGCCGGAGTGGCCATGGGGATTCATCATCCAGGTATTAGTTATTCGCTTCTTTGCTTCATAGGAGTGCATCAACTTTTTTTAGGAACTCTCGGAGCTCGAAACTTATTATCGATGGGACTTGAGTCAGAGCTTTCTTTTGTGGGTTCGCTCTTTATCTCGAGCATCGCGGTGATTTCAGCGATTTTGGGAACAGTTCTTAGTCAAAAGTATGTCTCATTATTGCCCGTGATGCTTGCGTTTGCAGGAGGATGTTATGTCGGAATACCTGTAAATGAATGGATAGAAAAAATGAAGAAAGGCCAAAGAAAAATCGAATTGAACCCAGGGCTGTTCAGTGGAATGATCGTTACGTTAATTTTCATTATTTGGAAGGAGTTTGTATGAAAACAAAAATCGACATTGGAATCAGTGAAAAAGGCAGAGAAGAAATTGCAAAGGGTCTCTCTCATTTTCTCGCTGACACTTATACACTTTATTTAAAAACACATAATTATCATTGGAATGTGACCGGTCCACAGTTTCAGACTTTGCATACTATGTTTGAAGGGCAATATACTGAGCTTGCCGAAGCGGTGGATCTTATTGCTGAAAGAATCAGAGCGCTCGGAGTGAAAGCGCCAGGCTCTTACCAGGAGTTTGCAAAACTCACTTCAGTCAAAGAATCTAATGGTGATTTAAATGCGAATCAGATGGTAGCAGATCTGGTCACCAGTCATGAGCAGGTCATTCGTACAGCGAGAGGATTATTTTCTATCGTCAATGAATGTGATGATCAGCCGACTAATGATCTACTCACTCAGAGACTCCAGTTGCATGAAAAAACGGCCTGGATGTTAAGATCAATGCTTGAATAATAAATTAAACTTGAGGCCGCACTATGCGGCCTTTTTTTATGATAATCCAGGATGGAGAACATAATCCAAGGCAGGTTTATCATGAAGTTTCTATTTTTCACTTTTGTTATTTGGTCTTCTGTCCTTTATTCTGCTGAGAATTTTACAGAAAAAAATCTGGTTTTAGATTCTTTGATCAGACCGCGCCTGAAGATGCTTCATATGAACGGTCTTCAGCCTGTCTCCGCAGACAATCAGGCCCGTTATGAACTGGGCAAAAAATTATTCAATGAAAAATTATTGTCCGGTAATAAACGAATCAGTTGTCAGACTTGTCACAACCCTAAAAACGGAACCAGTGACCAGCTGCCAATGTCTCAAACAGAAAACGGCAAAGGCATTCTCAGAAGAAATGCTCCCCATCTTTTCAACGCCGGATTGGGAATGAAGAAACATATGTTTTGGGATGGAAGAGTTCAATATGATTTCAACAAAAAGATATTTACGACTCCAGAGCCTGCCTTAAATGGATCATCGCCAAGGGCTCCTACCATTGCATCGGCCATGACGACAGCCCTTGCCGCCCAGGCCCTTTTTCCCATGGTCACTTCAAATGAAATGATGGGTCTCCCCGGTGAAAATGAAGTTGCTGATTCAAAATCAAATCTCGAAGCGTGGGAGACAATAACCAAGAGGATAAAAGCAAAAGCAGATTATAAAGAACTGTTGGTTAATGCTTTTCCTGAATTTCCACTGGAAAAAATGACTATTGGCCATCTGGCTGAAGCAATAGGTACGTTTGAAAAAGTTGAATTTCAATCTACAGGTTCTCCTTTTCAAAAATATTTGCGAGGAGATAATGAAGCAATGTCGAATCAACAGAAACGCGGCTTTGTCATTTTCATGAACAAATGCCTGAGTTGTCATTCGGGCAATGAGCTCGGCGATAATAATCTGTTTGCTTCAGTGGCTGCGCCTCAGTGGGGAGCAAAACCGTTGGTTCTGGATAAGGGGCGGGGAGAGATTTCAGGTCAGGATTCGCAAAACTTTTTCTTCAAAACACCTAGTCTGCTGAACGTCGCACTGACTGCTCCTTACATGCACAATGGATCATTGCAAACGGTGAGAGAAGTTCTCAATCATTATAATCATCTCAATAAATCGCTGGATGGTTTTGAAGCTGAAGAAAATCGAAGGGCCAGAATTCCGGTAGAGGTAGAAATAGAAAAGCGACCGGCCATGCTCGATGAAATATGGCTTTCTTCTCAGTCAGGCAGTAATCGAAAAATTCAAAACAGATTATTTCTCACGGATCTTGAAAAAGATTATCTGGAAATCTTTTTGACAGAAGCTTTGACTGATCCCAAATGGAAAAAATAATCAAGCAGCTTTGTTTTGCTCGAAATATTCGGGCTCTGTTTCTTCAGCTTCAACAGAATGAAGGAGAGTGAGTTGAAATTCAGTACCGGTTGTTTCAGCAACTGGTTGATGTGTTTCCAGGACCACGGAAGAAGATGAAACGAGATCGGCCAGGCTTTTTTGATCCTTGCGGATAAAAGACAGACCAAAAAGAACTGATCCGAACATCATACAAGTGAAATAGGAAAATGAGCGTTTCATGGCCTGAATAAGAGTTATTTCACTCTGATCTTCATTGATGACTTTTAAACCAAAGATTGTTTTTCCCATCGTTCTACCGTTGGTTACGTACAGGAACAGTGAAAAGTACGCAAACATCAATGACAGCATCGAGACTGAAGTCATCATTGAAAATTTATGAACAAGAAAAATTTGAGCTTTGATAGGAAAATGAAAGAAGACTGTTCTGACGAAATTCGTAAATGCGGCCATGAGAAAATAATTGGTCGCTGTCACGATAAAAAGATCAAGAGTCATGGCCCAAGTTCTTTTTTTCAGCAGTTCATTCGTCGTAAACATATTTTCCTCCCGGTCTGTGAATCTTTTCGGGTGACGGGAGGAAAAACTGAGAAGGGATTAAAAGCGGCAAATATTGCCGCTCAATTCAAATATTAGTTGAGTTCCAGTTGTGATTTTAATTGATTTAATTTTAGTAGAGCATCAATTGGAGTCATTTTCATTACATCCAGTTTTGCAATTTCTTCTTCCAGAACTTTTAAGTAGGCCGGAATTTCTTCCTGCTTTAAATCTTCAAAGAAGCAAAGTTGTGAACTGGCCGCTTTTCCGTTAGCACCTGCCTTTTGTTCAATGACTGGCTGGTGATGATTACTCTCAAGTTGTTTTAAAATTTCTTCTGAACGGGCGAGAACACTTTTTGGAAGACCTGCCAGGCTCGCGACATAGATACCAAAACTTTGAGAGGCAGGTTTTTCTATCAAGCGATAAAGGAACTGCACGTTGCCTTTAATATTGATGGTTTCAACAGTCAGATTTTTTGCCTGAGGACTGTTGTCTGCAACATCAATCAATTCGTGATAGTGAGTTGCAAAAAGAGTAAGCGCTTTTGTTTCTTCAATAAAGTGCTCAACCAGACCCCACGCAATTGAGAGACCGTCGTAAGTCGAGGTACCCCGTCCAACTTCATCGAGAATGATTAGTGATTTTGCTGTCGCATGACGGAGAATTTCTGCTGTCTCTGCCATCTCCACCATAAATGTAGACTGGCCTTTTAAGATGTCATCACTTGCGCCAAGACGGCTGAAAAGAAAATCGCAAAGACCGAGTTTAGCTACTTTCGCCGGAACGAATGATCCCATCTGAGCGAGTAGTTGAATAATGGCAACTTCTCTCATCACGGTTGTTTTACCGGCCATGTTCGGACCAGTGATCAATCCGAAATAAATTTTGTTATCGAGATGAAGATCGTGGCAGACAAATTGATCTTTGATCAATGATTTGATTAACGGATGAAAACCGGATTCAATGTGCAGAATTTGTTTTTTAGGATCAATTTCCGGACGCGTGAATCCTTCCTGAAGAGCAATGCTCGCCAGTGATTGGTAGCTGTCAATTAAAGCAATATGACCAGACATTCCCATGATAGAAAGTCTTAATTCATGAACGTCATTGAGAAGATCTTTGAAGATTTCTCTTTCAAGTTTTTCCAGTTTTGTTTGCGCCGTAATTGTTTCTTTTTCCAGCTGAGTAAGCTCAGGAGTGGTATAGCGTTCAGCATTTACCAGGGTCTGTCTTCGTTCAAAATCTTTTGGAACTTTAACGGTGCTGCCCTTTGAGACTTCAATAAAAAATCCGGAAACGTTATTGGACTTAATGCGAAGTTTTTGAATTCCACTTTCTTCGCGAAGTCGCGTTTCCATTTTTAAAAGTTCATCACCTACATTGAGATGAAGTTTTGCCAGACGATCGCGGTCTTTGTGGACACCGGATTTAATTAAATTCCCTTTTTCCAGACTTGCACCGATTTCATCGTTCAGTGTTTTTAAAATTTTCTCTGCGAGTGCAAGAAGATTTTTTCTTTCAGCAGAGGACAGAACCGCTTCAATGGGAAGCGTTTTCATTGTTTTTAAAAGTTCCTCGTAAGCGTTGATGGCCACAGCGAGATTGATCAGATCTGAAGCTGAACCTTTGTTCATTGCAACTTTCGCAAGAATTCTTTCAATATCTCGAATGCGCGACAGTTCAGAGCGAAGATCGGCAATCAAGTGATTGTCTTTAGTCAGCGCTTCAATAATATCGAGTCTGTCATTGATTGATTTTTCATCGTAGAGCGGAGTTGAAAACAGAGATTTCAATAAACGCGCTCCCATTGCTGTTTCAGTTTTATCAAAAAAACCGAGCAATGATTCTTTATATGTTTCACGTGATTTCGGAAGAATTTCCAGTCCCGTTAAAGTCGGTTGAGTGACTTTCATTGTACCCGTGTTGGAAATCATTTTGAACGGACGAATATGCATGAAGCTTTCTAAAAGCTGAGTTGAACAGACGTAATAAGAAAGAGCTCCGATGGGCGCCAGAATTGTTTCGTCGAGTTTTAAAATTTTATCGCGCTTGAAACCTGGTATAAGTTTTTCAATGTAAATTTCTGCAAACTTCGGAGTAAAATATTCTTCACTCAAATGAGTTTTTAAAACTCCATAGTGTCCTAGCAGGGCTTCAATATCTTTTTCTTCTGATGAATTTTCCTGCCATTGTCCCATGTAAGTAATGAACTCACGGGGTGCAAGAAGGCGCAGACCTTCGGCCAGTTCTTCGAAGCTTTGATATTTATAACCGCGGAAATCTCCCGTCGTAAAATCCAAGGCCACCAGATAGTAAGCGTTCGACGATTTATAAGATGAAACCATGTAGCGATGTTCGTGCCCTTGAGTTTTCTCCAGATCAAATGGCATACCCGGAGAAACAACTTGAGTCACTCCTCGCTTGACGATGCCGACAGCATCTTTTGGATCCTGAATCTGTTCGCATATCGCCACTTTCAAACCGCGATTAGTGATTCGATCAATATAAGCAGAGGCCGCGTGATGAGGAATTCCCGCCATCGGAATCGGAGTCTCTCCAATTTTTCCTCTATGAGTAAGAGTGATATTTAATATGCGTGATGTTTGACGGGCATCTTCAAAAAAAACTTCGTAAAAATCTCCCATGCGGAAAAGAAGAAGCGTATCAGGATAATTCTTTTTTATTTGAAAATACTGCTCCATCATTGGAGTCAGTTTTGTCCCGGAATCAATGATTGCCTGCAAGTCTTTTAACGACACTGTATAATCCTTCAAAGTAATTGATCTGATTGGTCAAGATTACCTTGAATACAAGGACTTATCAAGCTGAGACAGGTTTTATAAGAAAAAATAAATGCTTAAAATTATAAGAGTTTAGGGCCTATAATACGATAAGTGAATGAATGAATAAAATCACACTGGATCGCCTTTGAAATTTCGTCAATATTCCATCCTTCTTTTTTTCTTTTTCGTCTGTGCGGGGCTCAGCCTGGTTTCTTTTCAGGGGCGCCTTGATAATTTTGGAAGCGAGTACAATGTGCCCAAAACTGCTCCAAAAAGCGCTCAGGTCGATGAGAGTTTTTTTAAAAAAGTGACTTATTTTTCCATTGATAAGAACAGTCCGTTTATGGAGTTGAATGCAACGGAATTAAACTTATCCACGACCGATGGAACAGTGATGAGCTTTAATCCCGTAGGCGTTGTTTATCGTTATGAAAAAGATAGAACTCCTCTTGAGCCAATTCATTTTTCCGCTAAAAAATCGCGCGCCTTTTTAAAAAAGAAAGAAGTTTTTCTCGACAATGATGTCGAAGTAAAAACCGGAACGACCACTCTTAATGCGCAGAACGTTTCTATTCTCAATCACGGAGATATTCTTTACGCCTATAACGATGTCAAAACTTTAAGCACTGTTGAAAAAACAAGTGACCAGCTTTTGATCACTGCCGGCGCGGCCACTTATCGCCCCAAAGAGCAGATTATCGAGTACAAGAATAGCGTGAACGGCAAAGTCACCCGAAAGAAGCAATATGAGGAAAGTGTGGAGTTTAGCACGGATCTTTTGACCGTGAATGCCCCCGCCTCCCATGTAGAAATGAAGGGAAATGTTGTCTTTAAAAAAGAAAACCTAGATGCCCAGGCCAGCCGTGGGGAAGTCTTTTTGGAAAACTATAACAAAAGACTCAAGTATTATGCTCTTTATGACGATGTGAGATTACAGGAGAGGCTGATTCATTCCGGCAAGCCTCTGACCAGAAAAGCTTTTTCAGAGAAACTGGAAGGACTAATCAGTGATAAAAAGATTATACTTACAGGTCTCCCGAAAGTTTTTCAGGAGAAAGATGTGATTAAAGGGAATAGAATTATCATCAGAGAAAACGTGGAAACAGTTGAAGTTGATGATGCGAATACGAACATCACTCTTGATAAGAACAAAAAAACGGAATGAATGATGGAACACGCAAAGCTGGAAGCTTTTGATTTGAAAAAAACGTACGGTGGAAGAACCGTAGTTAAAGGCGTAAGCCTTTCTGTCGCGCAGGGGGAAATCGTAGGATTACTCGGGCCGAACGGAGCTGGAAAAACCACATCGTTTTATATGATGGTTGGGTTAGTAAAAGCTGATGAAGGAAAGATTACGTTAAATGATATTAATGTCACAGAGCAACCGATTCATAAACGTGCGCTCAACGGCATTGGGTATTTACCGCAGGAAGCGTCAGTTTTTCGCGATCTATCGATCGAAGAAAATATTCTGGCAGTTCTTGAAAACAGAGATCTTTCTCGCCGCGAGAGAAAAGAAATGATGGATACACTGATCCATGATTTTAAGCTCGATCATGTGAGAAAATCCAAAGGCTCTGCTCTTTCCGGTGGAGAGCGCAGAAGAGTGGAGATCGCCAGAGCGCTCGCCCTCGAGCCGAAGTTTGTTTTATTAGATGAACCGTTTGCCGGAGTTGATCCGCTGGCGGTAGCAGATATTCAGGCCCTCATTGAAGGTCTGAAGAATAGAAATATTGGAGTGCTCATCACAGATCACAACGTTCGCGAGACACTTGGAATTGTCGACCGCGCGTACATCATGAACAGTGGAGAGTTACTCGTTAGTGGTACACCAGACGAATTAATTAACGACGAGAGAGCAAGGAAGTTCTACTTAGGAGAAGAATTCAGGATGTAATTCGAAGGCACAGGGTAATACTATGGCCGTGAAAATGTCCCAAGGGTTAAAGCAGACGCAGAATCTTGCAATGACTCCTCAGTTGCAGCAAGCGATCAAGCTTCTCACTCTTACTCACCTCGAAATGACGAACGTCATTGCTGAAGAGATGGTTGAAAATCCCATGCTCGAAGAAGCAGGAGGTGAAGGCGAAGTTGAAGTAGATGCATCCGCTGAAGATAATCGCGAAGCCACTTCAGAAGATTTCGCTGAAGCTCCCATCATGAAAGAAAAAGACGATTTCGACTGGGATTCTTACGCTGATTCATTCAATTCAAATTCATCGGCACCCAACATGGCGACTCCTTCATCCGATCCGGATGAAATGCCGACTTACGAAAATATTGTTTCAAAATCCATGACACTTGCTGAGCACCTAGAATGGCAGCTCAAAATGGAAAATCTTTCTGAAGCGGAATGGAAGCTCGCACATTTGATCATCGGTAACATAAACGATGACGGTTATCTCGAAGTAAATTTTGAAGATCTCATTGCAGAAACAGGATTAAAACGCGAAGACGCTTTCGACGTTCTGGAAATGGTCCAACGTCTTGATCCAGTCGGATGTGGAGCGCAGAATTTACAAGAATGTCTTCTTGCTCAAGCGAGAATTGCAGAGGAAAGATCGCCTCTTCTTGAAAGAATAATCCGCGATCACCTTGAAGATCTTCAAGGGAAAAACTACGAAAAAATTGCTAAAACTCTCGGAGTCACTTCAGATCAAGTGAAGAAAACGGCACTTCTTCTTCAGAATTTTCATCCGAAGCCAGGACGTCTTGTGGCCGCTCCTGATACGCACTATATTTTACCGGATATTTTTGTCGTGGAAGTGGGCGGAGAGTTCGTAGTCCAGGTGAACGATGAAGGTATTCCACGTCTCAAAATTTCTAAGCTTTATCAGGAAATGATCAAACGTGGGGCCGGACATAAAAATGATGAGGCAAGCGAATTTGTTAAAGAGAAACTTCGCTCTGCTGAATGGCTCATTAAATCGATTCAGAACAGACAAAAAACAATTGAGAAAGTGTCGAAAGCAATCGTTTCTAAGCAGCAGGAGTTCTTTAAGAAAGGACCGAAATACTTAAAGCCTATGGTTTTAAAAGATGTTGCGAATGATATCGGTATGCACGAATCAACTGTCTCGAGAGTGACCACAAACAAGTATATGCACACGCCGATCGGGACCTTTGAATTGAAGTATTTTTTCAATACAGGGATCGGTGGAAAAGATGGTGGTGCGGATATCGCCAGTGAAGTTCTGAAGATGAAAATCAAGGCCATTTTTGATGCCGAGAACCCTGCGAAACCATTGTCAGATCAAAAAGTCGTCGAGATTTTAGCTAAAGAAAATTTAACGGTTGCACGAAGAACAGTTACTAAATATCGCGAGATGCTGGGAGTTCTTCCATCATCAAAACGAAAAGAGAAAAACTAGTTACTTTTACCAGTAAGGGCAATTATGAAAATTACGACTTCATTTCTTCACATGGAACACACACCAGCTCTGGATGAAAAAATTAAAGAATCTTCGGAAAAACTCACAAAATTTTTCCAGGATAAAGGGACGTTGAAGTGGTCGTGTTATGTGAAAAATGGGGAGCATTTTGCAGAAATTTATTACCACGCTCCTCAAGGCGAATATCACGCAAAGGCCTGGTCAGATAATATGTATCACAGCATTGATATGGCGGTTGAAAAAATCGAAAAGCAAGCTTTCAAGAAAAAAGACAAGTTCAATAAAATGCACAGAGAGAAATCAGATGTGGTTATTGTTGATCCGGACATGGCGTGGACGGATTATGATGAAGAAGACGTAGCATAATACGAATAAATGGAAAAAAAAGTTAAAAAAAAGGCCGCTGAAACAGCGGCCTTTTTTTTATTTCATTGCCCCCGAAGAGGTAAGAAGTTTTAAAGCTCTATCCTGAAAACCTGCTTCATCAAATGGCTTAGGGAGAAAATTTTTAATTCCCAGAGCGATACTTTTTTCAAGCATAGTTTTGTCGAGTGTGCCTGAAACAACCATGACCGAAGCTTTTCTGTTTAATGATTTATCATCAAACTCTCTCATCAGATCAAGACCGCTTTTTTTAGGCATTTTCAAGTCGATGAGAATCAAAGAGAACTTCTGGTTTCTCAGCTTGTTTGAAGCGATCGCTCCGTCATTGGCAATAATGATATTTCGAAAGCATCCCATGTTCTGACAGTATGTTTTGATGATTTCGCAAATGTCTTTGTCATCATCCACAATAAGTACATCACCGACGGTCGCTTTAGCCTTTAAAGTTGCAGTATTCAATTTTCCTCCGAGAGTATTATCACTTCTTTTCTAATCTTAGACGGAATTGCCACAAAATGATAAGGGGCACATAATGACCTGATAATGCGTTTTCTATTGAGGAAAACTCTAAAATTGTTAATGAAAAAGTGCCGTTTTGTCTCGGCAGTAAACAAGTTTTCTTAAAACGGGCGACCACTTTGCAATGTGATTAGTGGAGAAAATATTTAATTGAATTGCAGAGGAGTTAGAACTTTTGTTTAAAGACAGTTGTCTAAAATTTAGACAGAAAATATTCTTGCTGCCGATTATGGCGTTGTTTTTCACGTCCTGTGGACAAACGGCCCCTTGGAAAACATCAACGTCGTCGTTGATGTTATCGGAGTATTCTTGTGCTCCAGCTTCAACATCAGAATTAGCAACTTCTAAAAATATTGCTGCACTTTTTTTTGAACAAAGAATTAAAAATCCAGCAGGATTCTTTTTCATTGAGCCAAGAATTTATGATTATGAAAATCCGCTTATTTTAAGTGAAGTCCGAATGCAGCAGGACTATGTCAGTTTAAAAAATGACCGGTCGCTGGAGCAGAGAAGTGCTGACCTCTTTTTTCTTTATAATTTCAATCAACGCTTTGAAAGCCAGCGCTGCCAGTTCGGAGCTCTTGCCGAGAAGAAAAAGTATGACCTTCGTCCTTATCTCAGCATTACTCACCAATGTTATAAGAAGTACAACAATACATCCTGTGACAACAGCGAGTATGAGAATATGACACCAGAAAAAGAGAGCTGGACCAAAAACAATGCTCTCGATCTCTGTAATTCACTGTCTGCTCCGGTCAGTTGTATAAAGGAGTATAAGTTTAACAAAATGAACAATACCCTTGGCGATATGATCAGAAAATATCAGTCCAGATTTGAAACAGAAAGATATCAAGCTCTTTTTAAGTTGAGGCCTTCCCACAACAAGTACAATTGCAGTCGTGAAGGTGAGAGGCTTATCATGCAGTTGAAAATCTATTCTCCTTCCATTGATGCTTTTTATCTGCGTGAGCTTTTGAATGAAGTAGAAGCGAGCTGGCAAAATACTCAATTTGCTCTTAAGGTTGAGCTGGTTGATCATCCAGTAAAAGAGGCAATTAAGATTTTACCGACGACCAGGGCCGTGTCTTATGTTCCTGATGACAATAACAGGATTGTCTATCTGAGCAGAAGCCAGGATCTTCAGACATCCAAACGAATTCTTGCCCACGAATTCGGCCATGTTCTAGGCTTCCCTGATTGTTACATAGAGTTTTTCGATGATAAAAAAAAGGAATTGGTTTATTACGAAATTTCTAAGAATTATAACAATATTATGTGCTCGCTTAAAAATGGAGTGCGCGTTCCTGAAGACTACTTTGTTCAGCTGGAACAGAACTCTTGCAACTTTAATTAAATCTGAGCGATAATAAATTCATATGAGCAATCACGACCATAATCAAGACAATGAAGATGAAGGTGGAACATCCACGATCATCAAACCTAAAATCCAGCTTCCTAAAAAATATAAAGTCCTTTTGCATAATGATGATTATACGACAATGGAATTTGTCATCTTCGTTCTGCAGGCCGTTTTTCACAAGACTCTGGATGAAGCTGAACGAATTATGATGGAAGTTCACCAAAAGGGCATCGGACTTTGCGGTGTCTACACTCATGAAATTGCCGAAAGCAAGGCCCAAAAAGTTGAACGACTCGCTAAGGAACATTCTCATCCTTTAATGTGCTCAATTGAACCGGAATAATTTATGAAAAGTAAACGTCTCGAGCTCATTATTAATACTTCGGTGATAAAGGCCAACGAACTTCACCACGAGTATCTGACGCTGGAACTGATTTTCCTTTCAATGCTGACGGATCCTGAAGTTCGCAACATTCTTGAAAGTTGCGGAGCTGATCTGAAAAAGCTAGAAGCAGAACTGGTCGATTTCATCAATGATCAAACTCACTTCAGTATCCTTTCCCAGGATGAAATAAAAGAATTGTCTGAAGCCCAGTTTGCCGATGATGAATTAAGAGAACTGGCCCGTGAAAACGGTATATTTTATCAGCCTGAAATTTCCATGGCGCTACAACGGGTCATTCAACGTGCGGCGATTCATGTGCAGTCATCAGGTAAGAAAGATATTCTCGGCATCAATTTGCTTGTGGCACTTTTCAATGAGCAGGAAAGTTTCGTCAATTATCTGCTTCAATCACACGGAGTCGAAAAATTCGACGTTGTTAAAATGATCGCTCATGGAGTTGACAGGCCGGTAAACAGCGAACCGAGTGTTAATGATCAGATTCGAGAAGAGCTTGGCGAAAAACAACAGGCAAAGCAGAGTGCTTTAGAGGAATATTGTTTAAATTTAAATCGTGAAGTCGAGCTGAACAGAATTGATCCGATCATCGGACGAACTGAAGAGATAGAAAGAGTCGCTCAAATTCTTTCAAGAAGAAGAAAAAATAATCCGCTTTTAGTCGGCGAGGCCGGAGTCGGTAAAACGGCCATTGCTGAAGGACTTGCTTACAGAATTGTGAAAGGTGAAGTTCCTGACGTGTTAAAAAAAGCGACGGTCTTCAGTCTCGATCTGGCCAGTCTTCTTGCCGGCACAAAGTATCGCGGTGATTTTGAACAAAGACTCAAGGCCGTGATGAAAGAATTGACTGCCTATAATGATGATGGAAAAGGAGAGGCGATACTCTTTATAGATGAAATCCACACAATCATGGGCGCCGGTGCAACTTCCGGAGGATCGATGGATGCCTCCAATCTTTTGAAGCCAGCGCTTAGTTCGGGACGATTGAGATGTATCGGCAGTACGACTTACGAAGAATACCGAAAGCATATTGAAAAAGATGCGGCCTTCAGCCGCCGCATGCAGAAAGTAGATGTCAATGAACCGACACTTGAAGATACATACAAAATACTGATCGGGCTTCGAAGTAAGTTTGAAGAACATCACAATGTGAAATTTTCTAATGCGATCATTAAGCTCATCGTCGATCTGGGCAACAAGCACATCACTGACCGCAAGAATCCCGATAAGTCCATCGATATATTGGATGAGGTCGGCGCGATGATCCGAATCCTTCCCGAACAGAAACGCCATACAAATGTAACGAAGAAAGACGTTGAAACAATTGTTGCGGCAATGGCAAAAATTCCTAAAATGTCTGTTCATAGTGACGAAAAGGAAAAACTTAAAAATCTTAAGTCGAATCTGAAGTTGCTTATTTTCGGCCAGGATGATGCCGTCGAAAAAGTGTCGGATGCTATCTTGCTTTCACGTTCAGGTCTTGGTCATGAGCAGAAGCCTATCGGCTCTTTCTTGTTCACGGGCCCGACGGGTGTTGGTAAAACTGAACTCGCAAGGCAACTGGCGCGCGAGCTCGGCGTTCATCTTGAAAGATTTGATATGTCTGAATACATGGAAAAGCATTCCGTCGCAAAACTGATCGGTGCTCCTCCAGGTTATGTTGGACACGAAGGTGGCGGACTTTTGACGGATGTAATGAAGAAGCACCCGCATGCTGTTCTTCTTCTGGATGAAATTGAAAAGGCCCATCCCGATGTCTTCAATATTCTTTTGCAGATCATGGATCACGGAACTTTGACAGATTCTCATGGCAGATCTACTGATTTTAGAAATGTTGTCATAATTATGACATCCAATGCAGGCGCAAAAGAGATGGAATCGGGTTCAATCGGGATCAACAAAGAGGCCGGAGCTCAAAGTTTTAAGCGCGATCAGGCCATCAAGAACTTTTTTACGCCTGAATTTCGCAATCGTCTCGATGCCATCGTCCATTTCAACAAGCTCGGCGATAATCAGATCCTCAAGATCGTCGATAAATTCTTTATTCAGCTTGAAACAAGGCTTGCAGAGAAGAACGTAGAGCTTAAAGTCGACGATAGTGCCCGCAAACATCTTGCCAAGATCGGTTTTGATCCTCAAATGGGCGCCAGACCGCTCGCCAGAATCATCGATACAGAAATTAAGAAGCCACTTTCTCACGAAATTCTTTTTGGAAAGCTCGAAAAAGGTGGTGTTGTTGTTGTTTCATTCGATGAAGTTCACCAGAAAATCGCCTTCAGCTTCCCGAATTAGGCATTTTTTTACCCTTCAACCAACTTTTTTTTCATCTCGAGGTCTTCATCAAGAGGTCCTCGAGAACTTTTTTAAAAAAATATTTTAAGAAATTTTCTGAATGTGGAAAACGAATGAAACATGCATGAATAGTGCATTTCATCGATTCATACAGAGGAGAGAAGATGCTTGAAAGAGTGCTTTTGAGTGCAATTGATGAAAAAAAAATTAAAGCTTATGAAAAAAAAATACGAAAAATGAATCAAACATGTAATTTTTTGTTTGCACGAAAATAAAAAAATGTTTATTCTTAAAAAAAGAATAAAAACTTTTGGAGGATTTTATGGCTGTTAAGAAAGCAACAAAGAAAGCTGCTAAGAAAGTAGCAAAGAAAGCAACAAAGAAAGTAGCTGCGAAAAAAGCTACAAAAAAAGTAGCTAAAAAAGCTACAAAAAAAGTAGCAAAAAAAGCTACTAAAAAAGCTGCTAAGAAAGCTTAATTTTTTAAGCGACCTAGTTAAAAAAGGGACCTTCGGGTCCCTTTTTTATTTGTACCAAGACCCGAAAGAAGTCCAAAAAATCTGATTTTCACCACTCTTTTCCTGTAATTCTTGCCCCAAAGTCACCATTACATTTACAAGCAACCCTCAAACTGTTACCTTCCATGCCACATTCATTTTAACGTAGCTGATAAGGCTTTTTAACAGGGTAAACTTATGGCAACCGGTCTTGGTACAAGAGGCAATGGTCCTCGCGAACAATCTATTATTGATCCGCTTACAGGCGAAAAAACTGTAGTGATGGGCGATCTGGTCTTTCCTCCGCGCAAAGTGTGGATGAAAACCTTCGGCTGTCAGATGAACTATCACGATTCGGACAGAATCGTATCCCATCTGGCCGATTTGAACTTTTCAAAAACAGAAGAATTGGATGAAGCAGACCTGGTTCTCTTCAATACATGTGCTGTCCGAGATCTTTCAAACAACAAGTTCTATTCCCAGTTAGGGGAAATGAAGCATGCCAAGAAGAAAAAAAACGGTCTTGTGGTCGGTGTTGGCGGTTGCGTGGCCCAAACAGAAGGAAAGGAGCTTGTTAAAAAATACAGGCACCTCGATTTTGCTTTTGGAACGGACGTCATCGACACAATCAACGACATGGTCTTCAGGGTCTATGCCGGCGACAATAAGTTTACGATCAATTCATGGGACAGAAGCGAGAACTTCTCGATTGAAACGAAAGTAACAGGGGATTCGCCTCAGGCCTTCGTCAATATCATCAAAGGCTGCAACAAATATTGCACATATTGTATCGTTCCTTATACTCGCGGTAAGGAAAGATCCCGCAAACTGGCCGAAGTTGTCGAGGACGTCACAAAGCTGGTGAAGTATCAGGGCGTTCAGGAAGTGACATTGCTTGGCCAGAACGTTAATTCCTACGGAAAAGAAAATGGCGAGTCGCTTGCTCAGCTCATTACCGAGCTTGATAAAATCGACGGACTGGAAATCATCCGATACACAACATCTCATCCTTATGATGTAAGCGATGACCTGATTGCGGTCCACGGCACTTCAAAAAAACTTTCAAAGCATCTGCATCTTCCGGTTCAATCTGGTTCTGCAACTGTTCTTGAAAGAATGCACAGAGAATATACACCTGAACATTATTTAGGATTGCTGGAAAAACTCCGCAAAGCCCAGCCTGAAATCGTTCTTTCAACTGATATCATCGCGGGCTTCGTGAATGAAACTGAAGAAGAACATCAAGAGACGATTGATCTTCTGGATAAAGCTCAATTCGACTTTATTTATTCATATGTTTATTCGAAACGAAACAAAACACGTGCCGCGAAGATGGATGATTCTCTTGATGATGAAACCAGAGGAAGACGTCTTCGTGAAATTCAGGCCCATCAGCTGAAGATTCAGGATAAAATTCACCAGACAATGGTGGGAAAAACTTATCGTGTTCTGGTTGATGACGAAGGAAACATGGGCGGTGTGAAGAAGTGGAAAGGGCGTACAAACTGTAACAGAATTGTCCACTTTAGACCTGAGACTGAAGAGAAAAACTACAAATGGCACTGGGTTGATGTGAAAATCACGTCTGCCACGGCCCTTTCATGTCAGGGTGAACTGGTTGCCGATCTAGGAAGAACAGCACCTTCTCTTCAAGGCAAGTAATTAAACAACATTAGAGAGGGGGAATTTCTTCCCCCTCTCATCTCTCTCTCTCAGTTGATAAAATAAAGTCAGCTGAGGTGCTCGTGAAAACAAAAATCTTCTTTCTTTTATTATCCTTATTACCAATATGTTCGATGGCCGGAATTTATGAATTAGATTTCGATTATGGTTACGATAGGCAAATTTTTGGGATTAACAGGCAAAACAGTGTCATCAGCAGAAATTATACCATTGGATTTTCCAGTTATCTCTTTGACCTGACGGCCCTCGATTTTAACGTTTCAAATAATCAGGATGTGACCAGTCAAAACGATCGCATAAATGTAGCGACTGGCTATGATCTCGTTTCTCAGCAGACGAGAGTGAGAACAAATGTTTACGGCGTTGGTTTAAAACAAATGCTTGCCGGGCGTGGTTCGCGCATCATACCGGTTATTAGCGCAGGTTATGCGAGAGAATTTATTACTTCCGGCGGCGATATTACTGTCGAAAACACAGCGACAAAAGTTCAATCTGTTTATAATCAGACGGAAACCAAGCAGCGCTATAACTCTGTGTTTGGCTCTTTTAGTTTACAAATAAAATTGACCGAGAGATTCTCGTTAAAAGGATCAGTGCGGACGCTGTTTCCTGCATTTGAATTTAACAAGGCCAGGGATAACCTGAAATACCTCGTCGGTTTTGCATGGATTTTCTGAAAAAGAGCCTCATTGTTGCTTTTTTCATCAGCCTCATCGGCTGCGCCAAGCTCGATTATATTTATGAGCAAAGTGTAGGGCAGTTGTCTTTGCAGACTCGTGCAAAGAACAATGAAGAAATGTTGAAAAATGTGCGCGTGCCGAAAGATCAAAAAGAAAAAATCCGAAAAATTCAGGAGCTGAAAAAATATTTTTACCGCTACTGGGGGAAAAAAGAAACTCCCATTTATTCGCAAACGACCATGCTACAAGGCAAGGCCGTTACTTACCTCGTCGTTGCTTCTGCTTTTAACGAGATTAAGCCTGTCGACACCTGCTTTCCGGTCATGGGATGCTTTCCTTATCTGGGATTTTTTAACCTTGCTTCCGCCCGAGATTTTGCCAAATCTAAGGAAGAAGAAAGTTATGTCACCTGGGTTCGTCCAGTGTACGCTTATTCAACGCTTGGGTATTTTACAGATACAATTCTTTCCTCTTTTTTTCATTATAGTGATTACGAACTGGCTGAACTTATTTTTCATGAATTGTTTCACACCATTTTCTTCGTCAATAATCAGGTGGAAATGAACGAAAACCTGGCCAATTATTTCGCTAAAGAGATGATGGAAATCTATTTCAAGGATACGAATCAGCTGGACTATCTGCGCATTCAACAGAAGGAAGAAATAGAGAACAAAGTTCTGCGGAAAACAGTGGTTAATCTCACCTCAGAACTCCAGGATCTTTATCAAAAGTTGCTGCCTAAAACAAAAGAAGAAGCGCAGGTTATTCTGGATGAGTTTATGGATAAGAGGTTCCGTCCTGAAGTAATGAAAAAGTGCCAGGATCAGAATATTGCCCCTAAGGCCTGTTTTCCGCTCGAACGTCAGTGGAATAATGCGAGTTTTGCGGCCTTCCTTACATATGAAAAAAAATCTGATGATCTGGAGGGACTACAGAAAAAACTTGGGTTAGACTTGAAAGGGTATTTTGAGTTCATTTCCAAGAAATATCGGGAATACGAAAATCAATCAGAGGTCTCAGATTTTTCACTGTACCTCTTCAGATAGAGGTCTTTCATGAAGCACATTCTTTTTATTGATCCGCTGGAAAAATTAAATCCGAAAAAAGATACATCTCTTATGATGGCGGCCACGATGAAGGCCAGAGGTGTAGAGGTCAGGCTTCTTTTTGAAAAGGATTTCTACCTCAGCAATAAAATGAACCCTGAATTTCAGGTTTACGATTTCGCAGCCGAGTTTTATGAAGACGGCTGTTACCTCAAGAAGTTTGAACTGCAAAAATCTGAGCTGATGACTGTTGAGCGCGATGACGTCATTCACATGAGAATTGATCCCCCTTTTGATACACGTTACCTGAGATATCTGTGGATGCTCCGTTTCTATCAGGAAAAAGGAATTCGCGTTGTAAATTCTCCGGACGGTATTTTGAAATTTAATGAAAAACTTCATGCTTATGCGCAACCTTCTTCTCTGGCCACTTATGTGGGAAGCAGTGTGGATGAATTTTTGAAATTTGCCGATCTGATGAAAAAAGAAAATCACCAGGAACTGATTTTAAAACCGCTGGATCTTTATCAAGGGATCGGTGTGGAAAAAATTAATATCCTCCGAGCAGATTTGAAGGAAAAATTTCAATCGAAAGTAAGTGAGAATAACGGACCAGTTGTTGCTCAACCATTCTGCAAAGATGTTGTGAAGGGTGAAATCCGTGCGCTTTATTTTAAGGGAATTGAACTTGGCTCAATTTTAAAAGTTCCAAAATCAGGTGAGTTTCTCGCCAATATTGCACAAGGGGCCGCTTTTCATCCGATTCAGTTAAGTCCGAAGGTCAAAGATGAGTGCAACCGCATCTGTAATGAATTACTTCGCGATGGAGTTGATTTCGTGGCCTTTGATATCATGGGAGATCATGTCTCAGAGATTAATATAACTTGCCCGGGTCTTCTCGTTGAAGTGAGCTTTGCACACAAAAAAAATCTGGCGGAGCAAGTATTGAGCCTGCTTTAAGCAGCAGGCTTGATTAATTTCGTTAAATCTTCAATCAATACAGTTTGTTCTTTTGCCTGCTGATCCAGTCGTTGCGCTTCTTTTGAAGTCACAGAAGCAATATTCGAATTGTAGCTGGTTGAATCATTTAATTGCGACATCGCTCCTGAAATTTCTTTCAGACCATGGGCCTGCTCTTCTGAAGCCGAAGCAATTTTAGTAATCAGTTCATTGACCAGATTGATATTTTCTCTAATTTCCTGGAGAGTATCGCTGCATTTTTTTGCAGTTTGATGTCCGCTGTTGATTTGTTTTTTATTGGTTTCGACTACAATATTAGTCTGTTCTTTAGCTCGCTCAACAATTTCCTGAACTTTCTTTGTAGAACTTTCAAGCAGCACGCCGATTTCATCAGCAGAAGCACCCGACATCTGGGCGAGTTTTCCGACTTCTTCAGCAACGACAGCAAAACCTTTCCCGTGTTCACCGGCGCGTGCCGCTTCTACTGAAGCGTTAAAAGAGAGAAGTCTTGTTTGAAAAACGATATCATTAATAACTTTGGTTTTTTCAGAAATGGCCGAAATGATCTGGTTGATCTCTGCAATTTCTTTGTGACTGTCTTCGATTTTTCCCACGAGGTCTTTCATTCCTCCGGCGATATGATCAATAGAAGACATAACCTCATCCATATTGCGCAGACCTTGTTCGGCAGCTTTCATACTATGTGCCGATGCTTGTTTGGTTTGTTCAGCTGTCTGGTTATTTTGCTCTACTTTAGTGTTGATTTCAGTGATGGAAGCAACTGTTTCGTGAAGAGCAGAGACTTGTTCAGTAACCGACTCAGAAAGATTCGTGCTTGAGCCGGAAATTTCAACGATGGATCCGGTTAGAATTGCTGAACCATCTGTAAGTTTATTGACAACGTTTTCAATTCGTCTCGAAATATAGCGGGCGATGAACCAGGCGAGAATCGATGAAAGAATTAAGCAGGCGAGAGCGATAGAGCCAACCGTCCAACGGGCGCGGACGCTTATCTTATCGCTTGATTCTTTCGCGGCTAAACTTCCTTCAAATGAAATATCAGAAATACTTTTCATTTCATCGAACATTTCGCTGTAGATTTTTTGAGAACCATTAAGCACGGCTGCAGCTTCAGACATTTTTCCTTCTTTCCAGAAAGAATAAAATTTGTCGTGTTCTTCAACGTATTTATCCCAGTGCTCTGAGAATTTATCAAATGATCTTTGCGTATCTTCATCGCCAATTAATTTTGCAAAAGATTTATTGTAAATGGTGACGTTCCCGCTGCTTTCATCCATTCTGTCTTCTGAAGCTTTTTTCTCTTCAGCAGTTTTATCGTCCATGGCTTCCCATTCAGCTGTTCTGAATTTTGCAATGTTCGTGGAAATTTCTCCCACTTTACTAATTTTGGGAATCCATTCATCTGTGAGTTCCGAAGTATTTTTTGTAATCAAAGTCATTTCGTAAAGAGCAAAAATCCCTGCAGATGTTGTTACTACGGCAGCGAGAACTGCTGTCGTCGTCACCATCGAAGAGAGTGTCCATTTACGTTTAAAAAATTTTTTAACCGACATGATTGCTCCGGAAAATTGTTTTAATATTTATAGATATCGACAAAAAATTGGAAACGTTTAGGATGAAATCTTAAAATTATAAAAATTTCAGGGGGGAAATCATGAAATTATTTTGTTTATTAGCTGTTTCCACAATGTTATCAACTGCTGCCTTTGCTGATTGTATGATCTCTATCAATCGCACAGCTTGTGCAGGTAAAGAATCAGAAGCGCTAAAACCTTACGATGGAAAAAATCCAACAGAAGAAAAAGGTAAAGCGACAACTGAAGAAGCTTGTTTAAAAGAAGGCGAAAAAGCAGCAAAGATCGTTAGAAAAGGTGTTCTTGCTAAGAAGACTGTTAAAATTTCTTTCGGTGGAAAATCTCTTGGTGAAAAAACTGAAGAGAAAGAGTGCAAGTAGTTTTTAAAAATTAAGAGCACAAATAAGAAGGCCCTCTTTCGAGGGCCTTTTTATTTTTATTGTAGTGACCAGGTTTCATCTGTTGAATAAAGAATGTCGAAGGCCACGCATTCTGTTGGATAAGTAGATCCATTCACAGGAATGTCGAGATAAGGGGTTGAGCTACAGCTGCTTGGAATTGTCCCGTAGTAAGATTGAGTTGTACTGCCTGATTTAGGTTTACAACGTGAATCAGACTGAACATTGACAACTTCCAGAACGAGTGGATCTGCACTCGCCGGCACTGCGAATTTATAAACTCCAGAAGCGCTGTCAATTGGAGCGTAAACAGTTCCGACTTCACCCACTGTGACACCTTGTTTATGAAGCATAAATTGCACTTTTACTTTTGAAGCATACATCATGTACGGGCTGCAAATTCTGTTGAATGTTGATGTTGCATTCGCCGTTGGTGCGCGAGGAATAATTCTTACGTTAAAAACAGCATCAGTCGTAAACAGGTTAGGTGAGAGACCAGAATTACTGTTGGTGTAGTTTGTTGAAGACCACCATGTTTGCCCGTAAGATCCACCGCTCGCCTGAATATTGGAAACTTTTCTATAACATTTTCCATCGATAACTTCCTGACAAATAGAACTGCCAGTTCCGCCACCGCCTGAGCCGCCGTTATCGCCAGTACTTCCATTGGTTCCTGTCGACCCATTTGTGCCAGTGCCACCATTGGTTCCTATTGGTGAAGTTGTACTTGTCGTCGAAGTTTTCGATGATGTCGACTTCACTGAACACGCTGTGAGCGCGCTCAAGAGGAGTAAAAATGTGGTTACTTTTAAAGTGTTCTTCATAATTCAAAACCTTTCTTTTGGTTCACCTATCTCGTCTACTATTCGACGCTTTTGGGACTTTTCTTGAAATTAATTATTTCTTGAGTGGTTTTGAGACTTAACTTGTTGAAATAACATCCGTGTAAGTCCTGGGGCCCCTGTTGATATCATCTGGGGGAATAGGTAGAATAATAAGACGCGATCGAGGAATGATCGTCAGAAACAGTCAAATGAGTTTAATGAAAACCGACGAACTACAAAAATTCATCCAAAATTTAAGCCCCGATCTTTATAGCTTTGCTTATGTTTTAATACCTGATGATCTTCAGGCTTCGCAATTGATGATTGATTGCGTGCAATCTTATCTTGTCCAGAAACGACCATTAATTGAAAGAATGGCCCTCTCTAAAAATAAAATTGTGAGAAATCTTCTGGATGAAACAAAGGCGCATCTTTTTAAAACAATTTTTGAACTTTCAAAGAAAAGATATCAACAACTCAAAATGAGTTTTTCAGAAGTTGAACAAAATGGCGGTTTCTTTGCTCTTGAGCTCGAAGAAAAAGCCGTTCTTTATCTAAAAGAAAAAGCATTGATGGATCTTGATCAGATTGAATTTATCACCGGTGTAACGAGACCTGAATTGCTCGCTCGTTTATACTCGGCAAGAATAAAGATGACTGAACTGATGCCCAACCAACAGCTCTTTACTGAGATTCAATCGGGTCGTAGTAGTGGAGGAGTTGCTTAAGTGTCACATGATCTGAGGATGGAGCCGCAAGCGGCCCGCCATTGTATTCACACCCGAAATATTTATTCATTGATGGACATGTCTCCAAAAGATGAAGCTTATAAAAATTTAAGCAAACACATTGAGAGCTGTCCGGTCTGCACCAAAGAATTTCAAAAATTTCAGATGAAAATTTCTGCAGCTCAGGTCTACATTCCAAAGGCCGTGATGGACAGAGATCTTCGCCAGTCTTTTGAACGCGAAGTCGGGGAACTTTTTAAAGTCCTTCAGCTCAATGAGCGTGAAGCTTTAAAACACAAAGTGAAAAGTAAGTTTAAAACGATCGATCAGATGGGAATTGATTTTCTAAAGACTCTTTCTTCAAAGCAAATGATCAAAATCTATTTCATCGCAGCTGCGATGTATGCTGCGCTTAAGTATTTTAAATAGATTGAGCGAACTCTAATACAATATTCAATTTTTCTAATTTTCATAAAAAGTAAAAATATGCCTTTGGGCATATTTTTTCGCTCAATTTATCTGGATTTGGTAATAAGTAGAAAAACCTTTTTTGCTTTTAATAAAGCTTTTCGGCGGGTTTGGAAGATTTAATTGCTTGAGTGTTTCTTCAAAGAAATAGTGAATGTCGTCGCTGTCTGATGACTTCAAAATTTTCACCGTGACGATATTTCCTTTTTCATCGTAATCGATACGCCCAATCAACAAATGTTTTCCTTCAAAATCTTTATCGATGCCAGGTCTTTCTACTGAGACTTTGTCATAAGTTGCATAAAGTTTGGAAAGATAACTGGCATAGGAACGTTTAAAAAAAGAATAGTATGCTTTCTCGTCTGAGTTCAATTCATCTTCGGAAACACCTTCAGGTCTTTCATAGCGAATTTCAAAATTCGAAAGCTTTTGCGCCACTGGATTAGAATTACTCACAGAAATATTGCGGTAGGCTTCCTGCTTTAAAGAATCCTGCTCAGAGTTGCGTGCAATCTTCTTTTCTTTTTTCGGATTAAAATAAAAATGAGTGGCGCTGTCATTAGATGATGTCGAAAAACTTGGAGCAGACAGAGAAGGCCCTGAATTGCTTCTTGATTTTGCAGCGCCGGCCTTTGTCTCCGCTTTTTCTTTAGGGGCGACTGGTTTAGGCAAAACGGGAGCAAGATTGCCCAGGGAGAGACCGCCTTGGCCTTTTCCGCCGGCAGGTTTGGGAATTTTAATTTCATCAGGCTGAAAATATTTTGTTTTTGAGCCGTTCTTAACACCTACCCGGCGCATCTGTTGAACTTCCTCAGGTCGCACCAATTCAATGCGGTCAATGCGAACAGGACGCGATTGAGCCGTAGGATGAGCATCCAAAAGAGTTAAATCCAGACCATTTTTCTTAACAAAAAGAAGGGCAACCATGTGAAAGACAATGGCCACCAGGAAAGAAACAGAAAGTGAGAGCCTTGTTCCGGAGTTTCTGATCATTTCAGTATGATACAACGGCCCTTTTAAAATTCACAGGGCATTTAGCGGCCAAAACAGAGGTATTTTTGACCTAATGTTGACCCGGAATCTATGAAAGGTACACTTTAAGTAGCGCCATTTTTCGCATGGACAGCGAGAAAGGTTTTTAACTTTGCAAGGATTGCAAACCTATGAAACGAATTTCACTACTCGAGAGTAAAAGAAACATTGCCGGAGTGTTGCTCCTGGCGGCTCTTGTAGCAATCACATACAACATTCAAGAAAATTCTACGCGCATTAAACGGATAACAAATTTTGAAAGCGGCATGCAGACTTGCTTTGCCAGAGTTAATCAGACTTACACTGCGAAAATGCTGGGTGAGACGACCTCAAATTATTTAACTCAAAATTTTCAAAATTTAACTGAGGAATGTTTTGCGGAGGGAATTTTAAATGTCGAAGAAAGTTTTAAAACAGAACTGGCGCAAGTTGCAAAGAAACTCAGCACTCTCGCTTCAAACGTTCATTGGTTTCATGAAGACATTCTTTCACCTGGCTCGGCCCGTGCAATTGCCGGTGCGGGTGAGAGTGAAGGACGCGATGTCGGTTCAAGATTTGAAAAAATTGAATCAACAAAAGATGAAATTTTAGAAAATACAGATCAGTACAAAACTGAACTTTCAGGCACACTCAATAAACAAAAAAACTTCTTTTATGTGACAGCAACTTTACTGGTCATCGTAATGATTTCTGAGTTTATGAGCAATACAAGAAGACGTCTGTCTAATCAGGCCAGAGAGAAGGAAGCGGAAGCGGAATTGCTCGACCATGGCGGAGCTGTCAGTGTGAAGGTCGGAGAAATTATCCGTACCGCCTTAGAACAAAATGATCTCATTAATTGTTCAAAACTCTTTGCGAACTATCACGCAGAACAATCTGTAGATAAAAAGAAAAATAAAGTTTCTCTCGAATCGCTCATTACACCGGTTGGAACTCAAAATGCAGCTGCAGTGAATGAGACGATTGATAAAATTTGGAACGATGATAGCATTGGTGTGTCGGCCGATAAATCAGAGGGAAAAATGTTAGTTGATCTTAACCTTGAACAAATGAGTTCAGCAGTCATTGACCTGCTTGCAGAAAAACTATTCTCACAAGGTGTTCAGCTAGATACGAAAATTCCGGAAAATCTGATGATTAAAGGACGCGCTGAAGACCTTGAGCAAATTCTTTATCATTTAATGAACTATGCGATTAACTCAACTCAATCTGAAAATGGCGAGAAGAGCGTTTCGATTTTTGCTCATAAACTGGGCGATATCGTAGCTTTTGATATGATCCATTCAGGTCTTGGTTTTGATGAGCAAATTTTAAAGCAAAGAGCGGGCCTCGCTCAATCTACACAAGCATTGGATATCGATCTTCAGATTTGTCAGTCTTTGCTTGAGGAAATTCAGGCCAAAGTACAACTCGATAATAAACTGAATCAACACGGACAAATTATCGGTGGTAGAGTGAAAATCATCTTTAAAGCAGGCGAAAGCACTGCTCGTCTTGTCGATTTGAAAAAAGGCAGCAAGAAAGAAATTCTGGCTTCCATCAATGCTCAATCAACAGCAGCAAATTAATTTAAAATGAATTATCGGGAGATCTGATTTCTGAGAACCGCAGAAATCAGTTCTTCTGTTTCTTTCAGAAGAAGTTCTTTCGAGTTCTTTAATTGTTCAACGTTTTTAGTCACGGTTGTCAGATCCGCCAGGGCCGGAATCCTTAAATTGACGAGAATATCGGCAATCTTAACACCTGAAGCATTTTGTAGAATGAATTTGATGAAATGATTTATCAAGCTGGAAGCGTGAAGATGAACGATATCTTTATCCTGATATTTTAAAATCAGAACTGCTTCTTCACCCTCGTTTTTTAGAACAGTTGATGTCAGAGGAAGCTGAAGTTCTTCGTGCGTTTTAATTTTATAATCAATGTAAACGTCAGCATTGTTCGGATAAATGGCCTGAGTTTTCAGTTTTACGAGTCCTTCAGTGATCAAAGGATTGTTGAAGTTCACGGCGTTTGCTTTGTTGGCCCCAAACTCTTCGAGAGTCGCTTTTAACTGAATTTTAAAATGTGAAAGAAGCCCAAGCAAGTGCCATGGGTACGCTTCAGCATTCTGGTTAAAATGCTTTTTAACCTGTTCAAAGTGGGACTGAAGTTCAAGAGGGTGCTGCGATTTCAATTCACCAACATTGATATCGAGTAAACGGAAAGCATTCTGAAGTTCGGCCGGCATGAACTGAGTTCTTGCAAAGAAATTTGGAATGAGAAGAGATTTTAACTTCGCTTTTAATTTTGTCGGTCCATCTGAAAGCTGCATTTGAATAATCTGATGCCCAATCGGTGAACTGAAAAATTCTCGGAAGACGTTCAGGTTGATAACCTGATTTTTTGGAATTAAACCAAAATAATTAAAGAACGCTGTTCCGTATTGTTCGACTTTTGCGCGGTAGCTGTCAGTTGTCGTCAATTCGATGCGAACATCCAGCGGCTCTGTCTGGTTCACAATCAGAAGAAGCGGATATTGTTTTTCCGGACCGATTTTCAAACCAAGTAATTCTGAGGCAACGCTTTTTTTCATCGCCAGGAAATCATCCGGAGTGATTTGTTCAATATGGAAGAAAGACTCCAGCGACGTACAAGACTCAGTTAAATTTTTGAAGAAACGCGGATGCGGTACATGACCGTTATCTTTTGAAGTTACACTTGAAACAAGTTTTCCTTCAATGATGGCATCCTGATGGAATTCAAAGCTGATATCTTGCTCAATTTCATTGATATAGATAGGAGTCGTTACTGCATTTTTCTGACGGATAAATTTTTGCAGCTCTTCGACAAGTTTGTTGAACTTGTTAAAACGAGAGAGCGATCCTTTGAATTCGAATGAAAGACAAGACTCTTTCACGTTTTTGTTCATCTCAAACAAGAGATGCTTGTTCAGATTCAGCGAAGCCGTTCTTTTAGTCAGAACATAGATAAAGTGAGCGATTTCGCCTTTCCCTTTAAGTTCTTCAAGATTGAAGCTTGCTTCAACTTTAAAATCTTTTAAAAGCTGTTCAACTCTTTCGCTATGACTTGGGACAAACAGTTTTTGGTTGGTGAAAACAAAAATCATCCCATCATTTTTCAGCAGGTTTTTCTGAGACTGAATTTGCTGAATGAGGAAGTGGTGTGGGTTCGTTTTTGGAAGCTCTGTCAGATTCAAAACGATTCTATGGTAAAGAGTTTCATTTTGATTCAAACTGACATTCCCCAGATTGAAGAATGAGGCTTGGGAGCCGACAATTTCCTCTGGTGAAGTTTGATATTTTTCTTTCATTATTTTGCAAATGAAAGGAATGATTTCATATTTATGTTCTACGGCCACTCTCGTAAGGAAGCTCAGGAATTGTAGCTCCTGACAAATCTTCAGGAACTGGCCATCGATAAACTCTAGCCCTTCAAACTCCGGACAAATCAAATTATCCCATTGAGAAACTTTGATATTTGTTTCCTGTGCCAGCCAGTGAGAAAGAGCGAATGATGAAACATTATTACCGCTGAAGCGCGTATTGATTGTCTTTGGAAGAAGACAAACTTTCTGTGTAATAAGCGGCTTCGCTTTTGAATGTGGGTGTAGCCAGCTTGGGAGCTTGATCAGAAGTTCATTGACCATCAATCCAAAAGACAAATGAGAAAGAGAATGTGAATAGTCGCGGATTGAGTAAATCTTATCGTCTTTTGGAGTTGAAATAAGTTTGATCAATTCTGTGAGAGTGATGCTTTCAAAAGCATCTTTCAATTTAAGAAGAGAATCTTTGTATTCACTCGATGGACGATACCAGCTGTACTGATTGATCTGAAGTGATTCGGCCATCAGTTCAGTTGAGCTGTCTTTTTTGAAAATTTTTCCTAGAAAAGAAAGAGGATTTAACAGAATAGCTTCTGTCACTTCCATATGCTGTTCTTTTGATAAATCCAGAATGAATTTAATTCTGAATAAATAGATAGCGACTGCGCGGAAACAATGAATTTTCACGAAATCGTCGAGGTGTTTTTTTAGAGGAGAAGTCTCATCCTGCATGTGTAGCCAGAAATCATTTTGCTGGCCGAGGAGAGATTTATCGAGTTTTGCATAGTCTGCAAAATGCATGAACTCATTATAGGTCTGCTGCTTCATCGACTTGCTTGTCGAGCACGATTTTTTAAAGAGCGACAAAGCATCAATCGTTAAATTGTTCAGACTGTTTTTGATAACAATAGCAGAAGCTGTGATGAGGCCTTCGCCTTTCCAGCCAGGGATAAGAAATTCAGATGGATTAAAAGGACGGGCGTCAGAAGACGCAACTTCTCCCAAATCGAAAGCATTACTTGCTGACGATGCCGAGTGAGCAGAGTCTATGCCCCAAGGCCAGAAGGTAGGTTTGCTACTGCCGTTGTCCAATTTTTAATCCTTAAAAAGACCAACTAATTTTATAAGTTAATGAGGATAAAATTGTGATGCATGAAACGATTTAAGTCACTCGAAAAAAACAATTTTAGTCCGCTTTTTTTTGACGCAAGTATTTGATTCCATTAACTAAAGAATTATTCTTAAAGTTTTGGCCACGTGTCGACGAAGAGTTGAGAGAAAAGCTGCAGAAATCCTGGCTTTTTGTGTCTAAATGAGGGGCATTTATGACTGATATTTTTGATGAAGTTGATGAAATTCTAGGCGACGTAGATTCAGTTGTGGAAGAACCGACGGCAGTCGAAGCTGACAGCAATTTTAATGAATCTGAGCTTCAGGACATTATGGCCGAGATTGAAAGTCTTGAAAAAGATTTTGAAAGCGAGCCGGTTATTGCTAGTGCGGAGACGCCCGTGAAAAAGACTCAGCTCCAGGAAGAAATTGAGCGCGAACTTGCGATGTCTCAGGAAGTGAGTGAAGAGGTGAAAGAAGAACTCATCGCTCAGGTTGAAACTGAGATGGAAACGGAAACGTTTGATGAAGAACCAAAAATTCTTTCTTTTGAAAAGAAAGCAGAACCAATAGTCACTCCGGTGGCGCCAATGGCAAAGAGTTCAGAGATTTCTTTCGCTGCTCAAGGGCAGATGAATTTAAATCTTTCTTTTAAAGTAGGTGAAGAAACCGCAACATTGTCTGTTGATCCTGTCCTTGGTCTGGTGGTCACTATGAAAGGCGTTGAGCTTTGTATTAGTGAATGCGAAGGTTGCAAGGTCACAATGGAAAATGGTGTGAACTTTACAATTCCTTTGACGACTGCTCATTCCACTTCTAAAAAGAAAGCAGCTTAAATCCTTTTTAGGAGTTCGTTGTGAGTATAAAAATCCTCGGTGGATTCGCCCGGGGTCAGCAGCTTTCTGTTCCCAAAGGCGATACGATCAGACCGACTTCGGTCATGCTCAGAAGACGCATTTATGATTTTTACCAGCAGCTCGATGGAGTTGTGTTTGTCGATTTATGTGCGGGTTCCGGAGCAATGGGATTCGAGGCGTGGTCTAGAGGGGCAGAGCGAGTTTATCTTAACGAAGTCAATCGCCACGTCTTGAAGACACTGGAAGAAAATCGCGAAACAATTCTTCTACGAAATGATCACAAAAAAACGGGAAGGATTATCTGTAGTCACACGCCTGCAGAAAAATTTATCAAACACTTTCAGGAAATTTATCAAGGATTTACTGAAGAAGAAAAAAGTGAAACCATTCTTTTTCTCGATCCTCCGTATTCACAAAAAAGTATTTATAACGATGTCATTAAAGCGCTCACTGCAGAGCCTTGGTATTTTGGTCAACTTTGGATTGAGTCAGACCCCGTCAAAGGGCTTCCCAAAGAAGTGTGGCAGGAATACGGTCTGGTTCCACTCAAAATTTTTGAACAAGGCGATAGTTATATCTTCGTGACAAATTTTCCTGGGCCATAAAAAATCTGTTAAGCTTTAAGAGTAGTTTTTTTTTAATCACGGAGTGATTATGGAGCTGAGCTCGAGAGTCAAAGGAATGGCCGAAAGTGTAACGTTGAAGCTGAATGCTAAAGCGATGGAACTCACTGAATCCGGCAAACAGATTTATAACCTGACGGCAGGACAACTTCCTTTCAGACCACCACAGACATTTATTGAATCCATCAGAAGCGAACTGGATTTTCTCAAATCTTATCAGTACAGTCCCGTCGCAGGATTTACAGAACTGAGAAAGAAAATCATGAATCATATCGAGAGCACGAGGGGAATTAATTTCTCTGCTCTCGGGGAATTTGATTGTGTTGTCTCAAATGGGGCCAAGCACTCCATTTCCAATATTCTGGGTGCGCTCATTGATCCAGGTGATGAAGTGATCATCATTGCTCCTTACTGGATTTCTTATCCGGAAATGATTAAGTTCTGCAGAGGAACTCCCATTATTGTTCAATCATCTATTTTTGATGTTTTTACACCTCCGCTGACTGAAATCAGAAAGGCCATTTCCGAAAAAACTAAGGCCATTATTATCAACAGCCCAAACAATCCCGCCGGAATTCATTACTCAGATGAATGGATGCAGGAGTTTGCTGAGTTGCTTGAAGAAAATCCGCACGTCAATGTGATCAGTGACGAAATTTATTTTGAAGTTTGTTACTACGATCCTCGTCCGTCTTATTTTTATCAGAAAAAACCGGAACTCTTAAAGAGAACAATTATTGTCGATGGCATTTCGAAAGCTTTTGCCAGCACTGGTCTTCGCATCGGCTGGTGTGTCGGGCCTAAGCATATCTGCAAAGGAATTGAAAACCTTCAGGGACAGCTTACGTCGAGTGCCAATTCGTTGATTCAAAGAGCGATGTTGAATTACGATTTTTCAAGCTCGTCTCAGTTTTTAGTTCCGGTGAAGAATCACCTTCGCGACAATGCCACAATTATTCGTGAAAAATTGAAAGAAGCTCATTTAATGAAGTGCTGGTACCAGCCGGTTTCCGCTTTTTATTACATGATCGATTTTTCTCAGACGCCAGCTTTTTCTCATTACACTAAAGACCGCAATGATAAGACCGACTATTCTGTTCAAATTTGCGAAGACATCCTCAATGAACTTGGGGTGGTCATTGTACCAGGAACAGATTTTGGTATGACCAATTCCGCACGCTTAAGTCTTGTTCTTCACAAAGAAGCTTTTTCAGAAGCGATGGAGAAGCTGGTTCAGTTTCTCGGAAATGGACCTTCGAAAGCAGACTAGGGGATTTTTTCCCCCGATATCCTCATATGTTTGAAACGGCCATAATAGAGTTAAGGGAGCCTAAACTCTATGATGAAACCGTTCATTTATTTTTCCGTTTTGATGATGCTTTTTTCGTGCGGAAAAAATGCAGATCAAAAAACAGCTGATGCTGTTTTGAGTGCGAACATCGCGCTCAGCAAAGGGAACTGTCAATCGGCCATAGATGTTCTGGAAGAAAATGGGCGCGTAAACAACAATGCCGTTTATTTAAAAACTCTCGCTTCGGCCTATGCTTGCCGCGCTGGATATTCAACGCTCACTTTTTTTACTACTGATATTTCTAAAACAGTGACACCTGCACCTCTCGGCGGGACGACTACGTATACAACATCGAGCGCAGCTGTTACGACAACTTTACAAAGTGATGCTTCTTTTCAGGACATGCAGACTGCGATCAACATTCTCCTCTACGCAGGAGGAATTTCATCTTCAACAGAACCAACGACAGTTGAAAGAAAAAAATATTTCACAACTTCTGAAGTCGCTGATATCGATTCTCAACTTCTTTATATGATGCTTGTTCAGCTTGGCCGCTATGGATATTTCTATGGAGATTCAAGCGCCACTGGAGCAAAGGGGAGTGGTTCCGGAACCAATACTTGTTTTACCAGTTATATAAATGCTCATGCCAACATTAAAGCTATTCTAGGTGGTTCTGGAGGAACTTGTACTGATGTCGCGACATCAACTTCCGGTCACGCACAATTAGTAGACTCAGTAACGGCGGCGACCAGAAAAACCCGTTTATGTCATGGAGTCGTTCTTCTCAATAATATATTTGTTCTTCTTCCGAATGTGGTTGCTTCCATTTTCAGCAATCCTGCTGACCAGGCTGCAGTGACTGCTGCTTTGACAGCTGTTTCCAATGCAAAAACGGTGATGACAACACAAGATGGAACAACGGCGACAGTCTCTAATACTTTAAGTCAGACCATCTGTGAGAATGATACCGCGGTTCCTGTTGGCGCCATTGAAGGTTATTTTGCGCTGATGTTTGAGGGCGCCTTTCAATGATGAGAAAACTTTTACTCCTCACATTGTTTGTGTGTCAGTCAGCTTTTTCCAGAGAGATGAGTTATCTTGGGCGAAGTCCCCGCGCTCTTCTCATGGGAGATGCTTATACGGCGATAGCTGATGATGAATACACTTTGTTTTATAATCCGGCCGCGCTTGGAAAAAATAAAGGCGTAAGTTTCACTTTGATCGATCCGACTCTTGGTGTGACCGATGCTCTTTCTGAAATGGATCGTTTTAAAAACTTTCCGTCGGGAAGTGGAGCTGCGCCTCAGATAGCAAGCAGAATTCTGGATTTTCCTATTTACGTTCAGGCGGGAATTTTTCCGACACTGAAAATGGGGCAGTTTGGTTTTACTTTATTTGCTGACAACAAAACCAATGTCGTTTTAAGAAATGCGACTCATCCGATGCTCGATATCAACTACCGCTACGATCGCGGGTTTATTTTTGGTTATGCCTACAATATCGGCTCAGGGGTTTTTTCAACTCGTCCCAAAAAAAGCAATAAAACTACGACGACTGCAGGGACACGCATGTCTCTCGGTTTTGCTGTAAAACATATGAACCGCCAGGGATTGCAAAATCAATTCGATCTCTTCGGAACGGGACTCTTAAGCAAAATCAATTCTGGAAATGCCAAAGATATTGACGCTATTAAGGAAGCTCTTGGTTATGCCAAAGGTAAAGCCTGGGGCGTAGATCTTGGTGCAGAGTATGCTATTTCTTCAGGCCGAAAGACATTGACCTCGGCAATTTCTCTGCTGGATATCGGCAGCACGCGCTTTACGAAAACTGAAGGAACGGCCAATGTACCCGTTCAAGACATGACTGTGAATGTCGGGACTGCTTTCAAACAGGACTTCGGTTTTTTCGACTACACTCTATCTGCTGATCTTCACCCGCTGATGGGACCGGTAGATTTTGCAAGACAATTTCATTTCGGGACGGAACTTTCTCTTCCATTGGTGACATTGAATGCAGGATGGAACGAAGGCTATCTTTCCTACGGTGGTTCCGTAAAGCTATGGCCGGTAAAACTCACAGCAGGTTTCTACGGTGTAGAAGTTGGTTCAAAATTTAAAGAGCAAGCTGCACGAAGATTCATTCTTTATGTAAGTCTTTTCGACTTTTCAATCGATCTTTGATTCTCTACAATTTTTCTAAGGCAATCATATATGACGTATGATCATTAGTCCGACTCTTTTAGTCGGCTAAAAATAGTTACGCCGCCATGGAGGTATTGTTGAAAAAGACTTTTGTCCTGGACACCAACGTTCTTCTCTTTGATCCGACTGCATTCAGAAAATTCGGAAAGAACACAGTCTTCATTCCACTTATTGTTATTGAAGAGATTGATCGTTTCAAAAAAGATCAAAATGAAAACGGACGCAACGCCAGAAACTTTTCACGATATATAGATGATCTTCGCGCGCTGGGCTCTCTTGCCGACGGAGTGGTCTTAGAAAACGGCGGAACGCTGATTATTTCTGTCGATAAATATGTTGATTCGAAAGATCTTCCGATTGACCTGACTAAAAATGATAACCTCATTTTATCTTCAGCTCTAAGTCTAAAACTTTCAGGCGAAGATGTTTTACTTGTTACGAAAGATATTAACCTGCGTTTAAAAGCTGATATCCTCGGCGTTCCTGCAGACGACTACGGACAGGTAGATGTCACGCTTGAAGAACTTTATTCAGGACAGAGAGTTTTTGAAGTCTCAGGCGAACGTTTAAAAGAATATGAAGCAAATCGTTTTCTTGCTCTCGATGAAGATGAGCAGGTGGGCGTTTTTGCCAACGAATATTTTATTCTTCAGGAATTTCACAACCCAAGAAGAAGACTTCTTGGACGCTATCATCAGGCAAAAAAAGGAATCATTCCTCTTATTTCGCTTCGTGAAGGTATTTGGGGAATCTATCCAAAAAATATCGAACAGCAGTTTGCACTCGATGCGCTTCTCAATGATGAAATCGCTCTTGTTTCTCTCGTCGGTAAAGCTGGTACTGGTAAAACACTTCTTGCGATTGCAGCAGGTCTTGAGAAATCTATTGCTCAGGGAAAATATTCTAGACTTCTTGTTTCCCGTCCGATTCAGCCGATGGGACGCGATCTGGGATTTTTACCAGGCGACGTTAATGAAAAGCTCGCTCCGTGGATGCAACCGATCTTCGATAACATGGACTTCCTTTTCAATCAAAACAGAAAACAGGCCGGCACTTCATATGAAGATTTAATCAACCAGGGACTTCTGCATATTGAGCCTCTGACTTATATCCGTGGTCGTTCAATTCCGGGACAGTACCTGATCGTCGATGAAGCGCAAAACCTTTCTCCTCACGAAGTCAAAACGATCGTGACGAGAGCAGGCGAGGGAACAAAAATCGTTCTGACTGGTGATTGTCAGCAGATCGACAGCCCTTATCTCGACGAAACCAATAACGGTCTTGCTTACGTTGTTGATCGATTGAAGACTGAAGAAATTATTGGTCATACAACATTGAGAGTAGGTGAAAGATCACCGCTTTCAGAGGTCGCTTCGAAACTTTTATAATATGGCGACAAAAAACGATCCAAGGTTACAGCGAAAATATTTACGTGCTCCTCTTAAATCCATTTGTCTTTATGTGGATGGGGAGCACGTTTTTAAAGCACGAGTGCTGAATATTTCAGAAGGCGGGATTCTTCTTTCAGAACTCCCACACATTCCGGAAATCAATTCGCTCCCTTTTGCCATCGATCTTCCTCAGTTTCCCCGGCTGCAGGGAATGTCTCTTGAACAAATGAAAGTTTTAAACGTTGATGAATTTCCCCGCATAGTTTTAAAAACCAAAGGCAGAATGGTTCGCTCATTTGAAAACCAAACAGCTGTGGATCGCGTGTTTATTAATTATATCGGTTGTGAATTTTATAATCCATCGACCGAATTCAAGATGGCCGTGTTCCAGTATGTCGAAACATTCGCGCGCAATACTGTTTTTCTTTTGAGTCTTTTTGAATCTCTGGGCAATCGGACTGAGCAGCTGGAGATGCTGAGAACAGTGGCGCATTTGCTTGGTTATGATCGCAGAATGAAAATTCCTCTTTTGCGTGCAAAAGTTCTTCACGATTATCAATCGCTTGAAAGTTTGTAATTCAGGTTAAAAGAAAATCCCGAACATTCCGTATTCTAATTTTTGTCCGGCATTGTCTTCAACGCTTGCACCAGCAGGACCGCGATAGACAACAGTTTCTTCTTCAAAAAATCCGAACGGAGTAAGGCCGCCCGAAAATTCCCTGACGGCATTGGTACCGGCGTCTCCGAAAGCTATGTTTTCCTGGAAATATTCAAAGTCATTGAGAGTAATTTTGGTAGTTGAACAGGAATAAAGAGGAACGACATAATTTGAATTCACAATATAACTTGTGACGTAGTTATCTCCATAATCAACCTGATCCAGACGGAAAGGAATTTCGATTTGCAGACCTGGATTGTCACCGCTGACATCAAGAGCTGTTAAAATTTCCAGAGCATTTGGTGCCGTATAGTTTGTGTAATTGGAAACAATTTCTTCACATTTCAAATTTAAAGCAGAGGGACCAGGATCATGAGTCATCATGTTAACCTGACCGATGCTGTAACCGGATTTTCCAAAATCTGTACTCGTCACTAAAGTTTTTCCAGTCAGCTGTGTCGTTTGATAATTAATCTGAGGATGAGCAACCTGTAGATTTGGCAGTGTAGAGTTTATTGTGTAGCTATGACTGTAATCGACAGAAAGTCCCGCAGAAGCTGATTCTCCATAATAGCTCAAACAATAATTTCCATTATCAGGACCAACGACAATGCGGGAAGAGTAAACTGAACTGGCAGAATGAGGATCACAGCAACCAGAACCAGAATCAATACCCACGCAATAATGAATAGTGGATATTGTTGAACAATTTAATGTAACGCCGATGGGGTAATTGAATGAACCACCGGAAATACTGGCCGAACAAGTATTGACTTGAGGGGCACCGTTCGAAGTACTGTTCTTTGTCGTTGATGAAGCCATTCCAGATGCACTATTTTTGGAAGTAGTTTCACCTGTGGGAATCTGATTATTTGTCGTTGAAGTTAAATATTTTTTTTCTTCTTCTTTGAAATTTGTTTTAGCCTTTTCCTCCACCTTTCCTGTTGGTAGATCAAAACTCAGAGCAGGAGCGGGCATTCTGGCAAAAGGAGGCTCGTCTTTGGTCGCTGGACTTCTGTTTGATGGCTGACTTCTTCCGCCAAAAGCAGGAGCAGGAGAATTTTCTATGACTGGAACTGAGGAGAAATTATTTTTTTCAACTTCAGCTCGTTTTACTTCCGGTTTATAGACTGGAACATTTGGCTTAACCGAAGTTTCAACAGAAGCAGGTACTCTCTGGACTTTTAATGGCTGGAGTTTTTTTGACGTGCTCTGATCGGCCACACTCTCGGTACTTTCTTCTTTTTTTACATCTTCAGGCGCATTTAACTTCAGATTAATAATAAAATTAATCGCAATTACAGTCGCAATAATGGAACTGATAATTTTGAAGTTCAAATACCCACCTTGATTTTAGTTTAAACCAAATCAGTCAGATATCTTTTCGTCACGGAAACTGAATTACTTGAGAATTATCAGGGTTGATAAAGCCAATACGTGGGCGCCACATATTTATGTCAATCTCAAGCAGTTAGGCTGACTATCCATCTATTCTAATCATTGGAATCTCTTGCCTTATCGAATATTTTGCTCGCATCCCATACAATGGAATAAATAAAATCACAGGATTACCCTCAAATGTCTGTTGTGAATTTCAAATTAAGAACGCTCTTATTGGAAAAGATTTTTCTCTTATTTGTTCTTACGTTGCCCTTCAATTCTTTCGCGGCAGAGTCTTTGAGCTACTCAGGGAGATTGGTTAACGCTAATGGTTCACCTGTTCCCGGGCCTGTCGATTTAAAAATTGATTTAGCTTATTCTGGTTCTCCTGGAACCGTTATCTGTACGCAAAATTTCACAAACATTGCTCTCAGCAATGGTGTCTTCCACTTAAAGCTTGATCTCGATTGTACGCCGAGCACACTCAGTGACGTTCTTATCGCGGTTCCTGCCGGTGAATCAGCGGCACTCAGAGTAACAGATGTTACACATTCAAAAACGTATTCTTATCAGGCCGTGCATTCTATGCCGTTTGCCAATATTTCTGAAACAGCAAAACAGCTTGTGCAGATGGGAGCGGCCAACGGGCAAGTTTTAAAATGGAATAACACGACCAAGAAATGGGAACCAGGCAATCCAGGCGGAGTAGGGACTGTCACATCGGTTTCAGTTTCTCCTCCTCTCACTATTTCAAATGCGACGTCGACACCAGCGATTGCGATAACAAAAGCTGATACGAGCACTGACGGTTATTTATCTGCGACTGACTGGAATATTTTCAATGGCAAACAAGGAACCATTGTAGCGGGCACGACTGCTCAATACTACCGTGGTGATAAAAGCTGGCAGACACTTGATACAAGTGCTGTGGCAGAAAATATTGCGAATCTTTATTTTACCAATGCGCGCGTTTTAGGTGTGCCATTAACAAGCTTGTCTCTTTCGAATTCAGCTATCACTAATACAGATACTGTCGTGGCAGCTTTTGGAAAAGCCCAGGGACAGATTGATGCGATCAACACGGCGAGGGCCAATTATCTTATTAAAAACAGCACTGATGCCATCACTGGTTTAGTTAATGTTGGTACGATCGGCCTTCTGCAATTAAATTATGCACCGGTAGGATTGAACGATGCTGCTAACAAAGCTTACGTTGATACAAAACTGGATTTAACCGGCGGGACTTTGTCGGGTGATCTGACTTTAAACACTCAGGCGAAATTTAAAGACGGCACTACCAATTATGTAACATTAAAAGCTCCGGCAGCGGTTACATCTTATACTCTTTCTCTGCCATCTACAGCAGGTTCAGCTAATCAGGTTTTAACAACAAATGGTTCAGGCGTAACAAGCTGGACAACTCCTTCTACGACAGCGACGCCAACGGGCGCGGCCGGAGGAGATCTTTCGGGAACGTATCCAAATCCAACGATCACAGGACTGGCGGCTACAAAAATTGCAACTGGTGTTGTGGACAATACAGAATTCAATACACTCGATGGAGTGACGAGTTCAATTCAAACTCAGTTGAATGCAAAAGAAGGAACGATCACTGCGGGAACAGCGACACAGTATTATCGTGGTGATAAAACTTTTGCTACACTCGATACATCTGTTGTTCCGGAAAATACTAATTTGTATTTCACGAATGCAAGAGTTCTAGGCGTTGCACTGACAGGATTTGCTGGAAGCAATTCGAGCATTACTGCAGCCGATACTGTCTTAGGAGCTTTTGGTAAAACGCAGGGACAAATCGATGCGATCATTACATCGAAGGCGAGTCTTGCCGGTGATATTTTTACAGGTGATGTAAGTTTCAATACGCAGATCAAATTGCGCGACTCAGGTACGAATTATGTCATCCTAAAAGCACCAGCGGTTGTTCCGGTAACGTATACACTAACGATGCCTACTGGCCCGGGAACTGCTAATCAAGTTCTGACAACCAATGGATCGGGTGTAACAACGTGGACAACTCCGTCGTCGACAGCGACACCTTCGGGCGCGGCCGGTGGAGACCTGAGCGGAACTTATCCAAACCCAACGATCACAGGCCTCGCGGCTACAAAAATTTCAACTGGTGTAGTCGACAACACTGAATTTAATTATCTTGATGGAGTGACATCGTCTATCCAGACACAGCTCACAGGAAAACAGGCGAGTGATGCTACTTTAACAGCTCTTGCAGCTTACAATACAAACGGAATACTTGTTCAGACAGGGCCCGACGCATTTACCGGAAGAACCATTACCGGGACAGCAAACAGATTAATGGTAACAAATGGTGATGGAGTCGCTGGAAATCCGTCAATTAACATCAATGCGACTTTGCTTCCTTCGCCAGTTGCCGGTGATAACGGAAAATTTTTAAAATCCACTGGCGCTGATGCTTCAGCATGGACTGCGCTCGCTTCAAGTGATGTAACGACGGCGCTGGGATTCACTCCTGTGAATAAAGCAGGTGATTCCATTTCTTCAGGAAATTTTATATTTTCAGGTACAGCTGTTGTAAGAGTTAATGATCCAATTGCCGCTACTGATGTGGCCAACAAACAATATGTGGATGGATTTGGTCAGTGGGTAAAAGGTACAGGTGCCAACTCAGCTGATATTTATCGATCGAGCAATGTCGGTATCGGGACAAATGCACCGGCCACTGCGCTGGATGTAAATGGGACTGTGACAAGAAATGGATCTATTGCGAAGGTTACTACTTATTCAGTTCCGACAGCTACGAATGTGACAATTAATCTTCCTCACGGTGGCACAGCTTTAGTTGATGGCTACGCTTACAAATTCAATCTGATCACTCAGGGAACCGGCACAGTTACCGGTGCTTCTTATATTGTTTATCAAACGGCAGTAGGGACTTGGACCAGCAAAATGGTCAGCGCGAATGGAAATAGTTCGAACCATCCTTTACTGCAAATAAGTGGAACGAACGTCCAGGTTTATCATGGTCATGCTTCAACCTATTCAATTGGTGTCAGCGCAGATGCAATCTTTACCGGCAACGTTACAGTAGCCTCATCAGCACTCTTTGGTCTTGATGGAGCAATGACAAATTTCGCGGGAAGCGTTGGTGTCGGAAACAGTTTGCCTCAGGCGAAGCTGGATGTAAGTGGTTCAATCAGAGTCGGTACAGAAGCAGCTGCCTGTTCAGCAAGCAATGCAGGCGCGATGAGATTTAATACTCCGAACGTAGAATTTTGTAACGGAACAAGCTGGCTTGCTTTTAATAATACAAGCAATGGGTCTGTTACTTCAGCACAGATTGCAGATCTTTCTATTGTCGATGCTGATGTCAGCGCCACTGCTAATATTGCTCAATCGAAAATTGCTAACCTCACTACTGATCTTGCGGCCAAGCAAGCTCTCGATGCTACTCTTACTTCGCTTGCTGCTTTCAACACAAATGGAATTTTAGTTCAGACGGCAGCTGATACATTTACTGGAAGAAGCATTGCGGGAACAACAAACAGAATTACTGTCACAAATGGATCCGGTGTCGCCGGAAATCCGACTATTGATATTCCAACGGCGCTTCTGCCTTCGCCAGTTGTCGGTGATGTCGGAAAATTTTTAAAAGCAACAGCCGCTGATACTTCAGTGTGGACGGCACTGTCTTCTTCAGACATCACAACGGCCCTTGGTTTTACTCCAATTAATAAAGCGGGCGATTCAATTACAACTGGTACATTTACTTTATCAGGCGCGGCCGTCTTGCGATCACCTGATCCGATTGGCCTGACAGATGTTGCGAACAAACAATATGTCGATGGTTTCGGACAATGGGTAAAGGGTGTTGGTGCTAATGCCGCTGATATTTATCGTTCAAGCGGCAACGTCGGAATTGGAACGAGTACACCGGCCTATCCTCTTTCTCTTTACAGAGCGGCAGCAGGAACTACTGCAAACATTGAAAGTGGCAGTAACGGTTCAGTCGCGCAAAACCGAATCGCTGGTTTAACAGCAGCGGCAGCTGCGCAAGTCTGGGGCAATGGTTTAAATATTTCAAATGGAAATGGCGGATATGAAATTTACGATTATACCGCTGGCGCAAGCCGATTGATGATTAAAACCAATGGATACGTTGGTATTGGAGTTGTCGATCCACAATATGTTCTCGATGTTAACGGCAATATCGGAACAGGCGCACGAATCACTTCTTCAGTCGATGGTGCGAACAATGCTTTCTGGCTTGCAAAAGGATCCTCGGGGGAAGCGAATAGAATTGCTTTTGGTTTAACTGCTGATCCAACAACCGGGGTAGTGAGTGCCGCCACCATTCGAACAAACGGTACCGAGCGAGTAACGGTCAATTCGGCCGGATTAGTGACAATGGCAGCCGGTGCAACAGTCGATGGCGGGGCTGGTTCATTCTCAATTAAGCCGGGAGCCAGCGATCACGTCTATATGCAGTTATTTGCACGCACGGCAACTCCAAGTACACGATCAGGTTACATAGGATATCCTTCGGGGGGCACAACTTCGTTGCAAGTTTCAAATGAAATTGCCAATGGTCACATAAATCTTATTACGAATGGAACAGGTAATGTGGGGGTTGGACTGACGACGCCTTCTGAGAAACTGGAAGTGAACGGAAACGTGAAGGCTGCTGCTTATCTCTATACTTCAGACCGTAGATTAAAAACTGATATTGAAACAATTGACCACGCTGTTGAAAAAATTCTTTCTCTTCGCGGTGTTGAATTTAACTGGAAAAATTCAGGCAAGCACGAGCTTGGTTTAATCGCACAGGAAGTAGAAGAGATCGAACCAAATCTCGTAGTCACTTCTTCAGTTGATGGCATGAAATCTGTTAAATATGGAAACGTCGTCGCTCTGTTAATTGAAGCGATGAAAGTCGAACATCAATCTATTGAAGAAAATAAAAAACGCTTTTTGGTAATGAATCATGGCCTCGAGAAATTTGATCAGCGCGTCCGCAAGCTGGAACGCGAAGTGGCCAGCTTGAAAGAAGAAAACAAAAAATTAAAAGACGACATAGAATCCATTAAAAAACATCTGAAGATCAAATAATGTTGAAATTTTTTTTCTCAAGTTTATTCATTTTGATTTCATCCAATGTTTTTGCCATCAATACAGATGGCACAGGTTATATTGTTCCTAAAGGATCTACAGTTCGAATCAACACGCAGGGCACTTGTAAAAAAGTAACGAATGCACACGCGAGCTACAGTTATTTTGTCTCCGGTAAAACAGCACCTGAATGGACCAGCTTCGTGAATTTTCCTCCAGGAGGAGTCACCCTCGCTGCGTGTGATGCCACTTATCGATCTTGTCTTGATTATAAAAAAGCCAATCCTGCTGCCACCTCAGGGAAATATACAATTGATCCCGATGGAGTAGGCGTGGGCTATCCGGCCGTTGATGTTTTTTGTGACATGACGACGGATGGAGGCGGATGGACTCTCGTCTGGGGAAACACCCGCACAGGGACAAATAAGCCAACGACTAACATGAATTGGGTGTCTGCCACAACGACGACTCCGCTATGCTCACAGGCACAGGGAGCGGGAACAGGATGCGCGACCTATCTCGGTAATTCGCTTGAAGGTTTTAACTATTTCATCGGATTGGATTGGTGGAGCCGGATTGCCGGTCAGGGAAAAAATGTTGAAATGATGTATCAGTGGTCATCAGGTTTTGGTGCGGCCATTGAACAAAGTGCAAAGTTTAATATCACCAGACCTACGACTTCAAGACTTTATACGATATCTCCTTCCAACTATGTGCAAATGACCGGCTCGGTAGTGCCAGGTCTTTATAGTTATCATTTCTCTCCTAATATGCCGTTCTCTACAATTGATGTTGATAATGATTTTTATGTCGCCAATACTTGTCCATCCAATTATTCCGGAACTCCTTTTTGGTACAACACCTGCTGGAGCGGAAATATCAATGGTGGTGGTGAAACCAGTGGAAACGGTTATTACAACGGAGCCTACTACACCGGTTCAGCCTTGAGTTGGGGAGCTGCTGACGGATCTGGTGCAGGAAATGGATGGATCTTTGTTCGCGAGTATCAATACCTTTCGAATTGCACAGAAATAAAATACAAATTCCCCAATTCACCTTCGGGACTGTACTGGATAGATACCGATGGAGCAGGTGGAAATAATCCCATCATGGTTCAATGTGATATGACGACTGATGGTGGTGGATGGACTTTGCTTTTCAATCAAAAATCAGATACTGGTGGCTTTTTTGCCAATGCCACTGAAGTTCAATCTTACAACATCACTAAACCCACTGCAGATAAATATTCCATTCTTGCTTACACTGAAGGCTTCAGATCGCTCAAAGGTAATTTTACTTTTAAAATGAACTGGCCTGGATTTGCCACAAGAAATATTTGGCAGCAAAGAACTAACCCTTATGTGGACCAGCCTGTCGGCGGATACGTTCCGATATCAGTTCAAAGTACGACTGAGACATGGGGAGGGCTGGAACACAACTGTACACTTGATTGCGGTTCTGCCTATGCGGACGGAAGCGTAGGCATTTCGAGCTGGTGGTACGCCGTTGGATCCTATGCGGATTATACAAGCCTAGGAGGACACGGAATTCCAGCGAGCTCAACGGTTGCAGGATCTAGTGTGGGAGTTCCACAAACGCAGTTGTGGGTGCGTGACGATTCATTTATTTTGATTAATCCAAGAGATTGTCAGGATATTCTTGAGTACGGACAATCGACCGGAGACGGGCTTTACTGGGTTGATCCAACAGGCTCCGGCACTTCAATGCAAGTCTATTGTGATATGACCAGCGATGGCGGTGGATGGACTCTTGTTTTCAATCACAATATTGCCGGTGGATATTTTGCGACTGCAACTGCTGCTATTTCAATGAACGCTGCGAATCCGTCAGCGAATCTTTATTCCATTTTAGATTTACTCGATAATTTTAAAGCAAACGGGCGCTATGTTTTTAAAATCAACTGGCCCGGTTATGTCGGGCGCAATATCTGGATTCAAACAACTAATCCGACAATCGATCAACCTGTTGCTGGTTACGTTCCGCTTTCTGTAACCTCTACGACTAACTACTGGGGAGGTCTTGAACGCAACTGTGCCATCGGATGTACTTCTTCGTTTATAGACGGCTCTATTAGCAGTTCAAATTGGTTTTATGCAATCGGATCGGTTGCCGCATGGGGAACACCTACTGTCGGTATTCCCGCATCTGATGGAGTCGGTGGAGGATCAGGTGTACCTGTTGTTCAATTATGGACCAGAAGAAGTGAAGGGCAATTAACCAAGAGAAGCTGCAAAGAGATTCTGAGTGCGGGACTTTCTACCGGTGACGGTCTGTATATTATTGACCCGGATGGAGTGGGCGGGCAACTTCCTTTCAGAGTTTATTGTGACATGACAACTTCCGGCGGTGGTTGGACGAGAGTGGCCTATAACAACGGTGTTTCAAGTGCCGCCACTGTTCCCAATGATTTCTTCGCAAACACTTACAAAAAAGAATATATCGGTCTGACGACTGTCACTAATAATGCTTCATCCATCAATGCAGAATGGTTTTCTAAAGTTGTGGGAACGACTGATGGAATGTTAAAGGCAGCTGCTTATCCGGCTTCACCGTTTATTGAAACAGGATTCGGCGTCTGGAATTACGACACGACAAAATGTGCGGGAACTTTATTTCATACATCGAGAACCGCAGGCTGTGCCGGGCAAAGTGCGAACGACAATTATAACTCTGCGGATGCTCTGAATGTTTCTTTTAATGCTGGAGCTGAAGGAATTGTTCCTGCCTGGGCCAATTCCGGAAATGAACTTTGCTATTCCGGAAAAGGCAGCTGTAATTTTGAATTTTATCTTCGTTAATTAGTGAAGTTTATCTTCGATATTTTTTTTGAATTCTTTGACTGAATCAGCAAGATGACGTGATTCTTTTTCAAGGCGATGAGTGAATTCGTTCATGATTGAACGCGTTTTAGAAAAAAGATCTTCATCATCTTCTTTCATTTGATTCATGATTTCGACTGACTCATTCATGAGATCATGAAAACTCAAAACTTTTAAATAATCCGAGAAACTATTGTCTCTCTTGCATGTCTTCCAATGATCTAAGCTGACAAGATTGTCTTGGTCCGTATTCATTTCCTATATCCCCTCTAAGTGAAAGCACGTCACTATCGTCTACGGAATGTGAATTTACAATCAAGTTTTTATGGGATGAAAAAATTTCAATGGCTTCGCGCGTTTTCTTGTATAAAAACTTCACGAATAAATAAAAAAAGGCATAAAAAAGGCCGCTAAAAGCGGCCTTCTCTTAACGTATATGGGTCTAAAAATTACTTCAACTTGTTGAAGTATTCTTGAGAGCCTTTTGGATCTGGTTTCATTGTCGCTTTACCTTTTGTCCAGCCTGCAGGGCAAACTTCGCCGTGCTTAGCTGTGTATTGGTAAGCTTCTACTGTACGAAGAACTTCTTCTACGTTTCTACCAACTGACAGGTTGTTTACTGTAGCTGTCTGAACAACGTTTTTATCGTCGATTACGAAAACGCCACGAAGAGCAACTGCGTCTCCTGAAAGAACTTCGTATGAACGAGCGATGTTCTTAGTGATGTCAGCTGCAAGAGGGTGTTGCATTTTTCCAAGACCACCTTTGCTTCTTTCAATTTGCGTCCAGGCAAGGTGAGAGAAAGCAGAGTCGACTGAACATCCAATGACTTCGCAATTCAGTTCTTTGAATTTTTGAAGATTGTCTTCGAAAGCTGTGATTTCAGTTGGACAAACGAATGTAAAATCTAGCGGATAGAAATAAAGAACTTTCCATTTTCCTGCAAAGTCTTTGTTGAAGTTAATAGTTTTGATTTCGCCGTTGATGACAGCATCAGCAGTAAAATCAGGAGCAGTGTGACCGACTAATCTTGACATGAATCCTCCCTAAAAGAATAAGATTTCAAAAGTTGATTTATTTGAACAATCAACTTTAAGTCGAAGCGTTCTTTAGGGCAAGGCAATTTTCTCTCAAGGGTCTTAAAAAAATCTCGACATAACATAGACTTAGGTGCGGAAAAAACTCGCGAATTTGGCCTAAATAGTTAAAGATTTATAAAATTCACTCCGATCAGTTGAGTGAAAACTATAAGACCGACTAACCTAGTCCTATTACATCTGGAGAAAAAGAATGGACGTTAAAGCCTATATCCCAAACCCAATCGTCATTGAGCAAACGGCTCGCGGTGAGAGACAATACGATATTTACTCGCGTCTTCTCCTCGATAGAATCGTTTTTTTGGGAACTGAAGTTAACGACACGGTTGCTAACCTGATTATGGCCCAGATGATGTTCCTGGAGCAGTCAGACGCAGACGCTCCGATTCACTTTTATATCAATAGCCCGGGTGGTTCAGTTTACGCAGGGCTTGGGATCTACGATATCATGCAACACATTTCGTGCCCGGTTTATACGTACTGTGTTGGGATGGCCGCTTCAATGGGCTCGCTTCTTTTAACAGCGGGTGCAGCTGGGCATAGACATTCGCTACCGCATTCGCGCATTATGATCCATCAGCCTCTAGGGGGCGCGAGAGGGCAGGCGAGCGATATCCAGATTCAGGCGAATGAAATCCAAGATCTGAAAAAACAACTCAATGGCATCTATGTAAAGCACTCAAGTGTAGGCATGACGATGGATAGAATTGAGAAAGAAACTGATCGCGATAATTATCTTTCTCCTCAGAAAGCGATCGAGCTTGGTCTGATTGACGTTGTGATTGATAGAAGCGGAAATAAACTAAAAAAATAATCGGTTCATTATAAAAGTTTAAGGAACGAAAATGACAAAAGAAAAATCGAATTTTGGAAGTGCTTTACACTGTAACTTCTGTGGGAAATCACAGAAAGAAGTTAAAAAGCTTATCGCAGGTCCGGGCTGTTACATTTGTGACGAGTGTATTGAACTTTGTAATGACATCATTTTTGAAGATTCACAAAAGAGCAATACAAAGTCGGTTGTAGACAATGTGCCTAAGCCTCACGAGATTAAAGCTCACCTCGACAACTATGTTATCGGGCAGGACAGAGCAAAGAAAATTATCTCGGTTGCGGTTCATAACCACTACAAGAGAATTTCACACAAAGCAGGTGACCCGAGAAAAGGCGATGCTGTAGAACTTGCAAAATCGAACATTCTTTTGGCAGGTCCGACAGGGTCTGGTAAAACGCTTATCGCTCAGTCTCTGGCGAAGTTTCTGAACGTTCCGTTTGCGATTGCAGATGCGACGTCGTTAACTGAAGCTGGTTACGTAGGTGAGGACGTTGAAAATATCATTCTAAACCTTCTTCAAAACTGTGACTTCGATGTTGAGAGAGCTCAACGCGGAATCGTTTATATCGACGAGATTGATAAGATCGCTCGTAAGTCTGAAAACCCATCGATCACAAGAGACGTTTCTGGTGAAGGTGTTCAGCAAGCACTTCTTAAAATCGTTGAAGGAACAATTGCTTCAGTTCCACCGAAAGGAGGACGTAAGCACCCACAACAGGAATTCATTCAAGTTGATACAAAAAATATTCTTTTCATCTGTGCCGGAGCTTTCGTAGGTCTGGATAAAATCATCGAGAAGAGAATGACAAAAAGACCAATGGGTCTTATGTCTGAAAAAGTCGAAGGCGAGCAATCAGTTATTGAAAAACTGGGTGGTATCGAGCCTGAGGATTTATCAAAATTCGGTCTGATTCCAGAGTTCATCGGACGTCTTCCAGTCAACGCTATGTTGTCTGAACTGGATGAAGCGGCCCTTGTATCGATTCTGACAGAACCGAAAAATGCTCTGACAAAACAATATTCAAAACTTTTTGAGTACGAAGGAATCGAGCTTGAGTTCGAACCAGCAGCTCTTAAAGAAGTCGCACGCCAGGCGCTTGAAAGAAGAACTGGTGCCCGCGGTCTTCGCGCCATCCTTGAGCAGTCGATGCTCGACGTGATGTATGAAGTCCCTTCTAACGAAAAAGTCTGCAAAGTCATCGTGACTTACGAATCAGTCTGCGGAAAAGGCACTCCTAAAGTTGTAGAAGGGCCTCGTAAGCAGTTTGGACCGGCAGCAGGCACTACTGCGACAGCGTCGGTGAAAAAGACGGTAGAATCGGCTTAAACAGCTCTAAGAAATTAAATCTTTAAAAGAGGCTCCTTCGGGAGCCTTTTTTTTGCTTTCATAATCTGATTTAACGATTGGAAAGCCTTGAATAAAAACCCGCTGTTATCTTTTTAAAATTTTTGATGAATTTGCATTCAGTGAATAATAGCGAGGTAAATTTTCATGACAAAGATTGAAATAGAAATTTCTCATATTGGAAAATTAATTTATATAGTGCGAGGTCAAAAGGTCATGCTTGATTCAGATCTCTCGCAGCTATACGGTGTGGAGACAAAAAGATTAAATGAACAGGTTAAGCGCAATTTGAATCGATTTCCGTCTGATTTCATGTTTCAGCTTGATAAAGTAGAGTTTGAGAACTTGAGGTCGCAAATTGCGACCTCAAGTTCTGAGTATGGAGGTCGAAGATCCCTGCCTTTTGTTTTTACTGAGAATGGCGTAGCAATGCTTTCCTCGGTGCTTTCGAGTGAAAGGTCTATTGAGGTTAATATCGCCATTATGCGGACTTTTACTAAACTAAGAAGTTTTTTAGCAATGGAATCTTCATTAAATAATCGAATGGACAAACTTGAGAATGATTCAACACGCTTATTCAAAGCAGTTTTTACGAAATTAGATTCAATTGATGAAAAATTGAGTCCTAAACTTTCACCGAATAGAAAAAAAATAGGTCTGTAAAAGATTATCGATTCAGACTATCCTGTTTCTATGGAATCCCAGACCAATTTGAAAAAGCGCTACTGCTCAAAACCATTTTCACACTTCGAAGTTGTCGGAGATGGTGCCGCTCATCTTTGTTGCCCGAGCTGGCTGAAGACTTCCATCGGCGATCTCAATCAGGACTCGCTGGAAAATATCTGGAATTCGGAAACGGCCCAAAACATTCGCTCATCCATTATTGACGGCAGCTACCGCTATTGCGATCAGGATATCTGCCCTTATTTGAAATCGGGGAGACTAGAAACTCTTGAAGAGTTGAATGAGTCCATTCGCGAGGCGGTGGTGAATGAGCAAACTAAAATCACCGCCCGGCCGAAATACATTCTTCTGGGCTATGATTTTTCGTGCAATCTTTCTTGTCCAAGCTGTCGATCGAAAAAAATTATGATTGCCAAAGGTTCAGCTGAACATAAAAAAATTGAAGAGCTCACGTCAAAAATAGATGAAGCATTTATTCGTCCGCCAAGTGATGAGACGATCGTTCTCAATATCACCGGCTCCGGCGATCCCTTTGCTTCGAATGTCTACCGCACTTACCTGGAAAATCTCGATGGCGAAAAACTTTCGCATCTGAAAATAGATCTGCAAACGAACGGTCTTCTTTTTTCTCCGAAAATGTGGGAGCGCATGAGCAAAATTCACGGAAACATTCGCAATGTTTTTGTTTCAATAGACGCCGCTCGCGAAGCGACTTATCCCATCGTCAGAAGAGAAGGGAACTGGTCAGTTCTCCTCTCAAATATGAAGTTTCTCGCCCAACTCAGAAAGCAAAAGAAGCTCAACCTTCTCCAGGCCAGATTCGTCGTTCAGAAGGCCAACTACCGCGAGATGGAAGAGTTCGCCCGCACTTTTTTAAAGCTTGGCTGTGACGTGATTGAGTTCGCTCAACTTGTCGATTGGAACAGCTGGAAGCCCGAAGTTTTTCACCATCAGTGCGTCTGGGAAAAAAATCATCCCGAGCGCAGTGAATTTCTGAAGGCCTTGAGCAAAAGTTTTCTCAGTCATCCTCGCATTTTCTTAGGTAACCTGACTGAACTGAGGAAAGAGGCCATTCAGCACCAACTACGAACTCTTCCTCTTATTCCGAAAATTCTTTTCATTTTGTCCCACAAAAATCAGGAACTGATTAACTTTTTAGTCGCCAAAAAAATCGCTTTGTCGAAAGCTGTCCGCAAAAGACTGTAAATTATTCAGGCTCGGCCCAAATTGATTTGATGGGGTCATTCACAAATTGATAAATTTCGCCCAAACAATTATCCGGATTATTTTGTGAAGAAAATCGCTGCGCTTTTTTGTGTTTTATTCATCAGCCTTCAGGCCAAGGCTTACTTTGTCGCTTCTAATAAAGAAGAAATAAAGAGTGCTCTGCCGACGCACATTCTGGTCGCTGGAATTCCGGATCAAGTCGATGAACTTTTCATTGAATCGCTTCTCACTCAAGTTCAGGTGCTGAAAGAAAAATATCCACAGAATCAAATTGTGATCGTCGGCAGAAATGAAGACCGCAAAATGGTGATTGAAAAGGGATTCAATCTTATTGAAAAAAACCGCGAACAGCTTAAAGACCAGGCGCTGGAAGACGTGGTTTCTCAATTAAAGTTGATTAAATCCATCGACATTTATGCTCACTCTAATCCTGTTTCCGGCATCCTGTTGGATAAAGGTACTTTCGTAAATCAAATCCTGAATGAGACCAATGATTTCTGGGGAATGTTCGGCGGAAAACTGCAAAAGGATTCTTATCTCAATTTTCACGGCTGCAATGCCGGCCTTAAAATAGCCCCTAGTGTGGCGGCCAAGCTGAAAGTGGCAGTCTTTGCCGCTTTAACCGGAACAGACTTTCAAACCATTTATAACGACTCCTATTGGGCCCACGATAAAGATGCTAAAAAGAGCGAGCGCTCAGAGAGAAACACTCTTTCATTCATGACAGAAAAATCCTGTGCCGGTGGGTATTGCCGTCGAATGAAGCCCGATAATCAGTCTTACCAAGGCTATTGGGGAGATTGGAGCGAGGGGGGATACCCGACTTATAAGATCTTCTGTGGTTCAAATGACAACGCCAACTGTGCTTACGGAGCGATGGAAGGGGTGTTGAGCTTTCCTTCTGTTTTGCCAGCAACCAAAATATCTTCGCTGAATGATTATAAAGCGATTGTTCAGGATTTCATGTGTCCGTTTGCTTACAACAAAGACAAACAGAGCAGATGTATAGAAGCTCTCGAAGGATCATTGAACGGAAACAACACTCAATATTCTCCCTTTGACGGCATCACTTTGAACTGCGATTTTGTGAGATGTTTTGCCCATTTTTCCTGTGGAAGTTCTTCAAGCAGATCATGTCATCTCGTGAATGAAAAACCAGGTGCGAATGAAACATTCACTAACGAGTACAAATTCATTCTCAAGGCCTTTGAAGAAAATTTTTCAAAGAGAAATTAAAAAACCAGGGCCAAAATCGCACCGTTGGAACACTTTAGTCTGATATTCAATCCAGGTTGATTTGTAAAAATTTCAACTAACCAAACCTTACACGTTGCCCCTACTGATTGTTATTAGGAAAATGGCCTGTTTATTGTCGGGGCATGGTCGTACTGCTTATAAAATTGCCTTGTTTAAAACATAAAAAAAGAAATTACTGCCGACACTTTTTTTTTGCATCTTCAGTAATTTTCATGTCATCATTTTATTAGACCCTTCAAATCCTATGGGGAAGTCAAGAAGTGACATCCTAAGGGCTAGAAGACGTAACTAATAGTGCAGGAGGTACTATGTCGCAAGCCTGGTCAGAGTCTAAAAAGTTCCCGTTACTTCCACTGAGGGATATGATTATTTTTCCTCACATGGTGGTACCTCTTTTCGTGGGAAGAGAAAAATCGATCTCTGCGCTTGAAGAAGCTCAAAGAAACAACAATGAAATTTTCCTAGTCACTCAAAGAGATGCGAGTGTTTTAAATCCGGATAGAGAAGATGTGTATGAAGTAGGTGTTGTCGTCAACATCATTCAGATGCTCAGACTTCCGGACAATACTGTAAAAGTGTTGATCGAAGGAAAATACCGCGCACGTTTAAAATCATTTGAAAGCGGCCCTGAAGGGTACTTCGCTGAAGTTGAGAAATGCGCATCAGAAACGAAGGACCCAGTTACTCTAGAAGCTACAATCAGAAGCATCAAAGGAATCTTTGAACAGTATGTGAAGCTTAATAAGAGAATTCCGCCTGAGCTTTTGATGAGCATTTCATCAATTAACGATCCTTCACGTCTGGCCGACATTATGGTCGCTCACTTAACAATGAAGATCGCTGAAAAGCAGGAAATTCTTGAGGCAGCAGAAGTCGGAAGACGTCTGGAACTTCTTCTTGAAAAAATGCAAGGTGAGATCGAAATCATCAACGTTGAGAGACGTATCCGCACTCGTGTAAAAACGCAGATGGAAAAGTCTCAGAAAGAGTACTATCTGAATGAGCAAATGAACGCTATTCAGAAAGAACTTGGACAAAAAGATGACGGCAAATCAGATATCCAGGAAATGGAAGAGCGCTTAGCTAATAAGAAGATGCCTGAAGAGGCCCGTGAAAAAACAGCTAAGGAACTCAAGAAACTCAAGTCAATGTCTCCGATGTCAGCAGAATCTGCTGTTGTCAGAAACTACATCGACTGGATGCTTTCACTTCCATGGGATGAATACACTACAGATAACAACTCTGTTGCGAGAGCAAAAGAGATATTAGATGACCACCACTACGGTATGAAAGACGTAAAAGAAAGAATCGTCGAGTACCTTGCGGTTCGTTCACTTCTTAAAGAAGAAGGGAAGGGAACAATTCTGTGTCTATCAGGTCCTCCGGGAGTAGGTAAAACATCGATTGCAAAATCTCTTGCTGAATCTCTAGGAAGAAGCTTCCAGAGAATTGCGCTTGGTGGTGTTCGTGATGAATCTGAAATCAGAGGTCACAGAAGAACTTATGTAGGAGCGATGCCAGGGAAAATTATGATGGCGCTTAAAAAAGCGGGAACATCTAATCCTCTGATCCTTCTGGATGAGATCGATAAAATGTCATCTGATATGCGTGGCGATCCTGCTTCAGCAATGCTTGAAGTTTTGGATCCAGAACAAAATAAATCGTTCTCTGATCACTATATCGAAGTTGAATACGATCTATCGAAAGTTATGTTCGTAATGACTGCGAATGATCTTTCAAGAATTCCGGGTCCGTTAAGAGACCGTATGGAGATCATCCACTTATCTGGATACACTCCTCAGGAAAAACTTGAAATCGGGAAGAGATATCTTCTTAAGAAAGCGGTTAAGAGCAATGGACTTGTCGATCACGAAGTACAAATCGGCGATTCATGTATGATGGACATCGTACGTGGCTGGTCGAAAGAAGCTGGTGTTCGTGAGTTCGAAAGACTACTGAATACAGTCGTAAGAAAAATCGCGACAGAAGTTGTTACAAAAGAAGTTGCAGCAGGGAAGAAATTCAATGTTACATCTAAACAACTTCCTAAATATCTTGGCCCTCGTCGTTTCGATTCAACAGATATCGAAGCGGGAGCACAAGTAGGACTTGTCAATGGTCTTGCGTGGACAAGTGTTGGCGGTGAACTACTTCACATTGAAGTTGTGACTGTTGAAGGTAACGGAAAAATCCAGATCACTGGTAAGTTAGGTGAGGTAATGCAAGAGTCAGCGAAAGCAGCTCTTTCATACGTGAGATCAATCTCTCCTCGTCTTGGCATCACTAGTGAGTGGTATAATAAAAACGATATCCACATCCACGTTCCGGAAGGAGCAACACCGAAAGATGGTCCATCGGCAGGTGTAACGATGGTAACGGCTTTAACATCAGCGATCACTGGAATTGCAGTTCACCAGAACGTAGCAATGACAGGTGAGGTGACAATCAGAGGACGCGTTCTTCCGATTGGCGGTCTGAAAGAAAAACTTCTTGCGGCTAAACACGCAGGAGTGAAGACTGTAGTCATCCCGGCTAAAAACGTAAAAGATTTAGCTGATATCCCTGAAGAAATTAAAGACGGAATCAATATCCAGCCTTGCGAGCATGTGGAGCAGGTTCTTAAGATCGCTCTCGATCTGAACCAACCTGAAAAATTCATGCAAGCAGTTGTGCCTACACTTACTGTGGTCGACGGAGACCGCGGTATGGAAGTCGCAAACTAAGCTTTATATTAACTCTCTCATTATTAGTTACGGGGCCCTTAGCAATAAGGGCCTTTTTTATTTGTAACGGTTAGATTTATTGTACTATTGCACCAATTTGATTTTTTCTTGATATACTGTTCTCATGAGCAGCGTTTTAATTGTCACCGATGAAAAAGAGCTAGGCACTATCCTGGCCGGAAAAATGGAACCGAGATACGGTTTCCAGGGAATCCTGCGTTCATCCGGCACTGAAGCCATTTCAATGCTCCAGATTCTTCCGATTGAACTCATCATTTGTCGTGAAAAAATCGGAGCCGAGTTCACTGCCTTTAAAATTTGCGAATATCTCATGACGAACAAGGACGATTTTGAAAAAGAAATCCCGGTTCTCATTCTTGGGAAAAGCAATATGACCGGCTATGCTAAGGCCGAGGCCATCCCAGGCAGTCTTTCTTACGAAAAAATTTTAACTTATGCCGGCTATCTTCTCGGCAAAGAAAAATCAAAACCTTCAATCGAAGTCGCAGTTCCTCCTGAACCTAAAGCAGAGGAAAAAACAACTGTCTTTGTTCTTCCCAAAGGCGGGCTCAAAGCTGAAGCTGAAAAAACACCTGAGGCTGCGAAGAAACCAGTCGTTAAATTTTATCCATTTCATGTGCGCTACCTGATGCACCTGCCGGAAAATATAAAAGTTGAATTCGGAATTTACACCCGCATGAAGAAAGGGGATGAGTTTGAATACAATCTGAAAGTCCCGGCCGGAAATGTATTGTCTAAAACTGATATTGAAAAATTAACAATGAGAACCAGCAAGGATCTCTATGTGACAAAAGATGAAGCGGCGAAAGCTTCTGAATTTTTGAACAGATTTTTCATGGAAAAATTTCGTCGTACGGATCTTGATATCGACAAACGTCTTCAGATTAATTCTGATGGATTTGAAATTCTTCTTGAATCTTTCAAGACATCTACCTTTGATAAGTTTTCAGTCGAAATTATTAAAGAGATGGTGAAGTCTATTGATGGCCTGGTGAAGATTCCGGATGCCTTGTCGCATTTTAAGAATTTTATTGTTTCTCATCGATTGTCATATGGCTACACGCATATGCATTTCACCTGTCTGCTGATTTTTTCCATCGTCGATCAATTTGACTGGGGAAAAGAGCAGTCCAAAAATAAAATCATTTATCTTTCTCTGTTTCACGATCTTTGTCTGGGCAGTGACAGGTTGATCAAGCTTCATCATAAATTCTTTGAACAGAAGAATTTAAGCGATGAAGACAAGCAAGCAATGCTTGACCATGCCAATGCTTCAGCCAATATTCTGGAAACCATCGTCAAGGCCCCTAAGGAGCTCACGTCGCTTGTTCGCGAGCACCATGGGATCAAATCAGGAAAAGGGTTTGCGGACTCCAGGACCATTTCTATTGCCTCCCTCAGCATGGCGTTTATCGTTGCTGAGGATATCGTGACCCATTATCTTGATCTGGTTGAAAAACTGGACGCCTCCAAAGAGCGTGAGCCCTCTAGAGACGCCCTGACAGTCTTTTTTACAGAGCTTTTGAAGAAGTACGAGAAATTTGCCTATGCGGATGCGGCCCGGGCCTACCAAAAATTGTTTTTATAAGCCTGATTTCAGGGGCTAAAGCCCCATCAAAAAATGGAAAAATGTGTTTTTTGAATTGACAGAGTTTCAAGCTTTGACTAATTTAGACAGCACTTAAGAATTCAAATGGGCGTTTAGCTCAGCTGGGAGAGCGCTACCCTTACAAGGTAGATGTCGGGGGTTCGAACCCCTCAACGCCCACCATTTTAATTCCTTTCATCTATTTTAATCATCACAAAAATTTTTACTGTCAGTCCTGTATTCAACTAGAGACTTGGACAATATGTGGTTTGATCACCAATCTTGGCCACTTCACAAGCCTTATAAGTATCCGGGCCATGACTTAAGTGTTCACATGATTCAAAGTTGTAACCGAAATCCTTGTGCTGACAAGTTAGAAATTCCTGAACTCCGTGCTGAGGATGAGAGCAGGTATTGTATGTTTCAACTCCGAAAGATTTATCTCTACAAGTTTTATAAGCTTCAACTCCACAAGAAGGGTGACGACATCTTTTTCGTGAACCGTCCCAGTTTTTTCCGCAAGAAGAAGTGTGGCATTGGTTATAAGCAGCGACTCCACAGGCAGGATCAGACTTTTGCTTGTAGTTTAGGACTCCACAAAACTCAGATGCTTTTGTGACGTAGATAGTGCCGCAAGACGGACCGTTTCCTGTATTCACGCCGGCCACATTACAGGCAGAGCTTTTCATTTGTTTGTATTTTTCTACTCCACAGATGGGAGATCTTTTTAATTCGCAATTAACGGGAATTTTAACTTCTTCTTTTTTAGAAAGAATTGAACTTCTGACTTTAATTTTCTGTGGAAGTTGAATATTCAAATCTACGTTTAGTTTTGTCACGTCCACTTCATTGAGAAAACTGTAGCTCTTATAAATAAAGTCTTTAAGCTCAAGAATTTTAGAATCAAGGTAATTCAATTTTTGATATAAGTATTGTGGATTAAATTTTTTAAATTTCTCAGGATATTCCAGCACAGTCAGAATATTTGCATATAAAGTTCTGGCATCCTGTAACTTGTTAGTCGCGAAATCAATATTGTCCTGACGAACTCTGGTTTCATAATTGATGTCATCGTGTTCAAAGTTCGCAAGGGTACTATAGTCTCTGGTTTCAATCGATACAGGGACGGGATTTGAATCAGTGATTTCTTCAATCTTTGTACTCATTTCCAGTAAACCGTTAACATCCGTGGGCACTTCAACTTGTCGTCCACCGATGTGTCTGAATTCTACTTTAGAATCGTATTCACTGGTTATTTTTTGAATCGTATGTTTGTAGTCTGCACTTCCGGAAGCTTTGCCAAGGGAGTATTTTCCTGATGCTTCAAGAGACATTTCAATTTTCTTTTTTTCTTCGTAGGTAGATGAACGGATCTCGATAATTCCATAAATTTCTCCACCGTAGTCAATTTTTTCCGCGAAGGAACTTCCACAAGATTCAAGAAATTTGAATTTTGAATCGAGCAAGAGATTGCGCGCACTTTTTGTCAGCAGCATTCTGTCGTTGGCCAGAGATTCACGGTAAGTCGTTCTGGTGGCTTTAACCAGAATGTAATTACTGTTGAAGTTCCAGTTTACTTCACGAACAAAACTAGCTTTGGCTCCGGCATTGAAGACTCCATAACTTCCTTTTCCTGAAGATGAAGAAGTAATTTTTTCATGCAGTTCTTCTTTGTTTTTTATAAGGTGAAGTGAAAAGACAGTGGATTTCACATCTTCTTTATAAACGTCCGCGGCCTTTACGACTTCAATACAGCGGTCTTTTAATCCAGCTTCCTGATCGTACTGCAAAAGTCCTTTTCCGATGCTGGATTGAATCTCAATGGCGCTCAAAGTAAGTGGAAGCAATGTTAAGAGAATGGTTAAAAATTTAGTTTTCATGACTCCTCCTTTTTGGGTTCAAGTTTTTTCGTGACCGTTTTTTAAAGGAATTTCACGGAGGATGACAGTGGACTTTTCTGACATTCTGACAGGTAAGTTTTACATGTTTTCACCTATCTTGCTGAATTTGCAGTAAACTAAAGCGATGAAGCAAGAGAGCGATTACAAAAATTACAACCAGGCCGTTTCTTATTATTTAAAAAGAGAGCTGGATAAACTGCGTAAGTTTTTAAAGAGCGGAAAGCTCTCGCGCGTAGAAATTAAATTAATTCAGGCCAGACTTCACAATTTAGATGGGGAGTTCAAGGCCTCTCTGGAAATTTTAGAAAGTATAAGAAATGAAGAAACATTTTTAATGGCCCAAAAATACTTGGTCATGGCAGTGGTCTTTGGCAGACAATCCATGTTTCAAAATTCTGCCGTTGCCAATCACAATGCTCTTGAACTTTACAAACTCATGGGGGATCAAAAGGGAATCTTTCAAAGTTCGTTTAACCTTGCCGTTGATTACTCACGCTTAAGTCTGGAGGTACTCTTTGAGCATTATTGGAATGTAGCTGATCTGCACAGGCATTCATTTTCCCAATACGCATCGCTCATTAGAGCGAAGGCAAGTTACTATTCGAAAGAAGCAAAATATTCTGAAGCTATAGACGCTTTACAGGGACTCATCGAGAATGATGAATTTAATGATCTCTCGAATAATGAGACTTTTTACAACTTACTGGCGGACATTCTTTTTCGTTCCCATCGTTACAAAGAATCATTATCTCATTATGAGAAATTGTATCGAAACAAAAAAAGTCACATCCGTCCCAGAATTATCTATGAATACACTTTGACCAAGTCACTTTTGAATAAAAAAACGTTAGGCCCTGTTGATAAAAATCTCGAGCAAGGTTCCGAATACTATTTACTGTGGAAAACCCTGTTAGAGTTCCAAAATGGTGAGCCTGACCGAGCTGCAGAATACTGGAAAAAACTTTCAAAAATAAATCCGGATAAATATTTACCAGGTTTTGATTTCAAGGATGAAGGAGAAAAAAATAATCATTTTCTTCAATTTTACAATTCCATGAAGGCACAAAACAATTCATTAAAATATCTCAAAAAAGAAAGAGGGGGAAACAGTGAAAAACTGTTAAAAGTACTGCAGGAGTCTGAAGTACCTCTCCGAAAAGAAGTTCTTATTGAAAAAATATGGGAAACCAAATATAAAGCTGAACTGGATGATCGCTTTTATAAACTGGTGGAACGGACTAAAAAACAGTATGCTGTGAATATTTTAATGGAAAAGTCGACTTATAAAATATCCGGTTGAGTAAATTTTACATCATTCAATTAAAAAGAAATTCTTTAATATAAAGTGAGCGCATGAAAACGAGATTTTCCTTCTTATTCATTTTTTGTCTTTTGGGTTCTTTTTCAGGCCTTGGCCGCAATGAGAATCTAAAAATAAATTCACACCCAAAATCGGGCCACTTTGAAATCGTTCGATACGTGGGAGATACTGATCATGATGATGTTCAGCCACCTTAGAAAAATCTTATAAGGTTCCCATCCATTGTTGCAATTTCTTATTTGCAACACTTTCAAAATGTATTCTTTATATTTTTGAAGCATCGTTTCTTCTTTATGATAAAGATCTCTCATTATTAAATGGGAGTTGCTCAATGAAAGCCATCATTATTATCGCCCTTATTTTAATTTCTTCCCTTGCCCAGGCAACGTGCCCGGATGTGGATAATTCAAGATTAAATACAGATCAGATTGCCGTAAAAAATCTTCTCAGATCAGCTTATAAGCATCAGTCTGGTGAAGCGGAAGGGAGCGACCTGGCGGACTATACAAAATTGTTGAAATCAAAATTTACTTATGCGTCAGATTCTCTCAATACCACTGAGGTGGCTTCGCTCCTGGTAGATCAGGATAAAGAAAATAATATCTGTCCAGATTCAACTTATGTCAGTTCTGAAACTTTAATGACTTTGATTTCATCTAAGATCTTCGACACTTATTATGGGTGTGGATGTGAAGAGTAGAAGCCTCTTGTTTGCACAAGAGGCTTTGCAGGCTTAGAGATATTTTTCAATTGTTGTGAAGTTATCGCTGATACACGAGGAGTAAGAGTAAGTCATTCTATTGCCCATTAGCTGACACTCTTTTAATTCTGCAGGAATAACATATTCAATTTTTTTAAAGTTATGGTCAATACAGTCTACAAAAGCTTTTGCAACTGTATGCTTGTTGAGCGAGTTACAAAGATTTAATTCTGTTCCCAGTTTATCTTCGATTTTTTTGAAGTTGAAGTTTACGCAAGATTTAAAGCCGGTGCCTACTGCAGAAGACCCTGTGTAACAGAAGTCGAGTTGGTTTGCCTGGGCTGAAAATCCGATTGTGATTAGACCAAGAATTAATGCTGTTTTCATAATGTCTCCTTATGTGTTTTTTTATGAAGCGGTTGTATTGTTTTTATAAAAAAAAGTGGAGCAAAAAAATTTCAATCATCACATTTCTGTCCCTGATAAGAAGAACGCTTGGTGATTGTCTCAGATGATACAGAACTGCAGGTAGTTTTAATTTTTTTAAAGTTTTTATAACCAATGGTCTTTTATTAATGGTAGTCAACATTCTATGGAAACTGAAAATACTAGTCGAAATATTACTCGGGAAATTGCTGATTCACTAACTCTGTTTTTAAGCAATTCGCGTTTTAGTTTAAGATACATCGAAGACAAAACCGGCGTCTCGAAATCCTATATTTCCAGAATTCAAAATAATGAGATCCCCTCTGACAAAATGGATATTCTGAAAATTTACTTAATTCTGAAAATCATTCTAGGGGCAGAGGAAGCAAAGTCTTTCTTGTTAAACTCTGAATTAAAAGATCGCTTTGTTAAGAACGTTGCGATCCCTTTCAATATTTTGGAAACAGCAAAGTTTATTAATCATGAAGAGTTGATTTTTTTAAATAAAGAAAATTATATTGTGTTCTCAATGGCCGCCAATAAAGGGGGCACAAATATTGAAAAGCTCTATCGTGCTTTAGGCGAAGCCAGTGTCAGTGCCATAGAAATGTTACGTAACTATGAAATCATTGAAGTGAAAGATGGAAATATAAATCTTAGTGAGCAATATCTGGCAGGAATGGAAAGTGTGAGTTTAACGAGCACTCAGTGCAAGAAGGCTATCCCTTACCTCGCAAGCTATTATAAACCACAGAACAAGCATACCGGGACTAATTCGGTATTTGCCATTGGTCAAAATGTGAATGAACAATTTTTACGAGATTCACGTTATAAACTTTTAAAAGCAGTTAATGAAATTTTCGAAGGCTCTAAGTTAGAATCGAATCACGGAGATATACCGTTCTTTTTAGCTGGGGCCATGGATACTTTAATCAATGTTGATGAAATGAGGAATTTGCAATGAGAGTTTTAGTTTTACTGATAGGCTTACTCACGATAGCGAATGTAAATGCGGAAAATATCACTTCAAGCGAAAAGAATCAGCTTGATGTTGTGAACGCGAATGAAATCATGGCCAGTGATATCGATTGGATTAAAACTTTTAATGACGAATTGATACGAGTTGATGATCAACGAGCACTTCAATTAGGTGAAACTGAGCAGGTTGGCGGATACGATTTGAGATTGATTGATAAAGTTATTCTGAAAAATCCCATTCGAAAGATTGAAAAGGATGTTAGAGCAACCCGTCGTCGAAAAGGGAATGGTTCTGGGGGATCTCATTAAGTCACGCTTCGCTGGATGTCGACTTTTTTAAAATCTTTCCCAAATTAACTAATCAAGAACAGCTTTTTTGATCTCTTTTGGTTGATTTACAATACTATTACATCACACTCATTTCTTTCTTCATATCATTCGTAGACAAATTTACACTTCTACAAAGAGTCTTAAATGTCTAAGAAATTACTTTCATTAAAATTAAGAAATAAAACAATTGATGTGCCTGTCATTCAAGGCGGAATGGGCATAGGTTTGTCCGGATTTACTCTCGCTGGTGCTGTTGCAAAAGAAGGGGGGCTTGGTGTTTTATCTTCGGCTGCACTGGACCGGCTGGTTTCAAAAAGAAAAGGAATAAAGCTCAATCATAGAGAAGCTGCGCGATTAGAAGTTTTAGATGCCAGAGAAATTTCTTTAGGCAAAGGTGCAATCGGCATGAACATCATGGTGGCGTTAATCAACAGCTATGAAGAATCGGTACTCGGAGCTATGGATGGTGGAGTCGATGTGATTATCAGTGGCGCAGGCCTTCCGTTTGCACTAGCGGAAATAGCAAAAACTCATGATCGTTATGATGAAGTTGCGCTAGTGCCGATTGTCTCTTCTGCTAGAGCTGCAGAAGTCATCATTAAAAAATGGGAGAAGGCCGGAAGATTGCCAGATGCCTTTGTTGTAGAAGGACCTTTGGCAGGAGGACATATTGGCTGGAGAGATGTTGAAACAGCTATGGATCCTCAAAACACATTGGAAAACTTAGTTAAAGAAGTTCTCGAAGTATGTGCCAAATTTCATCCAGGTATTCCAGTGATTGCCGCTGGTGGAATTTATTCTCATCAGGACATCTTGAATTACATAGATCTTGGATGTGCCGGCGTACAAATGGGGACAAGGTTTCTGGCAACGCTTGAAAGCGGCGCTAACGAAAATTATAAAAATTTATTAGTGAATTGTATTGATTCAGATATTGAACTGGCCGCAAAACCTGGTTCACCGTGCGGAATGCTTTTCAGAGTTTTAAAGGCGAGTCCTTTTTATCAAGAGGCTTTATCTCTTGCGAGAAAACCCAAATGTGACAAGGGGTATTTGCTCAATAAAGGAAAGTGTTCTGCCAAAGAAAATAACGAGACTTCTTTTTGCATTTGCAACGGATTGAGTGCTTCAGTTGGAATAGCCCCGGAAGAAAAAGAGCTGTATACCGTCGGACAGTGCGCTTCACTGATTACCAAAATTGTATCGGTTAAAGATTTGATGTCAGAATTGCAGGGCCTGGCCTTCGCTTAAAAAGGTAATGGCCCCGGATTATTTAGTTTTTTTCAAAGTTGATTTCATTGGTGCCGCTGCGTCCGTCTGTGTGAGAAATAAAACTGTGAATCAGTTTAATTTTTCCTTCGCCGGCATCAATGAGTTTATATTCCTGTTCAAAATATAGTTTTTTATCGTCAATATTGCGTTCACTTAAAACAAGGGCGTTGTTTTCTTCTGTTGAGACTTCTTTCTCAGTAATCAGTTCAGCGTTTTTCTTCAACCCAAGACAAACTTTAATTGGGTATTCGCTGACTTCTTTACCTACGCACTTTTTATATTTAAAGACCGAGCGCTCTTTTTGACCAACACAAAAATTCATCGGATCAGCATTGTTAAACTTAACGATGAAACCACCATTAGCACAGCTGGAGTTGTCCAGTTCAACCGACTTATACATTAACGGATCATTCGCGCCTTGTTCTTTGTTAATATAGATTCCATTTTCCAAAGCGAAAGCATTGAAAGACAGGACTGAAAATAAAAGTGCGACTGATAATGTTTTCATAGGTTCCTCCATCAAAATAGATAGAGATATTAAACCACACAGAAAGAGTATGGGGGGCTATTCCTGTGAAGATTACAGGGGGGCCGTAAAAACTTTAGGCAGTCAGATCTTTTTATCCATTAACATGATCATTAGCAGGAAAAGAGGTGCTTTTGTCGCGCATTTGACTTAAATAAAAACTTTTTTCCAGAGAATCTTTGTCCCATTTGCCAAAATCACAGGCGGCCCGATAAGTGGACTCGAAAAAATTCAAAATAAGTTTTTCAGGATTTTCAGATTTCAGGACCTCTGAGTAAGGCAAAATATATTCTTTTAAAGTGTCATGATAGAAAGCTCCCGCTGGCAGCAAGGATGACAACAAAGAGGCGCGATTAAAACCTTCGGGTTCGGGATAGGCATAGCTATAAAAAGCAGCATGAGGATAGAGCTCATTGCCTGGCCAGAAGCCGCAACTGCTGACTTCGTTCGAGTAGGCTTCTTTGACGACAACATCAGGCAGATGAGGAACGCCTCCCGGGTGCTCAGGAGCCGTTCTGCCGGAAAAGCGTGTCAGCGCCAAATCAAAGCTGCCCCAGAAGAAATGGACCGGGCTGGACTTGCCGATAAAATTGGAACGAAAAATCGTCATGACATTGCTTACGCGAACCATGATCTGCCATGCATGAAGCGCATGTTTTGGTACATAGGTCCTGTGAATGGTGTCTTGATCAAAAGGTATATTGTCTGCGAGTTCATTTGGGTGCGGATCTAAGTGAGCCTTGATGTCCAGCTTATTTAAGGCATTCAAAAAGCGCCGATAAAAAGAAGCCACACTTTCATTTTTCAATTCGAATTCTGCCTGGCGCTGATCGCTGGATAAAAAGATGAGCTTATTATCGATAAAATCAAACTCTATGCTGAAATTCCGGTTTCCGTCGGGTACCGCCATCGTCGATATCCCGCGAGGGGTAATATAAAGAGCGCTATGCCAGGAATGATTAGTACAAGGATATTTGTTCAGTTTTAACTTGCCGACGATCTGACACCATCGATGAAGAGTTTCATATGTATTTTTCCATTGCTGATAGTCTAAGTCGGGCCATGAATGATGTTTCATAATTCTCTCAATTTTTAAGAAAATATTCTTAAAATCATTAGTTCAAAAAGCATGCCTGAAACAACAGCTGAATGTTAAACAAATAGATTGAGAAAAATTATGGATTTAATCAGAATGATTTTCCTGACAGACTTTCATCGTACAACCGATGGACCAACCAGCTCGGGAGCAGATTTCCTTGATAAGTGCCAGATCGTTATCATCAAATGCAGAATTGCCCTTTGAACGCACAAGAGTCATCGTCCCCATAATCTTATCAAGTGCTTTCATCGGTACACACATATAGGAAAACACATTAAGGTCTTGTAATGCTCTTGAGTGTTTTTCATTGCGATAGAGTTTGCTTAATTTTTCTTCATCTACTTCTCGAACAAATTGAGTTTCTCCTGTTCTAAAAACATGATGATAAAAGCCGGGAAAACTTGAATCATAAGGATACTCAGAAAAGAGATTGTCGAGTATGCCTTGCTTTAAGGGATCACGATGACCAGCTTTGAACATTTTTACTTCATGGTGCTCATCCAAAATGTGAACGAAACATCCGTCGGCTATAGTGCTTAGAATTTTATCAACGACTTTGCTTAAAGAGATTCGATAGTCATAAGTTGTATAAAGCAGATTTCCTATTTCAATCAGAAGTCGGAGTTTTTGTTCGGCAAATTTTCTTTGAGTAATGTCGCGAATGTGGCAGGCTACAGCGATAACTTCCTGTCGCTTTCCTAGAACGGGAACGTAAATTCTTTCCAGCCATATCACAGTATTTGTTTGGGGATATTCATCTTCTGAAATTGATTTAATATTTCTTTGGAATGTTAACCTGACTTCTTCTTCTAGTTTTTCAACTATCCAATCCGGAGCCCCAACATCCTTCATCGTTAATCCAATCAACTGTTGTGGCGATTTTCCATACAACTTAGCTCCTTCTTCGTTCACGTAAATCAACTGGCAAAGACGGTTGAAAACAAAAAACATATCTGGCGATTTTGAAAGAAGCCAATCGGAGTTCGCAGGGGCAATAAAATTCGTCATCATTTCAAATGAGCGCATTCTTTTTTCTTCAGATATTGAAGCAATAAACAGCATCTGATCATTATGTGAGAGTTTCAACTTATCCATTATTAATTTGCAATTTGAAGTCGAGATCTCCTGCGTATTCATTAAAATCCTACTTAATGTCGAGGAGCCAATGCCTAGAAATTGTGCAAATGCGCGAAGGGAATAACGATGATTGCGGTGCTTGCGAGAAGCAAGCTCATCATTAAGCATTTTTATGTGCAAAGGTACGAAGGGTTTAATCATAATTTATTTTTGTTAAGCAGGTAGTTTAGCAAAAAATGTCAGAAAATCTTTACTGTTCCAAAGCCTTGGGACAGAAAAAACAACAACAGCAGTAAGTATAGAGACAGTTATTCATAAATTCTTTTATTTAAAACATTTAAAAAGAAGCCGGTTTGTCGCACGTCGCAAGAGTTGTTTTAGTGACTTATGGAAGCTTACCTCTGCGATACATAACAGTCTTATTATTATCTTTTTACAAAGATGAGAAATTTCGAATTTTTTTCTCACTAAACTCCAGAGTTAATCTCGTCGATCATCCTAAACAGAATGTATGCGCTTAAATTCTATGGAGCCCTATGCAGATATTAATTGTTGAAGATGATTTGGATATATTAGAAATTTTATTGGAAGAATTCCAGATAAGTGGTCATCGAGTCGATGGGGCAATTGATTTTCAGTCCGCCATGACCTTATTGAGAGCAAATAAATATGAATTGATTGTTTCGGATTATAATATCCCTAAGGGAAGCGGGCTTGAGATCCTTGAGTACATCAAAACCCTAAGCGAGCGACCATTCTTTTTTATGATTTCCGCTGAGGTTGAGCTGGAAATAAATGATTTATTGAAACTTGGGGTTGATCGTTTTTACACCAAGCCATTTGATTTTGAAAAAATTCTGCTTGATATAGATGTCATTTCAAACAAACTTTTACAAAAAAACTAAAGACTGCGGCCAATATCATTTTAAAGTAAAAGCAGATTTTTCTTCATCAGTTTCATCGCAATCGATACTGCTTGTCTGCCCAATCTTATGATTAACCTCATGAATTTCAAGATCGCTTGAAATTATTACTGGAAACCACATAAAAATTTTAAAGATGATATAAACAGTAAGAATTCACAACAGGAGATCTTATGAAAGCATTAATTATAGGTTTGACACTTTTAACTTCATTTTCAGTCCTTGCTGAAACATTAGACTTGAGAACTGCGACGACAATCTCATGCCAGTCTGAAGGGCTAGGAAGTTTTCACCTTGCCAATTTACAATCAAAAGCAGTTATTATTGCAGCAACTTCTAAAAATATAAAAATCACAGAAAGAACAAAAAACTCAATCGGTTTCACTTACAAAGATTTTAAAGGTTACAATTTTAAAATGGTCTTCGATAAAATTGTTCAACATGAAGACGGCAGCGGGAATTTGTATATCAAGTTATCCGGAGCCTTCGTCAATGGTGATATTGAATCACCTATAGAGTGTGTCGCTGAATAAATTAAAAACTGCCCTACTAAGTGTTTCGTATTTTTATGGCGAACTCGCGAAGCTGTTCATGGTAAATGGCCCAGCCTCCGAGGGCGCCGATGGCGCTGCCGATGATAATGTTGTCCAGTCTTGCCGGAATGATCAATTCTGGTTTGAAAATGAGTGGATTTCCTGCTTCGGTCAGGAGAATGGTCAGCGGAGTAATAAAAATAACGGCAAAAGCATAATTTCGAACGACAAGCATTTCGATGATAAATTGAAGCGCAATAATCGAGAGACAAAGAGCGAGAGAAGTTTGGGCATAAGAGAGGATGAGCCAGCATAAACCGATCCCGATGAACGTTCCCAGCAATCGGTGAAATGTTCTCTGCCAGATAGTATAGGTGCTTCCTGCCTGCATGACTGCCGCACAGGAAATGGGAATCCAGTAAGGATTTTCAATCTTCATCATTTTTCCCAGGAGTATTGAAGCGAACATAAAAACTCCCAGAATCAATGCTTCAAAAAATTTTTCGAATTTATCGGGATTCAAGGCCGGGGATTTTGATATCTTATCAGTTTTTAATGTCATCAGGCTGTAAAGGAAGGCGAGAGTTGTAGCATTGATGGCGCCTAATCCGATCAGCCCTAACTTAAGCGGAATGAGGCTTAAATTAAAAGGCATGCAGCTCGAGACTGCAGCTAGCATAATAAAAAAGAAGCTTCCGGGCGGACGAACCTTTAAATAAAGGCAAACCCAGTGAACAAACAAAGCAAAGAGTCCGAAGACTAATGAAGAAATAAACGGATTGAAACTGAAAAGAAGTCCTATGAGAAATGAAATCATAAAACCGAAAGCGCAGATTAAAATGGTAAACATTCGCTCAGAAAAATTGGTCGATGGAAGATGCAGGATCACTATGCCAGGCAAACTGGCCATGAGCCCAGCTTGCAAGTTTTCAAACCCTAAACCGGTCAAAAGAGGAATTCCTACAGAAAGCGACGCGAGCAATGGGATATGCCAGATTCGCTCCGTTTCTTTAAATTTAAAAAGATTTTTAATTTCCTGAATAAAAAGCTGGAGCCATCTTTGAGTCATTTAAACTCCTCGCCAGATTAAGTAAGTTTATCCATTTTTAATTGAAGACTTTTTCCCAACCACATTGCTCCTTGAGTGTGATCGTAGATATCATTACCTGTATTGGGATGAACAAGTACATTAAGTTGCTTTCTGTGGTCCATTAAAAAAAGAACGACATCAGTAAAAAGCGCACGGGAAAAATTAAGTTCAAGCATGGGAAGCGGATGGGGACCGGCCTCTCGTGGAATCACATCACCGACAAACACGTCAGAACTGCGATTTTCAAAAACGCTCAGCAAGTATTCGCGCAGGGATTCGATTTCATTTTGCTCAGTATGCTGAAAATAAATATGAGCATCGAAGTGGTGAGGAAAACCAGCGGGACGTTTTTGTGAATTGAACTTAAAATCTGCCATGATTTTTTAAGGTAAGAGTAAATTTTTCTTCATTAGTTTAATGGCGATCGCCAGAAGAATTGTTCCAAAGAATTTTCTCAGAATAATACTTCCGGTCACCCCCAGTTTTTTTTCAATGAAACTGGAAGATTTCAAAACGATATAAACAAAAACGAGGTTGAGCAAAATGCCGAAGATAATATTGATGCGGACAAATTCTGCATTCAGCGAAATGAGCGTTGTCATGGAGCCCGTTCCGGCAATCAACGGAAAGGCCAGCGGGACAATCGGAGAATTGATTTCTTCGTGAGTATCGTGACGGAAAATTTTCAGATCGAGAACCATCTCCAATCCGAGGAAGAACATAATCAAAGCACCGGCCACGGCAAACGATTGAACGTCGACACCGAAGAGAGCAAGAATCTGTTCACCGATAAATAAAAAGGCAAAAAGCAGGATCCCGGAAACAAGTGTAATTTTTCCGGCCTCGATATTGAGAAATTTTCTTTTGATATCAATGATGAAAGGAAGAGAGCCAAGAATATCAATCACTGAAAAAAGAATCAGAGTGACTGAAAAAATATCCTTGAAATTAATTCCGTTCATCAAATTAAACATTCAGATGATCCGGAGTAAATGAAAGCGGCATTAATTCTTTAAAAGACATTGTTGTTTCTTTGCCGTTGCCGTCGCCCATGATGACTTCAAGATCGGCAGCTGCAAATTCACTCATGACCTGACGACAAAGACCGCATGGTGGCCATCCTTCTTTGGTATAAACGTAAATTTGTTTTAACTTCATTTTTTTTTCAGAAACCGCTTTCGTGATGGCTACTCTTTCCGCGCAGATTGTTCCACCGTAGCTGGCATTTTCGACGTTACAGCCGGTGTAAACAGATCCGTCCTCTGTGACAAGTGCACATCCGACTTTAGCGTGCGAATAAGGCGAATAGGCATTTTCAGAAGCGTCTTTTGCAAGAGATCTTAATTTAGAGTTTTCCATTGGCCTCATCCTTAAAGTTTTCCGAATTTTTCAATCGAATTATTGAGAAGTGCAGTGAAGTGATTCATCGCTTTCATTGCTTCATCTTTGATGTCTTCGTGTTTTAATTTTTGCTCGAGAATACCTGCCCCCATATTTGTAATGCAGCTGATACCGCAAACTTTTAAGCCGAGATGGTTGGCAGCGATACATTCAGGAACAGTACTCATACCGACCATGTCACCGCCGAGAGTTCTGAACATTCTGATTTCTGCAGGTGTTTCATAAGTTGGTCCAAGAACGCCGATGTAAACACCCTCATGAATTTCATAGCCGAGTTCAAGCGAGACTTGTTTCATGATCGCATTGAGTTCAGGGTTATAAGCATGGCTCATGTCCGGAAAGCGCGGGCCCATTTCGTTGTTGTTCGGTCCGATCAACGGATTTTTTCCCATCATATTGATGTGGTCTTTGATGATAGAGAGATCGCCTGGCTTATAACTTAAATTCACTCCACCGGCAGCGTTCGTGAGTATCAAAGTATCGATACCCAGAATGTGAAGCATGCGAACAGGGAAAACGACTTCATCCATCGGAAGACCTTCGTAAGCGTGAAAGCGCCCTTGAAGAACAGCTACCTGAACACCTTTTACTGTTCCCAGAATCAGACGACCTTCATGTCCCTCAACGGTAGTTTTTTTGAAGTGGGGAATATCGCTGTAGGGAATAATGGTTTTGTTTTCAATTTGATCTACAAAAACACCAAGTCCTGATCCAAGAACAATTCCGATTTTCGGATTCGTGGCTTTGATAGATTGAACGTATTGTGCTGCTTTACCTAATTTCTCGTACATTATTTTCTCTTTGTTTTAGCTTTTACTTTTGGTGCAAATTTTGTCTGCACTTCAATAATTAATTTCTTTTTAGTGCGCGGTTTTGTCGCCTGAATCGTTATATCCTTTTTTGTCACTGAATCAGAAATAGATTTTGCAATTTCCATCTGATTTTCATGGCAATGGATTGTTAACACGACATCACCTTTTTTTATTTTATCGCCCAGTTTTTTATTTAAGACAATTCCGACAGCGTAATCAATGCTGTCAGAAGCTTTCTGTCTGCCACCGCCCAGGAATACGCTGTGTAAACCGAGGGCCTTGCAATCCATTTTTGTAATGAAACCATTTTTTGTTGCCAGAACATCGTAGGTTTTTTTTGTTTGAGGCAGAAGAGAGTAGTCGTCAACAACACGCGCATCTCCGCCTTGTTCGCGGATGAGTTCGCGGAATTTTTCGAGGGCCGCTCCGGATTCAAGTGCCGCCTTGGCCTTCGCGATTCCTTCTTTATGTGTTTTTGCCAGACCTGCAAGATAGACCATCCCTCCAGCAAGAGCGAGAGAGAGTTCCGTTAAATCGGCCGGGCCTTTATTTTTTAGCGTGTCGATACTTTCGATAATTTCCAGTGAGTTTCCGATGGCAAGTCCCAGAGGCTCGTTCATATCAGTAATCATCGTCATCATGTTTTTATTGAAGCGAAGACCTGTCTGGCGAATGCTTTCGGCCAGTTTCTTGGCGTCAGATAATTTAGCCATGAAGGCACCGTTGCCGGTTTTAATATCCATGACAATGCCTTTTGCTCCTTCAGCGAGTTTTTTACTCATGATGGAAGCTGTGATCAAAGGAATAGATTCGATTGTTGCCGTGACATCTCTCAGGGCATAGATTTTTTTGTCTGCAGGAGCGATTTCTCCCGTCTGGCCGATAAGAACAACTCCGCGTTCTTTGAGAAGGCGTTCAAATTCCGGAAGAGCGATATCAGTCTTGAAACCTTTGATGGCCTCAATTTTATCGACGGTCCCGCCAGTGTGGCCAAGACCACGGCCTGCGATCATCGGTACTTTAACCCCGCAAGCAGCAGCGATAGGGGCGAGGATAAAAGACGCTTTATCTCCGACACCACCCGTTGAATGTTTATCGATGAAAATCTGCTCTTCAAAATCCAGAACTTTTCCAGAGTAAAGCATAGCATTTGTCAATGCAGCGGTTTCCTCTTTATCAAACCCATTGAGATAAATGGCCATGAGAAGAGCGCTCATTTGGTAATCGGCGATTTCACCTTTCGTGAGTCCGTCGATAAACCAGTTGATTTCTTCTTTGCTAAGTCTTTCCTTATCTCTTTTCTTTTGTATAATACTATAAGCTGTAAACTGTTGCGGCATGAGCTGATCTCTCTTTTGTTACTGGTAATGAAGAGAGGTAGTTTAAGCAAAAGACGCACAAAAATCAAATTAACGCAGAGTAAATCTATGAATAAAATCGTTCGCCTAAAAAAACTTTTTTCAGTTGTTCTTCTCTCGCTGACATTAATCACATTGACTCCGTCGATGACTTTTGCAGCAGACGAATCACAGAATGCAGGTTTAATTGATGACTCCATCAGAGACATGACCATTGTTCTCGGCTCTGGAGCAGTTGGGGCGATTTTAGGATTATCGACTCTTTCTTTTGTTGAGCATCCATCTGATCACTGGAAAAACGTAGCGATCGGTGGGGCCATCGGTATCGTCGTCGGGGTTGGAGCGGTTATTTTCAACGCAGCTTCACGTTCATCTACAATGGCCATCGGCCAGGCAACTGTTGTTCCGGTTAACCCGGAAAAATTCGCAACTCTTTCTCGCCATGACTTCGCTAATTTCAGAATTGCGAAACAATTCTTTAAAGAGCCAAGTTTCGGCTACACTTTTCAGTTTTAATCCCATTTTTCACCAAATTTAACAGATTATTGTGCTCGGTCATTTAGGCAAGGAGCGCCATTCTCTTAAGTCTTTTTACGTCTTGAGTAAGCTTTGCTAAACTGAAAGGGATTTATATTTTAAAGGACTTTTTTAATGGCTAAACAATTAATTATCAACCAGACACTCAACGAGTGTCGGGCAGCGCTCATTGAGAATGGCGAAATTCTCGACTTTCTCATGGAGCGATCACACGAACACCGACAAGAAGAATCAAGAGTCAACTTTCCCTTCGTAGGCGATATCTACAAAGGAAAAGTCGTGCGCGTTCTTCCCGGAATGCAATCCGCTTTCGTCGACATCGGCTATGAAAAGGCCGCGTTTCTCTACGTTGATGATGCTTATATTCCTACCATCGAAGAGCAAAGAGAGATGGCGGAAAAAAGCCGCAAATCGATGGAAGACAGTCACCGCCAGGGCGAAGTGATCCCTGATGAACTTTCTACATTAAGCGAAGCCGTTAATATGCGCTTTCGTCCGGATATCAGCATTGAATCCTTTATCAAAGAAGGCGATGAAATTCTTGTTCAGGTAGCGAAAGAGCCTATCTCGACAAAAGGTCCGCGAGTCACGAGACACATTACATTTGCGGGAAGACATATTGTTTTCATGCCTTTCATTGAACACACAGGTGTTTCAAGAAGAATTGAATCTGAAAAAGAACGCGAGCGTTTAAAAGAAATTCTCGAAACCATTCGCCCGGAAGGCACGGGAGTGATTGCGCGTACAGTGGCCGAAGGTCAAAGTTATAAAACATTAAAGTTTGACTACAACATGCTGGTGAAAATCTGGAAGGATGTTCAGAAGAAAGCATCGAGCGGGAAAGCTCCGCAAGTTGTTCATCAGGATTTAAGTTTTATTCAACGAGTTCTTCGCGATATTACTGATGAAGATGTTGATGAAATTATCGTTGATACAAAAGACAATTTGAAAGAAGCTGAAAAGTTTGTTCAAAAATTTCTTCCGACGATGAAAGGTAAATACAGACTCTACTCTGAAGAATCGACTCCTATTTTTGAAAAGTTCGGGATCGATCTGGAAATTGAACGCGCTATCGATAATAAAGTTTTTTTGAAATCGGGAGGATCGCTTAACATCGATCAGACTGAAGCGCTTGTGTCTATCGACGTCAACACCGGTAAATACATCGGCCGGAAAACTTTCGAAGAAACTATTTTAAAAACAAATCTCGAAGCGGTTAAAGAAATCGCTTATCAACTTCGCCTCCGCAATTGCGGCGGTATTATCATCATCGATTTCATCGATATGGAAAAAGAAGAGAATAGAATTACTGTTTATACAGCTCTTCTCGAAGCCCTGAAAAAAGATCGTGCTAAAACAAACGTGCTTCCTATTTCGGGACTCGGCCTTGTCGAAATGACGAGAAAGCGTACCCGCGATACTCTTTCGCGAATTATGTGCGAGCCATGTCCTTACTGTGAAGGAACGGGAAGAGTTAAATCGACTTTGACAGTTTGTTATGAACTCATCAGAGAGCTTAATAAAACGCTGGCGAAATGCAAGGGAGCGAAAGTCTTTATCTACGCTCATCCGGAAGTGACGGCCACGCTGACAAGCGAGGATTTTGACCTCATCGAAACCCTTGAAGAAGCTCATGGGAAATCCATTCAGATCCGCTCTGAAAACAATTACCATATCGAGCAATACGAGATCTTCCCTCAGGAATATTAATTATCTTAAGACTGCCGGGACCTTGACGACCTTTGGGCGAAGGTCTGTCGAGGGTTTGTCTCAGTGCTTTTTTCACTGCATTGGCTTAAAACAAGTCTATGAGGTGAATTATGTTTCCAATAAATGTCGTTGAAAAAGAAACTGGCATCAGCAAATACCTGTTGCGCATGTGGGAAAGACGCTATTCCTTTCCTCGCCCTGAAAGGGACCTGAAGGGAGAGCGCATTTATTCTCCGGTGGATATCGAAAAACTCAAACTGGTCAAATCCCTGATGGAAGAAGGGTACCGTCCTTCCAAGATCATCAATCAGAATCTTGAAGACCTTAAAACCCTTTTAAAGAGCTTTTCAGGCAATGAGACATCATCAGCTGCCGTCAGAAATTACGGGACCGTGATTCTGATAACTAACCCGGAGCTGGAGCTTGAAGTTCGCTCGGCCATAAAAAATCACCCAGTTAAGAGGATTATCGTCGTTTCAAGCAGAGAAGACCTGGCCAACCTCGCCCTGTAAAGAAGGGAATCCCTCTAGACAGTGCCCATGCCCATTTGATAGGGTGGGGCATCTTTTTTTAGGGGGATACATGAAAGTTTTAGTGGCCTTAACTCTGTCGTTTCTTTGCCTCTCATCTTTTGCAAAATCGATCTCAGCTGTTGATAGACTTACTTCTTACTTGCCTGTTGGTTTTTACGAAGGCCGCAACGATCGCGGAGAGTTCTGCTCTGTACTCGTTAGTGAAGTCAATTTTCCAAAAAGAGATATCTCAGTTCGCGTAATGAATCCAAAATCTGATCTCACTAAGCTTGTTGAAGAAAATGCTGAGTGCGGTGGAAGAGACTATTTAAGAGAATGCTATTTGACTGAAAAAAATCTTATCGGTTCAGATGAGTATCAATATGTCGAAAGAATCATCAGAACAGTTACTGCTGGCACTAAAAAACAATACGTAGTGGTTTCATGGTCAATCGTTAATAACCGCGAAAGACAAACTGAAACAGCTGAATGTATTGTTGATATTCCATAAATTTCAGATCATTTCTATAGATTAGATAAAGAAGCCCGCTTTTACAGCGGGCTTTTTTTTGTAAAAAATACCAGTTTTCACCACAAAATTTTTGAAGTGCTATAGTCCGGTCATCTAAACACACAGGAGATGACTATGAAAACTTTAGTATTGGTTCTTGCTCTTTCGACAACATTTGCAGCGAATGCGAGAAGCATTCTTTTCTTTAAGACAGTTTCTAAATGCGAAACAATTGAAAAAGTAAAAAATAAAGAAGTTCTCGTCGATATTCAAAAAGCACAAGACGGACAAGTTCAACTCGTTATTACATTTGAAGGACAACAAGAACAAAAAATTCAAGCAAGAGAAATGCTGGCCCCTAAAATGAAGGCTGGAGCTCCTGTGAGATACGTTGGTAAAGATACAGGGACAGATAACAATGTTGTCCTTTCTGTTTCATCAGGTTCAGCACCTGTAAAAGTTGGCAAGACAGTAGGAAGAAGATCTGCTCTAACTATTGAGCACGTGATTAAAGAACTTCCAATGGTCTGTGCAGCTGTTCAAGCAAAATAATTTCTAAGATAATTTTGCGGCCAGGTTCCGGGCACCCAGAACCACGGCCGCAATTCCTTGCCCCGGAAACTGAGTATCGCCAATGAGATAAAAATCTTTATAAGGTGATCTCGACTTCAGATACGTGAGCGGATTTTTTTTAATCGAATGAGGAAGTCCTCCAACTAAACCGCGATAACGATGAGTATATTTCACAAATGTTTTTGGCGATCCCGTAAAAACATGGTCGAGATCCTGCCGTTCAAGATGAAATCGCTTACAGAAAATTTCCAGAATATAATCTTCCACAATTTTTTTTCGTTTTTTATACTCGTCAGTCGTGAGGAGTTCCCATTGTTCCGGCTTCGTATGACAGGAGATTGTTACTGTTTGCCGCTCGGATGATCTGATTGGATCATCGGGGTGGGAAAGCGAAACAAAAAAAGATTTTGATCCGCAGAACGGTATGGGATCGCAGTGAACCTGAAAATAAAGGCCCTCGCGGTTCTTATCAACTGGTATGGTCATGTAGAGCATGAAGGCTGACCAACAGTTCATGGAGGTCTTTTCGTCGAATATTCTTTTGGTAGATTTTCCCTGGAAGAGCTCATTGTGATTCCATTCCGGGAGAGTCGAAACGAGCTGCTTACAGGTGAAGGTTTCTTTGTTCGTGACAACGATAAAGCCTTCATCCGTTTTTTTGATACTCAGGACTTTGTGTTTTAAAAAAAGATTAGAGCACTTCTTTTCCAAAGCAGTTGCAAAAGTCTTCATTCCACCTTTGACATAATAAGTATCATCCGTATAAGTCAGCCCCATGGCCCCCATGAGCATCGGTGTATCACTTGCTTCATTCTGAGCTGTGATGAATAGAAGTTCATTAATAAGAGCTTTGTACTGTTCATTGTGCATGCTTTTAAGATGAAGGGCCTGCCCCACGCTTGTCAAAAGATAGGGTGAGTTTTTAACGGCAATTAAAAGCGGAATTTTCGGAAAGTTTGTGGCAAGCTTCCATCCATCATGACTTATGGAAAAGATTTTTTTCCAAAGCTTTTCGCTGTCGATATCAGGAAACTTCGCGCTTAATTCTTCAATCCATTTTTTTTCATCAGCAAAGTGTCGCACTTTTTTATCTGGAAAAAGCGAAATAATTCCGGGATCAACTTTGATCAGATCAAGATCGAGATTGAGCTCTTGAATCAGTTGCTGAATCGGTCTGCCTTTTTTTAAACCCGAGAGAGTCGTCGCGCCCGCATCAAAGAGAAATCCCTGGCGTTCGAAATAAGAAGCGCAGCCGCCGCTTAAAGAGTGCGCTTCTAGTAAAGCGATAGTTTTGCCCGTGCTTTTATATTTTTTTTCCATGAGGGCGGTGAATGAAAGCCCGGCCGCTCCTGCACCAATGACGATTGTATCGAAGTTCATGAGTTGATTATAGCCGATGTCTGGAGAGTTAAGAAGAAAAGGAGAGCGCGTCTAGCTTGTGTCTGAACAAACAGACGCGCTCTAATAGAATTAAACTTTTTTCAATGTGATAGAGAACTTGCCGTTATCAAGCTCTGTTTCATGATCGCCCATAGCTGAAACCTGTACCATATCGGCCGCAAGCGTTTCGCCGGTGATATAGTCTTTAAATTGCTTTGCAATCGCAGCAAGTTCATCGTTCGCGCAGAAAGCAATAGCAATTCTGTCGCTAACGTTGAAGTTCATATCTTTTCTTGTTTTCTGAATGAAGCTGACCATTTCTCTGGCCACACCTTCATTCAGAAGGTTCTGATCAGGTTTAGTATCAATGTCGATTGAAATGAATCTGTTCGACATCGCTTCTGTTCCTTCCTTGGCCTCTCTGAAAACTAAAATTTCTTCAGGAGAGAACAGGACACCGTCAATTCTCAGCGCTTGCTGCTCTTCGAGTTCAGTCAGTTCTTTGCTCGTGAGTTTTTCGATCTGCGCTTTGAACTTGCCCATATCTTTTCCAAGTTTCTTTCCGAGCAATGGAAGATTCGGTTTAGCGTAAAGCTTGATGAACTTGTCTTCATCAGTTGAGTACTCAATGTTTTTAATGTTGAGCTCTGATCTGATGTATTCAGAAAGTTTCGCGATTTCATCCAGAAGCTTCTGGTCTTTATGAATGATCGTTAAACGCTTAAGCGGCGTTTTAACTTTAATCTGAACCTGATTTCTTTTTTGTCTTCCGAGAAGAATCAACTGCTGCATTCTATCGACAGCGATCTCCAGATCTTTATTGATCAGGTAATCGTTTGCTTCCGGATAATCACAAAGGTGAACAGATTCAGCTTCAGCTGGATTCATTTTGCGAAGTTCCTGGAAAACATATTCCGAGAAGAATGGAGAAAATGGCGCCATTGAAATGGTGAGTTCGCGAAGAGCTGTATACAAAGTCGAGTAGGCTGCGCACTTATCATCTGTCAGACCGTCGCCCCAGAAACGTGAGCGGTTCAATCTGATGTACCAGTTTGTTAAGTCTTCAATGAAAGTGAAAAGCGCAGGAACAACATTGTAGAGGTGATACTCTTCCATTTCCTTTGCAATATTTTTCTTCAATGTTTGAAGATTTGAAATAAGCCATCTGTCGACGATGTTGTCAGATGTTTTGAAATTTTTCACTGGCGACCAGCCATCAACTTCCGCATAGGTCTGGAAAAATTTAAAAGAGTTGTACCATGGGAGAAGTGCTTTTCTGACCATGTCTTTTACACCGGCATCAGTGAAGCGTTGTTCTTCCGCTTTTACGAGTCCTGAATTGATCAGATACAATCTCAGCGCGTCTGCGCCGAATGTTTCCATGAGTTCATCAGGTGCCGTGTAGTTCTTCAAACGTTTCGACATTTTCTTTCCGTCTTCGGCCATAACGATACCGTTGACGATAACGTTCTTGAAGGCAGGCTTATCAAATAGCGCTGTCGAAAGAACAGTCAATGTATAAAACCATCCGCGGGTCTGATCCAGACCTTCGGCGATGAATTCTGCAGGGAAACCTTGTTCGAACATTTCCTTGTTTTCGAAAGGGTAGTGTAGTTGAGCGTAAGGCATTGATCCCGATTCAAACCAGCAGTCCAGAACTTCAGGAATTCTTCTGTAGGTTCCGTCTTCACCTGTGTGAGTAAACGTCAGGTGATCAACATTTTCCTTGTGAAGGTCAGTAACTTTCACACCTGTGCGCTGAAAAAGTTCATCGATAGAGCCGATACAGATTTTGTTTCCGGTTTTATCGTTGATCCAGATAGGAATAGGTGTACCCCAAACTCTGTTTCGTGAAATTGACCAGTCACGAGATCCTTCAAGCCATTTTCCAAAACGACCTTCTTTGATGTGTGACGGAGTCCAGTTGATTTGATCATTGGATTTCAGCAGGCGGTCTTTGATCTCTTCTACTTTTACGTACCAAGACGGAATTGCTTTATAGATCAGTGGAGTATCTGAACGCGGACAGAATGGATAACTGTGAACAAGAACACCCTGGTCGTAAAGTTTCCCATCATCTTTTAATCGTTTGATGATATCTTTGTCGGCCGTTTTAACATGAACGCCGGCCCAGTCAAAAACTTCGGCCGTAAATTTTCCTGCATCGTCGACAGGACATTCAATCGCACCGATGCCTGCTTCCTTCATGACTCTGTTATCGTCTTCACCAAACGCCGGAGCGATGTGAACAATCCCAGTACCGTCTGAAGTTGTTACGTAGTTATCATTTAGAACAACGAAGGCACCAAGAGCTTCATCTTTTTTGAAGAAAGGGAAGAGTGGTTCATAACGGAGTCCTTTAAGTTGAGCGCCCGTGTATGATTCAAGAACTTCATAATTTCTTTTTTTCGAATAAGCTTCAAGTCTGTCTTTGGCGATGATGAACTTAATGTCTTTATCTTTATCGTGAACTTTTACGTATTCAATCTCAGGGCCCATACAGAGCGCGAGGTTGGATGGAAGCGTCCATGGAGTTGTCGTCCAGGCCGCAATATAAAAATCCTGATCTTTAACTTTAAAGAGTACTGTGATCGCAGGGTCCTGAACATCCTGGTAGTTTGAGGATGCTTCGAAGTTTGAAAGAACTGTTCCGAGCGCAGTTGAGAAAGGAACAACTTTTGTTCCTTGATAGATTAAATTTTTATTCCAAAGCTCGCTGATAACCCACCAGACAGATTCCATGAAATTGGCATCCATCGTTTTGTAATCATTTTTGAAATCAACCCAACGGCCGATTCTTGTGATCGTGCGTTCCCATTCGCTTGTGTAACGTTGAACGATTGAGCGGCATTCGTCGTTGTAGCCTTTCACGCCGAATTGTTTAACAGCCTCCTGAGCAGACATGCCAAGTTTCTTGTCAATTTCGTGTTCGATAGGAAGACCGTGACAGTCCCAACCAAAACGTCTTTCAACGTAACGCCCTTTCATGGTGAAGTAGCGCGGAACAATGTCCTTCAGAGTTGAAGCGAGAAGGTGACCATGGTGAGGAAGACCTGTCGCAAAGGGAGGACCATCATAAAAAATGTATGGCTTTTTTCCTTTGGTGTTTTCCAAAGTCTTTTGAAAAATCTTATTTGCTTTCCAAAAATCCAGAATTTTGTGTTCAGTTTTTACGAATGAAAATGAGGTATTTTCTGATTCATTTAGTTCAGTATTTTGAACATTTGACACGTGACGGCTCCTTCTTTGTGATCACAAGCGGAAATATTAGCACTAAGCCCCCGAAATGAACAGGGAGAAGCTTCATTTCAGAGGAGAGAATGCCGAATAAAGCATTATGAAAATGATTGCGATCTTATTTATGCTGGCACTTGGTTCCTTGGGCGTTGCTCAAGAGGCGGAGAACAACGAAAAAGCACCGGTCATTTTTAAAGACCAGACACGTTCTTCTACCAGATGGGGAGAGGTCAATCTCGATTCGTTTTTGTCTTTCAAAGACTGGAAAGAGCAAACCGATGAAAAAAGCCTCGCACCGGAATGGGAAAGTATTGTACGCGAAAGAAACAATCGCGAAATTGTCGGGCGATTTTTTCAATGTGTCGGTGTTTGTCGGGTAGATCGTGGACAAAGTTTTTTTAATCCAGGTTTTCGTTCTTCGCTTTTTGAAGGTGATGAAATTCAAACTATCGGCGATTCTTACGCGTGGATTTTTTTATTTGACGGAACTATGGTCAGACTCGCTCCTGAATCATCAATCAATCTCAATGAATTAAATATTGGCGTCAAAGAAAATTTCATCTCTGCCAGGGTGAACGCAGGAAATATTCTTTGGCTTTCAAGAGCTGAAGCTTTATTTGAAGAACAGAACACTCGTGAAACGGAAGTTCTTTTTTTTCCATTGGCCCTTTATGAAGCGAACCCTGTTCCTGATAAAAAACCATACGATGAAAATGCATTGATAGAGCTGGTTGAAGAAAAAGTCACAACACTTAATCAATTCAAAACTCTCAATTCATTGATTGAAAAAAACAACAAGCTCACCAAAGGCAAGCCTACTTATGCATTCATTGTCGTACCGAACATGACGTTGATGGGATACAATCCCAGCGTTGAAATTGTCAGCCTCCTCGGGGGAAAAACGTATTTCAAAAAGCGTTCGCCTGAAACTTTAGGACTTAAAAAAGGAATGGAAGAGGAAGATCTTTTTTTGCAAATCAGAGGATTTGAAAATAAAGATCTGACAAAAGTTCAAAGTGATGAATGGCTCATGATGGATGAAAAAGGGCGCAATTATGCCAAGGCCACGGAAAATACCAACTGGCTGACGATGGGCGAATTTATCACAAAAAGAATTCCCAGTTTAATGGTGGCGCGTGAACTCATGGTGGAAAAATACTCTGAATTTGCTTTTAGAGAAAAGTATGATCCTTACGTCCTGGCCACTCAAAATGGCTATCGTCTCTGGGGAAGTCTGAAAAAACCAGAAACAGCTGATGCCAAAAAGTCAGATCTTGAATCGAGGCTGGATTTTCTCAAAGAATATTTCAGAAGGATTGAAACAACGAACTTAACAGTGTCATCGCATTTCAGTGAACGCCTGAAAGAGAGAGGCGAAGCTTTGAAAACTATGGACTACGGCAGCTATTTCTTTATTAAAGCTCTCGACAAGTATTACTCTTTTGAAGAATATACAGATGAAAAAGAAAGCGGTGAAACTCTAAACTCAACAACTAAAAATTTGTGGAAGCGCATGCATGGAATCCGATAAAAAATGGACTCTCATTCTCGGGAGTCAAAGTCCCAGAAGAAAAGAATTATTATCCTGGCTAAATGTCCCTTTTAAAATTGTTACAGCTGACCTCGATGAAGTTTCTCACGAGACAGATCCAGTTGAAGTGGCCGTTGATCTCGCGGCCCAAAAGGCCCATGCAGTGTTTGAGAAAGTGAGCGGCGATGAGAATGCATTTGTTGTGGCCTCAGATACTATCGTTGTTCTTGATAACAAAGTTTATGGAAAGCCCAAAGACAAAGCAGAGGCGAGAGTAATTCTAAGTGAACTTTCTGATCGCACTCATCAGGTTGTGACGGGAGTTTGTTTCCGATTTAAAGATCTCTCGACTGGTAAAATAAGAGAGCATCGTTTTTATGATTCTACTGAAGTTACGTTTAATGAAATTACAAAAGAGCTGATGGATAATTATATCGAGACAGGTGATTCACTCGATAAGGCCGGCGCTTATGGCATCCAGGGACCGAGTTTGACATTTATCTCGCGTGTAAACGGAAGTTATTCCAATGTCGTAGGTTTTCCTCTGGATAAAGTTGTCACAGAACTTGGAATCATTCTAGGGGATAGCTGGAGAAAACTTTTTTGAGCCATCCACTGACAGACTTTCTTCTTTCAAAAAAATTGAAAATTACGGTGGTTGAAGAATCGCCCAAAGGTGTAATTGTCGAATTCAATGTTCAGGCAAAGCCATCAGCACGTGTGGAAAAGATTTTTGTGACTGCAGAGGGGAATCTGGCGATTCAAACTAGGGCTAAACCGGTAGATGGAGAAGCCAACCAGGCCATCATTGAAAATGTCTCTGACCTGGTTGGAGTTCCAAAATATCAGGTGGAAATTCTTCGCGGTGATAAGTCAAAAAATAAAAGAATAAAGCTTTTGGTGGATATCACCGCGAAAAAAACAGTCGATTATTACAAAGAAAAAATTTCAGCAAAACTTGAAGACTAACGAGCTTTAAGACCCATTGGTTTCATGCTTCCATTCTTTTTCACTGAACGAGTAGGTCTTAAGCTAAGCGGCTTAACAGAGTTTCCTCTTCGTTCTTCAAGCTTGGAGCAAATTTTTGGCTGGTGAGAGTTGTTTTCGTTTTTGGAAAGAAGTGAATTTTGATTTTCAGTTGTCGTAGTCATAGTCTGCCTCATTGTTAAGTGGGTTGTGATTCAGTTGTTGTTTAAGCTTGCTTGGATTACTTCCTCGCGCTTAATTCGGGCAACCTTTCCCAGCCATTAACAAAGAGACGATTCTCATTGCATGCGGTTTTGGTGAAAAGCTACCTCTTGTTTAAAGGTGTTTTCAATACGTTTTCCTCCAAAGATCATCCGACTGAATTGTTAGGTCATATCGGCATGAAAATTAAAAACCTTAAGCGTATTGTACCATGGAGTGAGATTTTAATCTACAGGGGGAGAAGGGGGCAAAGATTGACTGTTTTCCCCGTGTTGTAAATCATTGAAATGTAGGGCATCCTAACATCTAAGACATGTAGAATTTATCTCATTAAGGATGCTTTTATGAAGAGGCGCTGCCCACTCTTTGCCCTGGTGTTATTTTCTTTAGCTTTTAGCTCTTGTTCATTCCATCAAATTGCCGTCAATTCATCCTCAGGTCTACTTCTGGAAGCTAGTGTTACCGCTCAGACGGAAAGCAATTTCGACTTGTTCAGATCGGCCGTTCCGGGGAATCTCCTTTTGATGGAAAGCCTGCTTTCGCAGTCTCCTGAGAATAAAGACCTCCTGGCTTCGCTGGCCAAGGGTTATGCTGGGTATGCTTTTGCTGTAAATGAACAGGATATGTTGAATGAAGAATGGGGTGAGTTAAAAACAGAGGCGGGTAAAAATCAGGCCCTCTTTAATTACACCCGCTCAATGAACTTCGGACTTCGTTATTTAAAACACTCTCAAATAGAATTTAATGATCTTATCGACAAGATGAATGAGCCTCAGGGAATCACGCATCTTCTCGACAAACGATTGAGTGATGATAATCGTGATCTTGAGCTGGTTTTGTTTACGGCTCAATCTCTGGCAGCACTCATTAATCTGCAAAAAGACAATATCTCGCTTGTGGCACAACTTCCGGTGGCGAAATCAATGTTTGACTGGGTCTGCATGAAAGATCCAAAAATTAATTACGGCATGTGTGACATTTTTTACGCCGCTTACGAAGCAGGTCGCCCGAAAATGCTCGGAGGCAATCCGGAGAAGGGAAAAGAAATTTTTCTTCGAGCGATTGCAAATCATCCACACAATTGGTTGATCAGAGCAAGTTACTTGCAGTATTATCTAATTCCTCAAAACGACAAAGAAGGATTTGATCAACAGCTGGCCTTTTTAAAAGAGCGCGAAGAAACTTTCAGCAAGTTTCATGTGTACACAGCTGATCCTGCTCAAAAAGAAGCAGAGTGGAGCAGAGAACCACGTCTGAGATTCTTTCAGGCGATCGCTTTGAAAAGAATGGATTTAATGAACAAATATCAAAAACAGTTTTTTTAATGGATAGTTCAAAAGGAAAATTTATGAAATCAACGTTACTCGCTTTATCACTGTTCTGTTCACTCAGTGCCTCTGCGGCCACAATTAAAGTCGGCGTTCTTGTACCCGAAGGAACAGGCTGGGCGAAAATCATCAAAAAGATGACGACAGAAATTAAAGAAGCGACCAAAGGAAACGTCGAATTGAAAGTTTACTACGGTGGCTCTCAAGGTGATGAACAGGACGTCTTGAGAAAAATCAGAATCGGCCAGCTTCAAGGTGGTATCTTTACTGGTAAAACTTTGGGCGATATCAACGGCGATATCCGTGTTATGGAAATTCCATTCACGTTCAACAACAACAGAGATAAAGCTCTTAAGACTCTGCAAAATTTAACTCCGTTCTTTGCTTCAAATTTTGAAAAGAAAGGTTTTAAAAATCTTGCCACTTTTGAAATCGGACAAATTTATCTTGTTTCTCAAAAGAAAGTGACGAATCTTGAAGCGATCAAATCGTTGAAGATCTGGTCGTGGGAAGGAGATCCGATTGTTAATACTCTTTTTGAATCAATGAAATTAATCGGTGTTCCTCTTGCTCTGCCAGACGTTCTTTCTTCGCTTACGACAGGTGTAATCGATGCAGCTTATGCTCCTGGGATCGGGATCATTTCTCTTCAGTGGAATACAAAAATTAAATACGTTGTCGACTTCCCGATTGGTTACTCTGTTGGTTCATTCGTAGTCACTGAAAAAGCATGGAAAAATGTTTCTCCGGCTGATCAGAAACTGGTTCTTGATATTTCGAAGAAATATGAAAACGAAATCAATAACACAAATACAAAAGACAATGCTGATGCTTTTAACAGTATGAAGGCGCAGAAGATTGAGTTTATCAAATTCAGCGACAGCGATATCAAAGTGGCACAAGGCTACAGACAGGAAATCGTGAAGAAACTGAAAGGAAAACTTTTCTCTGAAGAAGCTCTTAAGAAAATCGAAGCAGAGTTGGCTAAAAAATAATGATTCTATTTAAAAAAATTGACCAGGGGATTGAGAAGCTCACAACGTGGTTGCTGGTGATCAGCGTTTTATCCATTTTGTTTTTAAGCTCTCTTAATATTGTTTTGCGCTGGATGCACCTGAACATCACGTGGGTTGATCCATTCGTCAGACATATGGTTTTTCTGGGCGCCTTTCTTGGTGGTGTTATCGCCACGGGAAGAGGAACACACATCGGAATTGACCTGATCGGAAAGTTTGTCGAATCAAAAGGCTGGCACAGCCTGCGCAGAGCGATCAATCAATTCATTATGCTCGTCTCTGGAGTTGTTCTTTTGTGGATGATTAAATCGGGCATCGACTTTACAAAAGTTGAACTTGAATTCGGTAAAGAAGAATTCTGGGGAATAAAAAGCGGTCAGCTCGTTGCTTTAATTCCTATCGGGCTTGGATTGATTGCTCTCAGATTTTTTATTCTTTTTATTCTTTCATTTTCAAATGAAGAGGGAGCAAAGGAATGAGTGCCTCAATTGCTGGCTTAGGAATTGTTCTCCTCGCTATTATCGGCGTTCCTCTTTTTATTATTATGTCGCTTGCTGCTCTTGTGGCCTTCACTTATTCCGGTGTTGAAATATCAGCAGTGTCGCAGGAGTTTTACAGAATCGCTTCAGCTCCCACGCTGATGACCATTCCGCTTTTTACTTTTGCCGGATATCTCATGGCCGAAAGTAAATCTCCAAAACGTCTTCTCCGCTTGGCAGAAACAAGTTTGGGATGGATGCCTGGTGGGATTTCGATTGTCGCACTCGTCGTTTGTGCTTTTTTTACGGCCTTTACGGGAGCTTCCGGAGTCACGATCATTGCTCTTGGTGGATTAATTTATCCGATCCTCAAGCAAGACGGTTATTCTGAAAAGTATACTTTGGGAATGATTACGGCGTCGGGTTCACTTGGATTGCTGTTTCCTCCCTCGCTGCCGATTATTCTTTATGGTCTGGTGGCGAAAGTTGATATCGATAAACTTTTCAAAGCGGGAATTGTACCCGGAATTGTTATCATGGTGATTCTTTCTTTGTGGGCCATCTATAACTCACCAAAGACAGAAAAGAAAAAACACAAATTCAATATGAAAGATTTTGTGGCGGCGTTAAAAGATGCCTGGCTGGAAGCCATTCTTCCAGTTGCTGTTTTAATTGGTATTTATGGTGGTTTCGTTACAGTTACTGAAGCTGCCGCTTTTACGGCTTTATATATCTTTGTTATTGAAGTTTTCATTTATAAAGATCTTTCTTTAACAAAAGACATTCCCAATATTATTCTCGAATCGATGAGCCTTGTCGGGGGAATATTACTCATTCTTTGCTGTGCCCTCGGATTTACGAACTTCCTCGTCGATGAAGAAGTGCCGATGAAAATATTTGCACTGATGAAAATATATCTGAAAGATAAATATTCATTTCTGCTTTTCCTGAACATCTTCTTGCTTATTGTCGGATGTTTAATGGATATCTTCAGCGCGATCGTCGTTGTAGTTCCTTTGATCATTCCGATTGCCAATGACTTTGGGGTTGATCCGGTTCACCTGGCCATTATCTTTTTGGCAAACCTGGAAATCGGTTACCTTACACCTCCGGTGGGAATCAATCTCTTCATTGGAAGTTTTCGCTTCGGAAAACCAATTACGGAATTGTACCGGGCCGCCATTCCATTTCTGATTTTATTAATTGTCGCGCTTGTTATTATTACTTATGTACCGAGCCTGAGTTTGTTTTGGTTTAAATAACGAATGAGAAAACTTGTCTGCACATTATCTATAATTCTCTTGTTGCCGCTGCAAACATTTGCAGGGGCGACTCAAGAGATGAGTGAAGGCGAGGCTCTCGACCGCTATTACGATAATGTTTATATCGGCGAAAGAAGAACTCCCAATTATTTCGGTCCCCTCGATCCACGATCGACTTTCAATTCTCAAAATGGGGAACTGTCTCTTTTGGATGATCAGTTTAAATCGAATTATCTGAGCCGCGAAGTTCAGCAGGAGTCAGTTGAATTAAATCAGTTCTGGGTAAAAGAAATTGTCGATAAATCGAACTGTCCTGATGTCACGCTAGGTGAGAACTACGATTATATCCGCTATCTCTACCGCCTTGTCTCGATCAGCTATTTATTTGAAGCGATTAAGCTGAACCATAAAACGGCAAAAGAAATTTCAGCAGGGAAGAACATTTGCTCACTTTCTTTTAATGACGTTTTCGGAAAATGCTCTCCGAAAACTGATGATATGAAGAAATTCTATGAAAGAGCGCAGGGAAAATTCGCCAATGATTTTTCCAAAATTTATGTCGCTCCTTTTGGAAAAAAAGAACGCGCCGATTGGTATGAGAATTTCCAGAGAACAACATCTCTGACGATCGATCCGGTTTTCGCCAGACTTCACGACTGGTGTCACGCTGAAAAGAAAAACTGCCGGGCCCTTTCGATTGAAGAAATAAAAAATGCATTGGGCTCTATCTGTAAAAATGATCAGGCGATGATTCAGAATTTTTGCTCAGAGAAAGATTCTCTTTACGGAGCTTCGTATTCTGAGAAAACAACCGAGTTGATTCAATCGTCGAACGCATTCAACCTCATTAACCGCAGTGGGATGGGGGAAGAGTGCCTGAGAAGATTTGTAAAAGTATTTTCACCGAAAGAATTGAAGTATGCTTCCGTCGGCAGACTATTTCCTCTCATTCACGCTTCTCTCGTGCGCTCTGAAAATCGTTTCCCTCAAGGGGAATTGTTTCTTCCTGGTGCCCTTAAGGAGTTTGACCAGAAGGGGCTGAGTGACTTCCTGGCCGCTTTAAAGCCGCCAAAGGTTGAACCTAAGGTTGTGATCGTTCCGAAGCCAAAACCGAAGCCTAAACCTAAACCGCCGGTTGTGGTAACGAAAGTTGAAGCCCCTAAGCCGGAGCCGGTGAAAATGGAAATTCCTGAGCCTCCAAAGCCGAAAATTTCAGAATTTGAAAGCAGAGTGGCCGAGCTTGAATCAAAAAAACTCGAAAGTCTGTCCATCAATATGGATGTGTTTAGAGATGATTTTGAATTCACTCAACAGATGCTAAATGATCTGGCAGCGCCGATTAAAAAATTCCAGACCCGCGCGGCCTTGAACGATATGAAGTCTTACGATAATCTTGGATCAGCTGAAGCGCCGGTTGGTTTGATCTTTTTGAAATATTTGATTGACACGGACAATCACCAGGGCCTTTACAATATCATCACAGTTCTCGGTGATAAATTTTTCGTCAACAATGATATCGAGAAAAAAGATAAACCCGTTTTTATCGAACTTCGCAATGATGCCACTACAAAAAATAAATGGCAGATCATCATTCTTCAAACACCACCAAAAAGCAGATTCAAAAAATAACAAAAAAAAACCCTGGATGAACACCAGGGTTTTTTTATAGGTGGGATTTTTCTTACTTATTAGTTAACTGATGCTTTTAATGTTTTCTGAGCTGTTGTGCTAGAAAGGTCAAGCATCAAAAGAAGTCCAGAGTTTTCGCCGTTCGCGTCTTGTCCAACAAGAGAGATGTTACCTACGCGAGTAGAGCTTACATAGTATCTTGCAGTGATGATTGAGTTACCGATACCAAGATTTTTAAGTGGTACGAATACACCAAAAAGTTTTGGACCAACATAGAAGCTCATCCCTTTGAATTTTTCAATTGAGAAAGCAACAGCTGGCAATCTACCAGTAGCTACACCTGGAAGTGCGCGTCCACCAGGAAGAGATTGTGGATCAAGAAGTTGAAGGTTACCGTTAGCAACGTCTTTAATCGCCAGATTGATGGCCATTAGAGTACCGCCTGACTGAAGGTCAGGAGAAATTTCAAGGTACGAATTTGGATACTTTGGAATGTTGTAACGTAGACCACCGTCCAACTGAATAGCTTCGAAGACAAATGAGATAAGAACAGAATCGTTGTTCAGAGTAATAGCAGATTTCTTAACACCAGGAATCTGGATGTTCGAAGCGCTAGTACCATTACCACATGACGTTGAGAAAAGACCCAGAGTGAGAAGAGCAGACAGAACCAGAACTTTCGTTTTCGTGAAGACAGACTTCATAGATTTTCCTAAAAATCTTGTCACAAATTTTCTTACCAATTGTTTGGGCAACAGCATACGTACCACAGAAAACTTGTAAACGTTTCAACCGTAGACAAGATTAAGTGCTAAAGTCACTGTGATCAAGGAAAGCAAGCGTTTGAATAATATCGGGAGTTTAAAGAGTGGGCACGATCTGTGAAAGTGCCCACTTTTTATGTTTTTCGAGTGAAAAGATTAGAAATTCGCGTTCAGAGTTAAACTTCCAGCGTGATCTTTATTATCGCCGAAAAAGCGACCGTAAGCTCCTGCGAGGTTCAGGTTTTTGGAGAATGCGTATTTTGCTGTTGCATCTAAAACAGAATTTTTCTCAATTGTATTTCCTGCAGCTGCCGTAAGAATGTGTGCACGACCTCCACCAATGCTAGCCGTAAATTCTTGTGTGAAAGCTTTTGAAAACTTCACCATGTGAACGTATTCATCTTTCTTAGTTACACCAAGACCAAAACCAATTGTTCTCATTTTTATCTGTGATTGATTGTGATCAGGTGAATTGTTGATGATGCTTGAAAGTGTATCAAATCCACCAGCGATCAAACCACCGCGCTTTGTGAATGTTCCTTCGTAATCAGCAGTCACTACATCGAGATCTTTTGTTAAACGAATGGCCGCTGCGTGGTGATCGTTTTTATAAAGAGCAGTCCCGCCCCAAAGGATTGTGTAATAAAGGTGATAGTCGATGCCAAGAAGTTTACCTTCTAGTTGTGGGGTGAATTGTTTTACGTTGTCGAGGTTTGTTAAGTTTGCTGTGTTTGCAGTAAATTTTTTCGAGTACCACCACCCAGTTTGAAGCGCATATTTGAAGTGCGGTGTAAGACCATAGTAGTTCACGGAGTACATGTCTAGATCATCGCGACCATCGTTTAATGTTCCTTCAGAGCGTTTGTCATAAACGAGAGCAAGAACATGGTAGTTGTTGAAAATTTTCAACACTTGAATTCTGTCGCGTCTGTCATCTGACGTCAGGAAGTTTCCTGGTGAAGAAACTGGCATGCGTCCAACTGAAGTCACCCATCCATCTTTATTGTAATCAATTACAGCATGGTCGAGGTGAGTCACGTTTCCGTTGCCGAAACCATCATCGTTCGTTCCACCAATTGCTGTTCCAGTTGCAGCAGTCGTTGCTCCTGTATAAGGATTTGTGTAGTTGATTGCTCTATGATTGTCTCCTTCCCAGTTTTCACCAGCAAGCACAACACCAGTTTTAATTGTTAAATTGTCATCCGGTTTAGCATCTACGTTCAATCTGAAAAATTGGCTGAAAGAGTTCGTCTTATCAGGACTCATGCCATTTTTAAAATAACCGCGAACATAAGCATCACCCGAAAAATTAACTTTCGTTTCAGCGTGCGCATTCAAACCGAAAACGGCAAGCGCCACTAATAGATATTTAGACATCATCAATCTCCTTGTATGTGTCGTGTGTGAATTAAAATTTTAAGCCAAAAGGGTGATTTAGTTGTCTTTTATAGTCAAGTATCTGTGCTTCCTTTTCGATAGCGCAAAATTAAAACATCTCAATAACTTAACTTCACGCTCATGGAAATTTAATTGAGGCAGAAATCAAAAATTCGAGCACAACGGGGAAGTGGATCTTAAGTTCGGCAAACTTAGAAAACTTCATTTCTGCCTCTTTTGCTTGGCCAACTTCATGAAGAAAATCAGAAAAAATACACAGCTTAATTTCATCAATTTAAAAAGAGCAGGCAGGCCAGCGAAAAATGACCGGGCCATCAGGCACATTGAACGACCGAAGTTTCATCGGATGAGGTCTTTGCATCTGACAATCAAGATAAGAGAGAATAAGGCAGATATCCAAAATAAGAGAATTTTGATAAGGCTTGCTCATTCAATTCAGAGGGCCCGGTTGCAAGGCTTAAAGGTTTTGCATTTTGCGCTTGAATATAATCATGTTCATTTGCTGGTGGAGGCCGGCAGTCATGAGATTCTTCATAAAGCTATGCAGGCGTTGGGAATTTCTTTTGCGAAAGGTATTAATAAAATCAAGAGCAGGAAAGGAGCCGTTTATAAGCACAGGTATCATTTTCGGCAGATATCCACGCCACGAGATTTGAAGAATGTGATCCATTATATTTTGCAGAATCACCGGAAGCATAGAAGCCTTGCTAGCTATCGTTCTCTGAAGCCTGCTGTCGCTCTGGATGAAGGAAAACTTTTTAGAAGAGGAAATTTTTTATTTCATGTGAATGCAAAACTTCATCCGAGTGAGCGAAGCCTGTTATACGAATGACGTTGGCCCCGGAAGCGAGGGCAGATTTTAATCCCGTAGGTGAATCTTCAAAAATAAGTGTTTTTTCTGGTGGAGATTTTAGTCTCTTCATCCCTTCGATGTATGGTTCTGGATGAGGTTTGGTGAGAACTGTCTGGCCTCTTCCCATTTGCAGATCGACGAAAGAAGTAATGGAAAAACATTCGAGAGTTTTTTCAACGACAATGTCTTCACTGGCACTGACGACTGCAATCGATTTTCCCTGTTTCTTCAAATAGCTTAGAAAATCAAAAAGGCCGGGCGTTATGTATTGGTTTTTCTCGTGCGAAGGCAATGCTTGAAAGAGCTGCAACAGATGATGATTTTTTTCTGCGATAGCAGATTCGACTTCGGAATCTGAAAGTTCAGGACAAGTCATTTTGAGAACCGCTGTATCAGTCATTCCGTAAAACTGATCAATGCACGATTCGAGATCGATGTCGATGCCGCGCGATTTAAGGACGATGACAGCTGCTTTTGCATGCAAAGGCTCTGTATTGACGATGGTTCCATCCATATCAAAAATCACAGCTTCGTGGTGTTGTAGCAGAGTCTTTAAGTCAGTCATTGGGTGATCCTTGCCCTATAAAAAGGCGGGGCGTTTTTTGATATGATTGTAATAGAGATAGAAGGAAGTCACTATGAAAATTTTCCCGACCCAAGAAACTAGCAGAATTTCAGATACCAGAAGTACTGGTGAAGGTGAGTCTGTGAAGAGAAAAGGAAAAAAGAAAGCTGCTCCGGTAAAGCCTTCTATCAGCGAAACTGAAATCAGAGAAAAGCTTGCGTCGCATGTGGAAACATCCAATACGGCGAAGTCGGGCATTATGAAAAAAAATGCTCAAAAGCTTGGCGACGGTTTTATGAATCCGGAAGCAAAGCCATTGATGAAAATGGAAAAACCCGCAATGGCCGAAGCCAAAGAACCCAAAGCCATCAGTGAAGAGGTTGAAACAGAAGTCTCTAAAGGCGATGCGCATCTTTTAAAAACAGATGTCAATCTGAACGATCCTAAAGATCCTTCGACTCAGGAAAAATTAAAAACAGTTCTTTCAACAGGTGCGTTTAATTTCAATCCAAGAGAACGCGAGGCCCTCGATAAAATTTTGAACGGGAATTAAGCCGGAGAGGTTTTTTCGACGGCATCAAGAAGTTCCTGCAGTTTTTCAACAGTTGTTTTCACCACAGATTCAAGAGAGCCAACGATAACAGTTGCGGCCGAGTGATCGTGTCCGCCCCCGCCTAAGGCGCGTGCCATATGGCCGACGTCGATATTGCCGGTTGAACGCAGAGAAACTTTTATCTGCGGACCCATTTGTTTGAACATGACAGCGATTTTGATATTGTCGAGTACGAGAAGGTGATTGATGAAGGCGTGAGTGTCTTCAGTGTCGACCTGAAATTTTTCAAGCATGTCTTCGGTTAAAGTCAGCCATGCAATCTTTTCATCTTTTGTTGTGTGAGCAGAGGCCAGTACTTTTCCAAGCAGTTTCATGAAACTAATTTTTTTCGTTCCATAAATCATGTTGTAAGCGTGCGGAGGACGAACGCCAGTATCCATCAATGAACCGATCAATCTGTGAGTGTTCCCGGTTACAGTCGGATAACGAAAACTTGAAGTATCGATGAGAACGGCAGTGTAAAGCGGCAGCGCCATTTCGCGTGTCATTTCCACTCCGAGAGAGCGGATCAGATCGCCGGCAAGCTCACCGGTCGCAGCTTTAGTCGTATCAATACAGTGATTGGCCATGACCTCTTTCGAGCAAGGATGATGATCAATGAAAAGCAAATTCGGAACACCGGCCGCAATCGATTTAACGCCTTCGCCGATTCTTTCCAGTGAATTTGTATCCATTACGATAAAGAGATCGACTTCAGCGTCCGGATAAAATGTTTTGTAATCATCCAGGGAAATGACAACGTCCTGAGGATCAAGGTATTTATAGCGCTCGAGAAGAGCTTCTTCATTTACACAAATTGCATTTTTTCCGAGTGCGCGCATCGCCAGACAAAGGGCAATTTCACTTCCAATGCCGTCTGCATCTGGATAAATATGTGTACTGATCACGATATTTTCGGCTTTTTTGGTCAGGAATTGAAATCGCTCGGTGATGTTCATAGTAAAGAGCCTATTCGTAATTTAATGGTCATTCTTTAAAGTTTACCAAAAATTTTTTCAATTGCTGAATCTTTTGCTACGATTTACCAAAAAATACCAAGAAATTATAGAGAAGCGTGGTCCTATGGATAATATGCCAGACATTGCGATTGATATAAAAAAATTAAGTAAATCATATCCGGGCAGAATGGCCTTGAATGAAATCACGTTTTCCGTGAAAAAAGGAAGCGTTCACGGGTTTTTGGGACCGAATGGGGCCGGAAAATCCACAACAATGAAAATCCTTTCCGGACTTATTCCAGAAACACAAGGCGAGTTTACAGTAAATGGCAAAGTGGGATTTCTGCCTGAACATCCTCCCGTTTATCCAAACATGACGGTTAAGGATTACTTGCAGTTCGTTTTCGACATTTATTCTCCTGAGAAGAAAAAGACAAATGCTGTGGCAGACGTCATGGAGAAAACCGGCCTCACTTTGGTTAAAGACAGATTAATCGGCAATTTATCTAAAGGTTATCAACAGAGAGTGGGAATTGCTCAGGCCCTGGTTCATTCACCGGAAATTATCATTCTTGATGAGCCGACGGTCGGTCTGGATCCTGTGGCCATTGCTGAAATAAGAGAATTAATCACTAAATTGAAAACGGATCATACGATTCTTTTTTCAACTCACCAGCTTCACGACGTTGAACTTCTTTGCTCCGACATCACTTTAATTAATCACGGCAAGATTGTTGTGACAGGTCCTCTTGATCAAATTCTCGAAGGGCTGAAAACAAAAACCATTATCCTCGCGAGAGTGGCGAAGTTTACTGAGGCAGATAAAACCCGTTTATTGAAAGAATTTAAGCTGGAAAAAGTTGAAATCAATAATGACAGTGAAAGAAACGACATTGCTCTTCGTATAGTTGCGCCGACAAAAAATACACTCAAGCAGGATCTGGCGCGCTTTCTGGCTGTACCTGAAATCGGATTGCTCGAATTCGGTGAAGAGAAAATGGATCTGGAAGAAGTCTTCAAGCAGATGGTGAAATAATGTTTGTAAAAAAAATCGGCATTCTTGTGCGCAAAGAATTGAAAGATGCTTTCTTGTCTCCGCTCATTTATATTCTCGCAGGACTTTTTTGTTTTATGATGGGCTGGTTGTTTTTTAATTATCTCATTCAGGCAAAACAATTAACGACCAGAAACATGACTGATGCGGTTATTACTCCCATCTTCGGAAACATTAATTTTATTTTTATTTTTCTGAGTCCGCTTCTGACTATGAGAGCTTTTGCTGAAGAAAAAAAACAATCGACACTGGATCTGTTGTTGCGTTCAGAGTTGTCTGAATTGCAGATCATTATCGCCAAATTTATTTCCAATGCAGTTTTAGTTCTTTTCTTGATTTCATTCACACTGATTTTCCCGGTGATCCTGGCCTTATCAGGTTACAGCGATTGGGGAGTTGTGAGCAGCGCTTACATCGGAGTGTTTCTTTCGATCTGTGCGTATCTGGCCGTAGGATTGTTCTGCTCGAGCCTGACTGATAATCAGATTGTGGCCAGCTTGCTCACTTTCTGTATTCTTCTTGGCTCCATGCTGATGGTGATTACCGTCAATGCCAGCAATAATTATCTTTTGTCTCTGATTATTCAATATATGACTGTCCCATTTCATTATGAAGGATTTATCAAAGGCCTTATTCGCTCTTACAGCTTTGTTTATTTTGCGTCTTACATGGGCTTCTTTTTCTTTTTAACTTTAAAATCGCTGCAATCGAGAAAATGGTAGAACATGAAACAGTGGTATAATCTTCTTCTTCTAGTCATCAACATCATTCTTTATTTTGTGCTGATTGCACTCTGGATTTCTATTCCGGATGAACTGACTCTGGATATCGCTTTGACGGTTTTCAACCTGATGCTCACTCTGGTTTTGGTGTTCATGAACAGAGAAAGGCTCAGCCTTTATTACATGAGCCAGCAGTTTAAAAAATTAACTGAAACGCTTGTTTCCGTTTTTTTAATTTTCTGCCTTTTAGGCGTGGCCAATTACTGGGCCTTTAAACATCCGCTCCAGGCAGATCTGACAGCTTATAAAATGAATTCTCTCAGCGACCAGAGCGTTTCGATTCTGCAAAAAATGAAAGGTGAATTGAAATTCAAACTTTTTGCAAGAAAACAGGAATCCATGCTGTGGATGCCGTTGATTGAATTTTATCGCGCCGTTAAAAGCGATATTGTCATTGAGAAAGTCGATATTGATGTCAGACCTGATCTCGTTGCTGATTATCACATCACGGATGCAGCGACTCTGGTTCTTGAATACAATGGCAAAAGACAATACGTAACCGAAAGAGATGAACTGAACATCACCAACGGTTTGATTAAAATATCCCGTTCGAGCGATCCTGTCGCTTATTTTATCCAAGGCCACGGTGAGGCAGATATTACTTCGCCCGAAAATGACGGACTGAAGTTTATTTTTGAAGCGATCAAGAATTCTGCTGTAGATGTTCGTCCCTTAAGTCTTGTCTCAACACAGGAAATTCCATTTGATGCGAAGACTGTCATTTTATGGGGACCAAAATCAGCGCTTCAGCCAAATGAATTAAAAGTTCTTGAGCGTTTCCTGGAAAGAAAAGGAAATCTCCTGGTTGCTCTTGATCCAGATCTGAACCAGGACATGAATCCGGAATTGCGCGCACTTCTACGCAAGTACAGATTGAACATCAGAAATGATCTTGTCATCGATCAGAAAAGTTTCGTCAATGGTTCAAACGGATCCATTCCGCTTGTCGAAACATACAATAAAGAACAGGCCATTACTCAAAAATTCAAAGGCCAGGTTTTCTTTCCTTTAACGGCTTCAATCGAAGAAGTTCCTGAACAACTTTCTCAGGAAAAAGGAAAAGTTTATATGCTCGCAAGCTCTTCACTTTTCCCGGAATCGTGGGGGGAAACAAATATAAAAGAGCTTGCTGAGCAAAAAATAGAGTACAATGCAGGTAAAGATCATCCAGGCCCGCTCAATCTGTTTGCCTCTTATGAAAGCGAAAAAAATAAAATTGTCGCTTTCGGTAACTCGCAGTTTGTTTTGAATGCTTACCTGAAATTCGGAAAAAATTATGCTCTGTTTTTAAATTCTCTTTCATGGCTGGTAGATGAGGATCGTTTAATCTCATTCAATCTTCCGATTGTTCAAAATGAACCTGTCTTTATTTCACAACAGCAGATGGGAATAGTTTTTTATTTCTCTGTTCTGTTTTCACCGCTGATTTTAATAGGACTCAGCATATTCATGTACCGTCGTAGAAGAGATAAGTAATGATAAAGAAGAATAAGAATCTCATTTTGTTTCTGGTTCTGGTCGCCGCGATCGCTGTGACTTATTGGTTTGAAGAACGCGGGAATCAGAATGCCATCATGAGTGAAGCGCGAAAAACAGAAATTCTCAATTCTGAGAAACTTGGCGAATTAAAAGCCGTCAAAGGGATCAAAATAGATTTTATTAAAAAAGGAGAGCAGTACTTTGCCAGAGAAAATGGCTTGCTGTTGTCCACTCCGCGACTGGAAGAATTTTTTAAAATTCTTTCCGGCGTAAAAGTAAAATCATTTCTCAAAGACGAAGATGTCGCAAAAGTCGGCAGAAGTTTTTATATTCCGGATGATTCACTTTCTCTGACGTTTACTTTTGAGAAAGGCGCGATCAGCTTCACTCTCGGAAAGAAACTCGATTTCGATCAGACGTTTTATATGGAAGTGGAAAAAGAAGGCAAAAAACAAATTGTGATTGCCGAAGACCAGTCGCCTGATCCGGGTGTTTATCAAAACGATAAGGACTATCAGCGCTCAGAAGCCAAGTACAAGCGCCTGCAGATTATTTTCATGCTGACCAATCTTTACTTCTACGACACCCGGGTGTTCAAGGATATGTACACGGATGAGAAAGCGATCAATTTTGAAGAGATCAGCATTTCTACTTTTAGAAATAAAAGATTTTCAGTGAATTTCAAAACGACAACAACGAACCCGCCGGCACCAGCAGGAATGGGCTATTTTGAAGAGAACTGGCTTTCTTTTCACCGCGTACTCAGCAAGCTTGAGGGGAGAACGGTCTATACCCCTTACGAGCCTTCGGTCTTGTCTGAAATTCTTTCTCAATTTGAAATTAAAGACAGAGAGGGAAGAAAGATCACGCTGACTGTTTACAAACGTTTTGGCGAGCTCAACGGCTATTTTATGACGAGCAGTCTGGATAAGTTGTTGTACGTTTTAAAACCGGATGATGCCCGTTATTTCTTTGTGAATGTGCAGGATTTCTGGAACAAGAAACTGGCCCCCACACAAAAAGAATATAATCTCACTCTGACATTTGCGGACGGCAAAACGGAAACAGTGAAGATCATCGATAGAGAATTGTTTAAAGTTGAGTCTGGAAAAAGTGTTCGCTCTCTGGAATTTAAAAAGTTAGTCGATTTTTTGAAAGTTGAAGGGGACCACATCTCTGAGATGACCGAGAAACCGAATGAAATACTCAAGAAAAATGTTTTAAGAGTTCAGTTTGAGAATAGAGACTTGAATGTTATTCTTGAAGACAATGATGCTCTTCTGGTGGATCTCAAACAGAAGATTAAAATCCATCATTACGTTGGCGCGACCATTCCTTTTAGTATCAAGCGCAGCGATTATTTCGAGAAATAGTTATGGGTGAATCTCTCTCGCTATATTTCAATGCCTTCAGACACTTTCCGACAGAAGATGGAGAGAGAAAAATTTCTTTTTTTGAATTGCTTGGCCTGTCGTGGGCGATGCATATTATCTACGCCTTCTATTCCGTTTTCGCTCTCTATCTGGGTGTATTGAGTTACGACTATCTTTCCAGTTCAAAAGATTTTTCACACTTGATGCTTGATTCGTTCAGTTTCACACTTCAAAAGTGGTCCATGCTGACTGCGCTTTTTAGTGTCGTGTTTTATCCGTTCATTTTTCAGTTTGCTTATAAATTCTGGAAAGGCAGTTTCAAATTCTATGCTGGCATTTTTGAGAGCATGGATGAAAATGCAGAACTGTTTGAAGAGAAATGTGACGATATTTTAAGCACGGCCTTTTCTTCCAATTTGCTTCTTATTCTTCCGATTGCGGGCAATATTCTTTCTAATATTGCTATGCCATTTTTTATCTTTACAGGTCTTAAGCGCAAGCTTGGATTCTCCTCATTGCAAGCGAGCCTCGTGGTCATTACCCCGGCGTTTATCATGTTTTTGTTCGCAATATTCAGTGCAACATATTTCGTCTTTCTGTTCACTTTGATCTAATCCCCGGCCCTAAATGATGAGATTTCGTTTAATGTCAGATTTTATTAAATTTTGGTGAATACTCTCACGATGACTAAAGGCCCCCGGCATGTCATCATTCGAAAACACACACAACGTTTTTGCATATTTTAGAGACATTTTTGGGGGGAATCTATGAGCCTTTTCGGGACAATGCCTGGTATTTCAGGAAGCATTGAAGTCGTTTGCGGTCCAATGTTTTCGGGAAAAACTGAGGAACTTATTCGTCGAGTGAAAAGAGCGCAGATTGCCCGCCAGAAAGTCCAGATTTTCAAGCCTGCCATTGATAATCGCTACCATGAAACTGAAGTTGTTTCTCATTCGTCACTGTCGATTGAAGCGACTCCCGTTAACAGTTCCGTTGAGATTCTTCAAAAAGTTTTCGATTCTACGAGAGTAGTTGCCATCGATGAAGTTCAGTTCTTCGATGACAATATTACGATTGTAGTTGAGAAGCTTGCTCGCAGAGGAATCCGTGTTATTGCTGCCGGACTTGATCAGGATTTCATGGGAAAACCGTTTGGCCCGATGGCCTCTCTTCTGGCGATTGCAGACAGCGTGAACAAGATCCACGCCATCTGTACTGTTTGTGGAGCTCCGGCGACAAAAACATTCAGGAAAGATCCAAAAAACAGTTCACAGGTTCTCGTTGGAGAAACTGATCTCTATGAGGCAAGATGCCGCGCTCACGCGGACTTCTTCGGCGAAGATCAGGATCAACTCGCTTTCTTCGTAAATTTGAACGAGTCGCGTTCCAAATCTCAAAACTTATAGTACACTTATAGCAATTATCAACCCCTAAACTGGATTTAGGAATGACGACTGCTACAAAGCCTATTGGTGTCTTTATTTCAGAAGAAAAGATCGCTGCGCGTGTGAAAGAACTCGCGGCCATGATCAATCGCGATTATGAAGGAAAAGAAGTTATCCTCGTTTGCGTTTTGAATGGTTCATTTATTTTTTGCGCTGATCTCATGAGACAAATCAAAATACCGGTGCAGGTTGAAACAGTTTCACTCAGTTCTTATGAAGGAACAGAGAGTTCGGGACAAGTCAGTTTCAGACTGGATGTAAAACAATCGCTTGTTGGTAAGAACGTCATTATCGTTGAAGATATTGTCGATACTGGTCTGACTATCAGTTTTTTATTAAAACACATGAAGCTTAAAAACCTGGCGAGCTTGAAACTATGTTCGCTTTTACTCAAACGCGCGCGTTTAAAAATTGAAGTGCCGATTGATTATCTGGGATTTGATATCGAAGATAAATTCGTCATCGGTTATGGACTTGATTATGACGGACGCTACAGAGAGCTTCCATATATCGGAGTCTATGGTGAATAAAAGAACTCACGCAGAAGGATCTGTTCGTGTTGATTTACTTGGCGGAACACTCGATCTCAATCCTATAAATGTTATTCTTCCAAACGTCGTAACATTGAACCTTGCGACTTCGCTCAAGGCGAAAGTGACAGTAAGTGAAATTGATTTCGACGGTGTTGAAATTATTTCTAAAGATTATCACTCGACTGATAAATTTCTCTCGAAAGATTTTACTGAAGAAAATTTGCGCAACGGTTTTTTCAAGAACCTTACTTTCATTGCTGAAATTTTGAATCTGTTTGATTTGAATAAAGGCGTAAGACTTGAACTTGAATCTGGTTCGCCTCCGGGGGCCGGTTTAGGTGGATCGAGTGCTATGGGAGTGACTTGCTATTCAGCGCTTGCTCAATTTACTGGAGAAAAATTTGATCGCATCGATGCCATTCAGAAAGTAAATGCTCTCGAGTCGCGCATTATCGACTGTCCGGCCGGCTACCAGGACTATTATCCTGCATTGTTTGGCGGCGTTTTAGGTCTGATTGCCAATCCGGGAAGAGTTCTTGTTGAGCAGCTTTATTCAAATGAATTAAAAAGCGTTTTAGAAACTCATCTGACACTTGTGTACAGTGGTGAAACGAGAAATTCTGGAATCAATAACTGGGAAGTTTACAAAGCTTTCTTTAATAAAGATCAGTCAGTCCGCGCAGGGCTTGGCCAGATCGCCGATTTATCTTATAGAGCGCTGAAAACAATCCGCGCACGCGACTTTGAAAATCTCATTCCTTTAATTGCTTTAGAAGGTGAGGAAAGACGCAAATTATTTCCAGGCATTTTAACTCATACGATGCAGGAGCTTTACAGCGAAATAAAATCACATGGTCAACACATGGGAATGAAAGTTTGCGGTGCTGGCGGAGGCGGATGCTTCATTATCACTCACAAACCTGAAGACCGGAAGGCCGTGGATGCGCTTCTTTCAAAATACAAAATGACGAAACTTGATTTTGTTGTAGAAAAGCCGCTTTAACAGGAAAGATTATGGACTCCAAAAATATCGGCAGTCTCAGTATGAAAGGTGGCAGGAATGATAATTTTTATTTCTGTCTTATCGAGTATTACCCGGACAGCGACCGATGGTTTTTGAAATCCTTATTGCCTGTTAAAGATGAAGAGGCCAATGATTCTGACGAGGCCATTCGCGCCTGGATTCACAATTACAGCGTCAAGCAACTTGTCGTGGATTTTCCGCTCTCAAAAGCTGCGTGCAGTGAATGCGAAATCGATTGCCCGGGCGCGGGACATTGTCCTAAGCCGGATGTCATTTTAGTCAGAGATAAAATTAAAGCGCTACTCAATGAAGATCAGAAACTGATCAACACTAATCCCAAAAAATATGAACAGGAACGCAACAAAGCAGATGAAATTGTCTACAACCGGGACATTTTTGAGAAAGAAACAGCTCATCATCTTCTGACCCGTTCTTTTAAACGCCGTCTGAAAAAAGGCTTTTTGCCTTATTGGAACAGAACTCTCGATTTCTGGATCTGGAAATATTATTACGATCAGTTGCTTGATACTTTCAACATGTCTTTCGATTCATTTGGAAATATTTCGTTGATGATTCTTTCGCGTTTCAGTTATATCAAAAGACATTTTCCAAAGCATGTTGAACTCTTTGAAGCCAATGAGCAGGTGATTCTTATTGAACTTCTTCGTTCTAAAATTCTTTTAAGAAAAGATATTGATATGCTCAATGATGTGGATCTTGGACTGGAAACCAGACTGGAAACAATTAAGAAGATTGAAAACAAATTAAATATTTTTATCTACAATCACGATCTGGATATTCTGGTGAAAAACCCTCGTGCTTTCGATTCTTTCATTCTTGCTCTTGCCGGACAGAACGTTCTTCAGAAAAAGAATTTGTCTCTTCCGGAGTGGACTCAACCGGAAGAGACAAAGTTTATTGTGCCTAATTTTTCTTAACGTCTCGAAGAAAGTGCTGCAGCTTCTGCGATACACGCTTCAACTTTTGCCATTCCTTCAGGTAGTTTTGAACATTTCAATGGACGTTCTGGTTCACGTGGAGACCATTTCGCTGTCACCATGATTGTTCCTGTGAATGGATCGAAGCTTGGGTATAGTTCGAATCCACCGCGGCCGTCTTTATTTCCCTGGAAAGCATTCATTGCGAGTTTTGTAATCAAGTGACCTGCAACTGCTCCGATAATAACGTCTGAAGCCCAGTGAGCCTGATCGTGCATACGAGCATAAGCAGTAATCGCGGCAAAACCGTAAGCAACATAAGGAACAATCGGATGTTCGTCTTTGTAGAGTTCAGAAATAACTGTTGCAATCGTAAACGCTTCAGCAGTGTGACCTGAGAAGAATGATTTGTTTCCTGGATTGAAGAAACTGTAGGGACCTTCGTCCATGCGTGGTCTTGCACGACCGAAAGTTCTTTTTACACCTTCAGTAACAATTCCCTGAGCAATTGAAGAACCAATGACAAAAAGACCAACTTGCTTAAGCTTGCTGTCTTTAAAGTATACGCCAAGGAAATATGAGCCTGCAGCTACCGGAAGATAACCGATACCGCCGAAAAGATTTCCAACGTCAGCGACAACTCTTGTTGATTCAGTTTTATGTCTTTGGACGACATCCATGATTTCCTGATCGTGAGCGAAAGCAACAACTCCTAATGAGGTCGCAGCTGCAAGAGTCAGCAATTCAGCATTTGTTAATTCAAGAGGAATAAAATAAGACTTCTGGGCCGTATCGCGATCAAGAACGTTTTCAAGATCGTTGGCATTTAAAATTCGCCCTTCGAATTTTCCGATTTCAATTTCTTGCTCCGGTGTACAGCCGTAAAAAGTTTTACGACACGCCTTAAGGTCGTTGAGCATTCCGGTGTAATCCAGATTTAAAGTAGAAGTGGCCATTGCATTGGTCGAAAAGAAAAAGATCATTGCCAGGAGTTGCGCCAGTTTCATAAATAGTCCTTGTATGTGTGCTTGGACATATTTTAGGCATAAGATTGAACAGACAGAGGACAGCGTGTACTTTTTTCAACCCGCTAAAACGGGAATGACTAATAAAAAGGCAGTGTGGGGATTGGATTTGTCGATAGTTAGGTCGCCAGAGTGTTCTCTCATGATCTTTTGAGAGATGGAAAGGCCAAGTCCGGTGCCTTTTCCAACAGGTTTTGTTGAAAAAAACGGGCTGAAGATTTTCTCTAAAAGCTCGTCTTTGATGCGAGGACCGCCATTAGAGACTCGAATGTGAAGCTGGACTTTTTCCACTTTAAACTGAATGCGGATCCAGCGCTCACTCTCGGTAAGGTCCTTGTCTAAAATTTCATCCTGAGCGTTTTTAATCAGGTTTACGAGGACCTGAGAAATCTGTACGGGATGACATTCAAATTTTATATCCGGAATGGGATCTATATCGAGGCGTATACCGTGAGAAGCGAGGAGCTCCATACAGAAATTTAAAGTATCTTCGATGATATCTTTCAAATCTGCCTGTTCTTTTAACTTGCCGTCAGACAGCGTGGAAAAGCTTTTTAGTCCTTGGACAATTTTCGTCACTCTCGTAACCGAATTTTGAATTTTCTGAGATTGCTTCAGGATTGATTCAGTATCTATCGGATCGCGGGCAATATTTTTCTCAATCAACTTGGCTCCGCCTTTGATGACTGTCAGTGGATTATTAATCTCATGGGCAATCCCTGCGGACATTTCGCCAAGAGCGGCCAGCCTTGAAACGTGAACGAGCTTCACGGTCTGGTCTATTAATTCATCTTTGCTCTTTTTCAGCTTATCGTTGGCAATTTCAAGATCCAGTTGATAAATAAAACGTTTCAGATTTTCTCGCCTGTAAACCTGATATTGTTTGAGCTGATAGAACAAATACATGAGGTAGAGAAAGATCAGAGGGAGCAGATTAATTTCATGCCGAAAGTAATAATTAAGGATGACAAAAATCTGAGGAATCAGCAAAAACAACTGAAAGGGAATAAAGAGTGACGAGAAATACGCAAGTGTCACTATGGAAGAACCTACAAACCCCGCAATTAAAGTTGTAACTACAATGAAATGAGTTCCCTGCAATCTTAATTCATAGGATGCAGTATTTAAAATAACTGACCAGCAAAAAGCATTTATCCAGATCATGATCTGAAGAGTGCGCCACTGAATTTGATTGAGAGCCTTTTGCACATTGATTTTTTTACAATAAGAAAAACGCACGAGGTTGGTCAGAATGCTGATGAAGGCAGCAGTCTGAATAATCCAGGCGTACTTTTCACAATTGTAATGGTACACGATCGAGAAGATGGCAAACACGATGAAGGCAAAGCTTGAAGCATAAGATTTATCGACGACTTCAAGTCGCAGCAGGTGAGTGAGCTTTTGTTCGCGTGTTTGCATAAAGCTCAATTATAAATGAATCAAGGAAAATTTAAAATTAAAAAGCTTTACGTTGCATTCTAAATCCAATTTCCATTGTGCCAAGAACGCCTGCAATTGCGCCAATCAGCCATAGAAAGGTAAATTGAATGAAAATATCCGGGCTCAACATTAATAAAAAACCAAGAGAGGTCAAAATCATTGTTGAAGACATGAGGACAGGATGAAAACGAAGAAATCTGAATTCATCGCTTGAAAGGACCAGGTAGATAAAACCAACAGAAACTGAAGTGAAAAAAGTGCCGCAGGCGAAATCGCAAAAATGCGGTCCGAGCTTCATGAAAACATCCATCAAGTTTATTTTCGATTTGATCAGACTGAATCCCATCTGAGGGCAAACGGTCAATGTCAGCAGCGCTGAAAAAATATGAATGGCAAAAACTTTCGCTACAATCTTTTTAATGTCCGGCATGAGCTGCGCTTTTACAGTCGAAAGAATTTTATTTCTTGTTTCATTTGATACTGTCATACATCACCTTTCCGGAGGTTGATCATCATTCTGCTGACTGTTTTTCTCAATGAGGTTTCAGATTTATTCAGCAGCTTAGCCATTTCCTGATAAGAAAGTTCATCGATAAATTTCATCTCGAGCATTTCTTTTTGATCTGCATTCAATGAAGCCAGAGACTCCAATGCCACTTCATCCGTTGTAATAGCGCTGTTTGCTTCTGCAAGGCGATCAAGTCTGGACTGATAGCGGCCTTTGGCGCGAAGATGATCGAGGATTGAAGTTCTTGCAATGACAAACAGCCATTGCTCAAATTTAAAATGTTGCTTGTAAAGATTCTTACTTTCATGAATTTTAATAAAAATTTTCTGCAATAAATCTTCAGCATCAGCCTGATTATGAAGTCGCTTCTGAATAAAGTTAAAAACTTTTTGTTCGTAGCGATTGTAAAGCTCGTTAAAAGCAGCAAAAGCTTCTTCTGGTGAATTATGCTGATAAATAACCATAAGCTCTTCAGCCGAAATGTGTTTCAAGTCAGACCGGACTATTGTGCTGCTCCTGTAGGGTATACGCCGCGGGGGTGATGTTTGTGACATTCATTGTAGCAAGGCGGGCAGGGCTTATCCATTAGTATTGAGTAAAAGTGGGGTTTAATGCTATGATTTCAGGAGAAAAGGCTGAATGAACGAGGGAGCGGTAATGTTGTTATCAATAGTTATTCCTGTTTATAATGAAGAAGAAAACCTGAAGCCGCTGGTCAGCGCTGTGATCTCCCAGATTGAATTACTAGGAGATTATGAGTTTGTGCTCGTCGATGACGGAAGCACTGACCGCTCTTTGAAAATCATTGCTGAACTCGCTTCTTCTAATAACAAAATTAAGGCCGTCGCTCTTTCAAGAAATTTTGGCAATCAGATTGCCGTCAGTGCAGGGCTGGATTTCTGCAGCGGGGATGCTGTCATTACAATGGATGCCGATTTTCAACATGCCCCAGAAGTCATTCCTCAACTGGTGAAAGAATGGAAAAACGGGGCGCAGGTAGTTCTTACCAAAAGAACAAATTTAAAGATGACTGCCGGATCGATTCTTTTTTTCAAACTGATGAAAAAGTTTTCTGAGGTTCAGCTGGATATCGCCATTTCAGATTTTCGCTTGATGGACAGGATTGTTGTCGATCAACTGATAACTTTCGAAGAGTCTTCGCGCTTTGTTCGGGGGCTTGTTCACTGGAGTGGATTTGAAACAAAAGTCATCGACATCACTGTTCCGGAAAGATTTAAAGGAGAGTCCAAGTTTAATTTCTCTTCATTGATGAATCTGGCTTCCAATGGATTCTTTTCTTTCTCACTGGTGCCATTGAGGGCCGTTCTTTTTCTCGGGGGATTAATTACCCTGGGCGGAATTCTCGCTCTCATTCTTTCAATCATCGATCACTATACCGTTCAGATTATCAAAGCTCGCGCTATTGCTTATTTCATGATGATTAATACCATCGGTCTGGGACTTACACTTCTTTGCCTTGGTGTCATCGCAGAATACGTCGGCATTATTCATAAACAAGTTCAGAACAGGCCTCTTTATCTCGTGAAGAAAAAAATTAATCTTTAGCTTTGAATAAACTCTTCGAAAGAGCTGTCAGGATAGAGAGAAAAAAAGTAATGACAGTGGCCGTGTGGACCGGGGCAATTTGCAGAAACGTCCAGGGATTTCTGGTGAAGAAAAGCGCCGTCAACGCAACTACTGTAACGGTTGTCGCAAAAAATGAAATAAAAAACGTCACGGAAACAAAAAGAAAACTCATCATTATCAGAAAATAAGCAAGCAGAAACATTGTCGCGTAGAAGAAGCGTCCTCTGTGTTCAAAAATGTGGTATTCAACAAATGAAGGTCCGCGTTCCCAAACTCTTTCCATGAATTCTTTAAATGATTGTCTTGGAGACCAGTAGCAGTGAAAACGACTGTCGATAATCAAGGGAGACGTGCGTACATATTCTTTCAATAACAGAGTGTCATCGCTTTCCACTGTCAAGCGGGCGAGAGACTCGCATGCATTGAGGAAAAGGTCACGGCGGCAGTAGAGCAGAGTTGTCCCCTTGAGAAACTGATCGTAGTTCTGAAGAGTCAGAGTAACCGGCCCTTTTTGCAATTGAGAATAATGATGAAAAAAAATGGTTTGATGGGATAGTTTCCAATAAAGAGAGTAAACGCTTTCGCTCTCATCAATTAAAATATCGCCAACGGCATTGTCGTAGCGGCCCTGAATAAACCGGAGTTGCTCTCCAAAGTTTGCAGGAATTCTGTTTCTTGCATCGATGAAAAGTAAATGAGGCGCCGTCGCATTCTTTGCGCCTGTGAGTCGTGCTTTATAACGGCCCTGATTTTGAGGATAAGAAATGATTTTGGCTTCACCTTTGAAGGGCCGAAGCTGTTCAAGCGTATCGTCTGTCGATCCATCATTGACGATTAAAACTTCCTGCACCAGAGAGAGGATAGCGTTTTTTTTCAAAAGCGCTACCAAATCCCGGACATGCGGGCCCATGTTGTAAACAGGAATGATCAGGCTGATGGGAAGGCGTTCGTTCGTCACTGTGATTCCCCGGCCATCAAAGCATCGACAATGATTTTCGAAGGCGCAATCCTGGCCGAAACAGGAGCTCTTTTGAATTTTTCAATATGACTTAAAAATTCATCAGCTTTTTTGATGTCATAATTCGAGATGAGACAATTTTCATTCAAGCCTTCAGTGCGTTCTGTTGTATTTCTCATGATCAAACACGGTTTACCAAGATAAAAACATTCTTCCTGATTGCTTCCGCTGTCAGTGATAATAAATTTGCAACCGTAGAGATAATTTCTGAAAGTGAGAAATGGGGCCCGCGACCTGAATTCTATATTCGGATTGGATAGAAATGTTTTCCAGCGGGGCTGACTTTCCAATTTATGCTTTGTGGACTCGCTCATAAAAAAGATGAGTTTATATTTGTGGGAAGCTTCCTGAATGATATTGACGATGGTGCTCAAACGATCATTGTTGATGAGGTTTTCAAAGCGATGGATGTTACATATCCCATATTCTTCTTCAGGCATTCTGAAATTCTGCATGTTGAGAGTTAAACTTTCAAACATCGTATTGAATTCAGTGTTGATGATATGACCTTTGATTTTTTTGCGTTTTAAATTTTCGACAGCGTCCAGATTCGGCGCAAAGTTAATGTCTGCCAGTCGGGAGCAGATGCGTCTGTTGATTTCTTCCGGGAAAGGATTTAAGAGTGAGTGAGAATTAAGACCGCTCTCAACATGCACCAATGACCGTCCAATGAGTTTTGCCATCAAACTTCCGAGCAAAGTTGTGATGGTATCACCGTGAACGACAATCATATGAGAGGAATCGGGAGCGAGTGAGGAAACTTTTTTTAATTTTAAAAGAAAAGTGCGGGCAAACCACCAGAGTGCTTGAGGAGCACTCTTCAACCCTGACCCCTTTCTCTCTAGTTCGATCAGCTTTTCAGAGGGCAATTCGAATTCATTCCACTGTCTTAAAAAGTCAGCGGATGCCTGGCCGGAGGAAATGGCCTTCCAGGCAATATTTCTTTGTTCGCATTCATTCAAAACAGGAAACATTTTAATCAGCTCTGCCGCTGTTCCCATGAAAAAAATCAGAGTCATTCTGATCTCCTTTTACCGTCTGGTAAAATCACAAGAAAGACTACTAAAAAGAAAAGAGCACTCATGTAGTTTTTATTTCTTGCTACGAATTGATGCAATTCCATTGGTTGCTTAGAGACGATGAAGCAAAGAACAGCAGATACAATGAAAGTGATGATGAGCGGAAGCGTTTTCTTCTTCGCCATTAAAAAATTAATAAACAGCGAAGACAAACCGACAAAAACAATCTGATGCCAGTAATCCTGGAAAAGAATATCGTCAAAGCGAAGGTTCATGAAAATTTTCGTCAGCAATGTATTCAAGAGAGGAACAGGAAGAAGATCCATCATAAAATAACAGGCGGTCGAAATGAAAACAAAACCCGCGAGAATCTTTAAAGGAATTTTTTTTCCTTCCAGGAAATAAGGGAACAGAGTGAAGATGAGCATTTCAAAGGCCACCATTCCGGCCTTACCGATGAGAATGTATTTGCCGAAGACAGCTGAATCATTTTCATTCAGTACGTGCAGAAAAAGAATTGAATCAAAAGAATTGATCAAAGCGATGCTTAACGTCCCGAGAGCGCTGATGACGAGCGCCTGCTCAGGGCCGTGATAGGTATTTTCTTCTTCAGTGTTAAAGCGCAGAATTGTCTGACGGAAAAGAATGAAAACCATAAAAGCGGCAACTGCCATGAAAAGAAGGTAGTGTTCTGTTTTCACTGGCAAGGTTGAGAACGCTAGCAGCAAAGCACCGGCCGAAATTTTGATGATAGCGCCGCTCAAGCTGTAAAAGGCGATGCGGTTGTAATCTTTTTTCGCCTGAAGCATTCCAACAAGCGGAGCCGCGGCAATGGAAAAATAAATCAAAACGACAGTGAGAAAAACCTGCCAGGCGGTGAACTGATCTCTTTTTAAGAACCATCCGGCGAATCCTCCGGCCACAAGCAGAAGAGTGGTCAAAAGATTTTGAGTTCTGAGAATTCGTTTTATTCGTGGAGTGAAATTAAATTTTTCTTCAAAGAATAGAATTGTGGAGTGATTGCGAAAGATGGTGGAGAGAATGCCGAAAAAATTTGCGACGGCGACGAGTGCTATAAAATGACTGAAGCTGAATTGATCAAGTCTGAGTGAAGCGAAATATTGAAAGAGATAATTAAATGCTGAAGCAACCAGATTGATGGCGCTGAATGAAACAAACTGAAAAATCATCCTTTGGTTCCGATTTCCGCAACGGCTTTTCTACTTTGGATAAAGACCCATGAGTAAATCACAAGAGGAAGAATTCCGGCCCAAAGTTGAGAAACAATCATCATAAAACAGGAAAGAGCTGCAAGAGATGAATAGATGCGGACGTATTTAATGGCCCACGGTTTTCCTTTGCTATACAGCCAGTACACAACAATGTGAAAGCCAAGAAACAACAGAATGGAGAAGGTGAGGCTTTGAAGGAGAACCTGATACAGCTGAATCTGAAAATCAGGAGAGGCCAGGTAGGGACGAACACTTTTGACATATTCATCATAGTTCGTGAATTTGAAATATGACCAGAGTGACAGACCCACATCAGTTAAGAAACACAAAAGGGCCGTTTGTCGTTTGTTCATTCCTCTACAATTCCACCGTCTGCACCAAAGCCAACTTTTAATTCGCGCGTTTTTTCTGCCAGAATTTTTGTGACTTGATTCAGGTCCATCATGACTTGAAGTTCACTTTCACTCATCACGCCTGTTTCTTTTCCCATCAGATAAATTTCACCGAAAGCTAGTTGGCGAGTCGTTGTATTTTTTCCAATGAGAATAAGTTTGTAAGCGCAGGTGAGAAGATCCCAGCGAGGAAGCATTTCAGAAAGTGAGCCGGCCTTCACTTTTAAAGTATAGACGCCGTTTTCTGTTTTTTTCAGCCACGTCTGTGGATAGCGAATGGATTCTTTGCGGGTACCCTGATAATTGAAGTGACAGCTCATGACTGTTTGCCAGTCCGTCATCTCAATATTGTTGGCGATAAGTTTTCCATTGATCGCAGGGGAGCGATAACGAACATTATCCGCATGCGCAGCACTTGTGAAAAATACCAGAGCGAATAAGAAGGTTAAACTCTTCATAGTATAAGTATAGGAGTGATTAAAATTTTTGAGTAGCTTTTTTTTAGCGCGCTTTTATACTTAACATTATGAAGCGATTGATCATTATTCTCACAGTCACTATTCTTTCTACTGTTGTAGGCCTCTACTTCAGACCTTCTTATTTTATGATTGGTCAGTTGGACTGGTTAAATGTCCTGAGTAAAGGGTACTTCGTGGGTTCTTTTTCCAAGTTCTTCTCACAGGGTCTTCTGGACGAATCTTTTTATTTCGTCATGAGATTCACTGGTGGGGGATTGTTGGGGGGAATTCTGCTGAGCCTCGCGACTGGCGGTGGAAAAGCTAAGAAATCTTCAGGCAAAAAGAAAAAGGCTTAAAACGTACGACTAATCGTCGTAATGGCCTCTTTGTAATTTTCTCTGGATGTCTCTTTCTTTGTCCGACTCGCGCTTGTCGTGCATTTTCTTTCCTTTGCCGAGAGCAAATTCCAGTTTTACACGCGAATCTTTAAAGTAAACTTTGGTCACTACCAGAGTGAGATTTTGCGCTTTCATTTCATGATAAATGCGGCTGATTTCTTTTTTATTAAGAAGAAGTTTCTTAACTCTGTTTTCCTGGTGATTATTGATATTGCCGAAAGCGTATTGAGGAATGAGAACGTTGTACGCCCACACTTCACCGTTTTCATCAATGACAACGTATGAATCATTCAGCGTCACTTTTCCTTCGCGAAGAACTTTTACTTCAGTACCCTGAAGGACAAGTCCTGCTTCGAACTTTTCTTTCAAAGTAAAATCGAAGCTCGCGCGTTTATTAGTACCGATGATTTTCATGCCCATATTTTTTCACTAAAAATTAAATTTCACACCTAGCGTGGCAGCGATGACGTAGCCGTCAATATCGTATCCACCTGAGCCGATTTTAGATCCGGCAGAGCCGTTTTCCTGACCGGTTGTTTTTTCAACATGTTTCTTTTCGAGTTGTTGATATTCCACGGCCGTTCCTAAATTAACATCTTTTGACCAAATAACAATACGGTATTGAAGACCGGTTGTGAAAATATACGTATTGGAATCAATCGAGTTCCCCGCACCTGAATAATCGCCTTCGAGAGGACTCATGCGGTAAGCAGCACCAAGGCCCCATTTCCATCTGTCTGTCACATCTACTGCGTAGCCGAGGCGAGGGTTAATGGTGTCGCGGATTTTGATGTTTTCGTAATTTGAGCTGGAAACAATGGCCCCGCCCGTTTTAATAATTCTGATCGAGGGAGTTTTGTAGCCAGACCACATAAGATATTCAACGCCGGTATAAAATTCATGAGCACCGGTTTTAAAAGATGAACCCAATCGGAAAGTATGTGGATCATAAAAAATCATCGCATCAATATCGGCCTGGAATAAAGGCAGAGTCGGATCGACAATTTCACCAAAGACGTTAGCGTGAAGATTGGATTTCATTTCCTGCTGATAAGTAAAATAAATTTTTGAGCTGTCGAATTTCTTTACGACAGAAGCAATGACACCCAATGAAGGAGAAACTTTTGCCTGAGCTTTTCCCCACGAACCTTTCGATCCCCCCTGGAGACTCAGGTTTGTGCGCGCTTCAGCTGAAGCTTGAAAACCCACAATTGTTCCCAATGACCATGCAAGATCGTCACTGAATTTTCTGGCGAAGTTTAAATAAATACTCCCGCGACGGTAGCGCGAGTGATACATCACATATTCTGGAAGAAAAGGATCGCCTGAATTTGTTTCAATCAAATGTCCAAGCGGAAGATACACTGAGAGGCCAAGTGTTCCCAGGTGCTGATAGCCGATAGGCAGAGCAAAGTGCATGCTTCCGCCGTAAAATTTCTGATAATCATTCGACACGCGGCCGATCGTTGTCGCGGTTCCGGTCTTTGTACTATTAGTGCTGTTTTCAATGACGATATTGTTCATCGGCTTAAAATGAGTCGCCGTTGAAGTCGCTTGCATGAGAACGTTCACTTTATCAGAAAATCCAAGAACTGCCGGAGCATAATAATTATTAGAAGGATCGTTGCTGTCCAGGTTGGCCTGGTTGCCGATATAAGTTGTCGAGAAACTGGCACCGAACATTTCGGGATAACTGGCGTGTGCGCTCAATGAAAGAAAAGCGGAAAGAATGAGGAATCGTTTCATGAGCAAAGTCTCCTGTAAAGATCGAGCACCTGTTCAAGCGTAAGGGCTTCAGCGCGGATCGTGAGCGGAATATTGAGCTCGCCGAAATGTTTTGCAACGGCTTCAGCATTATAAAAACTTTTCAAAACACCACCGAGCTGTTTCCTTTTTTGAGAGAACGTTGCACGCAGAAATTTTTCAAGCTTAAGAAATTCATCAAGCGGAACAAGAGGTGTTTCTCTTCTTGTCATCGTGAGAACGGCAGAATCTACTTTTGGCGGCGGTTGAAAAGCTCCCGGAGGAACTTTCAGTAAAAGATCGCATTCAAAATAAGTTTGCGATAAAACCAGAAGAGAGCTCATGAAATTTTTTGTAGTCGCAAAAGGAAAAACTTTATCTGCAACTTCTTTTTGAAACATCAACGTCATGAATTTAATTTCCGGAGTCTGCAAGAAATTAATCAGGAGGGGAGAAGCGACGTTGTAGGGAAGATTGGAAACGAGCCAGATTTTTTTATCTGACAAATTCTTCTCGCGGAAAAATTCACTGAGCTTGATGGATAAAGCATCTGCCATGGTGATTTGCGAGGATTGGATAAATTGCTCGAGATAAACCTGGAAGCGCGTATCTTTTTCAATCACAAGAAAAGGTTTTTCTAGCTTCGCGAGATGCTCAGTGAGAATGCCCGGGCCCGGACCGATTTCAAGAACAGCTTCAGCCTCGTCTTTAAAATCGCTGCAGATTTTCTGAATGACATTCTGGTCGCGCAAAAAATGCTGGCCGAGTGATTTGTCAGCGTATGGTAATTCTAACTTCATTGGTCTTATGTTCCTTTCGACTTTCTTTGATCAACCAGCTTCTGTGATTTTGAAACATACTGATTGCGGGCATCGAGCTTTAAGCATTCCGGAAACGGAAGGGCTTCGTGAAATGTTCTCAGCGCATAGTTTGCGATCATCGCGCCGTTGTCAGTGCAATATTTAGGTGAAACAAAATGCACATTTTCAAAATTGCGGGTGAGAGTTTCGCGCAAACTGGAGTTGCAGGCGACGCCGCCGCCGACAACAATGGGCAGATCGCGTCCCACTCTCGAGAAAACCATATCAAGAGCGACCCGGCATTTTCTTGAAAGCGCTTCAACGATGGCGTACTGGTATGAAGCACATACGTCTTCCATTTTAAAATTCTGTTCAGGATTGGCCTCGACAAAATTGCGAAGCGCAGTTTTGACTCCTGAGAAACTCAGAGTCGCGTCTCCGCTGTTCAACATGGAAATCGGAAACTGATATTTTTTGTAGTCGCCGAACTTAGCTTTGTCGTCGATGATTTTTCCGGCCGGATAGCCCAGGCCCAGAAGTTTTCCTCCTTTATCGAAGGCTTCACCGGCAGCATCGTCGATGGTATTGCCGATCATTTCAAATTCCGTAGGACCACTAACCAGGAGGTACATGCTGTGGCCGCCGCTGACCAATAAACCTAAGTAGGGATATTCCACAGTCGTCGTTAAGTGGATCGCCTCAAGGTGAGCGTAGAGGTGATTGACCGAAGCGATAGGCAACTCTTGCAACAAAGCGATGGTTTTAGCACAGTTGATGCCCGTTAAAAGAGGCCCTAACAATCCGGGGTGTGTTGTCACTGCCACAAGATTGATCTGAGAAAGTTTAATTGCCGCCAGTTTTAGCGACGAATCGAGCAGAGGAGAGATTTTTTCAAGGTGATTTCTTGCCGCTATCTCCGGAACGACTCCTCCCCATTTGGCGAGCAGCATTTCCTGGGAAAAGGATTGATGGGCCAGGAGCTCTGGACGCTCGTTAAGCTGATCCGGATTGCCTTTTAAGATGGCAATCGACGTATCATCACAGCTGGTCTCAATTCCTAAAATTATCTTTTCCATTTTCGATCTTTTTTGTTGTTTTTTTTGCCATGATACATGATCCTAATCGGTAAGCAAATATTCACAGCTTTCATAGTTCAAGGAGGACTTAAATGAAAAATTTACTAATCGGTTTATTCGCTCTAGTTTCTGCTGTTTCAGTTTACGCTGCTGACTCTTCTTCAGGATGTGGAATGGGTTGGGAAGTAGCTCCTAAGCAATCTCTTGTTTCTTCTTCAACAAGATCAATTGTTAACGCTACATTTTCTAATTCAATCGCAATGACTCTTGGTACATCTGGATGTGCTAAGCACTCAATCGTAAAAAACGACGCAAAAGGAATCCACTTTGCTGAAGCTAACATGAACCAACTTGCTATCGAAATGGCACGTGGTAACGGTGAATTCGTAAACGGATTTGCTTCAGTTTTTGGTTGCCAGAACTCAAGAGCATTTGGTTCAATGGTTCAATCTAAATATGAATCAGTTCTTCCATCTGCGACTACATCAGGTGTTGAACTTTACAACAACGTAAAGGCTGAAATTAAAAACAATGCATCACTTGCAGCTTCTTGTTCTCTTATCTAATTTGATTTTAATGCCTGCGGCAGCCAATGCCGCAGGTTCATATGCTGATCTTGCTCCTGTTCAAAAAGACTACTGGCTCAAACTTCTTCACTACCACAATGGAACTTCCCGCGCTGATGGCGAAAAATTTTTCGTCTCACCAAAAGGTAAAACAGATCCGGCCGCAGAATTCCAGGCTGACATCGATATCTTCAAAGACCATTATGCTCGCGCCGGATGGTTTAATTATCATCCGCAATGTGTTTTTCGCGAGCGCTATGAATTTATCAAGGCCGCAGGCTTTCTCAATGGCGTAGCGGAAGAGCCTTGTACGGAATTCAAAGAATGGAAACAAGGCCTGAACGCCGATTCCATCACGCTCGTTTTTTCTTCTTCATATCCCAACAATCCATCTTCACTTTTCGGGCATACTCTCATTCGCTTAAACCAAAAAGGCAAAGGTGAAAAATCTCCCGGCGATCTTCTCGACTACGCAGTGGCATTTTCAGCAATGCCTGAACAAGATGACATCGGTGTTGTGTTTGCGGCCAAGGGAATGTTTGGCGGCTACAAAGGTTTGCTCGAAGTCACGAAGTACTACACAAAAGTCACCGAATACAACAACGGTGAATCGCGCGATTTGATTGAATACGATTTGAAAAGCACACCGGAAGAACTCGATCGCCTGATCAATCACTTGTGGGAAATTTATCAGACGACGTATTTCGATTATTATTTTGCGGATGAAAATTGCTCTGCCGTCTTATCTGATATCCTCGCCGTTCCATTCAATCTCGACAATGTGAACACTCACGAGCGCTGGTATTATCTTCCGGCCGAAATGACAAAAACTTTCAAGAAAGCGGGAAGAGTGTCTTCCGAAAATTTCCGTCCGAGTTTAAAAAAACAATTAGAAAAAAGATTGGAAAAACTTTCAGCTGACCAGGTGAAAGAAGTGAGAAAATTAGCGGAAGGAAATTCGCTTCCAGTTGATTACAACAATGTTCCTGTCCTGGATGGTTTAATTTCGCTCTTGGATTTCACCCGTTATCGCACCAAAGATCAGCTCACGCCTGATCAGAAAATTCTCTTGAGAAAAGCACTTCTTCGAAGGGCCGCTCTTCCGCAAGCGCAGGAAGAAGCTGCATATGTTTACAACCAGAACAACAGACCCGATAAAGGTCATGAGTCGCAAAAAATTTCTTTCTTCACAAGAACTGAAAATTCTCATTCTTTAATTGGTTTAGAATTAAAACAAGGCTACCACGATCTCATGAGCAGAGACGACGGCTACGATCCGTTTTCTCAATTTGATTTCCTGATCGGCTCACTTGTTTACGATAAAAAATTAAATCGCATCAGCTACGACAAGCTCACTGTCGTTGATCTTGTCTCGCTTCACACATACAAATTTTACGATCCCCAATTTTCATGGGCCGCAAAAGTGACGGCAGACAGAATTTACGATCTCCCTTGCGATCTCTGCCACAAGGTCAACGCCCGCGCCTACCTCGGGCCCACCATTAGACCCAATTCCCAAATGGCCGCGTCTTTCATGACCGGCGTTTTCGGAGAAGCTTCACGCCACCTCGAAAAAGGTTACCGCGCAGGTCTCGGTTTTGAAGCAAGTTTCCTCTATCAATTAGGCCCCAGCACAAAAATCGGCCTTTTTGATGAACTGCGCTTTGATGCTACAAAGAAAATCCGCGACGATTATTATAATCAGCTCACCGGCAAGCTTTCAGTCTTCACCGGTGTTAACAGCGAATGGAGAGTGGAGTCCGCTCTCGTCTCGCGCTTTGGCAGCTTCACGAAGGAAACATGGGTCAATCAACTAGGCTTTGGTTTTTATTTTTAACATTACTCTTTTCAGGTTGCACGAACGTCATCTACCAACCTGATAGATACCTGCACGCCGATCCTCACGCGTACGGCATGAGTTTTAAAGAGTATTACGTCCGCTCATACGACGGCACACGCTTGCTGGCCTGGGAACTTCAAAGCAAACAATCTCCGCCCGAAAATTTAGTGCTGATGTTTCATGGCAACGCTGAAAATTTATCTTCACACGTTTTTAATCTCGCCTGGATGATCGAAAAGAAAACGGATGTTCTTATCTTCGATTATCGCGGTTACGGACTTTCTGAGGGCTCGCCTTATCCTCGTGGTGTTGTTGAAGATGGCCTGCGCTTTTTGAATCTGGCCTATGATAAATTTACTGAAGGCGGATACAAGCGACTTATTATTTACACTCAAAGTCTTGGGGGCGCGATTGCGCTTCGGGCGCTTGAGGAAGTCTCGTGGCGTGATCAGATTTCGCTTTTGGTTTTGGATTCTACTTTTCGGTCTCCACAGGAGGTTGCGAAAGCTAAGTCGAAAATTTTGTGGCCGCTTATTTCTGCGGAGTACACTGCGGATAAAAAACTTTCTCATTTGACGATGCCGATTTTGGTGATTCATGCGACTCGCGATCCGATTATTCCGATTAAGCTTGGCAGAGAGTTGTATGAGACTGCGCCTTCTTTGAAGAAGACTTTTTGGCAGCTGGATGAAGCGGATGCTTATCATGGGAATGTTTTTTTCTTGGGGAAGGGAGTTTATCGGGAGAAGTTTGTTCAGTTGTTGAATGGGGTGAAGTGAGTTTTTTTTTGACTGATGACTGATGACTGATGACAGATGACTGATGACTGATGACTGGCGACTGATGACTGGCGACTGATGACTGACGACTGATGACTGATGATTGATGATTGATGATTGATGATTGATGATTGATGATTGATGATTGATGATTGGGTTAGTTATATTTTATATTGAACTAGTTTCCATAGATGTGCGCCAAGAATTTCAAGTTTGGAATCCAGCTGTTTGTTCTTTATATTCATTAAATCGAGTATGGCCCTGCATTCTTTGTAAGATCCATAGGCTTGATAGAAGAATTTTTTTTGATCCTTTGCCGTTCTTTTACCAGATCCTTCAGCCAAATTTAACGTTATTGAAGAAGCCGCTCTTAATAGCTGATCCTGCAAATAAAACGGAATTTTGATATTGCTTAATTCATGAAAGAAATCGATAGAAAGATGATAGGTTTTAAAATTTTTCATATCCCTTTGCTTAGCAAGTATCTGCACAAGCAAAAAAACAAAGTATATAATTTTATAAAAAAATAAAAAAGCGAAAGGCAAAAACTTGACACAAAAGAGTCAAAACTTGATCATCAGTCATCAGTCATCAGTCATCAGTCATCAGTCATCAGTCATCAGTCATCAGTCATCAGTCATCAGTCATCAGTCATCAGTCATCAGTCATCAGTCATCAGTCATCAGTCATCAGTCATCAATCAAGGATTAAGCGGACAGCTCATCTTCCTAAACTTCCCAGCAAAAACCTTCTCATTAACAACCTTACTTCCTTCCTTCCCATACCACTCCGGCGACTGATCATTAGTATGACAAGAAAGACATTTTGATTTAATTTCCGAAGCACGGGCCTCACGAGTCACAGGAACATCAGCATTGAAAGGGTGCTCATCATTCATTCCATGACAATTCAAACATTGAACATTGGCAAAATTGCTTTTCACTCCGGAAAGAGCATCGAACGCCATCCATTTTTTTGAGATCGCTGCGATCTGCTTGGCTTCGAGCTGGCGAACTGATTTGACGTCGGCGCTCATTGCGTGAACTTGGTTCCAGTAATCAATAATGGGTTTTCCTTTGAAGGAGACCATGTTCTTGGCAGCAGTAAAACCTTTTGGATCGCCGAGGCCGAGAGAGTGACACTTGATACATTGAAGATTGTTTTGCTCGTGCGCTTTCATCAGTGTTGTATAAGCGATGGAGTGGGGCGTGCCCTGCCAGAAATCGCCTTGCGGTTTGTGGCACTGGATGCAGCTTGCTGCGGTTTTGTATTTTTTGACTGGAGCATTTGGAGCGAGAACTTCGACTCCCATTTTGCTTTGTTCGGTCATTTGCAGTTCGTTCATCTTTGTTTTGTGGTCATCGATGAATTTGATGAACGGATTTGGATCAAGATTTTTTACGAGTTCGTCGCGGATTTCGTGAAGCTCATAAGTGTCGCTTTCTTTTTTGGCCTTTGTATCGATTTTGATATCGCCGACGTAATGGTTTTTAGAAAGTGTTTGTACGATTTTTGTATTTCCAACATCGCGCGAGTAACGAAGGAAGCTTTGTGAGTGCGCGCCGATAATCCAGTCGATGAAGGGAAACGCTTCTGCCAGTTTTTCGTCCGGATCAATTCCTGCGTGAGAGAGGACGACGAGGCGTTGGTATGAATCGTTTTCCTTGAAGCCAGCGGCCTTTAGTTCTTCGATGATTTTTGGGAGAGTTGAGGGCACGTCTGTGAAGAGACCGGCCGTTTTATCGTTGAAGACATCTGGAGATACGAAGCCTACAAGCCAGATTTTAGTTTTGTTTCTTTCGATGACGGCGAAGCGCTTGTGTTTGATGGTTGATTCATCTTTCAAGTTTGAGATGAGGAATTCAAACTTTCTTGTCTCGGCGAGGTTTCTCAGGAAATCGAGCCCCATGGCGAAGTCCTGATCACCTGGAACAAAATATTTGAGCCCAAGTTGATCGAGGCCTAGAGCGAGATTGTTGGCCGCGAAGGAGAGAGAGTCTTTCATGGAAGCGGGAACAACGGATGATGGAAAAAAAGTATCGCCGGTATCGACGTAGAAAACTTCAGAGTTTTTGGAAAGATTAGCGAAGAGTCCTGCGACTTGAGGAAGTCCGCCTAAAGGGAAATTTCTACATCCGCACGGGTGCGTTTCTCCGCTGATATTGTGTGAGAAGACCAGCGAGAGGTGAGCGGGCTCGGCCGATTTTTTCTTAGCTTCGTCGTGTGCCAGTTCGTTGGCGAAGAATGAACACGAAGAGAGAATAATCAGGAGCGGAAGTAGAATTTTTTTCATTAAAGTTTAGCCTTGAGCTTAGCGCCTTCTGCTGCTTCCTTGCTCTTTGGAAATCTTTCCAGCAAGAGTTCAAGAGACTGGCGTGCTTCATCTTTTGCTTTTAACTGGCCGAACGTTCTGGCCAGGTTGAGAAGAGCTGAAGGAGCGTAGCTTGAGTCAGCGTTTTCAGAGATGAGTTTTGAGAAATAAACTTTCGCTTCTTCAAAATTCTTAGCTTTGTATTTGATCATGCCAAGGTAGTGAAGAGCAGCTTCTTTGTCTTTCTTTTTTGTTTTTTTGGCTTCAAGAGCAGCAGTGAGAATTTCTTCTGCGCCTTCAAAATCTTTTTCTTTATATTTTGAAATGCCTTCCTTTACTGATTTGTCGTTATTCGCTTCTGCTTTTGTTTCTTTTTTTTTTGACTCGTGTTCTTTTTCTTTTTGTTCAGAAAGAGCAGTCAGCGCTTTGTTCACGTCTTCGATGTATTTGCTTTGCTCTTGAAGTTTTTCGTTAAGAGCTTTCATGTATTCTGTTTGTTTTTTGTTCGTTTCTTCAAGAGCGCCCAGGCGTTCCTTGATTGAAGCGGACTCTTTCGATTCCTGCTGGCCTCTGTGAGAAGCTTCTTCAAGCTGGCCTGTGAGTTTTGCCAATTGTTCTTCAAGTGCATTGAAACGCGCGTTTGCGTTTGCAGTGCTTTTTTGAGTTTGAGCGACTTGCTCATTTAAAACTTCAACCGTTTTTTCACGGCGAATATCTTCCTGTGTTTTACAAGCTGTAAGTGAAATGAGCATTGCAAGAGTTGCAAAAAGTGAAAGGCTTTTCATAAGTCATCTTCCTCTGAATAAGAGTTAATACTTATAAATTTTCTAACGTCTTTTTTCTAATGGCAACATATTCCGCTCGCTCGGAATATTTTTTGGATAGCAGTGCATATTGCTGAGCTTTGTTGAAGTACTTGCGCTTGTAAGAAGATTTGGCCTTGAGGTAGTAGTATTCGGCCTTGCGGAAGAGTCCTGGAGCTTTGACATCGGCCTGGGCTTCTTTAGCGGCCATGAAGGCAACCTGGGCCATGGACATCTCTAATTTAGGGCGTGTGGTTGTGAGGCCACACGCCGTTAAAAAAGAAATTAAAAAGAAAAGCGTTACTAGTTTCAGATTATTTTCCAGTGACTACGAAATTTGCTCTTCTGTTTTTTGACCATGATTCTTCATCGTGACCAAAAGCAACTGGTTTTTCTTTACCAAGAGAGATTGTTGCGATTCTTGAAGCTTCTACACCTTGACCTTGAAGATATTCACGAACACCTTTTGCTCTTCTTTCGCCAAGAGCAAGGTTGAACTGAACACCACCGCGCTCATCACAGTGTCCTTCAACCTGGATTTTCACAGAAGGATTTTTCTTCATGAATTCAGCGTTGTTGTTAAGAGCGTCTTTTGTGTCTTGAGAAAGAGCAGCAGAGTTGAAGTCGAAGTAAACAGTCTTAAGTGCACCAGCTTTGCTTGAATCAGAATCGCCGTTAAGTTCAAGCGAAACGCCACCAGCGTTTTTGCCATTATCTTTTGACATGTCTGTTGAAGTTCCTTCAGTTGATGAACCTTCAGTTCCTTTTTTCTTCATGTTCGCACAAGAAGTAAGAGTTAGGGCAGCAGCAAGAACAACGAACAACATGCTAGATTTGAATTTCATGGTAGCTCCTTATGTAGGTTTAAGAATAAATAAAAAGTTTCAATCTTTAAAAAGATAGTTATGATTATGCCAATTATACATCATATAAGGAAGAAAAAAATGTCCTTTCTGCGTTCTGTTTTCCCTGTCATTTTATTGTTAATTTTTTGTTTTTCAGAGGCAGAGGCCGAAACGATTAAGACGATTAATGTCTCAATGCCGACTAATTATGGAACGTTCCTCGGGGAGATTCATTACGCTGAAAAAGACCTGACAGTGGCCTTGAAAACGGAACGGATTGTGAAAGAAGATTTGATCAAAGTGATCAACTATTTCGAATATGTCCCACACGATGTCGTTCATTTTAATTTAGATCCTTATTTGAGACTAACGAACGGAAATGCGCGTCCGTTTCCTACAAATATTATTAATTTGTACAACTTCCCGGCCAACAACAAAGAGCATTTGATTGTTATGGATAACTGGCTTCAGGGACTTGTCGTCCACGAGTTTATCCACATTGTGCATCTTGATCAGACGCGCGATTACCTGCAGGTCGGGCGTAATATTTTTGGGACGATTGCCAAGATACCTTCGGGGATTGTTCCTCGCTGGTTCACCGAGGGAATTGCCGTTTGGGGTGAATCGAATTTGATTGAAGGCGGTCGTCTTCACAATCCTTTGTTCAACAAAGAACTTCAGATCCAGTTCAGAAAACATGATTTCTGCTCGACGATTGATTGCGTGGATGAGCCGGGTGCTTATCCTCACGGATCGCTGTCGTATTGGGCAGGAGCGCATTTCATCCAATGGCTGGAAGAAAAAAAACCTAAGACGATAAAATGTCTGGTGGAAAGAAATTCGATGGCGGTGCCTTTCTTTCTTAATAATGCGTTTGAATATTGCGTGGGTGAGAAAGCTCAGCATGCGTTCACTAAATTCCGCGACGAGTTTATGGCGGCAGATCCTGCGGCGGTGGAAGACAAGCAGTGGGGAGAAAAAATCAGCAATGCTCATGGGAGTGATGATTATCAGCGCGGGCATATTCTCGATGGAAATAAATTGTACAAAGTCGAGGTGGCGAAATTCAGCCAGGCGCTTGTGGCCTACGATCTTGAAGATGAAGTGAGTTTTATTCAGCGTTTTGATCTGCCGATTTCTGATCTTGCAGGAATGGTGGATGTTGATAATGAAAACAAAATGCTTCTTATCTCGTTTGAAGATGATCCTCGTTATAGAAAGCACAACAAAGTGTGGAAGCTGGTTAATCCGGAAACGTTGCTTGTAGAGCGCACTTTAAATTTTGAAGATGATCCGAGTTATGTCGTTCCGCTGGGCGGAGAAGGTTTCTTAACATTCAGCTACTGGAAGAATACGTGGACAGCGAGAAGAAATAACGATGTCGTGAAAACTTTTTCGACCAATGACAATTTGACGTTGGTGAGAAAAGTGGGTGAGCAGCTTCTTTTAAAGCTTAATGATTCGTTTGGAAATACCTCTTTGGTTCTGACCGATATTTCATTGAAAAATCTTTCTGTGGTTTATAAAAGCAATGCGAGCTTTGAGATGCCGTTAATAACGGAAAAGTTTGCAGTCATTCGCGAAGGAAAAGAGATTAAACTTCTCGAGTGGGATAAGAAAGTTCAGATAAGTTCACTTCCACCGGAAACTTTTGCGAAGCTGACGTTTGCAGAATTCAATGATACGAGAACTGTCGTTTTGGAAAACAGATTGAAGACAGCGACGATGACAGCGAGTGAAGCGGTTTCTCTTTTTACGAGAAATGCATCGAACACAAAAGCAGTTGAAGTGTCTGAGTATAAATCTATTCCGGGGCCGGGCGGTTCATACGCTTCTGAAAGATCAGAAAATTATCCGCGATGGGATCACTTGATTCCACACTTCTGGTTTCTTGCGACCGGGACTTCAGAAAATTTAGGAAGTATCGGTGCGATGACAACGTTTGTGGATCCGATGGAATTGCACACGTTGAATGCGACTCTTTTAACTTATCCTGAAGTCAGCAAAGTGGGAGGAAGTTTAGAGTATCTTCAGAAGTTGATCCGCTGGAGTGACTTGTGGTACGTGAGCGCGTTTTTCAATCAGGATTATTCGAAGACTGATTTTAGCACGCATCTCGATTCATCACGCGATTTTACATTGAGCACGTTCTACAGTGTGTACAAAGGCAGATGGACATACATACCGAGTTTATACGCAGGAAATTCATCGACAGATGATTTTATTTCGGACAGATCGACATCGATGTTTGGAGTAGGGAACAGATTACTTTATAAAGCGTTGGCGTATGATGATTTCTTTCAATACTTCACGGGCTCTTTTAGTCTTCAATCGAATCACGCCAATATCGGATCGGCCTATCTTTCAACTCATGTTGATGCAGATATCGGCGGGCGATTTACGGATAAGTTTACGGCTTCGTTAAAGGGAACTTACGGACGTTTTTACAAAACCGATTTCACCCGCGGAGTTATTTACGGCGGTGGCGTTTCTGATTTTGCCAAAATCCGCAAGCACGAGTTTTACGGTATCCCTTATAGCAATGCTTTCGGAAATGAAGTTTTCACTGCAAGATTTATGGGTGATTACGAGTTGTGGGATATCTATCGCGGAAGGAACTTGTGGCCGATTTTCTTCAAAGAAATTCACGTGCTGTTTGGCCGCGAAACAATGTACGCTGATCGCATTTTCTTAAACAACCAGGTGCTGAGAGAAAAGTTAATCAACGGATTATTTGCGGGCCCGAGAGTAAAGATGAATATTTTCTACTTCGTACCGGCAAACTTCGATCTGATCTTTTCATCGATTGCTCATCCAGATGGTAGCAATGTGAATCAGGTGGATGCTGTGCTGACGGCGGAGTTGTTTTAGTTTTTAAGCGGCGTTTTTGATTTTGAATTCGACTGTTCGGCCTAGAGCGAAGAGGATTTTGATCAATCTGTCGACAGAGACTTTAACAAGACTGCCGTTAACGATACCAGTGATGGAAGAGCGCGGGACTCCCGATAGGTCTGCCAACTCTTGATGAGTGCAATTCTTAGCTTCTATTCCTTTGGCTATTTCAATAATAAGCCGAGCCTTTAATTCTGCGATTTTTGCATCTTTTTCAGTTAAGCCAAGGGTCATTGCAAGTTCTTTAGCGGTTTTATATTTTTTCATTTTATTTCTCTGATTCTTTTTAAAATGAGATCGATGTTTTTCTGAGGTAGTTTTTGCGTTTTTTTCTTAAATGCGTGAACTATATAAATTCCCTCGGCAGTTTTAATCCAGTAAACGACTCTGTATTGCCCAGCTTGATCTTTGAACCTCAATTCGTGCAGCGAAGGAAGGATGGAACTCAGGTTTCGGTCTAATGGCATTGAAAGCCTATGGCCAAGCTTTAAAAGCATCAAAGTATCTAAAATTTCCTTACGAATATTGAACGGAAATTCTTCAATTTCTTTTTTTACTTGTTTTAAAAAAATGATTTCACGTTCCATTAGTCATGTCTCATATATAAGACCTTGTTGTCAAGGTACCTTCTTAATGCAACAGGAAAATAGGCGATGAAAAATTAAATATTGAATTTATTAGAGTGGAGAGAGAGCAACCTAAAAGAATAATGGCGGGACACTTCAAGTTCTGCTATACTGATTTATCACCAAAATGGGGGTGCCCCGGTTTCGACAGGGAACACTGAAATTTTGTGGGCGTGTCCAGGTTGATCGGCACGGTCCTGGTAAAAAGTCGATCAAAATTTAAATGCTGAATCTAACGATTACGGCTATGCTCTTGCTGCTTAATTAATTTAAGCCAAGACATTGCGGAGGCCACCTCCAATAAAAACAAGCGCGGCAACAAGTCTGTCTCGACTTTAATGAGGCAAGCGAGTAGCCGGGAGTGACGCTTAATAATCACCGGGCTTGTTGGTTGATGTAATCAAATAGTCTTCGCTTTGAGACGAAAATTCAAAGCTACACACGTAGTCCGCATTATAGATGGTTCTTTGGACGTGGGTTCGATTCCCACCACCTCCACCATCGGATTCCGATGGTGGACACCTCTCTTCCTTAAACATTTTTGAAATCAACTACTTCATTACGGTGACTTGCGTTTTCGTATTAAAAAATCGCCTGTCTAGAATTGTCTAAAACTTTCTCGATGTGGCTATTTGTAGCCAACTGTTTGGCTACAGTCGCTTTTGATGGACTAAGCTGTGTAGTAAATTCCAAAAAAAGTGGCAAAAATCAAACCCAAGTTTCTGAAATCGTAGAACTACTCTGAGTAGCGTTTTGAATGAAATTTTTTATTCACAACCAAATAAAAGGAGCGGTTATGCAACATCAAAAAAAGAAATCCAGAAGATGTGATCTCAAAATTGAAAGCAAAGAAGGAAACCTTCTTAAGTACCTACGTGAGTCTCGAAACCTCTCGGTGAGGGCCGCAGGAAGAATCATGGGAACGTCTGATTCAACTGTCAGTCATACAGAGCATGGCAGACGTGATCTAGATAAAGAAACATTACAAATGTTCCTAGATGCATATGGATATTCCCAGCAAGAATTTGAAAGGATGCTTAGAGGCGATATTGTTCTTCCTGAAAATATGCGAGGGGAATGCATCGAAATGATCAAGAGGCTTGATTCAACAAAATTAAAAGCTGTTAAAGCATTTTTAAATACCTTCTTAGGGTAATGGGGAGAAGGTTATGGGAATTAAATATGATGAGAAGACAAAATCTTATGCCGTTACTTACCACCGAAGACATCCAGTCAGTAGAGCTTCAAAAAGCATTAGGAGACAAGGAATTAAAACTAAGGCTGAGGCTGAAAAAATTTACAAAGAGCTGATAATTAAATTGAGCGAAAAATTTAATGAGAATCTATTCCCTCTATGGCCGGAGATAGTAGCGAGATTTTTAGAGTACTATGCCAATTGCGGCAATGCTAAGAACACTGTTAAAAATTACAAGCAATGTATTGAAGCCAATACTTTCCCCATTTGGAGTAAAAAACGAATTAATGAATTTTCGACTGGAGAAATTAGAGATTTTATCCAAGAAGACTTGGGAAAGTTTTCTGAAGCCCATAGAAAAAGTATGCTTAAAATTTTAAGAGCAGTTTTCAGATACGCCGTTGAACAAAACATTATTCCACGAGATCCATGCCCAAAGCTTAAATTTAAAAAGAACGAAAAAATTAAAAAAATGCTTACTGAAGATGAGATCAGGGTTCTGTTAAGTAGAGCGAGAGAAGAAAATCACGAATGGTTTTACGTATGGGCCTTAGCTTGTTACACGGGACTTCGAAACGGTGAGCTTTACGCTTTAAAGTGGGACAGCGTTGATTTAAAAAAACGGATTATATACATCACTCATTCTTGGAATAAGATAAACGGATTTAAGGAAACCAAATCTGGGGATGATAGAGTCGTGGAAATTGCGCCGAGTCTTCTTCCAATTTTGATTGAGCTTAAAGAAAAAACTGGCGGCGAGTTTGTATTACAGCGAATTAGAGATTGGGAAACTGGAACTCAGGCAAAACCATTAAAAGAATTTTTAAAAGCCTTAAATCTCCCTTTAATCCGTTTTCACGACCTAAGAGCTTCATGGGCAACGATCATGCTTTCAAAAGGAATAGAGCCAATTAAGATAATGTCGATGGGAGGTTGGAAAGATTTAAAAACGATGCAAATCTATATAAGGAAGTCGGGGATAAATATACAAGGTATAACAAACTCGCTAAGCTTTCTATAATTTGAAGAAAGGATTGAATGACATGAAAAATCATGAAATCGCACATCGTTTAGCTGTAGACGCTATGAATGATTATTGTGCTGCTCGTTTATTAGTACGCGAGGAATTTATACTAAATTCCATACAATTAGCCTGTACAGCAGTTGAAAAATTGTTAAAAGCATTTCTCTATGTTCAAAGTGATTCAAAAATTCGTTTTGATCATGATCCATCTAAAATTTTTAAAAACAATAAAGAAACTTTTGAGAAACATTTTAATTTAAACATCGAATTTTTAAAATGGTTGGGGAAGGTATACGGATCAAGGTATACTTCTGATTATGGCAAGAGAAAGGAAATTCAGTTTGGAGAGAAGCATTTTTTGGCTGAGTTGGATTTCACATTTTTTCAAATTTTTAGTTTTTTTAAAGTTACTAATTTAACTTTTAGTGACGTATATTTTTCAGACCATCGAAGTCAAATCAAAAAATATGAAAATTTTATTATTCAAAATAGATCAAAAGAAGAATTTAAATGCGAACCACAGCGTTTTTTTGTTTTCCAGCTCTTTGGAGTTGAGCATTTAGATATTACGATGGAGTTAAAAGCATTTAATCCAGAAAGGCCTTTTGTTTTTAAAGATTCAGTTATAGAAAATGGAAATTCAGTTTTGGAAGTTGATTTCGGAAATATAACGTTGAAATAAAATTAATCGTAATCAATATCTCTTGGTCTTTTTATTTTAAATCCACTTATATTTTTATTATTAATTCTTATGTCTAAGCAAATAAATATTTTTAAGCTTACCAAAAGTTGAAGTTCATGTAGTTTATCTGCAAATTCCTCAGTTTTAGTTCGATATTGATTTTTTTCTATCATTTCTCGTGCCGTAGATTCTTGAATTTCTTTAATTTCAAAAAAAGAATTATTTTCAGATGTGATTGAAAAATCCGATGGCATTGAATACTTATCAAAGCTTAAAGATAAATCGGTTTTATCTACAGCAATAAGATAATCATGTTTTAATTTATCTGAGTTCACTAAATGAATTGCATATCTATTTAAGCCGAAAGATATGGATTCAATTTTATCGTTATTGCTTGAATCTTCAGAATCGACATATTTAATTTCATCATTGTATCTACAAGTTAAACTTGACCAGTCTTTCGCTTCTGATGTGAAGTTATAGGATTTTCCAATATAAATAAAAGTCTTACCACTGTTTTTGCTTAGAATTTTTGGTAAATTGTATTTAAAAAAATCTTGATGAGAACATATCGGAAATTTAATTTCCTGGTCTAACTTTTTAATAATTTCTCTATTTTCACCAATTGCTAAATATCGGCCATAGTCAGCCAGTCCAGAAAAAACAGTGTTGGATTCCTTAAAAAAATATTCTTTTGGAATCAATGTATAATGCCCTAGAGAATTTGCGTCATTGATTTTTTCGCTTATATTTTTTTCGACAAGTGACGAAATCTTGAATTCTTGTTTGTATGTATTTTCACATTCAGTTAAAAACTTGAAGACCTCATTTTTATCTAGGCTTGATTTTATGATATTACTTTCTTTTTCAAAGGTTGCTTTTTGTAAGCACTTCTTTAATTCATCGACAATACTTTGGTTTGCTGTCTGTAATGCCTTTTCTTCAAATTCTTTGAGTATTTCTTTGAAAAGATATATAGCATTTTCTTTTATGGAGAAATTACAAATTTCATAATAAGGGAAATTAGTAGAAATAAGGTAGTCGATAGTGTTTGCTTTAAAAAAATGGTGGGCACTGAAAGACCAACCGGCCCCAGATCCATGTCGATCAAATTTATGCTGTCTCCAGCTAAACATGTCCCACCTGTCTTCATCTTTTATATAAAGTTGCTGGATTGTTTGAAGGTAGGTTTTTTGGTTGATTAGAGAATAGAATCGTTGCTTTGCAGTTATTGTGTTTTTGAATTCCGTAGTGATAAATGCTATTGCCAGAACCAACCCTTGGTCAGTCATTTTTAATATTTCTTCGATTTCTTCTTGACCATATTTGCTCAACTTATATTTAGAAGATCTCTTGATGTCTTTGCCTAGGAATTGTATATACGTAAGAAATTTTATTGCATTTTCTTCGTCAGGTTCATGCTGTCGAAGAAACGATATAGCAACTGTAATTAATCCATTAATATATTTAAATACAAAATCTCGATTGAGTTTTTCATATTTTAAAAGCGAAGTAATTCTTCTGTCGAGGTCTTCTTGATCAATTTTGCTAATAAATCCGTTTTTTATGGCATTTGCCAAATCCTCTAAAGCATTTCTTACAAATGGTTCAGATTTTGGAACAAGAGTTGCTTCAAAAAAAGTTTCCCAATATTTTAAAAAGATTTTACTTGTAGCATTTGAATGTTCGAAATTGTTGTAAATGTTATAAATCTTGTAATTCAAGTAGGAGATATTTTCTAAGAATTTTTTGTTAAGATTGTTTTTATCCTTTAAAATAATCTCAATAAGATTTAAGGCTTCAGTTAATTCACTTAGGTTGTTTTGTTTAAGAAGGGAATAGAGATATTTGTCGTAATCTTCTAGTATGTCGTCATAGAATTCTCTTTCAGAGTAAGTAAAAAGTTTTTCTTTATATTCTTTCGAGAGCTCATTTTTAATGAGTTCTAGGTTAATTGAATCCAATGCGCTAAAATGTTCTGAAAGTTCTATTCTTATAGTTACGTATCGCTGTTCAGGATCGTAGCTAACATTTGCTTTTATTAACATTTTAATATCAAAGTTATCGCCGATTATTTTGTCGTCAGTCGCATAAAAATCTGCTGCTTCAGTGAAGATTTGATTTTTAACAAGTTTTTTTATCCAAGTTCTGAGTGCGGGAAAGTGGATGGTTTTTATGTTCTTCTTAGATGTAAAATCGATGCTTTTATTTTTAAAGTTTATATCATCATCACAATTCAAAAAAACTTTGATTTCATTTTCTATCTTTTCAGCTTCGTTAGCAAAGTTAATGCTTTCACTTTCTCTGCTATTAAAAGACTCTTTAATGAAATTACTTAAAGCCGTTTTTTTGTAAAAAAGTAATTCGAAGTATCTTTTTGTATTTTTGTAAATATAAAAGCATAAAAGAATTATTAGGAAAAAAACAAAAAGACTATTCCGCGAAATAAGACCAGATAACAATATGGCCATGATAAATAAAATATTTTCAAAATTGAAATATTTTTGGATGTATTTTTTGCTTAGGGTATTTCCAGCGCGGGCATTATCGTAAAGGGAAATAAACACTGGGATTATGATCGAGATTACGGCAGCAAAAGTCGAAAATGCTAATGAGTTAAATTCGTCATCGTAAAATGAATCAAATGAAATTAAAAAATAATATTTAAGTTTGAGGTTGAGAAAAGAGTGATTAATTAGGCTGGCCAATTCTTTGGAACTAACTAGTGCAAAAATTAACATTACAGGAAATTTATTTTTTAAGAGAAAAGATTTTATGAATTAGCCCCCGCCACCATCGCCGCCGACTCTGATTGCGGCTGAAAAATTAAGCGTGCGACCATTTTTGAAGGTAATTTGAGCTTTAGAATCTTTTGAAATAAAAACTTGATTATCACTCGCAGAAACATCTTTCAAAGTTTCAAAACCATCTCTGAGGTCTTCAACAAGAACAGTTTTACTATTCAAGCTAATCGTATCAACGTCATCAATATTGAAATTGATTTTTGTATTGGCAAATGTAGAGTTTGATAATGCAATCAAAGCAACTAATAACGTCATTTTCATTGTATTACCTCCTCATTGTTTTGGTTGTTTCGTTTCAGTAATGAATCAGTAGCTAAAATCGCCCACATGACATCATTTCCAGCGTTCTCAGAGTCATTAAAAATGGCCCTAATTTCGCTATTTGCTCGAACATATACTTCTCTAAGTTTAGGAGTAACTTTTTCTCTGTTCACTGATTCATATTGAACAGAAAGCCAGTTTGTATGTGTTCCAAAAGCTGACAGATCGTAGCTTGAATTAACTAAATTTAGAAGTAGCTTCTTAACCGTTTCTTGGCTGAAGTTAAAATTGGGCAGACTGATTTTATAAACACCATTAATCTCATGAACAATATCTTTGCTCACTAGTGCGTCAAGAATAACGAGGCCTTTCTTACCAAACTCAGAATTAATCAATTCCCGAGAAGCACCTGCGTTAGAAGATGCAAGCATCATCACTTCAAACGATGTAGCGTCTTGAAGATACGATTCGGCCTCTACGGGCAAAAATTCTAGTTTGGAATTTCCCGGATATGTTTTTTCAAAATCCTTAAACATTTCTGGGTAATGGTTCTTAATAAAATTTTGAACTTTTTCTTCGCCACATGCTTCTCGAACAATTTTTAAGGCGTAAGCGAAGGTTGGTTTTTTAATTTCTCTATTCTCAATTCGATTGAACGTTGAGCTTGAGAGGTCAAATCTTTGTGCCAATTGAGCAGATGAAAAATTTGGATAAGACTTCTTGATTGTTTTAATACAATCACTCAAAAAATCTTTTAAATCAGAAACGTGATTTGAATCCATACGCCTCAACACATATTTTTATTTAATCGGTGTCATTGTTACCCCAAAAAATCTTTCTTTGGCAAGTTTGCGTCTCTCACAGAGGCTTACTTCCCATCCTAGGATGGGACGGGCTCTATTTTTTGACGATTTTTTCATAATTTACATATCCCAGAGTGGGATGCCATCCCACCACGGTGGGAAGATTTCATCCCATTGTGGGAAGTTGGGGCCGATTGAAGAAAATTGTTTTTTATTTTCTTCGTTCAAAATTTTTGTACACAACAATTTACTAAAAGGAGCTCTAAAAATGAAAAATGGGTTTGCTAAAGAAAAATTAAAACGTCTCTTGATTGAAGTTAGGGAGTTAATGGAAATCGTATCGAGCCATGAAAGAAACAAAAATCAAAACCTGATGAGCAAGTACGAAATGCTTTTTCTGAAGAGCTTGGGAAATTTTAATGCGAGGGAAGTATGGAGAAGTTAATTTTAATAATTGAATCAATGCTAAGGCTAATTAGTGTCTCTGAATTTAAAAATAATCCCAAAGCGATGGCAAAAGCACAAAGGATAAAAGTTCGAATTGAAGAGCTAAAGAAACATAATCAAAATCAGGGAGTCATAAAATATATAGACAAAGAAATGCTACTTAGAAACTAATAACTAATTTTAAAAACCGGAGAAAAAATGAAGCTAAAAACAATTTTAGTGACGGCCTTTTTTTGCCTTTTTACAGCCTGTGCTTTCAAAAAAGGCGGTGATGGTTCTAGTGGTGGTGGTGCTGCCACCACTGGAAATATCTCAAAACTCGAAATTAATCCTAATGAAGATAGTGATGGCGATGGAGTAAAAGATCAAGATGAAATTAATCTTGGGCGAAATCCCTTTGTGGCCGAAATTCCTGAGCTAAAATTACAATTTATGAAAGATTTTACTCTTTCTTTTGAACTTGAGGGAAGTAATTACCAAATAGATTCATTGCGAGATATCAGGTCGCAAAATTTTGAATATAGAGTTGGAGATATAACTCTTTTTGACATCGCCAAAAAAGAAACAGCAAAATTTGCACGCTTTGATGGGGTTGTCGTTGGTGATTATAAAGATGTTGATCTCACACGAGTAAGCTATCCATTTATCTCACCTAAATTTATTGCTCTTCAAAATTTTACTCAGAAAAAAGGCTTATTTAAAAATGCCAAAGTAACTTTTACAAATACTCTTAAGCTAGATCGAAATAAGGGACAGCAGAGTATTGTAAACCCGACATTTAATTTTCATTACTTCAACTATGAGACTAGCGAATATGAATTGCTTGCCCAACGAAAGATTGAAAAGAGTGTGTATGAAGGAGTTTTAGAGAAATTCGATATCACCTTAGATAATTTACCTCAAAAATTAATTGTAGATAATTTGCTAGGTAAAGGGGAATTTGTCACCGCCGAAATAGATGATTTTGAAATTCCAACCATGAAGACGACATACAAGAAATTGATAGCGTCGGTTCAAACAAAATGTATTCCATTGACTGTCATTTCTCCAGTGGGAACAAAGGTCTACTATGTGGCACTCAATTCAAAAAACAACAAGATTGCACAGTTTTTAAAAGACATTTATGGAGAGAATTTTAAAATTGAAAATAATGAATTGGTTCAGGTTAATGGATTTTCTAACAATCTTCCAAAGTTCAAGTTACTCAGTGAACTTTCCAATCAAACCAAAAATGGAAAGTGGTTCATTCTTGTTAATAATAGAATTAATGATGATATCTTCCAATATGAATTCAAGAAAGAAGATAAGATTGTTCTAAATTACATGACAGGAGATGAATTATCTAATCAGACCTACAAGCAAAGCAATTTTAATCTTTCAAACCTTTCTTCTGAGAAAAATATTCGTGATTTTGAAATTGGTGAAGTCGGTCAGAATGATGAATTGCAAATCATTTTACGAAGCAATGCTTTAACGGCAGATTATACAATTTCCTCGACATGGGGATTCAATGATTCGGGAGGAAATTCAAGTTGGATTTATCAGTCAGTACTGAAAAAAAACGAGAATTATTCCTTCGCTGACTCGAATATTCAAAAGCGCTTGAGCCTAGTTTTAAATGGAAAAGAATATCTACTTTCAGACTTAATCAAGGGAAAAATTCTTTCTGCTGTTTTTGACGAAAGTACTATGAAGATTTCAATTCCTTCAGTTGCTAAGGTTTTTTCAATCGATAGTGATGAATCGAACGAATTAATGTTGAGAGCGTATGCAGATAATCATCAAGAAGATGTTGGTGTTTGGCTTACTGGAATTGGCGGATGGGCAGCAGGTCAACCAGGATGCAATTCAGCCGATGCTGTTTGTAGATCATGGGTCACAGGAATTCCAGTTTCACAAGTATGCTTTCATCTTCAAACCGCAAATACAAATGCATGTACAGGCGTACTTAAAGATGAATACCGACGAAAATCTCAAACACTACAAAGAGATTTGCATTTCGATGCAAGTTTCTTGCTAGTGAACAAATACAATTAAAAATTATTAAAAGGAGAATTATGAAAAACAAATTTTTTCTATTCAGTATGACCTTCTTAACAATGAGTGAAGCCTTTGGGGCATCTCTCAAGGGGACGGCGGATGCTCTCGGAAAAGAAGCCATCCAATTAGGATTAGGCCTAGGCATTTTTGCATTAGCAGTGGCCGGAACATATCTGGCACTAGGTAAGCAAGAAGGTGGACAAAAAGTAACTCAGGCGATTGTCGGGATTTTAATTGTCTTAGTTGCAAAAACAATTGTCGGAACTCTCACATCAGTAGCAGGAGGAGCATGATGAAATTCTATTATCCAAAATTTTTAAAATCAGGCCCAAGTTTCATAGGTCTATCAATTGTAGATTTAATATTGTTGGTCGCTTCATTGTTCGTCTCACTTATTTTGAATTTAAGCTCGCTTCAATCGTTAGGAGTCATCTTTCTAGCAATCAGTGTGAGCAAGCTAGTAACACTCAAATATCCAAGAGGTCATTTTCAGCTTTATGGTCTTAAAAGAAGTGTCCTTGATTGGAAGAGCGACATCTTAAAATTAACTCAAGGTGTATTTATATGATTTTTCCAGTTTTTGAGATCGTCGATGGGAATATTACCTCTCTTAAAGGAGAGGTATCTTCTCTTTATAAAATTGTTCACAGTGACCTAACTCAGATGAACAATAATGATGTTGAAAATTTTTATGAAAATCTTCATCTAGAATTAAAATCATTTAAAGATGAGTGTTTTTATAAATTTTATTATATAAACGATATTCTTTATCTAAATACAGATGATCCAAACATCAATCGCTTGTCGCATAAGCTAGAATTGATTACTGATCCGCTATCGCTTATTTTTAACGAAAATGATGTCTATCGTGACTTAGAGGTCTTCGATGATTACATCGTTATTGGCCATCGTTTCATTCGTTTATTAAATTTGTACGATCTACCAAGTTCAATCAATAATCGTTTCTTGGAAAATTTTGGCGATCATATTTTATGCCTTAAGAAATTTGATTCAGAAAAAGTTAAGAAGAAGCTTAATTTCAAAAGAAAGATCCATTTTTCTCTATCGCAAGAACTTCTTAGAAATATTGAATCCGAAAAGGCCTTTATACAAAATGAAAATTTACTTGAGGAAGTAACGGTTGGATCAGAAATCGTATTTTCTATGGAAGGTTGGTTCTTAGTAACAGGAGAAAACTTAGTTGATCTAAATGTTAAGACTCAAGCCTTGTATGAAAAAGCAAAGTTGTTTGACCTAAAGCTATTATCAGAAGGCAGAGGACTAGCTTATTTTTTCTCAAATATCATTCCTGGAGTAAATCCAACAATGAAGCGGGAGCATTTGGTTCCGGCTAAGTTCATCTCAGGTCTTCTTAGTTTTCCGAATGAAGATTTGTACAACCAAGGTTTTGTCCTTCATTCAAGAAATGATAGGCCTCTAATGGTTGATTTATTTCATCCAGACAATATCTATTACAATGCATTGATCACGGGAACGCTGGGACAAGGTAAATCAGTTCTAGCTAATAACATTCTTTTTGAAGAAGTAAATCGTGAATCTAAGGCCGTCGTCCTTGATTTAGGGAATTCATTTAAAAAGACTGTTGATTATCTTGGAGGAGTCAGTCTTCCAACTTCATTTAATCCTCTACAGTTTAAAGATCCAATTTATTTAAAAGCCTTTGTTCTAAGCATTGTCGATGATGATTTCCTAAGTGCTACAGATAAGGGGAGACTGTTTGAAGTTTTAAGTGAAATTGATTTTAACAAGATTAAAACATTTAAAGATTTCATTAATCTTCTTGAAAATCATTTCAAAGATATTAAATATTTCTTTAATGAACTTGAGTCTTCTTTTAACAATGATGTCTATCATTCTCCAGATCTTCTTTATGTTGATTTAACTCTCTACCCAGATCGAATCAAAGCACCATTAATTATCTACCTTATTGAGCATTTTAAGCATCTAGAAGGGAGACGGATTTTTATCTTAGATGAATGTTGGAACCTTTTAGAGAATCAAGGGCCGTTTATAGCAGAGAGTTTCAGGACATTTAGAAAGCATGGAGCAGCGGCAATCGCCATTTCACAAAACTTAGAAGATTTTTTATCTACACCACTTGGTCGAGTTATTTATCAGACAACTTTTTTTAAATTCATTTTCAGACAAGAAACAAATGGTGAATTTTTAACTGAGCACCAAAAGGAAATGCTTTTATCTGTTCAATCGAAAAAACGAGTGTTTTCTGAATTTCTCTTACTCTCGGACTTTCATCAAAAAATTTGCAGGTTTTATTCCAGTCCGTTCAAATTCTATCTTTTTAATTCAGATAAGTCTGAAAGAGATATTTTTAATCAATTTCGATCAGCAAGGGAAAGTCTTTTAGATTTTAGAGAGATTTTACATCAATACATTTACTTAAAAACTGGGGAGCTAATATGAAAAAAAGTGTTTTGCTCTTTTTCTTTGTTATTTCATCTAAGTCATTTGCGATCATTGGAGCTGACGCTGCAATGATGGTTCAACTTGTAACCAATACAGCAAATCAAATTAATGAACTTGAAAGACTTGTGTCCAACTCAGAAAAATATACTCAAAAAATGCGAGAGTATAGTGAGCTAGCTGATGATCACTATTTCAGAGCTGAACGAGTCTTGTATTTAGCAGAAGAATTATCAGCTAAAAAGGACATTCAAAATCTTGGAGAACTAAATGGTGCCATTCGAGAACTAAAATACAATATGAGTGATTTAAAAGAGCTTATGCAGAAATACGCCAGCATAAAACAAGATGAGAAGAAAACCGAAGTCTATGTGGATATCAATAAAAAGCTCAATGAACAAAAGATTAAGCGAGCAGAAAAGCAAGTCACTAATTCAATTGCAGCGAGAAATGTAGGACGAGCAAATCAGCTTACAGCTCAAAACACAGCTCTATTATTAGAGAATCAAGTAAAGATGCAAGAAGTTCAACTTGAAATGCTCAAAGCTCAAAAAACAGCCAATCGTCTAAAGGCCGAAGAGTTAGAAAATAAACGTCTTGAAGAAATAAATCGACTTAAGTTTTATAACAAACAATCAGGTAAGAGTTTATGAATTTAGCTATTAAGGAAATGCTCTTAATTGATGAGCCTACAGTTTTAATTCTAAAAGATGAGCTGCTAAAGCCCGTCAACCCCCTTATTTCGGACAAAATCCTAGCAAGGGATCAGGCCGAGATCTGGTATTCATAGTTTAATCCTTGCTTAAATAGCTCAATAAACATCTCCGGCGATT
>Ga0207975_100024_pt1 | contig 183485 bp, 163 predicted proteins | sample LakWasMe91_HOW11_2_FD_183913 | JGI IMG/M metagenome (GOLD analysis project Ga0207975, IMG submission 183913) | Freshwater sediment methanotrophic microbial communities from Lake Washington under simulated oxygen tension - Sediment Metagenome... | ecosystem: Environmental > Aquatic > Freshwater...
TAACCATTTGGCAGCACGGTGACTGCGTCGCCTACTGCGATCTCGCCTGACTGGATGCGACCCATAAAGCCGCGGAAATCATGCAGTTCCGGATTGTCTGAAGCGTGCGGGCGACATACGAACTGTACCGGGAAACGGAATGGCTCCGCGTGTTCAGAGTGCGCTGTGGGCGCAACTTCGAGTTTCTCCAGCATGGTTTCGCCTGTGTACCACGGCATGTTATCCAGGCGGTCTACCAGCATATCGCCATTCAGTGCAGACATCGGAATGAAGCTGATATCGTTGCCGGCAGCGCTCTTGCTCTGTGCCAAACCGATTTCGTTGGCAAAGGCCAGGTAATCGGCACAGATCTTGTCATAAATCGCCTGGTCGTAATTCACCAGATCCATCTTGTTTACGGCCACCACAATGTGTGGAATGCCGACCAGGTGCGCCAGATAAGTATGGCGGCGAGTCTGCGTCAATACGCCTTTGCGCGCATCAATCAGAATGATGGCCAGATTAGCAGTAGAGGCGGCAGTAACCATGTTGCGTGTGTATTGCTCGTGGCCTGGAGCATCGGCAATGATGTACTTGCGCGTACCGGTACTGAAATAGCGGTAAGCCACGTCAATAGTAATGCCTTGCTCACGCTCGGCCTGCAAGCCGTCTGTCAGCAATGATAGGTCAACAGCTTCCATACCGCGTTTTTGTGAGGTGCGCTCGATTTGTGAGAGCGTATCCGCCAGAATGGTTTTAGTGTCGTATAGCAAACGGCCAATCAGCGTGCTTTTGCCATCATCTACGCTGCCGCAAGTCATGAAGCGGAGCAGGGAGTCGTTATGTTGTGTGTTCATAAATTTAGTTTTCAAATTATCAAAAATGCTAGATAAAGCGGTTTATTGAGTTGCAGTGCAAGGCACCCGGAGCACAGAAACCGGAATGTACATTGAGTACATGAGGATTTCGAGCACCGCGTAACGCGGCAATGTGCTCAATAAATTGATTTAGGTAGTATTTTTTAGAAGTAACCCTCTTTTTTACGTTGTTCCATCGAAGCATCAGAGGTTTGGTCATCCAAACGGGTTGCGCCACGTTCTGTGATGGTTGTCGTTGCTGTTTCCAGCACGATCTTGGATACGTTGTCTGCATCACTGATTACCGGGGCAGTGCAGGTAATGTCGCCAACCGTTCTGAAACGCACCTGCATGTTGATCACTTCTTCATTCGCTTTTGGCGGCATGATGGTCTCGCCATTGGTAAGCGGTACATTGACCGGCACGATGGCACCGTTACGCATCACTACATCGCGCTGATGTGCAAAGTAAATGCTTGGCAGTTCCAGCTTTTCACGCTCGATATATTGCCAGACATCCATCTCTGTCCAGTTTGAAATCGGGAATGCGCGGATGTTTTCACCTTTGTGTGAACGTGCGTTATAAAGATCCCACAATTCCGGACGCTGGTTTTTAGGGTCCCATTGGCCGAACTCATCACGGAAACTCATGATGCGCTCTTTTGCACGCGCTTTTTCTTCATCACGGCGTGCGCCGCCGATGCAGCAGTCAAAGCCGAATTCTTCAATCGCTTCCAGCAAGGTTACAGACTGATGTTTATTACGTGGCTCGTCAGGAGATTTCAGCACTACTGTACCGCGTTTCATGGAGTCTTCCACAGAACGAACAATCAGGCGCTCGCCCAGTTCGGCAGCGCGCTGGTCACGGAAATCGATCACTTCTTTATAGTTGTGGCCAGTATCGATGTGCATCAGCGGGAATGGGAATTTACCGGGGCGGAATGCTTTCTCTGCCAGGCGCAAAATACACAGGGAATCTTTGCCGCCCGAGAATAACAGCACCGGGTTTGAGCATTGGCCTGCGACTTCGCGCAGGATGTAAATGGCTTCGGATTCGAGCCAGTCCAAGTGAGATAAAGGTTTTTTAGTTGTCGTCATGTTGTGAACTTCAATATCTGTTTAAACACAGAAAAGTGTCAATAAAATTAAAAATTATTTCTCATAAACTATTTTTTAACGTGCAGCCCGCATTCTTTGTTGGTCGGGTCTTCCCACCACCAGCGGCCGGCACGGATATCTTCTCCCATGGCGACTGCGCGTGTGCATGGTGCACAGCCTATGCTCGGGTAGAACTGGTCGTGCAGCTTATTGTATGGTACTTCATGCAGGCGGATATAGGCCCAGACTTCTTTTTCTGACCAGTCGCTGAGCGGGTTGAATTTTTCCAATTGGTTGCCACTGTCAAATTCACGAACCGGCAGATTGACGCGTGTGGCAGACTGCTCGGCACGCATGCCGGTAATCCAGGCTTTTTTGCCTTTCAGTGCGCGTTGTAATGGCTCTACTTTGCGCATATGGCAGCAGGCTTTGCGTAAGTCGATTGACTCATAAAAAGCGTTGATGCCATAGCTGTTTACGTAGGTTTCAACCTTGTCGGCACTCGGGAAAAACACTTTGAGTTTGGTATTGTAGTGTTTCTCTGTCTCAGCCATCAGGTCATAGGTTTCAGCTGGCAGACGGCCTGTATCCAGTGAGAAAATCTCAATGCCTAGTGCGATGGCCTTGGTTTGGTGATTCAGGATGATATCCGTCAGCACCATGTCTTCTGCGCCAAAACTGTTAGCAAAAGTGACATTGCTGTTGCCGAATTCATTGGCGGCAGCGCTCAACAGGGCATGCACAGCTTCTGCCTTGCGGTTGACGCAGGCGACCAGCTCATCTGTCAGGGCAGGCTTGGTTGCCGGATTGTTGGCGCCAGGCTTGAGCATGACGACTTGGCCGAGATCTAGGTCAGTTGCCATTAAGCGCTCCTGTTATAGCGTCTGAACACAGGTTGTGGCTCATCTACTGCACCTTGATACGGCTTGCTGAAGTCATTCAGGCTGGCTATAGCATCTTGTGCTGAACGATCTTTACGAATGATAAAACTTGTATAGCCACTGCGCTTGAGGAAGAACAGCTGGTCGCGCAGCACATCACCAAATGCGCGCAATTCATTCTTATAGCCATAGCGTGTGCGCAGCAGTGTACCTAATGAGAAAATGCGGCCATCAGCAAAGCGCTCTACAAATACTGCAATAATCGGCAGTGCGTTTAAATCCGGCTGCTGTTGAATGAGGTATTCAAGCAGTTCGTGTGTGGCCAGCCAGACGCCAACTTCGCCTTGAGCGATGCGGCTTGCCAGCTCATTGTTGCGTTCGACAAATACGCTTAAGGGCACGATGATCTTGCCTGAAGCAGGGATTTCCGTGTTGGCAATCTGCTCTTCGGTGACCGTGCTTTCGCCCGTTAGTTTGAACAGCACGACTTTGCCGGCCTGAATGCGCTCTTCAACCTGCGCTTCTGGCAGCTTTACCAGTGTCCACTCATCATGAACAACTGCGGCTGTGCCATTTTCGATTTTTACTAAATTGCTCATTGTTATCTCTGCTTTTACTTATTCTGCTTTAACTTACACTTCTTTGGCGTACACATGTTTTTTGAATGGTACAGCGCCGATGCGGCGAACCGTGTCGATAAAACGTTCTTCAGGGGTGCGTTCCTGTACATAAACTTCGATCAGTTTTTGCACTACGCCCGGCATCTCTTCAGCCGAAAATGAAGGGCCAATCACGGTACCGAGGCTGGCATCATTACCTTGTTTGCCGCCGATGGTAACCTGATACCATTCTGAACCGTCCTTATCCACACCCAGGATGCCAATGTGGCCTATGTGGTGGTGACCGCAGGCATTCATACAGCCTGAGATATTGAGTTCGATATCACCTATGTCGTGCAGGTAATCCAGGTCATCAAACTGCATCTGTATCGCTTTGGCAATTGGGATGCTCTTGGCGTTAGCCAGTGAGCAGAAATCACCGCCCGGGCAGCAGATAATGTCCGTAAGCAGGCCGATATTTGGCGTTGCCAGACCAGTGGCTCTGGCTTTTTCCCATACGGCGAATAAATCACTTAATTTTACGTCAGCCAGAATCAGGTTCTGCTCGTGTGAAGATCGCAGTTCGCCGAAGCTGTATTGGTCAGCCAAGTCCGCAACTGCCCACATCTGCTCGGAAGTGATGTCGCCAGGTGCCTGTCCATGCGGCTTCAAAGATAGTGTTACAGCGCGATAGCCAGACTGTTTGTGTGGATGCACGCTGCGTTTTGCCCATGCAGCGAATGCCGGGTTGCTGGCAATGGCTGCATTGAAGCTGGCATCATGATCAGGCAATTGCTCATATGGCATGGCTTCAAAATGTTTGGCCACGCGCGCCAGTTCAGCTTCGGTAATGGTATTCGGACCGTCTTTAAGGTGTGTCCATTCTGCCTCAACCTGGTTGCGGAATTCGTTGATGCCTAACGCTTTTACCAGAATCTTGATGCGAGCCTTGTACATGTTGTCGCGGCGGCCATGCAGGTTGTATACACGGATGATTGCTTCGCAGTAGGTGAGGGCGTGCTGCCAGTCCAGATGTTCACGGATAACAGAACCAAGGATAGGGGTACGGCCCAAGCCGCCGCCTACCCAGACTTTAACCGCAACTTTATTGTTAGCGTCACGGTAGAACTCCAGGCCGATGTCATGTGCCTGCACAATTGCGCGGTCATCTTTGGTGCCGGAAACCGCAATCTTGAATTTGCGTGGCAATAATGCGAACTCAGGGTGGAAAGTGCTCCACTGGCGCATGATTTCAGCCATGGCACGCGGGTCGATCACTTCATCAGGGGCAATGCCCACGAACTGGTCAGTTGTGATGTTGCGGATGCAGTTGCCTGAGGTCTGGATGGCGTGCATTTCAACAGTGGCCAGTTCAGCCAGAATATCCGGAGTATCTTCCAGTTTAGGCCAGTTTAATTGCAGGTTCTGGCGTGTGCTGAAATGGCCGTAGCCTTTGTCGTATTTCTTTGCAATATCGCCTAATTTACGTAGTTGCTTGCTCGATAGCATGCCATAAGGCACGGCGATACGCAGCATAGGTGCGTGGCGCTGAATGTAAAGGCCGTTTTGCAGGCGCAAAGGGCGGAACTCATCTTCTGACAGTTCTTTTGCCAAGTAGCGACGCACCTGGTCACGGTATTGGGCTACGCGTTCATCAACAATCTGTTGATCTATTTCATCATATTTATACATGTAAATTAAAACTTCGTCATAAATTCAAAAATTAAGCTAAAACAAATTTCAAGCCAATAATCAGCAGCAATGTCGCCAGCAATGGGCGCAGTACTTTTTCTGGAATTTTTACACTCAAGTGGCTACCTACCCATATTCCTGGCAGTGAACCAATCAGCAGTGTGCCTAGCAACTCAAAATTAACATGGCCTAATGACCAATGCCCAAAGCCTGCTACTGCAGTTAGCGGGATGGCGTGTGCCAAGTCTGTGCCTACCACTTTCAATGTGCTCATCTTTGGGTAGAGAAACAAAATGGCCAACGTGCCTAATGCGCCAGCACCTACTGAAGATATCGTAACTAGTAAACCCAGTATTATGCCAGTAAATATGGTGGCCGGTATTTGCATTTTCTTGAAACGGCCACTACTGATGATGCCGTCTTCAATTTCGCGAATCTTTTTCCGGGTCAAAAAGCTGCGTATCAGCACGGCAACCGCTGTTAATATCAGCGCTACACCTAATGTAAAGGTGATCAGTCCGGTAATGTCTTTTTCAATTTTGATTAGATGTTTAATCAAAAAAATGGTTGCAATGGCAGAGGGTAAGCTGCCAAGTGACATCCATGATACGACTCGCCAATCAACCGATTTGTGTGAGTTATGGTGCACAAATACACCACCGGTTTTGGTTATGGCTGCATATAGAAGGTCGGTACCGACGGCAATCGCTGGTTTAAATCCAAAAAGAAACACCAGCAAAGGCGTCATCAGGGAGCCGCCGCCAACACCGGTAATGCCCACTAACATACCTACTGCAAAGCCAGAAATAATATAACCAAATTCCATATGGAGTATCCGTTATTGAGTTTTTGTTCAGGCGCGAACTATAGCAATGAATAAATTATTTTTTTAAGAATATGTTATTCTATACATATATCTTTTAATTATATAAGCGTTGTATATTTCGAGATGGCGCTGAGGTTACGTTTATGAAACTGCATCAATTACGATATTTGCATGAAGTTGTAAAACATGGTTTGAATATTACTAATGCGGCCGAGGCATTGTATACCTCACAGCCAGGAGTCAGCAAACAGATACAGTTAATTGAAGAAGAGCTGGGGTTGCAGATTTTTAAGCGTAACGGCAAGCGTTTAACCGGCTTGACTGAACCTGGCCAGCAGATCCTTAATTTAGCTGCAAAAGTCATCCGCGATGTTGAAAATATCAAACGTGTCGGTGATGAGTTCAGTGATGTAGAAACAGGCACTTTGACAATTGCTACCACCCATACCCAAGCGCGCTATCGTTTGCCGGCTGCTGTTAAAGAATTTATGGCTAAATACCCGGGGGTGAAGTTAAATATCCATCAGGGTAATCCTAGCCAGGTAGCAGAGCAGGTGGTGAGCGGTGAGGCTGATATTGGTATCGCAACTGAGTCTATCAGCAGCTTTGAAGAGTTGTTATGTTTACCTTGCTATCACTGGAATCGCTGTGTGGTGGTGCCGCACAATCATCCGCTGGTAACAGGCGGAACATTGACGCTCGAAAAACTGGCTTCATACCCGCTTATTACCTATGACTTTGCGTTTACCGGCGGTACGTTGGTATCCCAGACCTTTAGTGATGCAGGATTAACGCCGAATGTTGTTTTGACTGCTATCGATGCCGATGTTATTAAAACTTACGTTAGTTTAGGGCTAGGCGTCGGTTTACTTGCCAACATGGCTTATGACCCAGAGCGTGATGCTAATCTGGCTAGAATAGACGTGAGCCATTTGTTTGCCGATAGCACTACTTATTTAGGCGTACGTAAAGATGCATTTTTGCGTGCTTATATGTATGGTTTTATTGAGCTGATTGCGCCACACTTTAACCGCGCTGCGGTGAACGCTGCGCTCAAAATCAGCGACTAATAATTAAATAACGTCTAATTAAATTAACGTCTTAGAAGGTAGGATGCACTATGATGTATCGCACCCATTTTTACACAGCTGCCTTGGTGATAGTTTTAATGTTTTCCAATACAGCGTGTACTTCGATTAAGCCAGCCGAGGCCAGGCTTTGGAGTTTGACGGGTAAAGTCAGGGCAGGCATGCCCGCCATTGACCCTGCTACCGCAATCTATGAGTTACCGGTGAATGATGGCGTGAGTTACCAGGATGTAGTGGATAGTTTAAAAAGTCTTTCTGAAGGCCTGAACTTCGTGAACCCTGCCAATTTCCCTATAGGCGAGCATATCAAATTGCGCGGCATAGATCCGCAAGGCATTAAAGAGGTGCGTTCGTTCTGTAACCTAAGCATGGGCACGGAAATTATTCTGGATCATCCAGAGTTTCTGGTGTTTGCACCTTGCCGCATTGCCATATATGAAAAGCCGGACGCAAATAACAAGCTAAAGCTTTTTATTGCCATGGATAGGCCGACGTTTGATTTAAAAAGCATTAAAAATCCTAGCGAACGTGCCAAGAAGTCAGCACAGGAGTTGGAAACAGTTTTACTGGAAATTATGGACAAGGCACGTAAAGGTGATTTTTAATCCTGATGTTTAATAATCCGGGTATTTAACCGTATCGTTAAAATTGCGCACTTAAATCTTTAATGAATTCTTAATCTTTAAATAAATACAGAGAATCGTATGACCGAACCAATTCTGATTGCTAAAAATAACAACATATCGAGTTTTATTCTGCCAAAAATGGCTAACCGCCACGGTTTGATTGCCGGGGCAACCGGCACCGGAAAAACCGTGACCCTGCAAACCTTGGCTGAGGGTTTCTCCAGAATTGGTGTGCCGGTGTTTATGGCTGATGTTAAAGGAGACTTGTCTGGTATTTCACAACAAGGCGGAGGCAATGCAAAGGTTGAGGCGCGTGTGCAGCAGCTTGCGTTGCCTGATTTCAAATACGCGAAATGCCCGGTGACGTTTTGGGACGTGTTCGGAGAAAAAGGCCATCCGGTACGAACCACCATCGCCGAAATGGGGCCATTGTTATTGACCCGCTTGCTGAATCTGAATGAAGTGCAGGGCGGTGTGCTGAATGCGATATTTAAGATTGCTGATGACAAAGGCTGGTTGCTGCTGGACCTGAAAGACCTGCGCGCCATGATGCAGTATGTATCTGAAAATGCCGCGCAATATCAGGCGCAATACGGCAATATATCGCCCGCTAGCGCCGGTGCAGTGCAGCGCGCACTTTTGCAGCTGGAAACAGAAGGCGCAGATCGTCTGTTTGGTGAGCCGGCGTTGAATCTGGATGACCTGATGCAGACCGATGCCAACGGTCACGGCGTGATTAATATCCTGGCCAGTGACAAGCTTTTTAATTCACCACGTATTTACGCCACACTCTTGCTGTGGCTGCTTTCAGAGTTGTTTGAAAAGCTACCTGAGGCCGGTGATCTGGATAAGCCTAAACTGGTATTCTTTTTTGACGAAGCGCATCTGTTGTTTAATGATGCGCCAGACGCATTGCTGGATAAAATTGAGCAAGTGGTACGTTTGATTCGCTCTAAAGGTGTGGGTGTGTATTTTGTTAGCCAAAACCCGCTGGATATCCCGGATGTAGTGCTTGGGCAGCTGGGTAATCGTGTGCAGCACGCATTGCGTGCCTTTACCCCACGTGATCAGAAGGCGGTGAAAGCTGCTGCAACCACTTTTAGAGCGAATGCAAAAGTGGATGTGGAAACAGTGATTACCGAGTTGGGAGTAGGTGAGGCCTTGGTCTCGTTTCTGGATGAAAAAGGTATTCCTACACCCGTGGAACGTACATTCATATGTCCGCCGGGTAGTCGGGTCGGGCCTGCAACAGATGCGGAGCGTAGCGCAACTATCCGATCTTCAGTGCTATCCGGTTATTATGAGAAATCTGTAGATCGAGAGTCTGCGTATGAGGTGTTAAATGTTCGCGCACAGCAATCAGCAGTTGAAGCGAAAGCTGAGCAGGGCTTTGATTGGGGTGGCATATTGGGTGGCGGCGGTAGTAAAAAGCCTTCCAGCAGCCGTTCCGATAGCGTTTTGGAAGCGGCAGCTAAAAGCGTTGCGCGTACCATTGGCTCTGAATTGGGTCGCCAGATAGTGCGCGGTGTTTTGGGCAGTATATTGGGTGGGCGCAAGTAGTTGCAGGCAATATTACAAACAGGTTTTGCCGAGCAGACCATAAACAAATCACGCTTTATCGCCATGGCGGTGCAATGTTCGACTGAACGTGAAGTTGGTGCGGCTTTGCGCGCGTTTGCAACTCAGCATCAAAGTGCGCATCATTTGGCTTATGCTTTTAGAATCAAAGCGGAGCGGGGAGTTATTCAGCGCTTTTCCGATGCCGGTGAGCCATCTGGTACTGCGGGGATGCCGGTACTTAAGTTGATTGAAGGTCGAGACCTGATTAACGCCTGCGTTGCGGTGATACGTTACTATGGCGGCATTAATTTAGGCACTGGCGGTTTAGCGCGCGCTTATGGCGGCACGGCCAAAATGGCTCTGGATGCTGCGAAAATAGGTGATTTTGTTGAAATGCAAACCATAGCAATCTCAATTCATTATAATCAAATGGATGCGGTGACCAAGGTGTTGAGTAAATGTAACGGTACTATCCTGAATAAAGCGTTTAATGAGCGAGTAGATTTAGAGCTTTGCTTGCCAAAAGATGAGGTTGTTGGTTTTTTAAATAGATTTAAATAAAACAATAAGTTGTAAAACTTATTTAATCGAAAGTATTAGAAGTTTATGACTATCAATAGCCAGCTGCCAGCAACTATTCATGAAAAATCAGCTTGGGTACTCGCTGCCTTCAGTTTGTTTTTTATAGTCAAATTCAGTCTGCTGCCGGCACTTATAGCTGGCCTGCTGGTATTTCAACTGGTGCATATCATTACGCCTTATATTGCGCGCCGCTTTCCTAGTAAGCGTCCTAGTAATTACTCAAAAATATGGGCAGTCGGCATACTGGTGTTTGTTATAGTCAGCTTGCTTGCTTTTGCTGGCGCCAGCCTTGTTGCCTTTTTGCGGTCAGACGCTGGCAGCGTTACTGTATTGTTGGCAAAAATGGCGCAGATACTTGAGGATTCACGCAAAATTCTACCTGGCTGGGTGCTGGAGCATTTACCGGCAGATGCAATTGCATTCAAGGAGCTTGCTACAGTATGGCTGCGTACACATGCCGATCAATTGCAGTTAGTGGGCAAGGAAGCCGGGCGTATTACCGTACACATCATAATCGGCATGATAATCGGTGGCATAATAGCGCTGCGTGAAGCGGTGACTATAGATCACTTTAAACCATTTGCACGTGCGCTGGCTTGCCGTATCAGTTTGTTCAGTGATGCATTTCGTCGTGTGGTTTTTGCGCAAATACGCATTTCTGCAGTGAATACTTTTTTTACTGCCATCTATTTAGCCGTTGTTTTACCGGCAACCGGCATTCACTTGCCGCTAATTAAAACCATGATTGCCATCACATTTGTCGTTGGTCTGATTCCGGTAATTGGTAACCTGATATCCAATACGGTGATTGTCATTGTAAGCCTGAGTCAATCGCTGAGTGTGGCGATTGGATCGATGCTGTATCTGGTGGTTATTCATAAATTTGAATATTTTTTAAATGCACGTATTGTCGGTACGCAGATTCGTGCCAACGCATGGGAACTGCTGATTGCCATGCTGTGTATGGAAGCCGCGTTTGGTTTGGTAGGGGTGGTCGCTGCACCTATTTTCTATGCTTACATCAAGGCGGAATTGCGTGCGCGTGATTTGATTTGATGGATACCATAGAGCCATAACATGATTGCTGCTTTTGTACTTAATAGTTTGCTTGTTGCAATTGCAGTGTTAATTCATTTTGAAGTGCTGAATGCACTTTCGAGTTTAACTCCAAAAATGCTAATCAGGCACCGGATACGCGTATTAATAGGGGTTTTTGGGGCATTGGTTGCGCATGTGATTGAAATATGGGTATTCGCTATCGGTTATTATTTTATGGTGAGTTACACTGGATTTGGTACGCTCACCGGTAGTTTTAACAGTGGCTTGATGGATTGTGCTTATTTCTCGTTTGTAAGTTTCACCACGCTTGGGTTTGGCGATATAGTCGCTACGGGTGATATACGTTTTCTGGCGGGGCTGGAAGCATTGACAGGCTTGGTTTTAATTACCTGGACAGCATCATTCATGTTTATTGAGATGCAGAAGCAATGGAAAGACAGGTAGACTTTATCATTGCTTCTGCAAAGCTTGCATGTGTATTTGTCGGTTATAACTCTGTGAGCGGGTGTTAATTTTTCAGTTGATACAGCCGGTTTTCCAGTGTTTTACCGTCTTTGATGTTGTCTAGCCTATTGCCGATGGCGTCACCTAGTGCCACAAGCCTTTCATCCGGATGCGGATGCGTTTTGAATAGCAGCGCAACGCTGCCGTCATTTTTGTTGGTTTGACCGATAGCCTGCAACACTTCGGTCAAACCATAAGGCTCGTAACCGGCACGAGTGGCGTAACTTAAACCTAGTCTGTCGGCTTCATATTCAGCAGATTTATCCAGGCTGCGTGCGCTGATTTCAGCGCCGGTGCCTATGGCTTTGCTCATCAGCTTGTTATCTTTTGCGTACTTGTCACTTAGGAACCCCGCACCAATATTTAATAACTGCTGTTTTTGTAGAACTTTAAGCTGGTGTTTTTTTACAACATGACCGATTTCGTGGCCTAGTATGCCGGCCAATTGTGCTTCATTGCTTAGCTTGCGGTACAAACCTTTAGTCACCATGATGTAACCGCCGGGGGCAGCGAAGGCGTTGATATCTTCACTTTCAATCACACCAAATCGCCATGGCAGATCCGGACGCTCGGATTGCGATGCAACCCAGCGGCCAACCGAATTTACGTATTTTTGCAGCGCAGCATCCTTTACCAGGGGTGCAGCGCCCAGCAAGTTGCCTGCAATCTGGCGGCCTAGCGATATTTCCTCTTCCTGGCTTGGGTTTTTCCAGTTGAATTCTGGTTCATTGTTCTTGGCTACTGAAGAGTTGTCAGTGGCCGCAGGTGTTTGCGATGATTCATTAGGTGCTGTTTCGGGTTTTTGTCCGATTTCTTTTTCTACCGCCTCTTTAAGTACGCCTTTAAAATCGAAAGCCAGGCCTTGCATACTGGCTGTTCCCAATACCGTGGCAACTAATGTTGAGATTAACAGGTTTTTACGAGTATTCATTTTGTATCACCTTTCGCAGCTTTTAAATTGGCAAATGCTATGGGTTTCAGTTTGCCGGCATTAGCAAACTGGCGTCCTTCATCAGCGCTTAAGGTGTAGCCTTCCAGCGTTTTAACTTCGGTTTCATTAAACTTGGCGGCTTTTAATTCTTCTTCGTTCAGGCCGCGTATGCCCGTGGTAGATACAACCTGTCCTGTGCCCGCGCGGCCACTTGCGGCAGCGAGTACGCCAGCCGCTTGATTACCGGATGTTGAAACGCCACGTTTAACTGATAGCAAGCGTACCCATCCGGTGGTTTTTTTGGTTTTGATTTGGAGCCATGCACCCTGTTTTTTTAATATATCTACCGGTTCACCCCGGGTCAGGCTGCCACCGGCTTTGGCGTCAGCATAGGGTTCTTTGCGCAAAGTGTCATTTTTCAGGGCCGTACCGGTTTCAGCAGCGATAACTGCCTGCCAGCAAAACAGGGGCGCTATAAAAAGCAAAGCTTTTAGTTTTAATCTCATGATGGTTCTCTTTCCAATATATCCAGCTTGATAATTGCCTGTGCAAACAGACCTCGCCATTGACTTGCCATAGGCTTTTCTGTGTTCAATGTGCCAGTATGCATTACGTAACGCACACTTGCATCATCTGGCATACCTGAGTTTTGTAATAACCTGCTTAAGTTAGCGGCTAGCTGTATGGCATCCTGCTGTGCCTTATCTTGCTGCGCCTTATTAGGCTCGGTATCGACGCCAGCGCCAGCTTCAATTTGATTGGTATTTGTGTATGCCCAGCTTATTAACACCATGTCGCTGAACAAGCCCCAGATGCCGCTTTGTGTACCTTTAACAAATTCGACAGTCGCTGGCTGTTGTAGTTGCTGTTCAATTTTATGGCTTAATTTTTTAAGCATGCTATCGGTGAATGACATCTGACTTTCAATGACAATCGGCATGAGCAGTATATTCGCACCACTTTTTCCTGATTCAACGTCGCTGGCTAAAATGCGCTGCATGGCGCGGTCATTCGCCAGTGCATATATTTTGGCAATACTGAAATACATGACGGCCCAAGTGATTGGTCCGGTAAAGTCTAGGTAAGTATTAGTCAGGTTAATTGCAGTGTATGAAAGCGCCAACAAGGTAATCTGGCTGCTGCTGAATACGGTGGTCAACTTGTCGCGATCCATATTGCGGAAAAATGCTAACGCAGTGAGCCAGATAAGCGTCAGACTCACCAGAATATAAGGTATTTTACCGCGCCATACCTTGAGGTCGTCATTGTGCCTGACGTTGTCAATGGCTGTTGCAAGAATTTCCACGCCCGGGTGCGCTTTAGCCATGGCCGTTGCTTTAAGATCAAACAATGACGGGGCGGTTGAGCCAATAATTACAATCTTGTCTTTAAACTCGTTGGCAGGGCGCTTTTTGACTTTGCTTGCCATGTCTGCATACACATCACTGAATGTGACGAATTGATAGGTGAAAGGTTTGCCGCGCCAGTTGATGAGTATGTTTTGTGTAGGTGATGCGGGCTCAATGGGGGCAAAGTTAGCTACCGCTAGTGGTAATGATGGCAATATCCAACCATGCTCATCATGCCAGAGCCTGTATTCGCGAACGATGCCATCTTTGTCCGGATAGATGTTATGTGTGCCCAGATGTTTGGTATTCAGTGCCGCTTCAAAATGCGGCAAAACAATCGCTATCGGTTGCTTGGAACTTGGTGAAGTGCCGTCATCTGGTTTGACATAATTGACGCCGGGAATCTGGTCTGGCGTGATTTTGCTTAAATGGTCGCTTTCGGGTGCCAGACGCAGCATGGGGAAAAATGTGTTGTCTGTGCCTGCGATCACGTCATTAAAATAGGCATCGCTGTCCGGGTTGTAAACGTCCGGGTCGCTGAACAGTATGTCAAATACCACGGCTTTGGGCTGCTGCGCTTCGATGTTTTCCAGAAACTCGCCCAGCACCTGGCGCGGCCAAGGCCAGCGGCCATACTCTCCAGCCATGGCGCTTAGCGAGGCTTCGTTGATGTCTACAATCACAATGTCCGGGTCGGGCCTGGGTACGATGACGCGGTTTTTAACCATCAGGTCAAATGCCTTGTCACGCATATTTTCGCCGACGTGAAACAGGCTGGCGTCCAGCAGCACAAATAGCGTAAGCAGGGTGCTCAGGTATAAATAAAAATTGTTATGCAGCTTGCGGGTGATATTTGCAAGCCATTGGTTTATGAGCAGGACTAATTTATTCACAATATGCCTATGCGCTAGATTGATTAATCTCAAGTTTGGTTAGTCTAAAGCTTGGTCAATCTCAAGTTTGGCATAAACTGAAGGCTTTTAGGAATAGTCCTTTGAAAAAATTAGTTAATTTTTTGCGTAGCGTCTATCTCTGGTGCGCTATCAAAAATACGTTACCAAGGATGTGCTATCAAGCGGCAAGTGTCAAAGCCGGTGCATAAGGTATAATTAAGCCCTATGATACAAACACTAATTTTAATTATTGCCATTGCTATTCTTTTGCTGCTGTTATGGCAGATCTGGCGCGAGAATCAGACCGATAAAAACATTGTTATTCTGCAGCAGCTGGAAGAAAAGCATCGCGCCATGCTGCTGGATTTTAATGATGGTTTAAACAAACTCGGTGATCGCCTGAGTGCTTCATCCGGTGAAATGAGCGAGCGTTTGCGTGTAAGCGTGGCGACTGAGTTGCAGGCTACACGTGATGCCATGCAGGCTTTGCAGCTGGCACAGCATAACAGCTTGTCATTGACGCGTGAAACGGTACTGGAAAAGCTTCATACCACGCTGGCAGAGCAGGGCAAGGCAGAGCAGGAGCTGATTCAAACTACGATGCGTAATGCAACGCTGCAACTTACCGCCAGTATTGAAGCGCTCACCAAGTCTGTTGATGGCCGCCTTGAGCAAATTGGCGGCAAGGTATCAGAGCGTCTGGATGAAGGCTTCAAGAAAACCAATCAAACGTTTATGGATGTGATGGCTCGCCTTGCTACCATAGATGAAGCACAAAAGAAAATCGATGGTCTAACCACTAATGTGGTCAGCCTGCAGGAGCTGCTGGGCGATAAACGTTCGCGCGGCGCATTCGGTGAGGTACAGTTGGAAGGCTTGGTGCGTAATGTGCTGCCAGCTAATTCTTTTGCCATGCAATACAGCTTTGAGAATGGTACGCGTGCTGACTGTGCCTTGTTCTTGCCTGAACCAACTGGCACGGTTGCCGTGGACAGCAAGTTTCCGCTGGAAAACTACCACCGTATGTATGACAGCAAACTGAGCGATGCCGAGAAATTGCTGGCTGAAAAGCAGTTCAAACAGGACGTGAAGAAACATGTCGATGATATTGCCAGCAAATACATCATTTCAAATGTGACTTCTGACGGCGCTGTGATGTTCATTCCGGCTGAGGCGGTGTTTGCCGAGCTGCACGCACATCATTCTGATGTGATTGAATATGCAATGAACAAGCGCGTGTGGGTCGTTTCGCCCACCACCTTGATGGCGGTACTGAATACAGCACGCGCGGTGCTTAAAGACGTGGAAACGCGCAAACAGGTGCATGTGATTAAGGAGGCGTTGGGCAAGTTAAGCAAGGATTTTGGCCGCTTTGATGTGCGAATGAAAAAGCTGGCCGATAATATCCGCCAGGCGCACGAGAATGCACAGGATGTGCATATTTCCAGCCAGAAGATTACGCAGCGTTTTGCCCAGATCGAGCGTGTGGAATTGTCTAACAATCCGACCGACGTGCTGGATGTGGTAGATAACAATGAAGATTAAGTTTTATTTATAACACTATGAAAATTAAACTATTTTATTTTGCAAGATTGAAAGAATCGCTTAAGTATTCGACTGAGGATCTGGAGCTGGCAGATTCCAATGAGCCGTGGACGATTCTGAAGTTAAAAGCCTTTTTGGCCAAACGCGGTGATGTGTGGGGGCAAATGCTGATGGGCAAGCTGAAAGTGCGCGCTGCTATTAACCATGAATTGGTGCATGACAATGCTGCAATTGCCGATGGCGATGAAGTCGCATTTTTTCCTCCGGTAACCGGCGGTTAACGGATAATTGAGCTGGCTATGACAGTCCGTGTGCAAACAGAAGATTTTGATGCTGGTTGGGAAATCAACAAGCTTCGTAAAGCGCGTAAGGATATTGGCGCTGTGGTTAGCTTTATCGGCCTGGTACGTGATATTAACGAGGGTGATGCGGTGTCGCAGCTTACCCTTGAGCATTATCCGGGCATGACCGAAAAGTCATTGCAGGCAATCATTAGCCAGGCCCAAACACGCTGGAACATAATCGATGTGCTTATTATTCATCGGGTCGGTACATTGCAGCCGTGTGACCAGATTGTGCTGGTGGCTGTAAGCGGCTGTCACCGTGCAGAGGCTTTTTCTGCCTGTGAGTTTGTGATGGATTTCTTAAAAACGGAAGCGCCGTTCTGGAAGAAAGAAGTGACACCTCATGGTGAACATTGGGTAGAAGCCAGGGAGTCTGATGATGATGCCAAACAACGATGGAATACAAATAAAAACTGACACATCATGCTAACCATGATGCCACCATTAAAAAATATGCAAAATACACTTACACCACAACAATTAACCTTAAATATTGATGCCGCCCAATTCAACTTCTCGGAAACTTCTGAGTTGGTTATCGACGGACACAATAGCGCCCAGTATCAGGCCTGGGTGACACAGGCGGAAGCTAAAAAAGCTGCTGAATTTGGTTTAAGTATCCAGCATCCCGGGTTTAATTTATTGGCGTTGGGTGAGCCGGGATCTGGCCGCACTACGCTGATGCAGAACATGATGTATGAGGCCGCAGCAAAATCACCGACTGCCAGTGACCTGGTTGCCTTGTACCAGTTTGATGCTAATGGCAAGCCATTGTTTCTGAAACTGCCAGCGGGTGCCGGTACGCAGTTAAAACAGGCCATGGATAATTTTGTGCGTATTTTTGCCAAGGATCTGCCTGCCTTGCTGGAAGCTAAAGCCCAGCAAAATTCAATAATGCCGTTGCAGATTTTTATCGAAGGCCAGCTGGCAACGGTGAAAGCCAGCCTTACACTGATGGATGCTGACAAAATTCCTACGCATTATTTCAACGCATTGCAGCAGGATATTCTGGATACACTGGAAGCATGGCAGCCTAATCTCAACGCTGAAGGTGAAACCAATCTTGAAGCATTGATGAATGAGAGTTTTTTCGGGCGTTACCGTACAAATTTGCTGGTAGAGCACCATGCGGGGCAGCATGCGCCGGTTTTGTATGACAATGATCCTAGTTTGCAGTCCTTGTTTGGCGGGGTGGAAGGGGCGAGCGAGGCAAGCAATATCCCTGATTTTATGCGGCTGCGCGCCGGCAATTTGTTGCGTGCCGACGCCGGCAGCTTATTGCTGCATTTACGCGATATTCTGGCGGATGAGCAAAATGGTTCGCATATTCTGGAAAAGCTGCATCGTTTTTTACGCAATGGCACACTGCAAATCGAGGATTTGAGCAGCAGCAGTAACCAAGGCAGTAGTTTGATAAGCGCGCAGGCGGCAATCCCTGTGTCAGTGAAAATCGTACTGATAACGACGCGCGAGGATTATTACGAGTTGCTTGGCATAACGCCGGATTTTTTTGATTACTTCCCTATAAAAATAGAGTTTGCCGATCAGGTAAAAGGCAGCGCAGATAATTACGCTGCTTATGCGTCATTTATTGCCTATAAATGCCAGCACCATCATTGCCGCCATTTTACGGCAGAAGCCGTAGCCGGCTTGCTACAGGCGATGCACAGGCTTATTGAAGACCAAACCCGCTTGAGCACCAAGTTTGGTGTTCTGGAGAAATTGCTGCTGGAAAGCTCTGCTGCGGCAGGTATTCGCGGCGCCAGCCTGGTAGAGATTCAAGATGTAAAATCTGCAATTCAGCGCAAATATCAGCGCCATAGCTATATTGAGTCACACATGCGCGACTCCATCGTAGACAAAGAGCTGATTATCAGTGTGTATGGTGAGAGTGTCGGCCAGATCAATGGCCTCACGCACATCGATTTATCTGAAGCCAGCTTTGGGTCACCGGTGCGCATTTCGGCCAATTGTTATGCAGGCAGTCGCGGGGTGCTGACGATAGACCGTGAAGTCAGCATGAGCGGCCCTACGCACGATAAAGGTGTGATGATATTGCAAAGCTGGCTGCATACCAATTTTGCTGAACTCAACCCACTTAATGTGACGGCTTCACTGGTTTTTGAGCAGGAGTACAGCGGAGTGGATGGTGATTCTGCCTCCTGTGCTGAGCTGTTTGCGCTATTGTCATCCTTAGCGCAAGTGCCAATCAGGCAAGGCATTGCCGTGACCGGCGCACTCAATCAGCATGGTGAAGTTTTGCCTGTTGGCGGCTTGAATGAAAAAATTGAAGGTTATTTCAGGGTCTGCAAGCAAATCGGCTTGGATGGTAAGCAGGGCGTGCTTATGCCGGAACGCAATATGCGGCATCTCATGCTGAGTGATGAAGTGATTGCAGCCGTTGCTACGGGTCAGTTTCACATTGCTACCATGAATACCGTTGCGGATGGCATACAGCATTTAACCGGGCGTAGCCTGGAAGAGTTAAATGCATTGGCAGCCGTTGCATTGCGTGGCTTTAAACAAACGCTGGAAGCTAATTTGCCGAAGCGTGGCGTTTGATTTTGCTTACTAAGATAATTTCCTAAGATATTTTCGGATATTCCCGCTTTTTCCATGATGACGAATGAAAACGATACCAAATGCAGGCTGGACAAATGGCTGTGGGCGGCACGCTTTTTTAAGACGCGCAGTTTGGCAACTGCAGCAATCGAAACCGGTAAAGTGCATCTGGATGGTGATCGTGTGAAGCCTGCAAAAGAAGTGCGTACAGGCCAGGTGATACATATCCGTAACCGGGATTTTGAAATTGAAGTTGAGGTGCAGGCGTTATCAAATGTACGTAAGGGCGCACCCGAAGCGGCATTGCTGTACACAGAAACAGCCGCCAGTATCGCCAAGCGTGAGAATGCAAGGCTTACCGGTGAAAATGAGCATGCGCAGCGCGATAGAGGGCTAGGGCGGCCAACCAAGAAGCAGCTTAGAGATATTAAGAAGTTTACTGGTGGGGCTTATTAGCTGAGTATTTTTGGTGGTTGCTAACACTAAGACGCATCATGTTGCTAAATGCTGCTACTTGAGATTGGAACGAGAATTTTTAAATGACGACCAGAACGATAAATGTAAACCAGTTAATGGCAAGTACCGGTATTAATTTCGGTACGAGTGGTTTACGTGGGCTGGTTGAGCACATGAGTGATGAAGTCTGTTATGTCTATGTCACGGCTTTTCTGCAAGAGGTCATAGCGAAAACCGGACCGATTGGAAATGTGATTTTGGGCCATGATTTAAGACCGAGTAGCCCACGCATTGCTAAAGCCTGCGCTGCTGCCATTATCGACGCGGGAGGGCACGTTATTTATGCTGGGGCCTTGCCAACGCCAACGCTGGCGTTTTACGCATTCAGCACAGATGCACCGGCAATAGTGGTAACCGGTAGCCATATTCCTTTTGATCGTAATGGCATAAAGTTTTATCGTAAAGATGGTGAGATATCCAAAGCTGACGAATATACAATTCAATGCGCCAATGTTGAAGTCCCTCATGAATTGAGTATTGGAGATTTACCTGAACCTGATAAGAGGGTAGCTGAGGTTTATATCAGGCGCTATGTGGATTTTTTTAAACAGGATTATTTTAAGGGTTTGCGTGTAGCGTCGTACGAGCATTCCAGCGTTGCACGAGATTTGCTATTTGAGATATTGAGTTTATTGGGTGCCGAAGTTGTAAGGCTAGGGCGTACCGAGTCCTTTGTCCCTATAGATACAGAAGCTGTCAGGCCTGAAGATGTTGCCAAGGGTAAAAAGTGGGCACAACAGTATATTTTTGATGCTATTTTTTCAACGGATGGCGATGCAGATCGTCCGCTAATCGGTGATGAAACAGGTGAGTGGCTGCGCGGTGATGTAGTAGGTATTCTTTGTGCTAAGTTTTTGGCTATTGATACCATCGTTACGCCAGTAAGCAGCAATACTCTCGCCGAGAAGATCGGTTGGTTTAGCAGAGTAGTGCGCACAAAAATTGGTTCCCCTTACGTAATTGCAGAGATGGAAAAAGCCAAGGCTGAATCCAACAAGGCAGTGGCCGGCTTTGAAGCAAATGGCGGGTTTTTGCTTGGCAGCGATATTCAGCGTGATGGCGCGCTTTTGGAGGCTCTTCCAACGCGAGATGCTATTCTTCCAATGCTTGCGTTGCTCAGCTTTGCACGTGACCGTAAACTCAAATTATCAGAATTGGTAGCAAGTTTGCCAAAGCGCTATACAGCGAGTAATCGAATTCAGGATTTCTCAAAGCTGCAAAGTGCGGCACTAATTAATAATTTGCAGCAAGACCCTCAATTTGCAGCACGCCTTTTGGCGCCAGATGCAGGTGCGATTGCATGTGTTGATAACACAGATGGCTACCGAGTGACATTCAGTAATGATGACATTGTGCACTTGCGCCCATCCGGTAACGCGCCTGAGCTGCGCTGCTATGCTGAATCGGTGACGCAAGCAGCAGCGCAGGCCTTATGTGATAATTGTTTGGCGGCTATCAATAATAAGTTGCACCTGAAGTAGGCTTTTTGTTAGACTTGCGTTCATTTGTTGAACAAACAAGCGTCCTTTATAAATGCTAACTGACGAGTATCGATACAAGATTCTAAATTTAGTGCAAGCTAAACCGGAGATTAGCCAGCGCGAGCTAGCTAAAAATCTGGGCATTAGTTTGGGTAAAGCTAACTTTTGCCTCAAATCTTTAATCGAGGTTGGCCTGTTGAAGGCAACTAACTTCCGAAATAGTAAGCATAAGTTAGCTTATATGTATTTGCTGACGCCTAATGGCGTTGAAGAGAAATCAAGAATTACCATGCGATTTTTGAAGGCAAAAATGCAGGAATATGAGTTATTAAAAGCTGAAATAAATTTATTGATGCAAGAAACTAAAACTGAATTAACCTCAGAAGATCAGGTTGCTGCTAATGGAAAAGATCATTCATGACTAACCGCTATGCAGTAATACTTTGCGGTGGCTCCGGCACCAGATTGTGGCCGCTATCCCGCACGCTAAGGCCTAAGCAGCTATTGGCACTTAATGGCGAGCAAACTTTATTACAGCAAACTGCAAAGCGTTTAGCCCAGCGCGTTGAACCGGCACATTTATTTACTGTTACGCATGAAGATCATAAGTTTGAAGTAAAAGGACAATTGGCCGAGCTATTCCCGCAAGCCATTGAACACGTGCTGGCTGAACCTTGCGCCAGAAACACATTGCCGGCCATTGCCTGGGCAACTTATCAAATTTATGAGCAAGATGAAAATGCGATTATTGGAGTGTTCGCTTCGGATCACGCCATTGACAATGAAGAGGCTTTTTTAAATGCCTGGCAAACAGCAGAGCTGGTAGCCGAGCAGGATTATCTGGTATTACTGGGCATTAAACCGCACGAACCTGCCACAGGTTATGGCTATATCAGACCCAGCCAGTTATTGCCAATTAAAGGCACATTATCGGTTCACCAGGTTGAACAGTTTGTAGAAAAACCTGACCTTGAAAAAGCAAAACAATTTGTAAGTGACGGTTACCTATGGAATAGCGGCATGTTTGTGTTTAAGGCCAGTACCTTCATGCGTATGCTTGAGCAATATCAACCGGAAATTTACAAGCAACTTTGTACTGTGAATCCGCAAAACTTAGCTGAAATCTACGCGCAATTTCCAAGTTTATCTATGGATTACGGCTTGGCTGAAGAGCTGGTAAAAGATTCTGAAAAGCTAGCTGTTGTGCCGGTAGATATGGCATGGAGTGACTTGGGAAGTTGGGATTCGATTTATGCCCGGCACGGCAAAGATGCAAGTAATAATGTTACTCATGGAGAAGTATTAAGTCTGGACACAAAGAACAGCTTGATTTGGGCTGAGTCCGGAGTGCTTGCGATACTCGGTTTGGATAATATTGTAGCGATTCAAACCGCAGATGCGACGCTGATTTGCGATAGGAGTCGGTCTGAAGATATTAAATCTCTGGTGGCAGTAGTTAAGGCACTTAAACCGGCGCTTACGGAAATTCACCAAACCGTTATTCGTCCATGGGGTAGCTATACCGTGCTTGAAGAGCGTGCCAATTTTAAGATAAAGCGCATTATTGTAAATCCGGGCGCAAAACTTTCGATGCAAATGCATCAGCATCGTTCTGAGCACTGGGTAGTAGTATCCGGTACTGCTACAATCATCAATAATGAAATTGAATACACATTGCAAGAAAATCAATCGACTTACATCCCCAAAACACATTTGCATCGCTTGGCAAATAACACTAGCGAGCCTTTAAGTATCATCGAAGTGCAGTGTGGTGAATATGTTGGTGAAGATGATATTGTTCGATTTGATGATAAATATGGAAGGTTGATTACAAAGTGACTAAAGTTGCGTTGATAACTGGCATAACCGGTCAGGATGGTGCTTACTTGGCCGAGTTTTTATTGGGCAAAGGTTATATCGTGCATGGCGTAAAACGTCGTGCGTCACTTTTTAATACAGACCGCATAGATCACCTGTATCAGGATATCCATGAAAAAGAAGTGAAGTTTTTTCTACATCATGGAGACCTGACTGACTCTACGAATCTGATTCGTATTATTCAGCAAACGCAGCCTGATGAAATATACAATCTGGCTGCAATGAGTCATGTGGCGGTAAGCTTTGAAACTCCGGAATATACTGCAAACGCAGATGGTATTGGTACATTGCGCATATTGGAAGCTATCAGAATTTTAGGGCTAGAGAAAAAAACCAAGTTTTATCAAGCCTCGACATCTGAGCTTTATGGTCTGGTGCAGGAGATTCCACAAAAGGAAACAACGCCATTTTATCCACGTAGTCCTTATGCTGTAGCCAAGCTATACGCTTACTGGATAACTGTTAATTATCGCGAAGCCTACGGCATGTATGCCTGTAACGGAATTCTGTTTAATCATGAAAGCCCGGTTCGAGGTGAAACGTTCGTCACTCGTAAAATTACACGTGCACTGGCACGAATCAATTTAGGCCTGCAAGATTGTTTGTATCTGGGAAACTTGGATGCATTGCGAGACTGGGGACATGCGAAGGATTACGTTGAAATGCAGTGGTTGATGTTACAGCAAGACAACCCTGAAGACTTTGTTATTGCAACAGGTGTGCAATACAGTGTGCGCGACTTTGTAAATGCCGCTGCCAAAGAGCTTAATATGCAAATTACCTGGCAAGGCACTGGTGTGAACGAAAAGGGCTATTGGCAAGGCAACTGTATTGTTCAGGTTGATTCCAGATATTTTAGACCTACTGAAGTGGAAACATTATTGGGCGACCCAACCAAAGCGAAGCAAAAGCTTGGCTGGACGCCAAAAATTTCATTTGAAGAGCTTGTGGCCGAAATGGTAAGAGAAGATTTTAAATCCGCGCAACGAGATGAGTTGATTAAAGGTCATGGTTTTCAGGCAATGGATTACCACGAATAGAATTAACACCTATGGATAAGAACGCAAAAATTTATGTGGCAGGTCATCGCGGGCTGGTTGGCTCTGCTTTAATGCGGCAGCTACAGGCGCAAGGTTACAACAATATTGTTACACGCACTCATGCCGCGCTTGATTTAACAAATCAACAATCAGTCGCTGATTTTTTTAAAACTGAAAAACCTGAATATGTGTTTTTGGCTGCTGCGAAAGTAGGGGGTATTTATGCCAATAATACTTACCCGGCAGAGTTTATTTATGAAAACCTGGCCATTCAGACTAATGTAATTCACCAGTCATATTTAGCAGATGTAAAACGTCTGCTTTTTCTTGGCTCCAGTTGTATTTACCCGCGGGATTGTCCGCAGCCAATAAAAGAGGAATATCTGCTTACGGGACCATTAGAGGCGACCAACAGACCTTATGCTTTGGCAAAGATTGCTGGTATAGAAATGTGCTGGAGTTACAATCGACAGTACGGCACTCAGTATCTCGCGGCAATGCCGACCAACTTATACGGCATAGGTGATAACTATCATCCTGAAAATAGCCATGTTATCCCTGCTCTTATTCGCAAGTTTCATGAGGCTAAGGTAAATCATCAGCCAACTGTAACTATATGGGGCAGCGGCACTCCGCGACGCGAGTTTTTGTATAGTGATGACATGGCGCAAGCCTGTTTGTTTTTGATGCAATTGCCAGATAACCAGTTTAAGCAACTTTTGGCAAATGATAGAAATGATGGATTGCCGCCATTGGTAAATGTTGGAACTGGCTCGGATATTACCATCAAGCAGCTTGCAGAGCTGATTGGTTCAGTAGTTGGATATAGCGGCCAATTAATTTTTGACAGCACAAAGCCAGATGGTATGATGCGCAAACTTATGGATGTTGGTTTGATAAAATCGCTGGGTTGGCAGGCCAGCACAAGTTTTACAGACGGTATGAATTATGCGTACCAAAACTATCAAGATACTAAAGGCGCTGTATGAAAGCAGTTATTCTCGCGGGTGGGTTAGGTACACGTATTTCAGAAGAAACACATCTGAAACCTAAACCTATGATTGAAATTGGCGGTAAGCCCATTTTATGGCACATCATGAAGATGTATTCAGCGCATGGCATTAACGATTTTATTGTTTGCTGTGGTTATAAGGGCTATGTCATCAAAGAGTACTTCGCGAATTATTTTTTGCATATGTCAGATGTAACGTTTGATATGGACAAAAACGAAATGCAAGTGCATCAACGTAAAGCCGAGCCGTGGCGTGTTACCCTTGTCGATACAGGGGAAGATACCCTTACCGGAGGCAGGTTAAAACGTGTTGCCGAGTACGTAAAAGATGAAGAAGCATTTTGTTTTACTTATGGTGATGGAGTGGCTGATGTTGATATTTCAAAGCTGGTTTCTTTTCATCATGCGCATCAGAAATATGCAACCGTTACTGCGGTACAGCCACCAGGCCGTTATGGTGCACTCAAATTGGTAAATGGCAATGTAGAAGGTTTTTCTGAAAAACCCAAGGGCGATGGCGCATGGATTAATGGAGGCTTCTTTGTGTTATCGCCCAAGTGTCTGAGCTACATCAATGATGACCAGTCTAGCTGGGAAGGTGAGCCGCTTGGGCAATTAGCCAGTGACAATCAGTTAATGGCATATGAACATATGGGTTTCTGGCAGCCAATGGATACATTGCGTGAGAAAACACAATTGGAAGACTTATGGCAAAGCGGTAAGGCACCCTGGAAAGTGTGGGAATGATATCTGAATTCTGGCAAGATAAAAAAGTATTCCTAACTGGCCATACGGGTTTCAAAGGCGGCTGGCTTAGTCTTTGGTTACATAAACTTGGCGCAGAGGTTCATGGATATGCACTTGCGCCTAATACAACACCAAATTTATTTACAGTCGCAAATGTATCGAACTGTCTTGCAAGCAGCACTATAGCTGACATTCGTGATTCCTCCGCACTTAACGCTGCGTTACAGGCCTCTGGGGCAGATGTCGTTTTTCATCTGGCGGCGCAGCCACTGGTCAGATACTCCTATGAATCTCCTGTAGAAACCTATTCTGTAAATGTTATGGGTACGGTGAATTTATTTGAGGCAATTCGCAAAACGAACAGTGTTAAAGCTGTAGTTAACGTGACTACTGATAAATGTTATGAGAATCGCGAATGGGTTTGGCCATATAGAGAAGATGAGGCGATGGGGGGGTATGACCCTTACTCTAGCAGCAAGGGCTGCTCTGAATTAGTTACAGCCGCTTACAGGCGTTCTTTTTTTGCATCTTCTGGAGTTTCTGTGGCAACAGCAAGAGCAGGTAATGTCATAGGTGGTGGTGACTGGTCATCAGATCGTTTGATTCCGGATTTTCTTCGTGCTATCGATGCTAATCAAGCGCTATCTGTGCGATCACCGGGTGCAATAAGACCTTGGCAACATGTTCTAGAGCCGCTTTCCGGCTATTTGATATTGGCAGAGCAACTTTATTCTCAGGGGGATCAATTTGCAGAGCCTTGGAATTTTGGACCATCTGATGAGGATGCCAGAAATGTTGAATGGATCGTTGAGCAATTGGTAGCATCAGTTCCTGGGGCGGTCTGGCAGCGAGATGAAAAGCCGCAACCACATGAAGCCAATTATTTAAAGTTGGATAGCAGTAAAGCCCGCACTTACCTTGATTGGCAGCCACGCTGGAATTTAAAAACCGCATTGGATTCGATCATTTCATGGCACGAGAGCTGGCATCAAGATAAAAACATGCATGATTTTACGCTAAGCCAAATTACAAAATACGAACAATCGAAGCGAAAAGTTTAATTATGGCGCGCTTTGATTTTATTAATACATCAATAGATGGTTTGAGAGTGGTTCAACGTAAAGTAATTGAGGATAACCGTGGTTTTCTCAGCCGCTTTTTTTGTGCAGATGAGTTTTCTCCATTTGGGCTGAATAAGGACATACGCCAAATTAACCACACGCTGACAAGAAACAAGGGCGCAGTGCGTGGTTTTCATTACCAAACACCGCCACATGCAGAGATTAAGTTAGTGAGTTGCCTCAAGGGCGAGATATTTGATGTAGCTATTGATTTGCGTAAGGGATCACCGACTTTTTTACATTGGCATGGAGAAGTGCTTAGTGCAACTAATCGGCGTAGCTTGTTGATACCGGAAGGTTTTGCACATGGTTTTCAAGCCTTAACTGAAGACTGTGAATTAATTTATTTACATACTGCTGCTTATGCGCCGTCTGCTGAAGCTGCCTTGAATGTATTGGACCCAAAGCTAAATATTGCCTGGCCACTTGATATTACTGATTTGTCTGAACGAGATAGCAGTCACCCTATGATTAAGAATGATTTTGAAGGAATTGCAGTATGAAATGCCGTCATTGCGGAACAGAATTAACGTTGCCTCTAATTGATTTGGGTAGTGCGCCGCCATCAAATGCTTATTTAACAAAACAAACGCTCAAGGCACCAGAAAAATGGTACCCGTTAAGTGTATTAGTCTGTCAGGAATGTTGGCTGGTGCAAACAGAAGATTATGCAGGGGCAGAGGAGCTGTTTGATGCAGATTATGCTTATTTTAGCTCGTTCTCTACCTCTTGGCTGCAACATGCCAAGCAATATGTTGATGATGTCGTCACTCGATTCTCCCTGGATGCAAATTCTCACGTGGTGGAAGTGGCGGCTAATGATGGGTATCTTTTGCAGTATGTGAAAGATAAAGGAATACCTTGTTTGGGAATTGAGCCAACAGCAAGTACTGCAGCTGCGGCTAGAGCTAAAGGCATAGATATTGTCGAAGAGTTTTTTGGTGTGGCGTATGCTGAAAAACTGGTTAAACAAGGCAAGCAGGCAGATTTAACCGCAGCTAATAATGTATTGGCACACGTGCCTGACATTAATGATTTTGTAGCTGGATTTGCCACGCTGTTAAAAACCCAGGGCGTTGCTACATTTGAATTTCCACATTTGATGCAAATGATTAAATTTACGCAATTTGATACGATTTATCACGAACATTTTTCATATTTATCGCTTACAGCGGTAAATCGCATTTTTGAACAAAATGGTTTACAAGTTTTTGATGTTCAAGAAATCACTACACATGGTGGCAGTTTGAGAGTGTTTGCACAACGTAAAGATCAAGGTCAATATCAAATCACTAATGCCGTAACAAGACTTTTGGCAAAAGAACAATCTATAGGCATCACAACTGTTGCTTACTATGCTGATTTTCAGCAACGTGCCAATAAAATTAAATATGATTTAATTGATTTTTTAATTAAAGCAAAACATGAAGGCAAAAAAGTGATCGCCTATGGCGCTGCGGCTAAAGGTAATACACTACTAAACTATGCTGGAATTCGCCCAGACTTATTATCTTGCGTAGTAGACCGAAATCCTGCCAAGCAAAATAAATATCTACCCGGCTGCCGCATCCCAATTTTGGATGAATCAGTGATTAGCCATGAAAAGCCAGATTATATATTGATATTGCCGTGGAATTTACGCCTAGAGGTAATGGAACAACTCAACTATATACGTGAATGGAGCGGTAAGTTTGTTACTGCTGTGCCAATTCTTCGGTTTGAATAAATGACTAAAAAAGTTGCAATTACTGGAGCAAGTGGTTTTATTGGGCATCATGTTCTTGATAAGCTACTTCAATATGATATTGAAATAATTGCTGTAACTCGTAATGCAAGCTTGCTAAATAAGTATGCAAAAAGCGTGGAAGTTGTTGAGTTTGATATTACTAACTTATGCAATAGTGCTTTTGACAAACTTTCCCGACCCGATATATTGATTCACTTAGCTTGGGATGGATTGCCCAACTATAATTCCTTGCATCATTTTGAGGTTGAATTACCTAAACAATATCATTTTTTGAAAAACATGATTGAAGGTGGATTGAAGTCATTATTTGTGACAGGCACCTGTTTCGAATATGGTATGCAATCAGGCTGCTTGAGAGCGGATATGCCAACGTTACCTAGTAATCCATATGGATATGCTAAGGATGCTTTACGAAAGCAACTGGAGTTTTTAAAAACAAGTAGCCCTTTTGAGTTTATATGGGGGCGACTTTTTTATATGTATGGTGAAGGTCAAGCAAGTAACTCGCTTTACCCACAGTTGAAACAAGCTGTTTTACGTGGTGATAATGTATTTAATATGTCAGGTGGTGACCAATTAAGAGACTACCTGCGAGTAGAGGACGTAGCTAATCAGATAGTAAAGCTAGCACTGTCACAGCAAGATTTGGGATGCGTAAATATTTGTTCTGGAATACCAATATCAGTTAAAAATTTAGTAAGAAAATGGATGTTAGAAGCCGGTTGGGAGATTGATCTTAATTTAGGCTATTATCCATATCCAGATTATGAACCTATGGAATTTTGGGGTTCTTTAAGTGTTAAGAGTGATTAATATTTTTATTTTAAGAAGGTAAGGAACGAATAATGAGTGATCCAACGATTGAGTTTAAAGCTGAATGTATTGATAGAGCTAAAAGCTACCCAGCTACTTTAATAGCTGAAGCGGCAAAAATTTTTATGGTTGAGAGCACGCAGCCGAAATACTCGTATAATTTTTCTTGGATGGGTCGACCTATCATTCAATATCCACAAGATATGGTGGCGATGCAAGAGCTAATTTGGGAGGTCAAGCCTGATCTGATTATTGAAACAGGCATAGCTCATGGAGGCTCATTAATAATGAATGCGTCATTTCTGGCAATGCTAGATTATTGTGAAGCAATCGAGAATGGCAGCTTAATTGACCCAACTAAACCAAAACGCCGGGTACTTGGTATTGATATCGATATTCGCGAGCATAATCGCCAAGCTATTGAGGCTCATCCTATGTCAAACAGAATTGATATGATTCAAGGTTCATCTATAGCGCCAGAAATTATCGCCCAAGTAAAAGACTATGCCAAAAACTACAAGCGAATATTAATTAGTTTGGATTCAAACCATACGCATGAACACGTATTAGCAGAGCTTCATGCGTATGCTGAGTTAACTTCTGCAAATAGTTACTGCGTGGTATTTGACACAATTGTGGAAGACTTGCCAGATAACTTCTACCCTGGGCGCACATGGGGCCCTGGTGATAATCCTAAAACAGCAGTGTGGGAATATTTAAAAACGCACCCAGAATTTCAAATTGATAAATCTATACAAAACAAACTTTTGATAACTGTTGCACCAGACGGTTATTTAAAAAGAATTGCTTAGAGTTCAATAGCTTAATTCATGTTGTTGTTTGGACCTTCTGATTATTCAATCCAAAAGCTTTGAGGTTTTTTTGAGTCTGATGCTCGGCGCATCACGCATTTCTTGTATAAAGGGATTTGGGTAAAGAAGGAGCAATTTCTGACATAGATTTATGCATAAAAGGGGCGAGGTGCAACTGGGCGATTCGTATGCATTTGAGCACAAAATTGATGAGTTGGATTTATCTTGGAAAGTAGATTTGTCGCTAAAACATCAGATAGATAATTCTGCTTTAATTACCTACATTGAAAAATTTGGCATTAATTTTTTGGATAGCAGAATAAATTGTTAAAACGTAATGTTATTGCCAACTTTTTAGGGCAAGGCTGGACAGCGCTAATGGGCTTGGCTTTTGTTCCCTTATACATTAAATATTTAGGTATAGAGGCATATGGGTTGATTGGTGTATTTGCACTTTTGCAGGTTTGGTTAAATCTGTTAGACATGGGTATGACGCCAGCACTAAGCCGCGAGATGGCGCGTTTTAAAGGTGGCGCGCACAACGCTCAATCAATTAGAGATCTTTTGCGTAGTATTGAACTTATTGGGGTTTGTGTAGCTTTATTGGTTGCTGTTGCAATATGGCTTGCCTCGGATTGGCTTGCTGCAGATTGGTTAAATGTAAAAGAAATGCCTATCCACTCAGTTGCTCAAGCCTGCGTAATAATGGGTATTGTTGCTGCGCTACGTTTTATTGAGAATATCTATAGAAGTAGTATTGTTGGGTTAGAAAAACAGGTATTACTTAATGTTGTTACAGTAGTGATGGCGACGTTGAGAGGACTTGGTGCTGTTGTTGTTTTAATATGGATATCTCCATCAATTAATGCGTTCTTTATATGGCAAGGAATAATATCAGCCTTATCTGTCGTTATTTTAATCCCCGTTCTCTACAAAGCATTACCTGCATCACAAACAGGCGGTCGATTTTCTTGGGCCGCAGTGACTAAAATCTGGCGCTACGCGGCTGGAATCATGTTGATTACGCTACTATCATTTTTATTGATGCAGACTGACAAAATTTTATTGTCACGGTTACTTACGCTAGAGCATTTTGGTTACTATACGATTGCGGCATTAGTAGCAAACTCGCTACAAATGCTAGCTGGGCCTATTGATATGGCATTTTTTCCTAGATTTACTGAACAGGCGTCTCGAAATGACCAATCATCATTAATTTCAACATTTCATGTAGGTGCGCAATTAATTACAGTATTAGTTGGAGCAACTGCGATTGAGTTAATCGTGTTTGGGGATATTCTTCTTCAATTGTGGACTCAAGATGCGGTACTTGCCAAAACAATTGCACCTTTATTAACAATACTATCGTTAGGCACACTTTTTAATGTTCTCATGCACATGCCATACCAACTACAGTTAGCCCATGGTTGGACTCGATTGACTATCTATGTAAATACAATTGCTGTCTTATTATTAGTGCCCGCTATTTTTTTAGTGGCTCCGAGATATGGTGCTGTGGGTGTTGCTTGGATATGGGTTCTGCTGAATGCTGGTTATGTATTGTTTGCTGTTCAAATTATGTTCAGACGTTTGTTAATAACAGAAAAATTACAGTGGTACAAAAATGATATTGCTAAACCTTTATTGGCTGCTATTGTTATGGCCTTGTTTGTTAGATGGATAGCTCCAATAAATCTGGGTATGTTAGGTCAATTTCTCGTACTTCTTTTCTCATTGATTTTTATATTAATCACAGCGGCATTCACTGCACCTTTGGTAAATCAACATATAAAACATTATGTGGGAAAAACTCTTAAGCTATATTTTGTTGGGAAGTTTTAATAGATGAAGTCCTCTTATGAAAAAATAAATGTGCCAAAAGTTAGCATTGGCTTGCCTGTGTATAACGGTGAGAAATATATACGAGATGCGCTTGACTCATTGATTCATCAGACTTTCACTGATTTTGAGCTAATTATTTCGGACAATGCTTCGACTGATAACACAGGAAAAATTTGTAGAGAGTACATGTCTATTGACAGCCGAATAAGCTATTTTCGCCAAGAGAATAATATTGGCCCAATTGCAAATTTTAGTTTTGTGTTAGCACAAGCGAAGTCAGCTTGCTTTATGTGGGCTGCATATGATGATGTTTGGGATAAAGAGTATTTGAATAAAGCTTTGTACCAATTGGAAAGAAAAGATATCGACTTTGTTTTCCCTACGTTTATATTAAGAAGTATTGGATTTGGGTTTTATAAAGTAATTAATAGAGAGATTTTTGATTTTATAGATTCAGCAGATCGTAGGTTAAGAGTATTGAAGTTTTTAGCTCTTCATCATGATTCACATAAGTGCAATATAGTTTATTCCTTATTTAACACGGAGTTTTTAAGAGAAGCTTTGAAAAAGCAAGATATTGGAAATGATGGCGCTTTGGGAGCAGTTATTACTGGTATGGGCAGGGGCGCGTTGTTGGGTGATGCATTATTTCAAAAAAGGTATCCACTCTTATGGCCTGGCTTGCTTAGCCCAATATTTCGAGTATTAGGTCGTCAATTTGAGCAGTTTAAAGTAGCAAAAAATAATGCTTTAAATAATTTGAAAAGGCTTTTTCCTGAATATGCAACAGACATTGAAGTGATTTTCAAAGATTATAAACCCTACACTTACAACAAAGGTTATTTAATATATAACGTAGAAAACTTGATTGATTCTAACGGAAGTGTAAAGGGTTAAAATGAGTGGTCATGTTCCAGTTGTTAGTATCGGTATGCCAGTTTATAACGGAGAGATATTTCTGCGAGAAGCCCTGGACTCCTTGTTGGCTCAGTCCTTCGGTAACTTTGAGCTAATTATTTCGGATAATGCTTCTTCAGATGCAACTCAGGCTATATGTCTTGACTATCAGAAAGTTGATAATCGGATTCGTTACATAAGGCAAGCAGAGAACATAGGTGCACTTGCTAATTTTCAGACCGTTCTAGACGAATCACGCGGCCAATATTTTATGTGGGCGGCTTGTGACGATAAATGGGATAGTCGTTGGATAGAATTGTTATATGAAAAGTTGATAGTTTTAAATTCTACTTCAGTATTTGGAAGAGTAAAGCAGATTGATGAGTTCTCTAAAATTATAAGTAATCATCCGGCAAATGATAATTTATTTAGTTTTTCAGGCGGTTTTTTTAAAAGAAGAGTTTCTTTTTTCCTTGAATTCGAAGGTAATGGTAAGGCAAATCTATTCTATTCGTTGTATAGACGCGAGATGTTTCATCAAGTTGATTTGCCTAGATACTCACAAGATTATTACGCTTTGTTTGATTGGTTGCACAAGACTCAATTTGTATCAGTAGAAGGCGCATTTCTCTATAAAAGAATTCACGGCATGAATGCTGGTGGGATAAAGCCTAAGTCTTTTTTGACGAAGATAATTGATATTGTAACTTTAAAAACAGTACACAAAGACTTCATTGTTGCGGTAGGTTATTTACCCTATGCATCTAGATTGGAAAAGTTAATACTTACGATTTTAATTCCAATTAAAATATTAAGTAGTCATATTTCCTATATTCAACGTATTTTTAATTCATTTAAAATTTGACTAATACTCGTGATTATCAGTAATCTCATCGGTGGGCTTGGCAATCAAATGTTCCAATATGCCACCGCTCGCGCTTTGTCCCTTGATCTCGATACTCAGTTGGTACTCGATGTGTCGGATTTTGATGGGTATGCGCTGCACCAAGGATTTGAACTTAGCCGTGTGTTTAATTGTGATGCGAAAATTGCTTCAGACGTGGATTTGAACGCAATATTACATTGGCAGAGAAGTAAACTGGCTAGAAGGTTGTTAAGAAAATTTCCTTTCAATTTTTTACGATCTGAAAAATTGGTGTTTGAGCCTTCGTTTCAATATTGGAGCGGGATTAAACACATAGCCGATAATTCATACTTAATGGGTTATTGGCAATCTGAATCCTATTTTTTACATCATGCAGAAACGATACGTGCTGACTTTAGATTCAAGCCTGAATTGACCTCAAAAAATGCCGAAGTATTGGCGCATATTAATGAGGTCAACGCGGTAAGTTTGCATGTAAGGCGTGGCGATTATGTGCAAAATGCGCATACCAATGCGACTCATGGCGTATGTTCACTGCAATATTATAAAAATGCGATCGATCAAATAACCAATTGCGTAAACACGCCGGTTTTTTTTGTGTTTTCTGATGATATGGAATGGGTTAAAAGTAATTTTCAGATGGATTTTCCATGTATTTATATTGACCATAACCATGGCGTTGATAGTTTTAATGATATGCGACTGATGTCAAATTGCCAGCATCACATTATTGCCAATAGTTCTTTTAGCTGGTGGGGTGCATGGCTGAATGCCAATCCTGAAAAGGTTGTGATTGCACCTAAGCAATGGTTTGCCAATAATACTGATACGAGGGACTTATTGCCTCAAGGTTGGATCAAGCTGTGACATCAACTTTTAATAATACTTTGGTGATTGGCGGTGCGGGCTATATAGGTTCACATCTCACAACTCAGCTGTTGTCCACCGGCAGAAAAGTTACAGTGCTGGGAAGGAGATTAACGCCAGGCAACAAGTTGCCAGATGGCGTAGATTATGTAGCTGGTGATTTTGGGCAACGTGATTTAATAGCCAGCTTGCTTGATAGACACCAAGAGGTTATTCATCTGGCTTATGCAACCGTTCCCAATACTTCATTTGAGAATCCTTTGGCAGACTTATTGCAGAACCTGCCGCCTACTGTGCAATTATTTTCAGAAATTGCTGCCAGGGGTATTAAGCTGATATTAGTATCATCTGGTGGTACCGTATATGGCGAAGCGCAAAAATTGCCAATACCGGAAACGCATCCTACCAAGCCTATTTCGCCTTATGGCGTTACTAAGCTTACTTTGGAGAATTATGCATACCTGTATGCAGCAACTCATGACCTGAAGTTTGTATGTGTACGACCCGCCAATGCATATGGCATAGGCCAAAGACCGTTTGTTGGCCAAGGGTTTATTTCTACTGCGATCGCTTCAGTGATGCGTGGTCAGCCTATTAAAATATTCGGGCAGAGTGGATCCGTACGTGATTATATTTATGTGAGCGACCTTGCCGCTGGAATCGTTAGCGTGCTTGAAAGAGGGCTGCTTTCAGAAACATATAATATTGGCTCAGGGGTAGGCCTTTCCAATATGGATGTAATTGAAGCTATAACACCTCTGCTGGAGGATATCGGCTGTAAGGTTAATATTGAGCATTTGCCTGAGCGTACCTTCGATGTTAAAGCCAATGTGCTGGATTCTACAAAATTACAACAACATACAGGTTGGAAGCCGATAGTAGACTTTAACGATGGATTGCACTGTACTCGTCAATGGCTAAAACAATATTAATGAGCGAATTTATGCCAAACTCTATTCACAATAATGCGCGGCCTTTAGTAACTGTTGCTATGCCTGTTTACAATGCTGGAAAGTATTTAAGATTGGCTGTACTTTCAATTATCAAGCAAACATTTACTGATTGGGAGATGCTAATTATTGATGATGGCTCAACAGATAATGCATTTGATTCAATCTCAGATATTAATGACGAACGTATTCACATATTAAGAGATGGCTCTAATAAAGGTTTGGCCGCCAGACTAAATGAAGTAATCGATTTAGCACGTGGTCAGTATTTTGCGCGCATGGATCAGGATGATGTTTCTTATCCTGAAAGATTTGAACGCCAAGTAGAAGCACTGCTGAATGATTTGACTGTTGATCTGGTTGGTATCCGGGCCGTAACAATTGGAGATGATAATGAGTTGACTGGTGTTCTTGCCTGTGCAGACTCCAGTGAGAAAATTTGCTCTAAGCCCTGGCGTGGTATAGGCCTGCCACACCCAACCTGGATGGGTAAAATAATGTGGTTTCGTAAGAATCGCTATGCAGAACCTGCACCATATTTTTGTGAAGATCAGGAACTGCTGCTGCGTACTTATGAAAATAGCCGGTTCTTGATAATCAATGAACAACTTTTTGCGTATCGCATCCGTGATTCAATCAATTGGCGTAAGCTGATAAAAACTCGCATAGCTGTTTTAAAAATTCAGTTGAAACAATTTCTGGCAAAAGGGCAGTTATATTTATCTGCAATGGCATTACTGTCATTTGTTGGTAGAGTTGTAATGGATGTCCTTAAGCGGCTTACTTTCCTGAAGTATCCTGTAATAAAAAAACAAAACGAACTAACTGAAGAAAAATGGCAATATGTATTGAATTTTGTTGAAAACAAATAAGATAAATAACTTTTTTGTTCTATAAAATTCTATTTCTCAGTGGTTTTGTCCTAAAAACATCTCTTATAAGAGATGTTTGATTATGTGTTTTTTATCTAGATGTTAGTTTTTTTTGAATACTTAAGGTTGCATCATTGAAAACAAAGATATGTTTTGTTGTTTCTACTGGCATGACAGTCAATGCTTTTTTGCAACAGCCGATCAAACTACTTAGTCAGCATTATGATATTTATATTGCATTGGATACGAGTGCTGGCGAAGCTCTTCACGGTCTGGAAGATATAGTTACTATCTTACCTGTAGCCATAAAAAGAAAAATCTCTTTATGGCAAGACCTTGCCGCTGTTTTTCAATTGTTCAAATTATTTCAAAAGCATAACTTTAGAATAGTTCATTCAGTTACACCTAAAGCCGGTTTGTTGGCCATGCTTGCAGCAGCACTTGCTCAAGTAGATATTCGTATACACACTTTTACAGGTCAGGTGTGGGCCACCAAACTTGGTTTTGGCCGTGCTGCGCTTAAAAAGCTAGATAAATTAATAGGCTGTTTCTGCACGCATATTTTGGTTGATAGTCCATCTCAGCGTCAGTTCTTATTGGATGAGGGTGTTATTGCGCCTGAGAAATCATGCGTTTTACAAAAAGGTTCCATATCAGGTGTTGATGTAAATAGGTTTAAACCGAATTACTCTGCAAGGTTACGGATTAGAGAAAGTTTGCAGATTGCTGATAGCGATGTTGTATTTTTGTTTATCGGTAGACTAAATCGTGACAAAGGCATTTTGGACCTGGCCGTAGCTTTTTCAAACGTCGCTTGCCGGCACGCGAATGCGAGATTGCTAATAGTAGGCGTTGATGAGGCTAATCTTTCAGAGGAAATTCATCACATTACTGAGAACTTTGAAAAACAAGTAGAATTTATTGAGTTCACGCCTGTGCCGGAAGAGTACATGGCAGCATCTGACGTACTTTGCCTGCCAAGTTATCGTGAAGGTTTTGGTAACGTTATTATCGAAGCAGCTGCTGTGGGCATACCGACTATTGGTTCTAAAATTTACGGCATTACTGATGCCGTAGTGGATGGATATACCGGTTTGTTATTTACGCCCAGGGATGTTGCAGCGCTAGAGTCATGTATGGAAAAAATGGTTGGAAATGCTGAGCTTCGCCAAAACTTAGGTAAAGCGGCGCACAATCGGGCGTGTGAAGACTTTTCAAGCCAGAAGCTTAGTGCAGCATGGTTGAAGTATTATCAGGAGTTATCTTGAAGCGCTTATTTGATTTTGTTGTTTCTTTGCTTTGTTTGCTTTTTTTATGGCCTTTGATAGCCATAACATATTTGTTGGTGTTGATTAGAATGGGCCGGCCGGTATTGTTTGTGCAGCAGAGACCCGGTTTGAACGCAAAGCCATTTAATATCTATAAATTCAGAACCATGCTGTTAACAACGAACAAAAATAATGTGCTTCTGCCCGATGAAAAAAGAATGACTGCGCTTGGCAGTCTTTTGCGAAAGTACAGCCTCGACGAACTGCCTCAATTATTTAATGTGCTAAAGGGAGACTTGAGTCTGGTTGGTCCCAGGCCGCTGTTGATGGAATATCTGCCTTTATACTCGCCTGAGCAAGCCAGACGACATCTGGTAAGGCCCGGAGTTACTGGTTGGGCGCAGGTGAATGGGCGCAATGCTATCAGTTGGGAAGATAAATTCAGGCTGGACGTGTGGTATGTCGACAATCAGTCTTTTTTGCTTGATGTTAAAATACTGCTGCTGACAGTCAAAAAGGTTTTTTTAAGTGAAGGCATTAGCGCTGAAGGCGAAGTGACCATGTCACGATTTACAGGAAACAATTCTTAGATGAACCGATATATTTATGGTGCCGGTGGTCATGGTAAGGTCGTGCTGGATGCAATGCAGCACGGGCTTGTTGACTGCTCAGGTTTCATTGACGACAGAGCTGTGGGAGTCAACGCCGGGTTACAGGTTTATAGCACTTCAGAGATTGTTGCTAATAGTGCTGCTTATATACATTTGGCGATAGGCAATTGCAAAATAAGAGAGCGCTTGGCCCAAACTCTGGGGGAATTTAGTTTTTTTAGCGTAGTGCATCCTAATGCTGTAGTAGCTAAGTCATCAAAAATAGGCGAGGGTACTTTCCTGGCTGCTCTGGCTATCATAGCTCCTGATGCATCTGTTGGCTGTCACTGCATCATTAACCACTCAGCCGTAGTTGATCACGACTGCCATGTAGATGATTTTGTTCATATAGCCCCGCATGTCGCTTTAGGCGGAGGCGTTAAGGTTGGTACAGGCGTGCTTGTAGGTTCTGGTGCGATTGTGTTGCCGGGGCTGGAAATTGGTGATTACGCTATCATAGGCGCTGGAGCTATCGTTACTAAAAATGTTACTGCCGGCACTACGGTTGCTGGCAATCCAGCAAGAATTTTAAATAAATTATAAAAGTTGAATTTACGTGTTAAACCACCCTTTATTATCACCATGGCCCTTTTATGAGGCTGACGAAATAGCCGCAGCAACGCAGACTTTAGTGTCTGGAAAAGTTAATTACTGGACTGGCGATTTAGGTAAGTTGTTTGAAGTTGAATATGCGAAATCTGTAGGCAAAAAATACGGCATTGCGCTCTCCAATGGTACTGTTGCACTGGAGCTTGCATTACGGGTGCTGGGTGTGGAAGCCGGAGATGAAGTTATTGTCACAAGCCGGAGCTATGTTGCCTCAGCCAGTTGTGTTTTGCTATTGGGCGCGACCCCGGTTTTTGCTGATGTGGAGTTTGATAGCGGGAATATTTCTGTTGAATCGATAGCATCCTTGATTACAGATAAGACGAAAGCCATTATCCCTGTGCATATAGGTGGCTGGCCCTGCGATATGCCGTCAATAATGGCGCTTGCCAGCCAACATGATTTGAAGGTGGTTGAAGATTGTGCTCAGGCGCATGGTGCATTGGTTGCCGGTAAGCCGGTTGGTGCTTGGGGGCATGCATCAGTATTCAGTTTTTGTCAGGATAAAATTATCTCCACCGGTGGCGAAGGCGGTATGTTGTTACTGGATGACACTCACGCCTATAAACAGGCTTGGGCCTATAAAGATATTGGCCGCAGTTATGATGCCGTTTTCCAGAAAGAACACCCGCCAGGCTTCAGATGGCTGACAGAAAGCGCAGGATCCAATTTCAGAATGACAGAGTATCAGGCTGCCATTGGGTTAAAACAACTGGCAAAGCTGCCAGGCTGGATATCAAAACGAAATCATCATGCAAATGCTGTTATTCATGTGTTAAAACAATTTAAGTTTCTGGATACGCCGGTATTTAGGGATGATTATGGCAATAAAAATGCATACTATCGGCTTTACGCTAAAATAAAATCTGGTTTTGATCAGTTACTTTTTAACAATAAATCATTAAGGGATTATTTAATCAGCCAGTTAGAAGAAGAAGGCGTGCCTTGCTTCTCTGGAGCCTGTTCTGAGATATACAGGGAAAAACTGTTTTCTGAACAAGGCTTTGCACCACGCCAGCGATTAGTAAATGCAAGTTACTTCTCGGAGCAGGCATTTTGTTTTTTAGTGCATCACACGATTACAGAACAGGAAATGCATGTAATCACTACTAAACTAAAAACAGTTTTGTCGAAAATAAACGATTTATTAGATATCAAATAATGCGGAAATTTAACCAGATCAATTTAATAACATCAGTTGCGCTGTTACATGACATCGCAGTTGCTGCCATGGCGTGGTGGTTTGCCTATCTGCTGCGCTTCAATTTTTCAATTCCTGCCGACCATCATTTGCACATGATCCAGTCACTGCTTTGGGTTATTCCACTGCAGGCGGGTTTGTTTGTTTTCTTTGGTCTATATCGAGGCGTGTGGCGTTTTGCAAGTGTTAATGATTTAAAACGCATTATGTTAGCAGTGATTTCTGCCACCGCATTAGCCACTTTAGTGCTATTCATGTTGCAGACCGGCGTGGTGATTCCACGTTCTGTATTGGTTTTGAACCCTATTTTATTGGTGATGATGATGGGTGGCAGTCGCTTTACTTACCGCGCATGGAAAGACCATCAATTTTATGGCATGACCCTAAAACAGGGTACCCCGGTTATTGTTATGGGGGCAGGAGAGGCTGCGGTTTCTTTAGTAAAAGATTTAGCGCGCAGTTCGCAATGGCGTGTTGTGGGGATGTTGGACGATGATCATGCAATCCATGGCCGGGAAATTTTCGGTGCTAAAGTTTTAGGTTCTATCAGCCAGTTACAGAAAATATGTAACCGGCTTGATGTAGTGCATGTGATTGTGGCTATGCCGTCTGCTCACCATCAAAAACGCAGACAAGCAATTGAACTTGCCAATCAGCTTGGGCTAGAAGTATTAACAGTGCCTGCGATTGATGATTTGATGAGCGGTAAAGTGAGTATTTCGCAAATCCGTAAGGTGGATGTTGAAGATTTGCTAGGGCGAGATCCGGTAAAGCTGGATAACTCAGGGTTGCAGAAATTGATTGATGGCAATGCCGTGTTGGTAAGCGGTGCCGGCGGTTCAATAGGCTCTGAATTATGCCGTCAAATTGTGAAATTTAATCCCCGGGTTTTGATTTGTCTTGATATTTCCGAGTACTCGCTCTATCTGCTAGAGCAAGAGTTAAGCGCACTGCGCTTGCCCGTTACACTTGTTTATAAGACTTGTGATGTTAAAAACAAGATAAGGGTGGATGATTTACTTGCACAATATCAGCCATCAGTTGTTTTTCATGCTGCTGCCTATAAACACGTACCCATGATGGAAAATGGCAACGTATGGGAAGCGTTATCGAATAATGTGATTGGCACGCAGACACTGGCACAGGCAAGCAAGCAAGCCGGCGTGGCAAAATTTGTGCTAATTTCGACAGATAAAGCCGTAAACCCGACCAATGTGATGGGCGCAAGCAAGCGTTTGGCAGAAATGGTGTGTCAGGGCTTGCAAGACGAGCTATCAGAGCGTGATGATGCTGGTACCCGCTTTGTGATTGTGCGTTTTGGTAATGTTTTAGGTAGCAGTGGCAGTGTAATACCCAAGTTCCGCGAGCAAATAGCTAAGGGTGGCCCAGTCACTATTACGCATCCGGAAATTACCCGTTATTTCATGTCGATACCAGAAGCAGCGCAGTTGGTGATGCAAGCCGGTTTGATGGGTAAGGGAGGAGAGATTTTTGTACTGGATATGGGTGAGCCAGTAAAAATCGCTTCTTTGGCTGCCGATATGATTCGGTTATCCGGCTTGCAGCCAGATGAAATCAAAATTGAATATGTAGGCTTGCGTCCGGGTGAAAAGCTCTATGAGGAGTTATTGGCAGATGATGAGCATACTATGCCAACGCCACACGAGAAGCTGCGTATAGCGCAAGCCAGAAAATCTGATGCGGCATGGGTGCAAAAACTTCTGGAATGGATTCAAGGCTCACATAGTGCCAATGAAAATGTTCTAAAATCCGAGTTGGCGGTTTGGGTTGAAGAATATATCCCGCAAATTCCGCCAAACACCGAAATCAGTAAATCGATGCTACCAGAGCAGATTACATTGCACTAATAATGATAACTGATTGTGCTGATAACTGATTATGCTAATAAGTTATTAGATATCTGGTGTATACGCTGTTGATGCTTTTAATGTTAGCCGGCAAGGAATAAATTGAACACATTAGAACCTTTGCAATTGCTTGAGCAAGCTGAACTTATTCATTCATCTGAAGTAATCCAGGCTGCGATTACCAGATTGGGTAAGGAGATCACGCAAACACTTGAAAACTCCAACCCTATCGTAATCTGTGTGGTAAGTGGCGGCATTGTTTTTGCCGGCCAGTTATTAACTCAGCTTAATTTCCCGTTACAGTTGGATTATGTCCATGCCAGCCGTTACCAGAACGCTACGGTTGGTAAAAACCTTGCCTGGCAGGTCTTGCCCAGCCTGGATCTGACTAATCGTATTGTATTGCTGGTAGACGATATTCTGGATGAGGGCGTCACGCTCAAGGCTATACAGGAAAAGTGTTTTGAATTAGGTGCGGCACAAGTGCTTGGCGCCGTGATGTTTGAAAAAGAGCTTAACCGGGTTAAACCTATCAATGCTGACTTTATCGGGCTTCAGGTACCAGATCGTTATGTGTTTGGGTATGGTATGGATGCCTATGGCTGGTGGCGAAATTTGCCGGCTATTTATGCTTTAAAGACAACCTGAAGATTTTCAATCTGGTTTTTCTCTCGTTCGTCATAAAACCGACACAATAGTTGATTTGATAACGTTCTTATCGGGTATTTGCGTAAATTACTTATTTGTAACTCTTTGTAAGTACTGAGTTTTATACTCTGGCATTTTTTTTGCACAGTTTTATGGTGTGGGCAATGTTGCTCGTAACTGGTGCACCATAAAATGGACATAGAAGTTAAAAGTTACTATCTTGAAAGAGTGTTTTCAGTAATTCAGCGCTCTTATAAAATAAAAAAACATATCGACTTGTTTATCTGGTTACAAAACTCGGTTTCAGAGTTTATAGCTCATGATGCGTTGCTGACAGTATGGGGTAACTTTAAGGATGGTGGTGATAACGTCAAACTTCAATATGACGTAGCCTCCAATGTAGATGGCTTTAACACTCGCACCATGCTGGGAGCCTCCAAAGACGTGAACCAATGCATGGCATACCTGTACGAGTTGTGGCTGGATAATAATCGTCATTGGTTTGCACTGAATAATTTTGCAACGAGTGAGTTCGATTGTAAATTCCGAGCGATTTTTCCTGATTTTCCTCAAGAACTTAATTCATTGCTGGTCTATGGAGTAAGTGATCTCCGTGGTGGCAACGATTGTTTGTACGTATTTTTTAGCAAATATAATAAATTTCAGACTAAAAGCTCGGCATTGGATCTTCTGATGCCGCATATTGATCATGCGTTTAGCAAGATTCAGCATCTAGAGAATCTTGAACCTTTGGTTAAAACACGCATCTCGCTCAATTTGTCATCCTTAACAGACCGTGAGCTAGAGGTCATAGAGTGGATCAAGGCAGGTAAGACCAATCAGGAAATCGGCGTAATTCTGAATATCACCCAAAACACCGTAAAAAGCCATCTCAAACGCGTCTATCAGAAACTGAATGTAGGTAAGCGTGCTCAGGCCGTTGCATTGCTGGTTAATCATTAATCTTCTTAAGTTAATTTGAGTTAACTTGAATATGCAATTTAATATTTAAAACTGTCTTAGACGCTTTAGTCAGTAGTTTTAATTATGAAACTCACTATGTGGCCGACTATTCATATAAACTAAAATCTCTATTGTTTTAGCCCGGTTTTGTTATGCCGCATGCTTACTTAGCTAAAAAGAAATATGTTGTAGGGATCGGCGCTTCTGCCGGCGGGCTTGAAGCAGTCAAGCTTCTGTTGGCAAATTTACAAAAAACAGGGCGGTTTGTATTTGTTATTGCTCAGCATATGGCTACAGATAGCCACATGCAACTGATGGAAAAACTGATAGGCATTGAATCAGTATTGCCAGTTTCTATTGTAAACAATGGCGAGGTTTTGCAGGTTGACCACGTCTATTTAATCCCGGCAGCTTGCGACGGGTATCTTGTTGGTGGCAAACTCCATCTGCAACCGGCTTCTGGCCATCTCTATTCCAAGCCATCAGTGAATGAATTGTTTAATTCTATTGCCGAACAATTTGGCGCTAATGGTATAGGCATTATTCTGTCAGGTGCCGGCACGGATGGTGTTGCCGGATGTGTAGCCATCAAATCCAGCGGTGGGATGACCTTAGTGCAGGCGCCGGAGACTGCTCAGTTCAATGGCATGCCTATTGCTGCAATTGACGCTGGTGCTGCAGAATACATCCTCCCGCCGGAGGAGATGGGGGCGTTATTGATTGCAAAACTGCATGGAACGCCACTTATTACTGCATCGAACTTAAAGTCAACATTGCTTTTATCGGCAAAACAGCTCGACAAGTTAATTGAGCTGGTGCTGCACAGCACTGGACTGGATTTTTCAAAATATAAGGAAGAAACCCTGGTACGGCGAGTCAGGGCGCGAGTTGCCTATTTGAAGATGAGCTCGGTTGATGAGTACACTGAATATTGCACTGCACACCCAGATGAAATCATCAGTTTGAAGCAGATGTTTTTGGTGACGATGTCATCTTTCTACAGGGATAAAGCTTCTTTTAATGCCTTGCAGGATATTCTAAGGCAGCTTGTAGTAAAGCGACCCGCTACAGAACCTTTCCGCGTGCTTGTTCCTGCGTGTGCGTCAGGTGAAGAGTGTTATAGCATCGCCATCCTGTTCGCTGAAATTCTGAAACAAAAACCAACATTTACTACATTGCAGATTATAGGCAGTGATCTGAACCCGAATTCAATTCTTAATGCCCAGCAGGGCTGGTATCCAGAGAAATCCTTGAAGGAGATGGATGCCCAACTGATTGATAAATACTTTACCAGAGAGGGTGAGGGTTATCGAATAAATAAAGAGATACAGAAATTATGCACCTTTGCGCAATGTGATGTGTTTGAAATCACAGACTCGGTTAAATATGACCTGATTAGCTGCAGAAATTTACTTATTTATTTTAAAACCGAGTTACAGGAAACGTTAATAGAAAAGTTTTATCAGGCATTGAGTCCGGAAGGGTTGTTATTTCTGGGGCAGGCTGAAAATGTTGGGATTGGCGGTGTTCAGTTTTTTTTTCCTATTGATTATCATCACAGAATATATCGGCGTAAAACTACTTGATTGTTGCGTAGGCACTCAAGATTTATTTTAAATAAAAAACTGTATTATGATTCTGGATGCAGTTACTCAATTAGCGCACAAGCACAAGAAAGTAAAAAATGAGACAGCTTTTAGTTACGCTTGAAAAACTGAGATTAATGCCCAAGCTGCTGGTGGCGGCATTTGTTGGCATGATATTAACACTGGTGCTTGGTGTTGCCGGCCTTAAAAGTATTGAAGCCATCAATGGATATAATCGGCAACTTTACAACACAGATCTTATTGGAACAGCTGCTATTGCCAAAGCGCACGTTAATTTCAGGCTCACCGGCCGCTATCTGCGCGAGGCTGTTCTAGCACCCACTTCGACGAGGCTTAACGAAGCTAAAGCTTCGTTAAGCAAGGCTGCTTCAGACTTGAATCTTAATATTGATGTAGTGCGTGAAACGCTGCATTTAGAAGAGAATAAAAAATTATTAAGAGAGCTTGATTCATTGTTGGCAGTTCACAGCCAGCAAGTAAGTGAAGCGTTACGTTTGCTGGAAGAAGATAAACAGCAAATCGGCAGAGCTGCTGTGTTTTTAAGCAGCGATCAATTTCAGCGCATAGATAGCCAGACCGACAAGGTGCTGGACGCCATGGTTAACAACAACCTTATTGCTGCTGATAAAACTACGCAAATGGCTGCCGGACTCTATCAGCAAGAGCGTAAGCTTATTCTCCTGATTTTGATTATTGCCATTTCGCTTGGAAGTGGCTTTGGCTGGATCATTCTCATGTCCATCAAGCGCCCGCTTAAAAAGCTGAGTTTGTCTGTAGACAATCTGGCTCAGGGTGATTTGAACATAACTATTCCCTATGTTGATTACCCGAATGAAGTCGGCGTAATTGCGCGCTCGGTAAAAGTGCTTAAAGGCATTTATCTCAAATTGGAATCACAGCGTTGGGTAAAAACGCATACCGCTGAAATTTCAATGGATCTGCAAAAAGTCGATACGTATCCAGAGTTGGCAAAAGTGGTCTTAAATAAAATTTGCCCATTAATGAATGTGGGCTATGGTGTATTTTATTTTTTTGATGAAAATAAAAACAAGCTCACGTTGCTTTCGAGCTATGGATACCCCAAACGGCATGATCTGCTACAGGAAGTTGAGTTGGGCGAAGGTTTGCTTGGTCAATGTGCTGTAAATAAGAAAACCATTACCTTGCTCGATCCGCCTAAAGATTACATCAGTATTAGCTCTGGTCTTGGGCAGGCAACACCTAAGTACATTATTGTGTTGCCTGTACTCCACAATGCGCGTCTGTTAGGGGTGCTGGAGTTGGCTGCATTCGCTAGTTTTACCGATAAAGAGCTTGAACTAATTAGCGAAGCAACACCCATTATAGCGATGACTTTAGAAGTCGTTGATCGCAGTACTCATATGCGTCAATTGTTAGTTGAAACGCAGGAGCAAGCTAAGCGTATGGAGTTGCAGGCCGCGCAACTCGAAGAGCAAGCCGTGGAAATGGAAGCGCAGCAGGCTGAAATTCGTGATACGGAAACCTGGTACCGCGGCATCATTGAGGCGGCTCCGATCGGTATGTTGGTTGTGGATGCTACAGGCACTATCGTGATCAGTAATAAAGATGCAGAACAAACTTTCGGGTACTCGGCAAGCGAATTAGTCGGTCAGAGTGTAGATGACCTTGTGCCTAGCGAAATCAAAGATCGTCATCCGGCAATGCGTGCCAAATTTTTGAATAGCAAGGATCATCGATCCTTGCTATCCGGTAAAGAGTTTTTTGGTAAACGCAAAGACGGCAGTATTTTTCCTATTGATATAGCCTTAAGCATACTGCCTAGCGTGGGTATGCATGGCGATTGTGTTTGCGCTTCTATTCGTGACATCACTGATAGAAAAGTCGCCGAAGATAAACTTAAAACCAGTGAAAAAAATCTCAGAATCATTCTGGACAACAGTCCGATTGCAGTCCGATTGCTGGATGGCGAAACCAAGCGTGTCATTTATACGAATGAGCGTATGACGAAACTGCTGGGTGTTTCTGCCGGAGAAATCATAGGCTATGATCCAAGCCGTTACTACTTCAATCCTGAAGAGTACAGGCAGATTGTAGACGTGCTTGAATCTGGTGCTGAAGTGGTGGATCGCACCGTGAAAATGCTGAAACCGAATGGTGAGCTGTTCTGGGCTATGGCAACCTTCAATCATATTTTATTCGATGGCAAGTCAGCTCTAATTGGTTGGATCTACGATATTACCGAGCGTAAAAAGCTGGAAGACCAGATACTTTCGAGTGAGCGTCAAATCCGTTATCTACTCGATTCCAGCCCAATTCCAGCAAGAATGACTTCATTGGTTGGTAAAACCGTAGTTTATGAAAACCAGGCTTGTTCGGAAATGTTCGAAGTTTCGCTGGAACAGTCAATTGGTACCGAGGCGGGGCAGTTCTACAAAGATCCGCGCACTATTGATGAAATCTCATTAATGCTGGCAAATGGGCAGTCAACACTTAATATTCCCATGAATATTGTTACTAGTTCGGGTAGAGAGAAATATGCTTTGGCCTCCTACGTGATGGTAACTTACGAAAATGAGCCATGTATTTTAGCCTGGTTTTTTGATGTAACCGAGCTGAAACGTGCCAAAGAACTGGCTGAGGAAGCTACGCAAATGAAATCGGATTTCCTCGCCAACATGAGTCATGAGATTCGCACACCAATGAACTCCATCATAGGTATGTCATATTTGGCACTTAAGACAGATTTAACCCCTAAACAACAGGACTTTATTAGAAAGATTGAAAGCTCCGGCAAGCATCTATTGGGAATCATTAATGACATTCTGGATTTTTCAAAAATTGAAGCAGGTAAACTTAATATTGAGCATGTAGATTTTAATCTGGATGATGTGTTTGATAATGTGAATACTCAAATCGCTGACAAGGCTGTCGCAAAAGGCTTGGAGCTGGTTTTTGATATTAACCAGAACGTGCCCAAGGCTTTGAATGGCGACGCGCTGCGTTTAGGTCAAATACTGATTAATTATGCCAGCAATGCCGTCAAGTTCACTGAAAAAGGCGAGGTTGTAGTTGGTGTCTACGTTGTGGAAGAAACGCCGAAAACCGCCACGCTCAAATTCAGCGTGAGTGATACCGGTATTGGCCTGACTGAGGAGCAGAAGGGTAAGTTGTTTCAGTCGTTTCAGCAGGCAGATAGCTCAACCAGTCGTAAATACGGCGGAACTGGCCTGGGTCTGGCTATAGCCAAACAGCTGGCAAAATTAATGGATGGTGACGTAGGTGTAGAGAGTGAGCTGGGTAGGGGTAGTACGTTCTGGTTTACCGCAACGTTCACTAAATCAAAACGTAATAAACAGAAGATACTCATGCCGTCACCGGACTTACGCGGACTTCGTGTTTTAGTGGTTGATGACAATGAATCTGCGCGCATCACACTGGAGGTAATGCTTAGCAGCATGTCATTTAAAGTCAGCCTGGCCAATAGCGGTGCGGAAGCGATAGATTTGATTCAGCAGGCTGAGTCCAGCAACAACCCTTATGCAGTAGTGTTTTTAGACTGGCGCATGCCCGGAATGGACGGTATTGAAACTGCCCAGGCCATACACAAGTTGCCACTTAAAAAACAGCCGCATCTGGTGATGGTTACAGCCTATGGACGAGAAGAAATAATTAACCAGGCCAGACAGGCTGGACTTGAAGATATATTGATAAAACCAGTGACTGCATCAATTCTTTTTGACACGGCAATGCGCGTTTTGGGCGTGACTTTAGAAGAAAAAGTAGTAGACGCTGTAGAGTATTTTGATCTCGAAGAAAAATTGCGTGCAATTAATGGCGCATCCGTGCTGCTGGTTGAGGACAATAAATTAAATCAGGAGGTCGCCGTTGGCCTGCTGGCTGAGGCTGACATTAATGTAGAAATTGCCTCGAACGGCAAAGAGGCATTGGATATGTTGGATAAACATGATTACGATGCTGTGCTCATGGATGTGCAAATGCCGGTAATGGACGGATTAACTGCAACACGCGCGATTCGTAAGCAGAAACGCTTTGCAAAACTGCCTGTTCTGGCGATGACTGCTAACGCAATGCAGCAGGACTATAACGCCTGTATGGCTTCAGGTATGAATGATCATATTGCCAAGCCCATAGATCCAAGTGACTTGTTTGGTAAGCTGCTTAAATGGATTCAACCTAAAACTGATGTAGAAGATTCAACAAAAACCAGAAAAACTGCACCTAAACCTAAAGTGAAAGCCAGCATACCCAAGATAGAAGGCGTTGATGTTGAATTAGGTATGCGCAGAGTGCTAGGCAAACTGCCGCGCTATATGACTATGCTGCGTACTTTTGTCGTTAATCAACAGAATGCTCCGGTTGAAATCAGGGATGCTCTGGATGCCCGCGATCTGGCTACGGCAGAGCGCTTGGCGCATACATCAAAAGGTGTGGCCGGCAATATAGGGGCGACGGAGCTGCAAATTATTGCCGAGGGCCTGGAGACTGCTATAAAAGAAGGCTCTGAACAAAAAACAATAGATGCACAACTCGTTAATTTTGAGAAAGCTCTTTCCGCGATTATTGAACATGTCAAAGTGGTATTGTTACCGGAGGAGCACAAACTGAAGCCGGAAGTGCTAGACCCTAAAAAAGCCACAACTGTGTTATCTAGGCTTGTAACACTATTGATTAACGACGAGAGTGATGCGCATGATGTGTTAGACGACAATCTTGATCTGTTGCGATATGTGCTGGGCGATGAATTGTTTGTTAAGCTTGATCAAGCTATACGGGACTATGATTTTGGGAAAGCCTTGCAATTGCTGAAACCCGTTGCACCTAAGTTCAGTATTTTATTGCCATCACTGGAATCCTGATAGAAAAAACCGGCTTTAATGAATCGGAATTACTATGACAGAGAATAATAGCATGTTAGAAAAAGCAACCATCCTTGCCGTAGATGATACGCCGGATAATCTGTTGTTGATTACCGGATTGCTGAAAGATGATTACCATGTAAAGGTGGCAAATGGCGGTGAGCGTGCAATCAAAATTGCACAGTCTGATAATCCGCTAGACCTGATATTGCTGGATATCATGATGCCGGATATTGATGGCTATGAAGTGTGCCGCCTATTAAAGGCAGATGAAAAAACCAGCCACATTCCGATTATTTTCCTTACGGCAAAAACCGAGGTTGATGACGAAACTCGCGGTTTGGAAATAGGGGCGGTGGATTACATTACCAAGCCGATTAGCCCGCCAATTGTGCTGGCGCGAGTTAAGACGCACCTAGCGCTAAAACGTATGCAGGATTTTTTGCGTGATCAAAATGCCTATTTGGAATCTGAAGTAAAAAAACGTACCGAAGAGGTGGTTGCGATTCAGGACGTGACGATCCATGCAATGGCCTCAATGGCTGAAACCCGCGATAACGAAACAGGTAACCATATTCGTCGTACGCAGCACTACGTAAAACTTTTAGCCGAGAAACTGCGCAACCATCCACATTTCGTCAAGTTTCTGGATGATGATAAAACGATAGAAATGTTATTCAAATCGGCGCCTTTGCATGACATCGGTAAAGTAGGCATTCCGGATGCCATACTCCTGAAGCCGGATCGACTGACCAAAGAAGAATTTGAAGTCATGAAATCGCACACCACGCTAGGCAGGGATGCGATTATTCATGCCGAAAAGAATCTGGGCATTGAAGTGCCTTTTCTTCAGTTTGCTAAAGAAATTGCCTACTCACATCAGGAAAAATGGGATGGCAGCGGTTATCCGCAAGGTTTGTCTGGAGACGATATTCCGATTTCAGCGCGGTTAATGGCGGTCGCTGACGTTTATGACGCGCTGATTAGTCGCAGGGTCTACAAGATGCCCATGCCGCATGAGGACGCTGTAAAAATCATGCTTGAGGGTAAGGGTCAGCATTTTGATCCTGACGTCATAGATGCGTTTATGGAATGCCAGGCAGAGTTTAAAGCAATTGGTGAAAAATACTCTGATACTGAGGCCGATGTACTTAAAAAGACACTTAGCAAGGAATGGACCAAGCTCTAATTATCATAGACATGAAATATACTAAATAGGCCTGAGTTTAAATGATATGCGTTGCTTTTTAAAAAGCACTACGCTAACTGATTCATCAACTTTTCGTAGTACAATGGGCCTGGCTAAAAAGGCCACGTACACACAGCGCATCAAGCACTATAAACGGAAGTATGTAACTGTTTGAATTTTTGTTGTTTGAATTTTGCTGTTTGAATTTTTCGATGAAACTTAATTCAATGAAACTTAAATAGATGGTGCCCAAAAGAGGACTCGAACCTCCACATCTTTCGATACTAGTACCTGAAACTAGCGCGTCTACCAATTCCGCCATCTGGGCATTTTGTCTGCGAATCAACTACACCGCAGAAAAGAGACGCAATTTTATATTAAAGGCAGGCTTTGTCAATGACAAAACATAAAAATAAAAGTAAAAGAAGTAATGATCCACACGCAGCTCGCGAAGCAAATCGCTATGAAACACCGCTGCCAAGCCGTGAATTAATTTTAACCACGATGGCGGAACAAGGGGTTCCACTGAGTGTAGAGCAGCTTTATATATTGCTGGACATCAGCGACCAAGAACGAGAAATCTTCAATCGACGCCTTAAAGCCATGGAGCGCGAAGGCCAGATCATGCAAAACAGAAAAGGTGCCTTATGCATCACTGATAAGCTCGATCTGATTGCCGGGGTTGTGCAGGGTCACCCAGATGGTTTTGGCTTTTTAATCCCTGACGATAAGACAAAAACCAATGGTGAGGATTTATTCCTGAGCCCTAAGGAAATGTCGCAGGTGATGCATGGCGACCGCGCCATGGTGCGCATGAGCGGCCTAGACAGAAGAGGGCGCCCGGAAGGTAAGATTGTAGAGGTACTGGATCGCCGCACACAAAAACTGGTGGGGCGCGTGATTCAATCCAGTGGTGTGACTATTGTTGCAGCTGAAGACAAGCGGGTTAATAAGGATATTCTGATTCCTTACCACCTGGATATGGGTGCCAAATCCGGCCAGGTAGTAATGGTGGAGCTAACTGAGCAACCATCAGCCCATGCGCAGCCGATGGGCAAAATTACCGAGATCTTAGGTAATTATGCCGATAGCGGCATGGAGATTGAAATTGCCTTGCGCAAACATAACCTGCCACATGAATTCAGCGCCGAGGCGGTAAGAATTGCCGAGTCATATCCTAAATTAGTGCAAGAGGCTGATTTTAAAGGACGTATTGATTGTCGCGACATGCCGCTGATTACGATTGATGGTGAAACCGCGCGTGATTTTGATGATGCTGTATTTGCAGAACCGCAAGGTAAAGGCTGGCGTTTGGTGGTGGCGATTGCTGACGTAAGTTTTTATGTGAAGCCGAACGATGCACTGGATAAGGGGGCGTATGAGCGTGGTAATTCGGTATATTTCCCACGTCGTGTGATACCGATGCTGCCTGAAGCTTTGTCTAATGGCCTGTGTTCGCTAAACCCTGATGTTGAGCGCCTGTGCATGATCTGCGATATGCAGATTGATGGTCATGGCATTGTTAAACAGTACAAATTTTATCCTTCAGTCATGCGCTCCAAGGCGCGTATGACTTACACCAAAGTCTACGATATTCTGCAAAACCCGCAGAGTGAACTGGCGCAGGAGTACGCGTGGCTGAACCCGCATTTGCAAAACCTGTACAGCGTGTATCAATTGCTGCTCAAGCAGCGTGAAAAGCGCGGCGCCATTGAGTTTGAATCTTCTGAAACGATTATGGTGTTCAATGAAAACGGTAAGATTGAGCGCATTGAGCCTAGCTTGCGTAATGAGGCACATCGACTGATTGAAGAGTGCATGTTAGCTGCTAACGTTTGTGCATCCGAATTTCTGAAGAAACATGAGCATCCGGCCTTGTATCGTATTCATGAAGGCCCTACGCCGGAAAAGCTGGAACTCCTGCGCACGTTCATGGCTGAATTCGGTTTTGGTGTGGGCGGTGGTGATTCGCCGCAGGCAAAAGATTACTGCAAGCTACTTGATCGCATCAAAGACCGCCCAGATGCGCAGCTGTTGCAAACCGTGTTGCTGCGCTCCATGCAGCAGGCTGTTTACAGTCCAGATAACGTAGGTCACTTCGGTCTCGCATATGAGGCATACGCGCACTTTACGTCGCCTATACGCCGTTATCCTGACCTGTTGATACATAGGGCTATCAAAGCGGTATTAAACGGCGATAAATACAAAGCTGGCGATTGGAATGAACTGGGCGAGCATTGCTCAATGACAGAGCGTCGCGCCGATGATGCTACGCGCGATGTCACAAACTGGCTCAAATGTTTCTATATGCAGGATAGAATCGGTGAAGAATTTGACGGTACAGTGGCCGGCGTTACCAGCTTTGGATTGTTTGTAGCTCTGGATGGGGTGTATGTCGAGGGCTTGCTGCACGTGACGGAATTGGGTAATGATTATTTCCACTATGATAAGGCGCGCCATGAAATGGCTGGCGAACGTACTGGTGTACGTTATCGTTTAGGCGATAGATTACGCGTTAAATTAGTGCGCGTGGATCTGGAAACTACGAAAATAGACTTTACTTTAGTAAATAAAAACAAAGAGCTGGAATCGAAGCTTAAAGTTGAATCTGACGGAAATTCTGTGCCAGTTAAAGCGAGCGCCAAAAGCCAAACTGCGGTAAAATCCACGCCTAAATTTGAAGACAGTAAATCCGGTGCCGCGTTTGGAAGAAAACCGGCGGGCAGCTCAGCAAAACGTCCTGCGGGTTCTGCTTCAAAAAAACCAACCAAATCCGGTTCTGCAAATAAATCAGGTTCTGTAAACAGAGCTGAATTTGACAGCAAACCGGTTAAATCTAAAAAAGTGGCCAAGAAAACCACTAAACGCAAGGTGAAAAAATGAGTGATGCACGTATCCTGTTTGGCTTTCATGCTGTATTGAGCCGTTTACGCCAACATAGCGCGAGTGTACAGGAGATTTTGATTGACCGTGATCGTGTTGATGCACGGATGAAGGATCTGCTGAATATGGCTGAATCAGCCGGCGTGCGTACCATGCAGGTAGAGCGTTCGCGTCTGGATGGCATGGCTGGCATGAACGGCCGCCATCAAGGTGTAATCGCACGCGTGGTGGATACGCCTATCCCTTACAAGGATATTCATGACATTCTGGAATCTGACCTTACCGAACCGCCTTTTTTCCTGATTCTGGATGGCGTAGAAGATCCGCATAACCTGGGTGCATGTTTGCGTGTGGCTGATGCCATGGGTGTGCATGCGGTGATTGCACCTAAAGATCGTGCTGTAGGGCTTAATGCTACCGTACGTAAAGTAGCCTGTGGTGCGGCTGAGACAGTGCCGTTCATAGCCGTGACCAACCTGGCAAGAACCATCCGCGAACTAAAAGAAGCGGGTGTTTTTGTGGTGGGCACTACCATGGATGCTCCCAGCACACTGCACAACACTAAACTGGACGGCCCGCTTGCCATTGTGTTAGGCGCGGAAGGTGATGGTATCCGTCGCTTAACAGCAGAAACTTGTGATGCGCTGATTACGATTCCAATGTATGGCTCGGTTGAGAGCTTAAACGTCAGTGTTGCCAGTGGCATTTGCTTATATGAAGCGCGCCGCCAGCGTGCGCTGTTGTAACTAAAGCGGATATACAGCCGAAAAAGCAGCTCATAAAGCAGCCCCATTAAGCACCAAAGTAATTCTACTTGGCTGTTTTTGGGGCTGCTTTTTTATTAATGGCTATTGGCCGAGCTTTAGCGTTTTTAATGTACGCTCACGCACTTGTTTCAGTAGGTTTACATCGTTAATTAGCGATTTTCCATAGCTTGGCACCAGTGTTTTCATTTTTTCTTGCCATGCATCATTTGCAAGCTGTGTTTTAAAACACCGTTCAATAACATCAATCATTGCCTGTACCGATACAGAGGCTCCAGGAGACGCGCCAAGCAGGGCGGCAATACTGCCATCAGCGGAGCTGACGATCTCCGTGCCAAACTCCAGCTTCCCGCCTTTGGTGTCACATTGCTTAATGATTTGCACGCGCTTGCCGGCATCTTGCAGCTGCCAGTCGCGATCAATGGCTTGCGGGTAAAATTTCCGTAAACTTTCCATGCGTGATGCGTGAGATTGCCGCGCTTCGCCAATCAGGTAGCGCGTCAGGTCAAGGTTATGTCTGGCCACACCCAGCAATGGTTTGAGATTGCTGGACTTAATGGATTTAAATAAATCCAGGTACGAGCCTTGCTTCAGGAATTTTGTGGTAAAACCTGCATATGGGCCAAACAGCAGCGCCGGTTTGCCATTGATAATGCGTGTGTCTAAGTGCGGAACTGACATGGGAGGCGCCCCCAGAGCGGCCTTGCCATAAACTTTACTGTAGTGTTTCTGTATGGCTTTTTCATCTTTGCAAACCAGCCATTGTCCGCTTACGGGAAAGCCGCCGTAGCCATGACTTTCCGGAATACCTGATTTCTGCAGCAGTTTCAGCGCGCCGCCACCCGCACCCAGAAACACGAAGCCGGCATCAATCGTAGAGCTGGTTTTGCCGGTTTTGTCTTTTATGCGGACACGCCAACGGCCATCAGCTGTTTTTTTAAGTGCGGAAACCTCGGTAGCAAGCTGCAGTTGAAAGTTGTTTTTTGCCTGTAAAGAATTGATCAGGCTGCGTGCAAGCACGCCAAAATTAACATCGCTGCCATAAGCTACCCGTGTTGCTGCAACTTTCTGCTGAGGGTCGCGCTGCTGCATGACCAGCGGCATCCATTCTTCAAGGGTAGCAGGGTCTTCGCTGTATTCCATATCCTGAAATAAATGGTTGGCCTTTAGCAACTGGTAACGTTTGCGTAAAAATTCAACATCAGCATCGCCCCACACAAAACTTAGATGCGGCACTGCATTGATAAAGTCTTGCGGCAACGGTAATGCCTGCTTCTCCACCAGATAGGACCATAACTGCAGAGAGACCTCATATGAGGCGTTGATTGCCAGTGCGCGGTTAATTTCAATTTTGCCAGCTGCATTGACTGGTGTGTAATTCAGCTCACAGTAACCGGCATGGCCGGTACCGGCGTTGTTCCAGACATCCGTGCTTTCTGCTGCGGCATTGGGTAAGCGCTCAACCATCATGATGCTTAATGATGGATCCAGCTCCGATAGCAAGGTAGCCAGTGTGGCACTCATGACACCACTGCCGACCAGTAATACATCTACTTTTTTTTCACTCATATTGGTATAGCTTGTTAAGGTTATTTATTTGAATCTTTTGATATGGATAACAGCACGTCAACATCATTGTCATCCAGTTTGGCTGTTGGATTAATTACATCCGCGTAATGTGAATGGTGGAAGTTATGGCATGACATGCAATTGCTGGCAATGCGCTTATGTTTCGGCTTGCTGCCGGAATGGCATTGCAGGCACGATTTACGATCCGGTATTGCAACATCAGCACTAGATTCCGACTCTTCTACCTTGTGGCAGTTAATGCACTGCTGGGTACGATGCGCGTTATGGTTAAACTGCGCTTTACTGAACCAGTCCTGATTGATGTTTAACGGTGCAACTCGCCATGGCAAGGCATCACCTGGTTTGCCTTCTTTTATTTCGTGACAATAAGCACAGCCGTTTTTCTTTAAATTCTCAGAATAACTTGAGAACTGTTTCGTCGCATAGAGCTTGAGTTTATCAAACACATTTTGTTCATTGCCATGCGGAACCGTCAATTGCAGCTCTTTTGGGCCCAGCTCAAGTTCTTTGGCGTGGCAGCTGAGACAGTTGTTTTTGAAGGTGAAAGGTTTAAAGCGCATCTCCTTGCCTTCGGGTACATGGCAGTTGGTGCATGACAACTCACGTACATCCCAAATACCTTTAGGGCCTTGAACCTTGCCGGTATGTTGATAATGCGGGAATTTGAGCCCGGATTTTTCTACCAAACGCGCCTTGTCTGATTGCGGGATACGCTCGATATCTTTGCTGTCTGCACCAGTTTTAAACGTGAGCTTGAATTCAGGATGATCACCGTCGAAATCGTGCACATTGGATAAGGTTGATTTTGCATCAACAGCCTTGATATTGCCATGGCACTTAACGCACATGCCATTATCCTGCTTTGCCAATGGGTGTGGTGCTTTGTGTTCTTCATGGCACTCGGCACAGCGTGTAGTGCCTATAAAACGGTGTGCGGCATTAAATACATTTTTTTGCAGTTTGGGGTCTGCGATATGTGGACCGGTATCGCGATGGCAACTCAGGCAGGCTTTATCTGAAACTTTTTTTAATGGTGCCTGATGACAATTGGAGCATTGTGAAGCGAAATGCATATGTGAGGTTGAGATGCGCCCCGGGCTCCATACCCGATCAAAACCGAACGGTAATTCCGCCATCGTGCTGTGTACTTGCGGCACCAGATTTTGCAGCAAAGGCAGTACCAGAAAAACCAGGGCGATGAGTGCGGCTAAAAAGATAGACAAGCGACGCTTAAAGCGTGATGCATTTGCCAGCGGTTGATGGGTGCGTGCTTTTAGATCCTGAAAGTCATCCGGCAGGCGGTGCGCCAACACTAATGATATGGCCAGGTTCACATCCGGTGGGGCAGGCTCCACTTTTAATTCATATGGCCCCACCATGACTCTTGTACCGTAGCTTAATACCAGCCCGGGCACTAATGTACCATCTAACTCAAGCTCACCGTTTAACGCCTGGATTACCGGCTGGCCCTCATCATTCTGCTTGATAACCGCATGATGCATGGACAGGCGCGGATCTGGCAGGTGCACATTACATTCCGCACCACGGCCCAGCATAAGCTCATGAGCCGAAATCGTGCGGTAGCTTCTTACCGGCAGGCCTCGAGAGTTATAGCTTATTTTTATTAACAGGCAATTAAGCATGATCTACCAATAAACAAACACGGCAACAATGTGCGCCGTCATCGCAACTAATAGCGCGATTGTGAAAGGAACGTGTAAATACAGCCATATGCCAAGCCTTGCGCGATACATCAGGTCTTGGCGTGCCCGTTTTACCAAAGATAGGCGGCGTACCATGATGGTATATAGCTCGCGGTACAATTTACGCTGGTCAGGCGCAAGGTCTTTGCCCATCTCGGTGAGGTCGTCTACGGCCTGTGCAGAAGGGCAGTTTGGCTGATAGCCTCTTAGCTGGTCAACCAAGCCTAAGCCAATGGATGTTTCGCGGCAGGCACGATTAACGGTGTAATTAATCGCGTCAGGCATCACCAATGCAATCTGGCGGGCCAGTTTATCGGCCTCGGCAATGCGCAGCAGCAGGCTATCCAGACTGTCTTCGCCCATGTTTTCACTCATTTGGCGCGGGTAGATCATGTATGTATAGTTGCCAAAAAAGCCGCTAATCACAACAATCAGCAACAATGCATAGGCCAGGGTGTGGATATTGATTCCAAAATGAAAGCCGCTATGCAGAGTTACCAGCGCAGTCATCGCCGTGCCCAGGTAAATATGCGCGGAAAGCCAGCCTTGTGTTGAACCGCTGCTGCGGTAGCGTCTTTTGCGCACTCCGTACCATGCCATCCACAACACCATCAATGCCGAAATCACCCCAAGGCCATAACCTAAAAAGCTGCCGCCATAATGACCAACCGCAGGTTCAAATATCAGGTAAGCGCCAAAGGCGACTAAAATCACAACCACTGCAATTTTAAAATACAGATAGTTTTTGTAATCGAAAATATTACTGCGCTGCATCAGATGTACTTTCTCCGAAATATTTGCTCTGAAATATTTGGCTTTGCATCATATGGCTTTGTATTATTGAGCCTGGCATTGTTGAGTTAATGTGCATCAGACTAACCCTCATCAGCACCGAGTAAATTAATTTCACCAGATGTTCCGCTTGCGTAGCCCAACAGGCCTTCAGGGTTTACGCGCAAAGCTGCGCCAACCGGGCAGGCGCGCACACATACCGGACCTTCTTTAATGTCTTTACACATATCGCATTTTACAGCGACTTTTGTGCCTTCTTTTTCAGCAGCTATTTTTGGATTGATGCCGAGTAGCATTTGCCATAGGCTACGCTCAGGCTGTTCGTGAATTACCGCCATCTGAATCACATCATATGGACAATTCTGCTGACAGTTGCCGCAGCCGATACAGCTATCATCGATATACACCTCGCCATGCGGCGCGCGATGGATTGCATCGGGCGGGCAGTCTTTCATGCAGTGTGGGTGTTCGCAATGGCGACACGAGGTAGGTACGCGAATATTGGCAAAAATCGGCCCGGTATCACGATCCAGGCGCGATGCACCACCATGCGTATTGGCGCAGGCTTCTTCACATAGGTTGCAGCGCACACACAGTGATTCATCAATCAGCAATACATCAGTCGCTTCGCCGACACCTTGCTGAATCAGGAATGAGATCAAGTTGGACTGCGTAGATTGGTTGGTTAACGAGCCACTGCTAGGCGCGCTTTCCAGCTGCTCGCGTTTTTCCTGATCCTGCAAGTGCTGCATATAACGTGCATCAAGCGAGCTGCGAATCTCCGGATTGCGCGCAATGATCTCGCGCATGCGATCAGCCTTGATCATAACCGCATCTGTAGCTACTGCTGCCCGCACAGTTGCGTAGCGTGGCTCTCCAGAAATCAGTGACATTTCACCGACATAATTGCCGGCTGCCACATAGAACAGTACTACCTCTCGGCCGGCAATCATGCGTGAAACAGTCACCGAGCCACTCTGAATCAAATACAGGCCATCTGCCTCATCACCTTCGTGGAACAGCTCCTCACCGGCAGCAAAACTTTTTAGTATGGCATGGTTGGCAACATCAATAAGCTCTTCTTCATCTAATGACAGGCCAATGCAAACCTGTACCACGCTCTTGATTGCAACCTCATTCAATATGCGGCGCATAGACTGTACCGAGTTGATGAGTTTCTGCATCAGGCGGCGCGGGGTTTCAATCAGTACGCATTTAGTGCGGGCACGCACCGTGCCGGGTCTACGCCGACCGGATACCAACGCCAGTTCGCCAAAAAAATCGCCGGTTTTAAGTTCGGCATCCGGATGATCGTCATCATCAATCAATACATCCAGCTCGCCTTCAATGATAAAAAAGAAGGTGGTGCTGTAATCGTTACGCTTAAAAATATAGTCGCCGGGTTCCGGCAGCAATATGTTACTTTCCAATACCAGTTCGCGTAACTGCAGCGCGCTGAGCATAGCCAGCAAAGGCACGTTTTTCTGAATTTTTACCAATACATCTTCAACGCCACGGTCGTTACAGAAAGTAGAGAATTTTTCACGTAACAGTTCGGTATCTGCCGACTCTACCGGGTTGCCAAGGATATGTTCAATAACCTCATAACCCTGGTTGATGCCCTGTTTGATGAGTGGGTAACCAGCCAGTGCGCCGATAATATAAAGCCCGGGCACATTCGATTCATAACTGGCTGAAAGCAAGGGCAGGGCGCCGGCATCCGAGGTAGGAAAAGCAACCCCGAATTTTTCCAGCACCGGGCGCGATGGCAGTGCGCCAAGCCGAGCAATTACCCGGTGGCAAGGGATACGTTCAACGCCATTGGGTGTGTTGGCATGTAGGGTGATTGGAAAATCGCCGCTGTTATTTACCTCAATGGATTGTGGTTTGGTTTGCAATAGCCAGTCTACCGCGCCGCGCTGTCTGGCTTCGGTTAACAGATTAAGGTTGCTGTCTTTGAGGTTGCTGAAATCTTCTGCACGATTGAGAATGATGACCTGATTGCGGCCAATCAGCGCCAGTGCGTTTTCAACACCGGTGTCACCGCCACCGACAACAACAATCGTTTCGTTCTGGTAGGCATCCGGATCATCCAGCTGATATTGTACTTGCGGCACATCACCGCCGGGTATTTCCAGTTTGCGTAAATTACCTTGCACACCAATGGCAAGTACCACATGGTCAGCAGTAAATTTTTCGCCATCTTCCAATTCCACTTTAAGGTGTTGCGTGGTCCGGGAAATATCAATCACTTTTGAGTCATAGCGGATGTTGATATTGTGATCCGTAATGACTTTTTCCCAGGTGTTCAGCACGGTTTCACGTAACGATGCGCTGAATGGCAGTGGGCTGCGCAAAGGCAAACCTCTTGGCTCCGCCATCACCAGTTTACGGCGCTGATAATTACGTATGGTGTTGGCTGCGGCAGCTGAACCTTCAAGCAGCAGATAACTCGCCCCTTGCTCGGCTGCGCGCGTGGCTGCTGATAAGCCGCTAGGGCCTGCGCCAATAATGATGATATTAAAGTGTTTACTCATGCGTAGCTTGATTATACTTTTTTACTGTGATTAAGTGGTGCCATAAAGATGGTTATCGTTCAAAATATGCGCTATACATTATAAAAAACGCAGGTCGTTTTTTGTTATCCGGGGTTTTATTTGTTGAGGTTAAGAGAAATATGGATAAATTTATGCAGGCAGCTATTGAGGAAGCGCAAATCGGCTTGGCAGAAGGCGGCATTCCCATTGGTTCTGTGATTGTGTATCAGGGGAGAATTATCGGCCGTGGCCATAATCAACGCATACAGCGCGGCAGCGCCATACTGCACGGCGAAATGTCGGCCTTTGAGAATGCCGGCCGCCAGCCCGCTGAAGTTTATAAAGCGTCAGTGCTATACACAACCCTGTCGCCATGTGCAATGTGCAGCGGTGCAATCCTGCTGTATGGAATCCCTAAAGTAGTCATCGGTGAAAACCTGACATTCATGGGTGAAGAGGCATTATTGAAATCCAGAGGGGTAGAGGTAACTGTTATTCAGAATCAAGAGTGCATAGCCTTGATGCGCAATTTTATCAGCGCAAAACCACAGCTCTGGAATGAAGATATTGGCGTTGTTGAGCATAAATAAAATCTACGCCCCGCTTTGGAACATCAGAATCAGACACTAAACTCAGGCAGGTTAATTTGTCGCTATCTGCGGGTATCTGGGGGTCTGTATCCAGGCGGAGGTGGCGGAGGCGGATAGCCCGCTGGCCTAGTCGATGGTGACCGGGAAGCTGGCTGTTGCTCAATATGACCTGTCACCGGAACGCGATGCCCTTTAGCATACATGCATTGGATATAGGCATTGTCGTAATGACGCTGGCCTCCGTAAGTCGATGCATGCGCCTCGTCAATACCAATTAAACTACCTACAAATAGCCCGGTTGCGGCACCTGCTCCAGCGCCATGTTCACCACCGGCTGCGGCACCAACCGCAGCGCCAAGCACTGTTCCCACAATGGCACTACCGGCAAAGCTATCACTGGCCATTTGATTGGTACTCTTTCCACCTAATTGGTCATGAGCATATTGTCTGCATGAAGTATCGTCATACCTGAACTGATCGAAGTTCTTACCGGTTCCCGGTAGCGCCATATAACTAGGGCCGTTGGGAACCGATGTGCAGGATGCGATCAGCAATGCAGGCAGCATTAAAATGGCTTTAAGATTTATGTTCATGGCTTTTCTCCCAACTTAAAGGTTAGGGTGGAGGTGTCGGTGTGACTTTCTGCCAGCCGCCAGGACAATCCTTGATATAAGGGTAATAACCTTCCGGTTTGTCGCAGTGGTACCAGTAATAATCGTCTGTAGCCGCAGGCGCTTGATCACCCCGCTCTATATAAACCGGAGGCTGTGATGGTGCCACCGTTACTGGTGGGTAGTATGGATAAGGGTAGTAGGGATATGCGTAATACGGGTAAGGATAGTAATGATACGGATAAGGCGTCCCAAAATATAAGCCAACGCCTATGTGGCTACGTCCACCATGCCCATGTCCACGATCTGCCAAGGCAGTGCTGCTGATGGAAATTAGCGCCAACAACACAAGACTGCACAACACTTTCATGTTTCTCATGATTCACCTCCAATCACAAGCGCGATGTCATAACAAACTTAGACCATAATTCTTAGACACACATTTCTCAGACAGTAGTTAGGCAATGAAGTTTATATATTTATTTAAAATTCATACTGCTTGTATAAAGTGCAAGTACACGATGGTTATAGAAGTGCCAGTGCAAGTTGTTTAAATAAAGTGTAGTGCACGATGTTTATAAAAGTGCCAGTGCACGATGTTTGTACACAGTGTCAGTGCACGTAAAAGTGCCTGCACTTAGTTTTGTTGCACATTGTTGGTGCGCTATGGAATTTAACAGTTCTTGTGCACATACAGCTGCGTGATGAATTTGCGCTTAAATTTCATATGGTTATGATTTTATTTTCATGCGGGCACACATATTGCTTTAATGGCAATGTAAATGCTTTGACTAGGTTGTACATGATTTCTGTAATGTTGGTTGATGATGATGTGGCGAGATCTGCGCCGTTAAAGCAGTCATTAACTGATGCTGGATATCAGGTGATTGCGCATTTAACGAGCACGGCAAATCTTGACGATGCGGTGCGAAATCTGCAGCCGGATGTAGTGATTATAGATACGGACTCACCCAGCAGAGATACATTGGAGAATCTCTGTGTGATGAATGAAACCGTGCCTAAACCGATTTTGATGTTCACGCATGATGGCGACATTGAAAAAATGCGCGAAGCTACAAAAGTAGGTGTATCTGCTTATGTGGTGGGCGACCTGCCAAGCGAAAAACTGATGCCAGTCATCAATGCCGCGATTGTCAGGTTTGAAGAAGTGAAATCCTTACGGGATGCCTTGGGTGATGCGAAGCTGAAGCTGGCTGAGCGCAAAGTGCTGGAAAAAGCCAAAGGTATCCTGATGAAAGATCATGGATTTGATGAAGATCATGCTTATGCAATGCTGCGTAGCATGGCAATGCGCCAGAACAAGCGTATAGCAGTACTGGCAAAAGAAGTGATAGATACAGCAACGAAGCTGCTCTAGCCACGGTGGTAGAAATGTTTGCCAGTCTCAATACTGAGGCTGGCGGCAAGTTGTAAATGAACTTAAGGAATTTGGACAAAGGCGTCCTTGCAATGGCTAGTTTTAGCCAGCTGCAGGACGCCTTTTTTGTTTGCAGGAGCAGTGCTTTAGGAACGCAATGAATGATTCATTTTGGATTAAGAACAGGTGGTAGCTTAAATGAACGGTAAGGTTTTTTTGGTGGGTTCCGGTCCCGGTGACCCGGAGCTGATTACCTTAAAGGCGGTTAACGCCTTGAAGGCAGCAGATGTGGTGCTGGTGGATGACCTGGTGAATGCAGAGGTGCTACTGCACTGCCCGCAGGCCAGGATTGTGCATGTAGGCAAACGCGGCGGCTGTAAATCTACGCCGCAAAGCTTTATCAACCGCATGCTGATCGCGCTGGCTGGGCAGGGGCAGAAAGTGGTGCGCCTGAAAGGTGGCGATCCTTTCCTGTTTGGGCGTGGTGGTGAAGAGATGCTGGCTTTAAGAGAGGCAGGCATCGATTGTGAGGTGGTTTCAGGCGTTACCAGTGGTATTGCCGTGCCTGCCAGCATCGGCGTGCCAGTCACGCACCGGGCTTTTACGCATGGTGTCACCATGGTGACTGGCCACACGCAGGATGGCGAACAGCTGAACTGGCAGGCGTTGGTGGCAAGTAAAACCACGCTGGTGATTTACATGGGAATCAAGAAAGTAGCTGAGATCGTCAGGCAGTTAATTGAGGTCGGCATGGATGCCGATATGCATGCCATGGCGATTCAGCATGGCACTTTAGATACTCAGCGCCATGTCATCGCGCCGCTTACCATGCTGCCGCTGGCCGTACATCAGGAAAAACTCGAAAGCCCGGCCATTATCGTCATTGGCGATGTGGTGCGGCTTGCCAATACAGAGCATTTACCGGCTGCTTTAGAAGTAGCTGCATAGAAGGAGAAGATAGTCATGAAAAAGATGAAACTGGTTGTTGTCGGCAATGGCATGGCGGGCATGCGGACCGTTGAAGAATTGCTGAAGATCGCCCCGGATATTTACGACATCACCGTATTTGGTGATGAGCCTTACCCCAACTACAACCGCATTATGCTGTCGCCTGTGCTGGCTAACGAGCAGACCATAGACGACATTATCCTGAATAGCCGCGAGTGGTATGCCGAAAACAATATTGCCCTATATACCAGTGCCCGTGTCAACAAGATAGACCGCAAAAACAGGGTCGTTTACGCGGCAGACGGCACCAGTGCCGAATATGACCGCCTGCTGATCGCTACCGGTTCCAAGCCTTTCATGCTGCCGGTGGCGGGCAAAGAACTTGAAGGTGTGCTTGGCTACCGTGACATCAAAGATACTAATGACATGATAGATGCTGCCGCTAAATACAAACATGCGGTAGTCATCGGTGGCGGGCTGCTCGGTCTGGAAGCCGCAAATGGCCTGAAGATACAGGGCATGGATGTGACAGTCGTGCACAGGAACCCATGGCTGCTGGATCGCCAGCTGGATAAAACCGCAGGGCTGATGCTGCAGAAAAACCTTGAAGCCAAAGGACTTAAATTCCTGCTGGAGACCAATACCGAGCGCCTGGTTGGCGATGCCGATGGCCGTGTGAAAGCGGTGCAGTTCAGCGATGGCACGTATGTACCGGCAGACCTTGTTGTGATGGCTGTAGGTATACGCCCTAATTTCGATCTGGCGCAATCTGCCGGCATCCATTGCGACCGCGGCATTGTGGTGAATGACACGATGCAGACCTTTGACCCACGCATCTATGCGGTTGGCGAGTGTGTCAGCCATCGCGGCATTTCCTATGGCCTGGTTGCACCGCTGTTTGAAATGGCCAAGGTATGTGCGACACACCTGGGCAATTTTGGTATTGGTTTGTACAAAGGTTCTGTCACTTCTACCAAACTGAAAGTGACAGGCATTGACCTGTTCAGCGCCGGTGATTTTGAAGGCGGCGAGGAAACAGAAGAGATAGTTTTACACGATGCAGTTGGCGGGGTTTACAAAAAGCTCGTCATCAAAGATGACAAAATCATCGGCAGCGTGCTTTATGGTGATACCACGGATGGTTCGTGGTATTTTCAAATGCTCAGGGATAGCAAACCTATCCACGAGATTCGAGATTACCTGATGTTTGGACAGGATTCATTAGGTAATACTGGCCATCAGGGCCAGGACAAAGCAGCGGCCATGACCAACGAGATGGAAGTGTGCGGCTGTAACGGCGTGTGCAAGGGCACTATCGTTAAGGCGATTCAGGATAAAGGCCTGTTCACCATCGATGACGTGAAAAAACAGACCAAGGCTGGTTCTAGCTGTGGCTCTTGCATAGGTCTGGTCGAGCAGATCCTGTCCAGCACCCTGGGTGGCGGTTATGCTCCGCCCTCCAGCAGCAAGGCGGTGTGCGGCTGTACGGATAAAAACCATGAAGAAGTGCGTGCCGAGATCCGCACCCATAAATACCTCAATATCCCGGATGCCATCAAGGGCATGCAGTGGCGCACCCCCAATGGCTGCGCGACCTGTAGACCTGCTCTGAATTATTACCTGATTTCCACCTGGCCGCATAAAGCGGTGGATGATCCGCAGTCACGCTTCATCAACGAACGCGTACACGCCAATATTCAAAAAGATGGCACTTACTCTGTCGTGCCGCGCATGTATGGCGGCGTCACCACCCCTGACCAGCTGCGCAAGATCGCCGATGTGGCAGATAAATACGCCGTACCAATGGTGAAAGTCACCGGCGGCCAGCGTATCGATTTGCTTGGTGTGAAAAAAGAAGACCTGGTCGGTATGTGGAAAGACCTCGATATGCCATCAGGCTATGCCTATGCCAAAGGCATCCGCACCGTAAAAACCTGTGTTGGCTCCGAGTTCTGCCGTTTCGGTACGCAGGATTCCACGCAGATGGGTATTGATATCGAAAAAGCGTTCGACCATATGTGGGCACCGCATAAGGTTAAGTTTGCGGTTTCCGGCTGTCCGCGCAACTGTGCTGAATCCGGCATCAAGGATGTGGGCATCATCGGCGTTGATTCAGGCTGGGAAATCTATGTGGGCGGCAACGGCGGCATCAAGACCGAGGTGGCGCAGTTCCTGTGCAAGGTGAAAACCCATGATGAAGTCTTGGAATACTCAGGCGCCTTTATCCAGATCTACCGCGAAGAAGCCCGATACCTAGACCGCACCGTGCATTGGCTGGAGCGCGTAGGGCTGGATTACGTCAAGAAACGCGTGGTTGATGATGCCGAGGGCAGAAAGGCAGCCTACGAGCGCTTGCTGTATGCATTGCAAGGAGCGGTGAACCCGTGGGCTGAGCGTGTCGAGAAACGCGACCAGTACAAAGAGTTTGAAACGATTTCAATCTAACTTCTAGTGATTTAAAGGGCTTATTATGAAAAGCAGTTTTTGGCAGGTTGGGCATAAGCCAACATTATTTTCCGCGTTTTTATATTTTGACTTGAGCTTTATGGTCTGGGTATTGCTCGGGCCGCTGGCGGTGCAGATAGCAACAGACCTGCAATTATCGCCATCGCAGAAAGGCCTCATGGTGGCAACGCCGGTGCTGGCCGGTGCGCTGCTGCGTATCGTGATGGGGGTTCTGGTTGATCAGATCAAGCCGAAAATGGCTGGCCTGGTTGGGCAGGTGGTGGTGATTTTAAGCCTGCTGCTGGCCTGGCTGCATGGCATCCATACCTTTCAGCAAGCGCTGTTGCTAGGGCTGGGCCTGGGCTTTGCCGGTGCTGCTTTTGCAGTGGCGCTGCCGCTCGCTTCACGCTGGTATCCGCCTGAGCACCAGGGCACGGCGCTGGGCATTGCCGGTGCCGGTAACTCAGGCACGGTGTTTGCGGCCTTGTTTGCGCCGGCGCTAGCGGTTGCCTATGGCTGGAACAACGTGTTTGGCTTGGCGCTGATTCCATTGGTGATTGTGTTTGTGGTTTACAGCCTGTTTGCCAAAGATAGTCCGGATACTCCGCCAGCCAAGTCCCTGAGCCAGTATCTGGCTATCCTTAAAGACAAGGACGCCTGGTGGTTCATGTTTTTTTACAGTGTGACTTTTGGCGGTTTTGTTGGCCTGGCTTCATCATTAACGATTTATTTTAATGACCTTTACAGCCTGGGGCCGGTTGTTTCCGGCTACTGCACCGCAGCCTGTGTTTTCATTGGCTCGCTGGTACGCCCTTTAGGAGGTACGATTGCCGATAGAATCGGCGGTGTGAGGACCTTGCTGATTATGTATACAGCGGCTGCATTGCTGCTGTTCGTCATGAGCTTTGGCCAGCCAACCTACCAATTGGCATTGGCGATCATCCTGCCGGTGATGGCTGTTCTTGGCATGGGCAATGGCGCTGTGTTTCAGCTGGTGCCGCAGCGCTTCCGTAAGGAGATCGGCGTGATGACAGGCCTGGTAGGCATGGCTGGCGGCGTTGGCGGTTTTTACCTTGCAGCAAGCCTGGGTTATTTTAAGCAGAACTTCGGCAGCTATCAGATCGGCCTGATGATTTTCTCGGCACTGGCTGTGCTGGCAATGCTTGGTTTAACCGGCGTAAAAACCCGCTGGAGAACCACCTGGGGCACTTCAACTGTGGCCAAGGTCTAATCAGAAGAGCTATTTATATGCCATTGAAATTCAGCACAGGGCAGTCCAGCCTAACCGGGCCAAGAGCACGTAATGAAGATTACGTGGGGCTGGTAACGCCTGCTCGCGAGCAATTGAACGTGAAAGGCGCCATTGTTGCCGTGGCTGATGGTGTGAGCGGCAATGCCGGTGGCGGTGAAGCTGCGGAAATGACGATCAGGACCGTTACGACCGATTACTACGCCACACCAGACACCTGGGAGCCATTGGTCGCGCTGGACAAAGTGCTTGCAGCGGCAAACCGCTGGCTGATGGCGCAGGCAAACGCCAATCGAGATATGCAGGGCATGGCAACCACGCTTTCCCTGCTTTTGCTGCGCGGGCAGCGATATTATGTTGCGCATGTCGGCGATACAAGGGTTTATCTGTACCGTGATGGTTTGCTGAAACTGCTCACTACTGACCATGTTTGGGACAGGCCGGATATGCGGCATGTGTTGAAACGCGCGATCGGGCTTGATCAGCATTTATCGGTGGATTTCAGCGAAGGCGAGCTGCAGGCAAATGACATGTTCATCGTCATGAGTGATGGTGTCTGGGGTGCTTTGGATGAAAAAAATATCCAGAAATCGCTGGTGCTTTATGATGATCCATCATTCCTGTGCAGCAGCCTCACCAGAACAGCGCTCGAAAAAGGTAGCCAGGATAATTGCACCGCAGCAGCGATCAAGGTGCTTGAGCCGGGTGAAGATACGCTTTCCGCGCTGATTGCCAGCGCCAGAAGCTTAGCTGCGCCTGCAAAGCTGAACCCTGGTGATGTGCTGGATGATTTCGAGATTGTAGAACTGCTGCACGAATCACGTGCCAGCCTGCTGTATAAGGTAAGGCATGTGCAGACCAGGCAGCTGTTCGTGCTGAAGACCCTGCAACCCTTGCTGGCTGGCGATAAGGATACATGTACGGCGCTGCTGAATGAAGAATGGCTGGCAAAGCGAGTGGTCTCGCAGTATGTGCCGCAGGTGTTTCCGGTATCGGTAGAGCGGCGCAGCAAGCTCTATTTCGTTACCAGCTGGCATGAAGGCGCAACCCTTCAGCAGCGACTGGATAGCGGGCATCACTTCACCATGGCCGGTGTCGGCAAAATAGGCATGGACATGATGCGCGGTATAGGCGCTCTGCATCGCTTGAATATCATCCATCGCGACATCAAACCGGCCAATGTGCACCAAGGCAGCGACCAGCGCCTGCGCATACTTGATCTTGGTATCGCCACCAGCAGCGGGGTGGGCAAGATTGAATCAATGCAGAATCCTGGCACTCCAAGTTTTATGGCACCGGAGCTGTTTGAGGGAGGCGCGGCTGATACGCGTACGGATATCTATGCAGCAGGGGTAACGCTTTACCATCTGCTGACACGGAAATATCCGTATGGCGAGATCGAGCCGTTCCAGCATCCCAAATTCAGTGACCCGGTGCCACCCTCCAGATACCGTCCTGATACGCCGCACTGGCTGGAAAACATCATCCTGAAGGCCGTAGCCCGTGAACCAGAAGCAAGGTTCGAGACGGCCGAAGAGATGCTGCTGGCACTTGAATATGGTGAGCTGAAACCGATTCTGCCACCAGCAAGAACGCCATTGGTGGCCAGGGCAAGATTCATCAAGTGGCAATGGATAGCAACTTTTTCTTTAATTTTAAATTTTTTACTGATCTATTTATTAATCATCGTCTGATGATCAGCGCTTGATTTTAAACGTCAGATTTAAGACTGAATTCGTAACATATAAGGATTAAACAACATGAGTAACTGGGTAAAAGTGGCACCGCTTGAAGATATTCCAAAACTGGGTGCACGCGTAGTGCGCACCAAAGATCAGGAAATCGGCGTTTTTCGTCTGGAAAACGGCAGCATATATGCCGTAAATAACAAATGCCCACACAAAGGCGGGCCGCTGTCACAGGGTATCGTGTACGGCGATAAAGTCGCATGCCCGCTGCATAGCTGGAAGATCAGCCTGGTAGACGGCAAGGCGGAAGAACCGGATGTCGGCGAAACGGCCTGTTTCAAAACAAAAGTTGAAGATGGTTTTGTATTTTTAGAACTAAAAGAGTGAACAATTGATTAAGCAAACAAAATCTACCTGCTGTTATTGCGGCGTCGGCTGTGGCGTCATCATTCATTCTGATGATAACGTGATTGTCGATGTGAAGGGTGATACTGACCATCCGGCGAATTTCGGGCGTCTGTGCACCAAGGGTTCCACGCTGCACCTGACAGCCAAGCTGGATAACCGCTTACTCTACCCAGAGCTGCGTACGGAGCGCACAGCGAAAAGAACCAGGGCAAGCTGGGATGAATCGCTGGATTTTGCGGCCGATAAATTTGCGCAGACTATCAGCCAGCATGGCCCGGACAGTGTTGCGTTTTACATTTCAGGCCAGTTGCTCACGGAAGACTATTACGTCTTCAACAAGCTTGCCAAAGGCCTGATTGGCACCAATAACGTCGATTCCAATTCACGCTTGTGCATGTCATCCGCAGTTGCAGGTTACAAGGCTACGTTAGGGTCTGATGCGCCACCGGCATGCTATGAGGATATCGACCACACCAATTGCCTGATGATTGCCGGCTCCAATACAGCTTTTGCACACCCGATCATTTTCAGGCGCATCGAGGATGCGAAAAGCCGTAATCCTGACCTAAAGATTATCGTGGTAGACCCACGTAGGACAGATACGGCAAGCTCTGCCGACTTGCATCTGGCTATCCTGCCTGGCACTGATGTTGCCCTGTTTAACGGCATGCTGCATGTGCTGCTGTGGGAAGGGCTGCTGGATAACGCCTTTATCAAAGCGCATACGGCAGGTTTTGAGGCGCTTAAAGATACCGTGCGTGAATATACGCCTAAAATGGTGGCCGATATCTGCGGCATCAAAGAATCTGACATCGTGACCGCAGCCAAGTGGTTCGGACAGGGGCCAAGTTTATCCATGTACTGCATGGGTTTGAACCAGTCGATTCATGGCACCGACAAGAACGCCGCGCTTATCAACCTGCACCTTGCAACCGGCCAGATCGGTAAGCCAGGTGCCGGGCCATTCTCGCTTACCGGCCAGCCCAACGCCATGGGCGGGCGCGAAGTGGGCGGCATGGCTAACCTCATGTCTGGGCATCGTGATCTTGGCAATGCTGAACACCGCGCCGAGATTGCCAGCTTATGGGGCGTGGACAGCGTTCCGGAAAAAGCCGGTAAGACCGCAGTGGAGATGTTTGAGGCAGTGAAAAGCGGCGAAATTAAGGCCATATGGATCGCCTGTACCAACCCGGCGCATTCCATGCCTGACCTGAATAACGTGCTTGAATCACTGGGTAATGCCGAGCTGGTGGTGGTGCAGGATGCCTTCAACAATACCAGCACAGCCCAATATGCCGATGTATTGCTGCCAGCAAGCACCTGGGGAGAAAAAGAAGGCTCGGTCACCAACTCCGAACGCAGGATCACGCGAGTGAATCCTGCGGTAATGCCACCTGCCGAGGCGCGTCACGATTGGGCGATCATGGTAGATTTTGCACAGCGGCTGGAAAAAAGACTGGGTAAAACAACCACCTTGTTTCCCTATGCGGCAACTGAAGATATTTTTAACGAACATCGTGAAACAACGCGCGGCCGCGATCTGGATATTACCGGCCTGAGTTACAAGCTGCTGAATGAGCAGGGGCCTCAGCAGTGGCCATTTAAAGCAGGGGATGCTACAGGCAAGGTGCGTTTGTACGCAGATGGCGTATTTGCAACGGCCGATGGTAAAGCCAAATTTATCAATACCTCATACCAGCCCACGGCGGACAGGATCGATGCACGCTATCCACTGCACCTGCTTACAGGGCGCCTACGTGACCAGTGGCACGGCATGAGCCGTACCGGCACCGTGGCGCAGCTGTTCAACCACGTTGAAGAGCCGTTTATCTACATGAACCAGGATGATATGTCGCGCCGCCTGATCAAGGATGGCGATATTGTAAAAGTGAGCAATAAGCGCGGCAGCCTGATACTGCCGGTAAAGGCTTCAGATGATATTCAGGTGACCCAGACTTATATCCCTATGCACTGGAGCAGTGAGTTCATGAATGGCTTGGGCGTGAACGCGATGATGCCCTCGGCGTATGATAAAACATCAAAACAGCCTGAGCTGAAACACACGGCGATAAAAATCGAGAAGATGGCCTTGCCATGGCGCATGACCGTGATGCGCTCAATCACCGATTTGTCATCCCTGCAGCAACTGCGCAGTCTGATGAAAGGCTTTGACTACGCCACTTGTGGCCTGTTTGGCCGTCAACAGCACGGATATGCAGGCATGCTCGTATTCAAGGCGGCTCATAGCGAAGCACCGGACAATGCCTTGATTGCCGAGATTGATGGCATTCTGGGCATGACGGATGGCATGCCATTGCTGAACTACCAGGATGATAAACGCGGCATCAGCAAACGCATTCTGGTGGAAGACTCAGGTAACGACAAAAAGGTGACCGGTGTGCGCCTGGTTGGTGAAACGCTGGCAACGGCCTGGCTGAAAGAAATCATGAGCTCAGGTGAGTTTACTGATGACCTCCGGAAGTGGGCGCTGGCGCCTTTAAGCACGCCACCAGCCGGGCAGCCGGGCAGAGGTAAGGTGGTGTGCAACTGCTTTAATGTGTCAGAAAATGAAATCATTGATGCCGTGTCGCGCGGTGCAGACCTGATTACGTTACAGAACAAGCTTAAATGCGGTACCGAGTGTGGTTCATGTGTGCCGGAGTTAAAGAAGTTGGTGAATTTTTATGGTAGGCTAAAATAGGTGCTGATTCAGCAGTGTTTTTCAATTAACAGAATTTCTCAAAACGGAGAGATAAACTCATGAAAAAGAACTTTGCCATTATCTTTGCTGCATTGATGGTCGCGTTAGTGATGTGGGGCTTATTTTTTGAAAATAGCTCGACTACCATAATGATTAATGGTCAAGAGATTGTTGGCCCGTTTAAAGGCATGCTGGGAGTGGGAGGTTTGGCTGTAGCGCTGATAGCCCTAATTTGCCTGGCGATTCTTCTGGCACTGGCATTTGCAGGAACCGGAATCATTGTTGTTGGATGCATTATTATTGGCATAGGGATATTCTCAGCTTTTATGCTTCCCTTTTTGTTTCCAATATTTATTCCACTAGCCTTGGTTTGGTTTTTTATTACACTAATACGTAATAAAAGCTGACGTGCGTAATAAAAGCTGATGCGCAATATAAAGTTGAGTTAAACCTTAATCCATAAACTCAACGAGATTAGCATGAGCACAATCTCGATTAGAGATTGTAAGATTTTTGCCAACTTTAAAGATGATCTGGCGTCCCCACGGGGATTCGAACCCCGGTCGCCTCCGTGAAAGGGAGGTGTCCTAGGCCTCTAGACGATGGGGACCTAAGAATTTTTACTACTTTTTACTACTAAAAAAATAGGGCGTCACTTGATGTGGCACCCTTATTTTTAAGCCTTGCCGAAAATTGTTAACTCGAACAACTTTCCTAATTTGGCGTCCCCACGGGGATTCGAACCCCGGTCGCCTCCGTGAAAGGGAGGTGTCCTAGGCCTCTAGACGATGGGGACCTAAGAATTTTTACCGCAAACTACAAGTGCAACATTTTACTACAATTCGCTAATAAATCTAAGTGATTTTTAACATTTTGGTGGAGGTAAGCGGGATCGAACCGCTGACCTCTTGCATGCCATGCAAGCGCTCTCCCAGCTGAGCTATACCCCCAAACCTACATATTCCGCTTTATATCTAGCGCGGTGTCAGCGAGGCGCCATATTAAAGATGGGCGTTAGGCTTGTCAATCACTTTCATTCTATTTTGTTTAAATTCCCACAAAATTGATGCTCAGGTGAGATTAGCCTCGCAACTTTAGTTTTTAGACCTGAAGTTTTTAGGCTTGACGGTAAGTTTTTAAGCCTGACAGTAAAATTTTGAACTTAACCGCGAATGTTGGATTGACTCTCGAATTGTGTCAATTCAACACGTGGCTGCGGCTGCCATCCCGCTTTGCGATGTTCGGCAATTACATTGGTGAAAACGCCGCCACGTACAAAGAATTTGGCTGTTACGCGCATGAATTTTGGCTGGGTAGCAGTCACCAGATCATCAAGAATGCGGTTGGTAACCGCTTCGTGGAAGCAGCCTTCATCGCGGAATGACCACATGTATAACTTCAGGCTTTTTAACTCAACGCAGGCTTGATCTGGAATGTAATCCAGGTAGATTACGGCAAAATCAGGCTGGCCTGTTTTAGGGCACAAGCAAGTGAACTCGGGAATTTCCATATGGATATGAAAATCACGGGTTTTATTCGGATTTTCAAAAGTTTCCAATGTTTTGGTAGGTTGCGCGGTAGGCTTGGCGCCTAAAGATTGATCTGTCATGATTGTAGTGCTGCTTTTTATATAAAAAACGTTATTATAACGCCTAACAATTCAAACAATAATTTGTATCAGCATTTACACCTTAACTTTGCGTTTAACTCATTTAAAACTAGCCGGTTTCAAATCATTTGTTGATCCAACAACACTGCACATTCATGGGCAGCGTGTGGGCGTGGTAGGCCCTAATGGCTGCGGCAAATCCAATGTGATGGAATCTGTACGCTGGGTACTGGGAGAGTCTTCTGCCAAGGAAATGCGTGCTGACGCAATGGATGCGGTCATATTCAACGGCTCCGGCAACCGCAAGCCTATCTCGCGCGCCAGTGTAGAGCTGGTGTTTGATAACAGCCTGGGTGGTGCTAGCGGTGAGTGGTCGCAATATGCCGAGATTTCAGTCAAGCGCGTAATCGAACGTGACAAAGGCTCCACTTACTACATCAATAACACCGCTGTGCGCCGCCGAGACGTGGCAGACCTGTTTCTGGGCACCGGCCTGGGTGGCCGCGCCTATGCCATCATCGGCCAAAACACTATCAGCCGCATTGTAGAAGCCAAGCCGGAAGAAATGCGCGTATTTCTTGAAGAGGCGGCCGGCATTACCAAATACAAGGAACGCCGGCGTGAAACGGAACTGCGCCTGCGCGACACCCGTGAGAATCTTACCCGGGTAGAAGACGTACTGCGCGAGCTGGATAAGCAGATATTGCGCTTGCAGTCCCAAGCCGTTGTTGCCACAGAATATCACCGCCTGCATAAGGCTCTGAACCTGACCAAGGGGCAGATCTGGCTGCTCAGAAAACAGGAAGCAAGTGCCAATTGGGAGAAGGCAGGGCGCACGGTAGAAAAACTGGTGAATGAGCTAGAAGCGCAAATGGCAGCCTTGCGCAGCAGCGAAAGCCTGCTGGAAACGGTCAGGCAGCAGCACATGGCAGCAACAGAGGCAGTGAATACAGCGCAGGCTGGCTATTATGAAGCCAATGCGGCTGTTTCCAACCTTGAAAATCAAGTCAAAAATACGGCTGATGCCCGCGAGCGCATGCAGCAGCAGTTGCAGCAATTGATGGCGCAATTGGAGAAAAACGCCACGCAGCATACTAATGTGGAAAATGAGCTACGCACGGCAAACAGCAACCTGGAAACAGCAAACTCTGATTCTGTGGGTGCAGAAACAAGCGTGCTGGCAGCTCGTGAATCATTGAATGCCAGTACGCAGCAATATCAGGCAGCGCTGGCAGATTTCAATGCCAGCCAGACAAGCTGGCTTAACGCAGAGCAAAGAGTCCGCCTGGAGCAGGCAAATATCGGGCATATCGCACGCACTATCAGTGATACTGCCGAGCAGCTTAAACGGCTGCAGCAGAATCTTTCCATGTTGCAGGTGCCGGCAGATGATGTATTGCTTGACAAGCAAAGCCAGCTGCAAGCCTTGGAGACAGAAGTCAAGTCAACGGAAGCCGCAATAGCCGCTACTCAGGGGAAAGAGGGCGAGATTCAGGCATCTATGAAGGCGGCTCGCGAGCATATGCATGAATGTCAGCGCAGCCTGCATGTAACAGAAGCTGAAATCCATTCGCTTTCAAAAATTCAGCAGTCCATGCGCGATGCCAATAATGAAGCCGGGCTGGCTGCATGGCTGAAGAACCTCGGACTGGATAATAATGTGCGTTTCTGGCAGTTGATTGGAATCAAACCGGGTTGGGAAACTGCACTGGAAGCCGTTCTGGGCAGCAGGCTGAATGCTGTTACACATAAAACCTTGCCAGATAGCAGAGCCCCGGCAGCGCTTACCGTAGCTTTGGGTGGTGTAAAAGGCGGTCATGACAGTAAAGTTGCATCTGCTTCATCAGCACAGCAAGCCATGCTTTCGATAATCGAAAAGGTGGATGCAGCCTACAAAGCCGTGCTGAATGACTGGCTGACCGGTGTGTATCTGCTGACTGAGGATATGAACCCAGCTGAGGCATGCCGGAGCCTTGGCCAGGGCGAATGCCTGGTTAACCGGCATGGCGATATTTATACGCAAAACAGCGTGACTTACTTTGGTTCCCAGTCGCTGCTGCATGGCGTGCTTGAGCGCCAGGCCAAGCTGGAATCATTGCAGGCTGATTTGCCGCATTTGCAGGAGCAATTAACCGCAGCCAACAGGCAATTGGCCGAGCTGGAGACGAATCTTCAGGACCTGCGCTCCAGCCAGCATTCAGGGCAACAGCATTTAAAAAACATCACACAACAGGCGCATCAGCTCAATTTGGCCTTGCAACAGCTCAAACAGCAGCAGGCAAGTGCATTGCAGCGGAAAAGCATGCTGGAGGCTGATTGTATTTTGGCCGAGCAGAAGCTGGAAAAATTACAGACTGAAAAAAACCAGAAAGAAACTTTGGTGGCTGATATATCGGCCGGATTAACGCAAATGCAGGCTGAAAAAATAGCCAATGAAGCAAAAAAGCAGTCTGCGGAAAATCAGCTCAATGAGGCGCGTAACCATTTACAGCTGCTTGAGCGTACTCATCAAGAAAAAGTGTTCAATGTAAAGTTAATTGAAAATAATATCAAAGACTTGAATTCTAAACTTGAGTTTTTACATGAAGAAAAAACCAGCCTAAAAGTTCGCAGTAACGAGGTGGAAGCTGCGCTGAATGCCACCAGAATGGAAACATTGAAGGCCAATCTGGAAGCGGCGCTAAATGTAAAACAGGAGCGTGAAGCTGCACTTGCAGGTGCACGCAATGGCCTGGCTGAACGTCAGGAAGCTTTGTTGCAGCAAGAGCGCACGCGCCTGCAAAATGAGCAGATGCTGCATCCATTGAGAGATAAACTTGAAGCCAGTCGATTGAATGAGCAGGAAGCTCGGCTGCATTTTGAGCAATGCCAGACAGAGCTGGCATCTTTCAGTATGCAAGAGTCTGTGCTGGCAGAAAGTTTGCAGCATGAAGGCGGCTTGAAAATCAGCCATCTTGAGAACAAGAAAATCAAGCTGGAGTCGGATATCGAGGCTTTGGGGGCCGTTAATTTAGCCGCAATCGAAGAATTGGCGACTGAACAGACACGCAAGCAATACCTTGACAGCCAATGCCATGATTTAATGGATGCCAGCCAGACGCTAGAAGATGCGATTCGCAAGATCGACCGTGAAACCAGAACCCGTCTGCAAGCCACTTTTGATGAGGCGAACCTGCATTTCAATGAGCTGTTTACCACGCTGTTTGGCGGCGGTCAGGCAAGACTGGTGCTGCTGGGTGATGAGATTTTAGATACCGGAATGCAGGTTTTTGCCCAGCCGCCGGGTAAGAAAAACAGTACTATCCATCTATTATCCGGCGGTGAAAAAGCCTTAACCGCACTGGCGCTGGTGTTCGCGCTGTTCAGGCTAAATCCGGCGCCATTTTGCCTGATGGATGAAGTGGATGCGCCTTTGGATGACAGTAACACTGAGCGCTTTTGTGCGATGGTGAAAAAAATGTCGGAAAGAACGCAGTTTTTATATGTAAGTCATAATAAAATTACGATGGAAATGGCGCAGCAATTGATCGGTGTTACTATGCAGGAATCCGGTGTTTCACGCATAGTGGACGTTGATATGGAAGCTGCTGTGAGAATGGTTGAAGCGTAATCGATTAAAGCGACCGAATTATAGTTGAAAGTTTAATGTAAATGAGTGACTTGCAAATAGTACTAATTATCATTGGTGGCATTATTATCGCCGCCGTTCTGGCATTCAATTGGTGGCAAGAACGGCGCTTTCATCAGCAGGTAGAAGCCGGTTTTTCAGATATAAAAAATGATGCATTACTCGAACATTCAGTACCGGATGAGCAAATGTCAGCTGATCCTGTTCTGGAAACTATATCAATAGAAAGTACGGAGATTAAATTTGATCATGATGATTTTTCCATCAATCATGAATCCATCAAGGAAATCTCTACTTCAAAAGAAGAGCCACATATCGCGATTGCCGATGACTTTGTAGACAACACTTTTTATACCGAGCCTGAAGTTGAAACTGAAACGGGGCATGCCGCAGCCTCTGAAAGTCAGGTCACAGCCGGCTCATCATCTGGTTTTGCTAGCTCAGCAGAGTTTGTAAGCGCTCCGGCAGACTTTGATAATCCATTCACTAGCGACAAACCTGCCAACCATGAGGGTATCCGCGCTATTTTTGAAGGTGTGTTTAATAAAGCCGAGAGTTCCGATAACACTGATAGCACATTAAGCGAACAAGTTAGTCATATAAATGAACCTGAAGCAGAGATGGCAACTGGCGCCAGTGAGGCTGAACCTAAAGCAAGCCTGCCAGCCATGTTGCATGCTCAAGTGGATTTGATTGCAAGCTTGCATCTAGCTGTTGATCTGACTATGGATGCGGCCGTTGCCGCCTTAACAAATGTTTTTGATGCTTTCGATAAGCCAACTTTTGTACATGTGCTGACTACAGATATGAATTGGTTGCTATTGAGCGATGCCGCATCTAATCCTGAATATGCAAACCAGAACGTGTCAAAAATCACTTGTAGTTTGCAACTGGCTGACCGAGCCGGTCCGGTTTCACGCAGCATAATCAATCGCTTTCAACTGGCGGTTGAAACCCTGGGCATGGATGTTAATGCACATGTGGAGTGGCTGCATACCGGTGATGCGGCGGCTGATGCCGTAGCCCTGGATGCGTTCTGTATTGATGTTGATAAAACTATGGGCTTTCATCTGGTACATGGTGAAAATGGTGCATTTACTGGAACTAAACTTAGAGGCTTGGCCGAGGCGCAGGGGCTTGAGCTATCAAGTGAAGGCACCTTTAAATACTATGATGATGCCGCTAAAAAACAACTTGCATCAGACACCAACACCCCGGTAGCGTCTTTTGTAATGTTTAATCGCGACCATTATCCATTTAATCCGGATATGCTGAGATCTTCAGTAGTAAAAGCGATTACGTTTCAGCTGGATATACCGCATGTAAAGAACTGCACAGAAGCTTTTAACCATATGGTGCAGGTGGCAAAGCAGATGGAAATAGGTTTGCATGCTCATTTGGTTGATGACAACAATAGACCACTAGCTGACGTACAGATTGAAAAAATACGTCATCAGCTTAAAGTAATCCAAGCCACTATGCTGACGCGGGGGATTGCCCCAGGCTCAGACTGTGCGCGACGATTATTCTCTTAATCCAGGTATTAATTCAATGTTTAGTAGTAGCGCTGACCATCAGGCTCCACAATCACGTATTCAGCAACTGCGCGAGTTGATCAATCGCTATGACTATGAATATTATGTACTCGATGCGCCGACTGTACCTGACAGTGAATACGACAGCATCTATCGTGAGCTGCAATCATTAGAACAGCAGTATCCTTCCCTTAAAACTGCAGACTCGCCAACGCAGCGTGTCAGTGGATCTGCCGCCAATGCCTTTAACAGCATTACCCACCGCCAAGCCATGTTGTCACTTAACAATGCATTTGAAGACAATGAGTTAGCAGCGTTTGATAAACGGATTAGTGAGGCATTGGGGATTGCACAAATCACATATGCGGTTGAGCCAAAGTTTGATGGCTTGGCTATTACGCTGACTTACGAGAATGGCGTTTTTACTCAAGGCGCAACGCGTGGTGATGGGTATACCGGAGAAGATGTCACACATAACCTGCGTACCTTGCGCGCTATTCCTATGCGTTTGCATTGTGCAGAGCCCCCACGGCTATTGGAAGTGCGTGGCGAGGTGCTGATGCTGAAGCGTGATTTTGAGAAATTAAATCAAACTCAGCTCAGTAAAGGCGAAAAGCTATTTGCCAACCCACGTAATGCAGCAGCCGGTAGTTTGCGTCAGCTGGATTCCAGAATCACAGCGCAGCGTCCATTAACGTTTTTTGCCTATGGTTTAGGTGTGGCGCAGGGGATTCCAGGTTTAAGCAATCACAGTTCGGCCATGGATTACCTGGCAAGGTTACATTTTCCCGTGAGCAATGAGCGGAGCGTGGTAATTGGCGTTGATGGGCTAAGATCCTATTATCAAAAAATTGGCGAGTTACGCGATAGCCTTCCGTACGATATTGACGGAGTGGTATACAAAGTCAATGAATTTAGCCAGCAAAATGAGCTTGGTTTTGTGTCACGAGCACCGCGCTGGGCGATTGCGCATAAATTTCCGGCACAGGAGGCACTTACCATTGTCGAAGATATTACTGTGCAGGTCGGACGGACAGGGGCGATAACGCCGGTAGCCAGACTGAAGCCGGTTTTTGTAGGCGGGGTTACCGTCACGAATGCCACTTTGCATAATGAAGATGAGGTTCGCCGCAAGGATGTTCACATTGGCGACACGGTGAGTGTGCGTAGGGCAGGGGATGTGATTCCGGAAGTTGTGTTTGTTGTGACTGAACGACGCCCGGCTCATGCGCGCCGTTTTGAAATGCCAACAATCTGTCCAGAATGCGGCTCACATATTCTAAAACAGGCAGATGAAGCAGTAGCACGTTGTACCGGCGGCCTGTTTTGCCCGGCACAACGCAAACAGGCAATTACGCACTTTGCATCACGCCGCGCCATGGATATTGAAGGCCTTGGCGATAAACTGGTAGATCAGCTTGTTGAAGTTAATCTCGTGCATACGCTGGCGGATATCTATAAGCTTGATTTAAACACCCTCAGTAATCTTGAACGCATGGCGCAAAAGTCGGCGCAGAACATACTCGGCGCGCTAGAAACCAGTAAAAACACAACATTGGCGCGTTTTATTTACGCGCTAGGCATGCGTAATGTGGGCGAGGCCACAGCCAAGGACCTTGCAAAACACTTTGGCAGTCTGAATGCCTTAATGAAAGCCGACGCGGAAAAACTGCTGGAAGTGAATGATGTAGGTCCGGTTGTTGCGGAATCAATCACCAACTTTTTTTCTGAAGCGCATAACCAAAGCGTTATTGCCGAACTGATTGCAGCAGGCATTCACTGGCCTGAGAGCGAAGGCAAACAGATGGCAAGCGGTAATCTTCTGGGTAAAACATTGGTGCTTACCGGCACATTACCTACCATGTCACGCGATAGCGCAAAGGAATTGATAGAAGCAGCCGGTGGCAAAGTGAGCGGCAGTGTTTCTAAAAAAACGGACTTTGTTGTTGCGGGCGCTGAAGCGGGTAGCAAACTTGATAAAGCCCAAGAGCTGGGTGTTACGATTCTCGATGAAGCAGGCCTGTTAGCTTTGCTGGAATGAATCATGGCTAAGAAAAACTATCATCAATACTTGGACTCGGCGATTGAGATTGCCAAAAATGCAGGCGTGGCAATCATGGACGTTTACGAGACAGACTTTGATGTAGTGAAAAAGTCTGATAACTCGCCTTTAACGCAGGCAGACATGGCTGCGCATAACCTGATTGTTGCAGCGCTAATGCAGCTTACGCCAGAAATCCCGATTCTTTCTGAAGAGTCTGATGCTATAGCAGCGGAAGAACGCAACTCATGGCAAATATATTGGCTAATTGACCCACTGGATGGCACGCGAGAGTTTGTTAAGCGCAATGGTGAGTTTACTGTGAATATCGCTTTAATTGATAACCACACACCAGTATTAGGCGTGGTTTATGCGCCAGTAACGGAATTGTTGTATTTCGCATCGGCTGGACATGGCGCATGGAAGCAGATTAATAATCACGCTGCATTTCAGATTCATACCCGAGCTTTTGCTATTGAAAAGCTCATTGTTGCCGGCAGTCGCTCTCATATCGATCATAATTTTCAACGTTTTTTACACAACATTCACGTTAGCACTGCTGCCACGCCTGAACTTATACACATGGGCAGCTCTCTGAAAATATGTTTAGTGGCCGAAGGATCTGCCGATGTTTATCCCAGGCTGGGCCCAACTTCAGAATGGGACACCGCGGCAGCACATTGTGTGCTGAAAGAAGCGGGCGGTGATATCGTTGATGAGATCGGGCAGACCTTGCGTTATAACACCAAACAATCACTGTTGAATCCCAGCTTTTTTGCTACTGTACAAAAATCATTAAACTGGTCTGAATTTTTATAAACACCTACATGCATCAGATGCATTTAATAAAGAATTTTGATAATCATGAAAATACAATTAACTTTAATAACATTATTTACCTCATTGTATTTTAACAATGTATATGCCGTATCAGATGATGCATATGCATGCAACAAGGCGTATGAGAAGGGTGATTTAAATGCGGCTGCACAACTGGCAACAAAAGCATTAAATGCCAGTAAAAACGATCGAGATGCATTAATGTGTCAGGGGCGCACCTACAGTGCGCAAGGTAATTTAACTTCGGCATTAGCTGCATTTAAATCAGCAGAAAAACTCGCTAATGATGCATTTGACAGAACTATCGTTGCACTGGTTACCGGTCATGCTTATAAAAATGCCAGTCAATATGAACAGGCGCTTGCAAGTTATCAGCAAAGCCTGAAACAAGCAGCTATTGCAAAGAGTAAAGCCTTTGAGCGGGTTTCACATATTGGTATTGGTAACGTATATTTTGAAACCAAACAATATGCTTCAGCGCTGGAGTCATATTTAACAGCTCATAAATTAGATGCCAACGATAACGAACGTGCTGAAAGTTACGAAAAAATTGCACTTAGCTACCACCTGATGGAACAGCATGACAAGGCGCTTGAATATCAGCTAAAAGCATATTTTATGTTTGATAAATCTGGCACACCGGATCAATATGCGCATTCCAGTATCGAACTGGGCCGTTATTATGCCGCGACAAAAGATTACAGGGGGGCTGAAAACACACTGAATAAAATCATTAAATTTGCTAATGAGCAGGGTGGTTCTTATTATGAGGCGCAGGGTTATTATGTTTTGGCGCAAGTAAAGGCAGCCGCAGGCGATACGCAGTCAGCAAAGAACCTGATTGAAAAGGCCAGGGCCATCGCCAAAAGCACAAATGACCAAGACCTCGATGAAGAAATCACTAAAGAAACAAATGGTTTAATCAAATAATCAGCCAATGCTGTAAGGAACTAGCCTCAGGTTTGACTAACTAACATTATCAATAATGTTGATGGAGGCTTTAATAAAAGCCTCCGTATTTGAGGCGAAGCCATGATTATTCAAACAAAGTCGGATATTGCTCCATCTGAAATTACCCCTAAAGAAGTTTTTGACAACAGGCGCAAGTTTTTACAGCAAGCAGGTTTTGGTGTGTTGGCAGGGGCTACGGGTCTGCTGACCAGTCAGGTAAATGCAGCCACCAGTAAGTTATCCCCGTCACCAAAAACAAACGGCTCATTACTGAAGCTTCCTGAGTTTAGTAAATCCAAATACGGTGCAGGTGAGAAATTAACCTCTTATGAGGATGTCACAACCTACAACAATTATTACGAGTTCGGTACCAGCAAAGACGAGCCGGCCATACATTCAAAGTTATTCAAACCAACCCCATGGACAGTTAGCATAGAGGGCCAGGTTAAAAAAAATAAAACCATCAGTATTGAGGATATTTTAAAACTGGCTCCTCTGGAAGAACGCATATATCGCATGCGCTGTGTTGAAGGCTGGTCTATGGTTATTCCATGGGTAGGCTTCCCGCTAGCGCAATTGATAAAGTGGGCGGAGCCAAACGCAAATGCGAAGTATGTGGAATTCATTTCCTTGGCCGATTCGCAGCAAATGCCTGGTACAAACCTACCCATATTAGATTGGCCATATATTGAAGGTTTGCGCATGGATGAAGCCATGAACCCATTAACCATTATGGCAGTTGGTTTGTATGGCGAGGCTCTACCAAATCAGAACGGCGCTCCTATGCGCTTGGTTGTGCCATGGAAATATGGCTTCAAAGGTGCAAAAGCTATTGTAAAGATCCGTTTCACTGAAAAAATGCCGGTTACTACCTGGATGAAAGCTGGCCCAGCTGAGTACGGTTTTTATGCCAATGTTAATCCGCAAGTTGATCATCCACGCTGGACACAGTCATCAGAAAAGCGCATTGGAGCAGGGCTTTTTGCAGGGCGAATTAAAACACAAATGTTTAACGGTTACACAGAGCAGGTAGGGCAAATGTATGCTGGCATGGATTTACGAAAAAACTTTTAATACCACATCAATGTGGCGCCAACTTAGCAAGGTTCCTGGCAAAAAACAGATAGCCGCCTTTAAAGCTATTTTGTTCCTGTTGTGTTTAATACCATTACTGCGCTTGGTCTGGTTAGCTATTAATGATGATTTATCGGCTAATCCAATTGAATTTATTGAGCGATCTACCGGTTTCTGGTCTTTGTTTATATTATTGGCCACATTAAGCCTCAGCCCAATAAGACTATTAACCGGCCGTGCCTGGCAATTACAATTCAGACGCATGCTAGGTTTGTTCATGTTCTTTTATGCCTGCTTGCATATCGCGAGCTATGTTTGGCTGGATTACAGCTTTAATTGGACAGATATCGTCAAGGACATCATCAAACATCCATACGTACTAGTGGGTGCCTCTGCATTTATATTGACGTTTCCATTAGCTATAACCTCAAGTAATTTCATGATTAAACTGCTCAGAGAACGCTGGAAGCAATTACATAAAATGGTCTATTTGATAGCGATATTAGGCGTAGTGCATTTTTTGTGGCTAGTTAAAAAAGATATCAGAGAGCCATTGTTTTATATGGCGGTTCTAGCGCTATTACTAGGCGTGAGGCTGTATTACAAAATTCAAAACTCACGATCCAAAAGATAAACAGTTTGAATTGTAAGCATTCTTTTTTTGACACGACTAAGCAGCATCATTCATATTAATTCAGGGAGAAGTTTTGATGCATGCATGTTCCGTAACAGATAAGATATTTAGGATTTATCAGCAAGCTATTGACCAGTTAAACATGTGGGGAGAAATGATTCCTCCATTACTGCTAAGATTGATTCTGGCAATTGAATTTGGTGAATCAGGATTTGAAAAACTTCACGGCACTAATTGGTTTCAGGATATTGCATTTCCGTTCCCATTCAATTTACTACCAGCTGATATTAGCTGGAACATAGCTACTTATTTCGAGATTATTGGCGCTATCGCTTTAGTATTGGGTCTGGCAACGCGCTTCTTTTCTATATCACTTATTATATTGACTGTAGTTGCCATCGCGTCAGTTCATTGGCCAAGTCAACTAACCAGCTTAACGGATCTTATTACGGGTTATCGCATCATTGATGAAGAGGGTGATGGTTTAGGCAACTATAAATTACCACTAATCTACATCGTGATGTTCTTACCATTAGTTTTTAAAGGTGCTGGCAAATTAAGCCTTGATTACTTAATCCGGCTTAAAAACATTTAATTCAATTACCTATGCAAATAACCGTATGCATTTTAGTACCGGCTATTTGCATAGTCTTCTTGTTGTAAGTATTTAGTGAATCATAGGAAAACATCGGCATATGTATAGCCTTTTTTTAAAACACAATTAATTTTACATAATATACATTATACGAAATAGACGAATAAAATAAACAGCAGCTTATTTCTTGGCTGCTGTTTATTAAAACTATTAGCGATTATTAAAAAACGCTATATTCATCGCCTTGTCATTCACCATAGTTATTTCTGTTTCTTTATAAGTACGCTTTGGATCGTATTTAACAATATTCTTGTAGTACCACATCTCCACTTGCACTGGTTTGGATTTATTATTATCTGCACCGGCTTTAAGTAACATTGTGTCAGCACCTGATGGTTTAACTGATAGTTCTTTTTTGAAAGGCTGACCAAGTTTTTCTGTAATAACCTTCTTTGATTTTCCGCTGAAAGTGTTCAAGAATTCCTCTTCAGTGTAGGTCTTTTTTGGTGGCGCTGCGTTAGCGATTGACACTGTGGCAAATAAACACGCTGCCATTGCAAAAGATAATAGTTTTTTTATAGTGAATTGCATTTCTTTCTCCAAAATTTATCTTTTCATTATCTCATTTATTGAGCCATTAGCATAACGCCTGGATAAACGTTAACGTTTACATAGGTAACTTTAATCTCAGTCCGTCATAACCAACTAGTACGTTGTTTGGCAGCTGGGAACTGAGTATGCTGTATTCCATCTCGTGCGTCATGTGAATCAAATATGTGGTCTTCGCGCCTATCTGACTAGCGTAGGCAAGGCTTTGTTCCAAGTTGACATGGCTGTAATGCGGCGTATATCTTAAGCAATCCAATAACAGAACATCCAAATCTTTTAATAATTCAAATGAGCTTTCAGGAATTGTGGAAACATCTGTTATATAGGCAATATTGCTTATCCTATATCCAAAAATATCGCTATTACCATGTTTTACAGGAATCGGTGTAACTAACTGATCAAATAGATAAAATGGAGTTTTGACAGGATTTACTTTCAATATAGGCAGATCCCAGAAGTTACCAACTTCACGTAGTGTGTAGCCAAACTTATCCGTGATATGTGCCATAGCCTCAGTGCTACCGTAGAGTGGTATTTGACTGCGCTGTATTTGGCAGAAAGCTCTTAAATCATCAATGCCATGCAGGTGGTCAGCATGGGTGTGCGTGTATAGTACCGCATCAATCTGCGTGAGGCCTTCTCTCAAGGCTTGCTGGCGCAGATCAGGTCCGGTATCTATTAATATGATTTTGCCATTATCCAGCTCAATCATGCTGGAACAGCGCGTTCTATAGTTTCTTTTATCGGTAGATTTACAGGTATTGCATTGGCAGCCTATCATTGGCGTACCCGCGCTGGATCCTACTCCCAACATTGTTAAGCGCATGTATGTCTATAGCTCAATGAAATTATCAAGGTTGGGCATGCTTAAACAGGCGAAAGAAGTTTTGTGTGGTAGCATCAGACACCTCTTCCAGAGAAATTCCGCGTAACTGTGCAATCTCTTGAGCTACATATTTAACATAGCCTGGTTGATTTGTTTTTCCCCGGTGCGGGATTGGCGCAAGATAAGGAGAGTCAGTTTCCACTAAAATCCTATCCAGCGGCACGTGCTTGGCAACCTCTTTAATAGCAACAGCATTTTTAAAAGTCACAATTCCCGAGAATGAAATATAAAAGCCAAGCTCAATTGACTGCATTGCAACGTTCAGGCTCTCGGTAAAGCAATGCATCACCCCACCAACCTGTTGTGCATTTTCTTCACGCATAATGCGTAGCGTGTCTTCAGCGGCATTGCGAGTATGAATAACCAGCGGTTTTCCACAGGCTATTGCAGCGCGTATGTGGTTGCGGAAACGCATGCGTTGCCACTCCAAGTCTCCAGTTAACCTAAAATAATCCAATCCGGTTTCCCCGATTGCAATGACTTTAGGATGATTTGCCAAAGCAATTAACTCTTCAACAGTAGGCTCATTGATATTCTCATAATCAGGATGCACACCTACAGACGCGAAGAAATTCCGGTTGTTTTCCGCAAGAGCCAAGACTTGCGGAAAATCAGGCAAAGTCACAGAGATACAGAGTGCATGCCCTACTCCGTTATCATGCATCGATTGCTTGATAGCAGGTAAGTTGGCGGCAAGTTCCGGAAAATTTAAATGACAGTGTGAATCAACAAGCATAGGAAACTATTAAAACTACATTGTGTGCGTAGCACGAGAAGATTTGAGTACATTACCCAGCAGGCTTTCTATTTTATTACGAGCTTCCTGGCCACCGTTTTTTTCATTGAATTGAACGCCAATACCCTGAGGTTTGTTACCTTGTGTGGTCGGTGTAATCCAAACTACGTGCCCCACTACTTTTAACTTAAGTGGATCATCAAGCAAACTTAACAGCATAAAAACCTCATCGCCCATCTTGAATGGCTTTGAAGTAGGTATAAACAGCCCCCCACCCGACAAAAATGGCATATAGGCAGCATACAAAGCAACCTTTTCTTTAATGGCAAGTGACAGTACGCCAGGTTTCAGCGTGCCTATGCTTTTGCTATCGTCTTGTATATCTTCAGCCATAATTTTTACTTCATTAATGATGAGAATTTAACAAATAAATGAATATCAAGGCAGGAAAACCTTCGTGTATTCAACTAACAAATTTTCCATTTGCAATTCATGGTTCAAAGGGTGATTAGCTAACTTGCGCAGCTCATTGGTTTTTTTCTGTAACTCAAACAAACGCCCCAAGTTTACTCTGTCTGCCAATACTTGCAAAGCGCGGGCGTGCTGTACGTGATAACGTAATTGCTGCCCTAGCTTAATTGTAACAATATCATAGAGCCATTTTTGCACTGCTATCACTCCAGCTTCAACAGAGCTGGCAATAAGTACTGGAGCTGCCGCTTGAGAGTCCAATTTGCGGCCTAGTGCCAGATGTTTCCAGATTTCGGATAATTGATCGAATTGCGCTTGCTCAGTTAATACTTTAATCGGCGAACCTTCAAGATAAGCTAATTGCTGCGCCGGGTTTTTCACGCCCTTCATGTTAAGCCAAGCCAAAGCTTGAGTCTCGTCTGGCACAGGCATGCTTATTTTTTGACACCTACTGATAATCGTTGGTAAAAGTCGCTGCAATTGATGCGCAATCAGTATAAATATTACACCTGGCGCCGGTTCTTCTAGCATTTTTAATAAAGCATTTGCTGAAGCCAGATTCAAGGTTTCAGCTGGGTTAATCAACACAATACGCAAGCCACTGGTTTGATGGCTGGATAAGCTTAAAAAGTCACTCAATTCTCGAATCTGTGTGACTGATATCTGCGTTTTTTTCTTGGTCTTTTTTGTAGCCACTGTCTCTTCATCGTTGCTAGACTCTTGTTCAGGGCTAATTAAACGGAAGTCTGGATGACTTTCATCACTAAACCAACGGCAACTGGGACATTCATCGCAGGCATGCCCACTGTCATCTTTATTCGGGCACAGTAAAGCCTTGCTAAAGCTTAGCGCAAAGTCATACTTACCTATACCCGCACGTCCGTGCATTAAAAATGCATGATGCAACTTCTGGCGGCCTTGATTCAGGTTCTGCCAAAGGCTTTCTTGCCATGGGTATATTTCAGTAAATTTATTCATACAAATTAAATAGTTGCCATTACTTTCTTAACCATTTTGGAAACTTCCTCCAGTGGCTTGCTTGCATCAATCACTCTGAATCTTTCGGGATTTTGGCTTGCCCGCAGCAAGTATGCGTTGCGGATTTTTGTAAAAAAATCAGCTGGCTCACGCTCGAATTTGTCTGGACTGCGTGCGCCGGCAAGCCTCGCTATGCTAATTTCCACCGGCACATCAAACAGTAAAGTTACATCCGGTTGCAGCGTTTCCTGTACCCATTGCTCAAGTATTTCAACCTTATTGGCAGATACGCCTTTTGCGCCACTTTGATAGGCATAAGTTGCATCCGTAAATCGATCTGAAAGTACATAGGCACCTCGTTTTAGCGCAGGTGCAATTACATTGGCAATATGCTCGCGACGGGCAGCAAACATCAGTAGCGTTTCGGTTTCTGCATGCATGGCCTCATGTAGAAGCAACTCTCGTAAGCGTTCACCTAGCACCGTGCCTCCTGGCTCACGGGTAGACACAACCTCACGGCCACGGGCCTGAAGTATTTCAATGATAGTGGGAATGTGCGTGCTTTTACCCGCACCATCCATACCTTCCAGGGTAATAAATTTTGCTGTCATGTATTTACTTTTTTAACTGATATTTAGCGACTGCACGATTATGCTCATCTAAACTATTGGAAAACGCGTGACTGCCATCGCCCTTGCCTACAAAGTAAAGCGCTTTTGTATTGGCCGGGTGCAAAGCAGCCTCGATGGCAGCCAAGCCTGGCATAGCAATAGGTGTTGGTGGTAAGCCACTACGAGTATAAGTGTTATAAGGCGTATCAACACTCAGATCTTTTTTGCGGATATTGCCATCAAACCTGATACCCATTCCATAGATTACTGTAGGGTCTGTTTGCAGCCTCATTCCAATTCGTAATCGATTAAGAAAAACACCGGCTATCATTGGCCGCTCACTAGCCTTGCCAGTTTCTTTTTCAATAATTGAAGCCATGATTAACGCTTGGTAGCTGGTCTTATAAGGCAAGCCCTGGTCTCTGCCCTGCCAAGCTTTCTCCAGTTTCGATTGCATCGCGTTGTAGCTGATTTTTAATAGGTCGATATCAGTGGTGTTGCGGTCGAAATAGAAAGTATCTGGAAAAAACAAACCCTCTGCTACGCTATATGGCGAGCCGATTAACTTCAGAATCTCTGACTCGGATAAGCCCGCAATAGATTGCTTAACAGCATCATTAACAGCCAGTTTCTGACGCATTTGCTCAAAAGTACGCCCTTCAATAAAGGTAATGCTGCCTTGCGTGGTTTTGCCATGATTTAACGACAACAACAACTGGTAAGGGGAAATATTTTTATTCAGCGTATAGCTGCCAGCTTGCAGGTATTGTTCCTTTTGCAGCAGCTTTGCAAGCAATATAAAACGCCATGGCTCTTTTAATACACCTTGGGCTACCAGTTGATTAGCGATGCTTTTAAGGCCGCTTCCCGATTGGATATTAATTTCCTGACTGTTTGGCTGAAGTTTTAGTGGTGAAATTGCGTAATAAGTCAGCCAGCCGCATAAAATAATGGCGCCAATAATAGACAACACCAGCCACTTTTTAATTTGCTTAATCATGCGTCACTACATCTCTTATTTTTGCAGCCAAATTTTGTAGAGGCCAGATTTTATTATCAATTGCAGTTACCTGAAAAGCACCAAATAGACTGTTGCAGATGATCACCTCGTCTGCTTGCAGCAATTGCTCTAATGTTATGGATTTAACCAGTATGGTTAAACCTAATACGTTCTCCAAACCAAGTATGCGTTGTCGAGTAATGCCGGAAACACCGCACAGACTCAAATCCGGTGTAATCAGTTGGTTACCAGAACGAATGAATATGTTACTCATTGTGCATTCAATTACATTGCCAGCGTGATCCAGAAGCAGGCCATCAAATATGTAATCTTCCCGCCACTCCATGCGTGCCATCACATTTTCAAGGCGATTCAAATGTTTGATGCCGGCAAGTTTGGCTTGTGCAGCCAATCTAATAGTACAGACATGCAATCGCACGCCTTGCTCATAATTAGATGCCGAATAACGTGGAAGCTCAGATTTTATGATGGCCCTGGTTGGCACTGTGATTACAGGTGGCGCATAGCCTCTTTCACCTTCACCGCGAGTAATAATTATTTTAGCTACCTGAGTTGTATTTTCAGAGAATAGTTCTTTTTCAAACAGTTTCTGCAAATCACTCATCAATAGTTCAGCGCTCGGACAAACTATGCCAATGCCGGCGCAATCAGCAACTAGCTTTTGATAGTGAAACGGCCAGCTCACAGGCAAACCATTATGGATTTTCATGGTACGAAACACGCCATCTCCATAGGAAAAGCCTCGATCAAAGACAGATATCGCCTGTTCAAAGCTACCATTAATGAGATATGAATGATTACGTGACATAGCTGTAATTAAACCATAGCAAGCATCAATTAACCACCTAAAATAGGCAACAAAAAAGCCCGCCAGATAATATGTGCGGGCTTTTCTGAGCTAAAAGTTAAATCCGGGATTAAACTTTTTTAAATACCAGGCTACCGTTAGTACCACCGAAGCCAAAATTGTTTTTAAGTGCATATTCAATTTTTATATCACGCGCTGTATTGGCACAAAAATCCAGATCACAATCCGGATCCTGATTGAAAATGTTAATAGTCGGCGGCGACATCTGATTATAAATAGATAGCACCGTAAATACAGACTCTAAACCGCCAGCACCGCCTAACAAGTGACCGGTCATCGATTTAGTGGAGTTAACCACCAGATTGTATGCATGATCACCGAACGCAGCCTTGATGGCATTGGTTTCGTTAGCGTCACCCAGTGGCGTAGATGTACCATGCGCGTTAACAAACTGCACCTGATCCGGGTTAATGCCTGCATTTTGCATGGCATTACGCATAGAACGGCGTGGGCCATCCATATTGGGAGCTGTCATATGGTATGCATCAGCACTCATACCGTAACCACTAAGTTCAGCGTAGATTTTTGCACCACGTTTTTTAGCATGTTCATATTCTTCAAGCACCAAGACGCCAGCACCCTCGCCTATTACAAAGCCATCGCGGTCTTTATCCCAAGGGCGACTGGCGGTAGCAGGGTCATCGTTACGCGTTGACAGTGCGCGTGAGGCAGCAAAACCGCCTACGCTTAAACGAGTAATGGCCGCCTCAGCACCACCAGCGATCATCACATCTGCATCACCATACTCGATCATGCGTGATGCATCACCGATAGAATGCGTACCTGTGGTACAGGCAGTAACAATGGCAACATTCGGGCCTTTAAAACCAAACATGATGGACAGATTGCCGGAGATCATGTTGATAATTGTGCCAGGAATGAAAAATGGTGAAATTTTGCGTGGGCCGGACTCTTGGTAAAGCAAGTCAGTATCTTCAATAAACTGCATACCACCAATGCCGGAGCCAATAGAAACGCCAATACGTTCTGCATTTTCTTCTGTTGCAACAATGCCGGAATCTTTCACAGCTTCAATTGCTGCCGCTAGGCCATACTGAATGAAAGTGTCCATCCGTCTGGCATCTTTTGCAGTAATGAAATCTTCTGCATTAAAGTCTTTTACTTCGCCGGCAATGGTTGAAGTAAAGGCACTTGCATCAAATTTTGTTATTTGTGTGATGCCGGATTTCCCAGCAATAAGATTATCCCAAGCAGTTTTAACACCAATACCAACAGGTGAAACAACGCCAAGACCCGTGACGACAACTCTACGTTTAGACATATGAAAGTCTCGAAGACAAGGATTAAGAAACAATAAGACAAAAAGCAGTAAGCCCGGTACGGACTTACTGCTTAAATTTGGATTTATTTGAGGTTAGTATTGATGTAATCAATCGCTAATTGAACTGTAGTGATTTTTTCTGCTTCTTCATCTGGAATTTCGCAGTCAAATTCTTCTTCTAGCGCCATCACCAACTCTACTGTATCTAGTGAGTCAGCTCCCAAATCATCTACAAATGATGATGCGTTTTTAACATCAGCTTCATTTGCACCTAGTTGTTCAGCAACAATTTTTTTAACGCGTTGTTCGATGTCAGACATCTAATTACCCCTTTTATAAAAAATAGCTTGATTCAGCTAAGTCAGTATTCTACCAAAACTAAACAATAATACAAAAAACTTAATCACTACTTTAAACCATATTCAGCGCATATTACACATGAATAGCCCTACACCATTAACATACCACCATTAACATGTATGGTTTCACCGGTAATATATGCTGCGCTTGGTGAAGCCAAAAACGCAACAGTTGCCGCAATCTCTTTTACAGAGCCGAGACGCCCCGCTGGTATACGAGCCAACATTTTGTTAGTAATATCTTCAGGCAATTCAGCAGTCATGTCAGTTTCAATAAAGCCAGGCGCTACGCAGTTTACGGTAATGCCACGACTGCCAACTTCAGCAGCCAGTGATTTTGTAAAGCCGGTCATGCCAGCCTTCGCAGCGGCATAATTGGTTTGGCCTGCATTGCCCATATGGCCAACTACTGAGGAAATGCTGATAATGCGGCCTGCGCGCGCCTTCATCATCGGGCGTAACACAGCTTGGCTCATACGATAAACTGACGTTAGATTGGTGCTTAATACAGCGTCCCAATCCTCATCTTTCATGCGCATCAGCAAAGTGTCGCGAGTAATACCGGCATTATTCACCAGTAAACTCACATCGCCATATTTTTCGCTAATGGTTTTTAATGTGGCTTCGATCTGTGCCGTATCATTAACATCAAGCGCCAAACCTTCGCCTTTTATACCTGCAGCAGACAGCGTAGCTGAGATGGATGAAGCACCATTTGCTGACGTTGCTGTACCAATCACAGTAGCGCCTTGCTTACCCAATTCAATAGCGATGGCTGCACCAATTCCGCGACTCGCACCGGTAACTAAAGCAACTTGTCCAGTTAACATAATAAACCTCTGAATATAAAGTAATTAAATAGTGTTTTTCAGCTCGACCAAAGCATCACTGCCGGTTAATGCAACACATGGCAATTCAGCCACAATTCGTTTGGTAAGACCTGCCAGCACTTTGCCGGGGCCGCATTCCGCAGCTTGGGTAACACCGTTAGCAGCAATGGCCTGCACCGTTTCAACCCATCTAACCGGGCTGTATAGCTGGCGTACCAATGCATCTTTGACTTTCTCACCATCACCGTAAGATACTACATCAGCGTTATGCAATACTGGAATTTGCGAAGCATTCACAGTGACATCTTTCAAATATTCCGCAAGCATCAGCGCCGCCGGTTTCATAAGTGCACAATGCGATGGCACGCTGACTGGTAAAGCTAGCGCACGTTTGGCACCTTTCGCTTTTGCCAATTCCATACCGCGTTCTACCGCAGCTATGTTGCCCGCAATCACCACTTGGCCAGGCGAGTTAAGATTTACAGCTTCCAGCACTTCATTTTGCGCAGCTTCTGCACAAACAGCACGCACTGCATCATCATCCAGACCCAATATTGCAGCCATGGCGCCCACACCGGCAGGCACTGCATTTTGCATCACCTCGGCACGATAACGCACCAATGGCAAAGCATCTTTGAACGATAGTGCACCAGATGCTACCAGTGCAGTATATTCGCCCAGACTATGGCCAGCCAATACACTTGGCATCACAGCAGATGTAGTCTGCCATGCGCGCCATGTAGCAACGCCAGCGGTCAGCATAATGGGTTGTGTGTTGGCTGTTTCATTAATGGCCTCATTAGGCTCGGTTGCCATCGCCCAAAAATCAACACCCAAGATATCAGAAGCTTCCGTAAAAGTATCACGGATAATATTCAAGTCGCCAAAGCCGCTCATCATGCCAACTGATTGTGAACCTTGACCTGGAAAAAAGAATGCAATATTTTTCATAAATTACTTTATATAAATTTGATAACTATTTGAAATTTTAATACTTAATTAGTGCAGAACCCCAGGTAAACCCACCGCCGAATGCCTCCATCAGGATCACATCGCCGCGCTTGATGCGGCCATCTCGCACCGCGGTATCCAGCGCTAAAGGAATAGATGCAGCCGACGTATTGCCATGCTTATCAACAGTCACTACGACGCTATCCATGCTCATATCCAGTTTTTTAGCTGTAGCCTGCAGTATACGGATATTCGCCTGATGCGGCACCAGCCAATCAATATCGGATTTTTGCATGTTGTTGGCAGTCAGCGTTTCATCCACTATCTGATCCAGCGTATTCACTGCCATTTTAAATACAGGATTGCCTTCCATTACTACGGTATCAGCACCTTCTGTTCTGCGCGGTACATGCAGCATGTTTTCGTAGCTGCCATCCGCATGCAAATGGGTGGAAATAACGCCCTGCTCGTCAGAAGCCTGCAAAATAACTGCACCAGCACCATCGCCCCATAGAATGCAATTGCCGCGGTCAGTGTAATCTGTGATACGTGAAAATGTCTCAGCTCCAATAACCAAGGCACATTTGCTGCTGCCTGCTTTAATGAAATTATTTGCCGTTGTCAGTGCGTAAATGAAGCCGCTGCATACGGCCTGAATGTCAAATGCCGGACACCCGGCAATGCCTAGCTTATGCTGCACCATAGTGGCAACGCTAGGAAAAATCTTATCGGGCGTAGTCGTTGCAACAATAATAAGGTCAATTTCGGCCGAATTAATACCGGCGCTTTCAATAGCGTTTCTGGCAGCCTGAGATGCCAGATCACTAGTAAACTCACCCTCGGCTGCAATATGGCGCTCTTTGATACCAGTGCGAGCGACAATCCACTCATCCGTAGTATCTACCATGCTCTCCAGCTCTGCATTGGTAAGAATTCTTTCCGGTAAATAACTGCCTGTACCAGCAATTTTAGCAAATGTCATTGTGCATCCTGTGTGTTGATTATTGCCTGTGGTTGTAAATGTTCGATTTCAAGTTGCTCGGTAATACGACGCAGCACGCCGCTGCGAGCCTCTTCAATAGCAACATGAATTGCAGAGAAAAATGCCAGTTGATCTGCACCGCCGTGACTTTTTACAACGATACCGCGCAACCCAAGAAAACTTGCACCATTATAACGGCGTGGGTCTAAACGTTTTTTAAACGATTTCAGTACAGGCAAGGCGCAAAGTGCCATAAGTTTGGTCAGCCAGTTACGTTTAAATTCCTGCGTCAGAAACTTACCCATCATATGAGCTAGGCCTTCGGTTGTTTTTAATGAGACATTACCAACAAAACCATCGCAAACTACTAAATCAGTCGTGCCTTTGAAGATATCATCACCCTCAACGTTGCCGTAAAAATTCAAGTGGCTGGCCTTTAGCAGTTCACCTGCTTGCTTAACGACTTCATTGCCCTTGATATCTTCCGAACCAATATTGAGCAAGCCTACAGTCGGTCGCTCTTTGTGTTCAACGCAACTCACCAGCATGGCACCCATAATTGCAAACTGGTAAAGATGCTCTGGCGTACAGTCGGCATTGGCCCCCAAATCCATCATGTAGGTGTTGCCCTTTTCGCTAGGCAATACTGAGGCAATCGCTGGGCGATCAATTCCTGGCAGAGTTTTTAGCACAAATCGTGCTGTTGCCATTAATGCGCCGGTGTTACCGGCACTGATACAGGCGTTAGCCTCGCCACTTTTAACCAGATTGATAGCGACCCGCATTGATGAGTCTTTTTTGTTTTTGAGTGCGCCCTGTGGCGACTCATCCATCGTAACAACTTCGCTGGCATGATGGATGCGTAAACGTGGGCTAGCTGTAGCATTGTGGTTTTTTAATTCTGCTTCAATAGCATCTTGCAAACCAACCAACACAACATTTAGTTGGTCATCGGCTTGCAATGCTTTTAGTGCGGCTGGAACCGTTACATGCGGTCCATGATCGCCGCCCATTGCATCAATTGCGATTGTAATATCCATGTAGCTCTGTACTCAATTTGAATGACAAGGTTAGATCAAATCACGAGCAAGCCAATATCTGGCATCGTGATTATCTGACAATAATAATACTTGAGCCGCTAAAACACTAACGCCGCTCCAAATGTTTGGAGCGGCGTTAAATGATTTGTTAACTGCCTGTCAAATTCAATCTAAATGTTACTTAATCATTGAATTTTAAAAGGTTAAAGCAGAATTATTCGCCTTTTGATGGCAATACTTTACGACCACGGTAGTAGCCGTTTGGGCTGATGTGATGACGCAAATGAGTTTCGCCAGTAGTTGGCTCAACTGCTAATGGTGGGTTTGTCAAAAAGTCATGTGAACGGTGCATGCCACGTTTTGACGGTGTCTTTTTGTTTTGCTGAACTGCCATAATAAAACTCCAATAAAATGATTAAAACATCATCTCAATTACTTACAAACCGATGCAGCTAAATGAATAGTGCATCACTAATTTAAGATTACAAAAATAACTAATCCGCAATAATAATACAAAACTAAGCTTTTGTCAGCCTAATTAAGCTTTTTAAGATTTAATTAACCCCTTGAGCACCGCGAATGGATTAGGTTTGTCCCCGCTTTGCATGGAAAGCTTGGCGCAATCAACATCATGCATCGGCGCAATTGGCACAGCCATGATGATTTCATCCTCAATAAGCTCCAAAAGATTCATAGCCTGGCTTGCCTCTTGCAAATCGTAATCGTCAACATCTTCAATTCCCCCTGCTTCTGTATCAGTCGCATTAATGTCGCCTATCAAGTAATCAAAGTTCAAACTTAAATTTAGCGGCATTAGCTCCAGGCAGCGCTGACAGCAAGCGGTTAGGTTGGCATTTATTGATAAATGTAAAAAATGCTGTCCCATCGCATTAGTTTCGCCATCCAGCGTAAAGCTAATAACATCAGCATTGCTCGCCACTTTCAGCTTGGATGCAGCATTCATATCTGGCGCTTGAGAAGCAAGCAACTCGCCCAGTCGATGGCAATCGTCGATCGACAAAAAACCTGTCAGTTGTTCTTTTCGTTTAGCGAAGGCAATGTTATCAATTAATAAAGATTGGTTACTCATTTTAATGTTCGTTTTAACTTAAATTATTATAAATTTGACGCTTAAATTCGGCACTTGGGGATTGGCTATCAGCCTGCACATGCTACAATTACACGGTTTTTGTATTAAATTTTAAGGTTTACTACGTGTTCAAAAAAATTCTAGTTGCTAACCGCGGTGAAATTGCAGTGCGTATTGTACGCGCATGCTCGGAAATGGGCATCAAATCCGTTGCAATTTATTCAGATGCGGATCGTCAGGCTCTACATGTTAAAAAGGCTGATGAGGCTTATCACATCGGTACAGACCCGGTATCTGGCTATCTTAATGCGCACAATATTGTAAACCTGGCTGTGGCTACAGGTTGCGATGCCCTACACCCTGGCTATGGCTTTTTATCTGAAAACCCGGAGCTCGCAGAAATCTGTGAGCGCCGCGGCATTAAATTTATTGGTCCAAGTGCCGATGTCATTCGACAAATGGGCGACAAGATTCAAGCCAGAAACGCTATGACCAATGCTGGTATTCCGTGCACCCCAGGTAGCAACGGCAACCTGAAAGACCTTGACGAAGCCGTTGCATTGGCAAGCCAAATTGGCTATCCAGTAATGCTGAAAGCGACCAACGGTGGCGGTGGCCGCGGTATTCGCCGTTGCGATAGTGAAAAGGAATTACTAAGCAACTATGATCGCGTTATCAGTGAAGCAAGCAAAGCATTTGGCAAGCCGGAAGTATTTCTCGAGAAATGCGTTGTGTCACCTCGTCACATTGAAGTACAGGTGCTGGCAGATTCAGAAGGTAATGCAATACACCTGTTCGAACGTGATTGTTCCATACAGCGCCGCAATCAGAAACTGATAGAAATTGCACCGTCTCCACAATTAAGTCAGGCGCAGCGTGATTATATTGGCGAGCTTGCAGTAAAAGCTGCCAAGGCTGTTGGTTATGAAAATGCTGGCACGGTAGAGTTCCTGCTCGACTCCGACAATACTTTCTACTTCATGGAGATGAATACCCGCTTGCAAGTTGAACATACAGTGACGGAAACGATTACTGGTATTGATATTGTACAAGAGCAAATTCGTGTTGCTTACGGCTTGCCTTTGCAATATAAACAAAACGATGTGCAGTTCCGTGGCTATGCCATGGAGTTCCGTATTAACGCGGAAGATCCTAAAAACGGCTTTTTGCCCAGCTTTGGTAAAATTACACGTTACTATGCACCAGGTGGTCCGGGTGTACGTATGGATGCGGCGATTTACAGCGGTTATGTTATCCCCCCCTATTACGACTCCATGTGTGCCAAACTCACGGTTTGGGCACTGGACTGGGAAAGCGTGATTGAACGTGGCCGTCGCGCCTTGGATGACATGTTGATTTATGGTGTAAAAACCACCATTCCTTACTATCAACAAATTCTGAAGCATGAAGACTTCAGAAATGCGGAATTTAACACCAGCTTTGTAGAGTCACACCCAGAGCTGGCAAACTACGCAAATGAACTGCCTCCGGAATTGATTGCTGCTGCAATTTCTGCAGCTATTGCAGCACACGAGGGCATTTAGTGCTCTCATTAAACCCTACAAAAGATTAACTCAAACCTTAAAGCGATAGATTAAAAATGGCAAAAGTACATGTTACCGAATTAGTTTTACGTGATGGACATCAATCACTCATTGCGACGCGCCTGCGTACCGATGATATGCTTCCCATCTGTTCAAAGCTTGATTCTATTGGCTTTTGGTCACTCGAAGCCTGGGGCGGCGCAACATTTGATGCCTGTGTACGCTTCCTGAAAGAAGACCCTTGGGAGCGTTTGGCAAAACTGCGTAAAGCGCTGCCAAACAGCCGCATCCAAATGCTGCTGCGTGGTCAAAACCTGTTAGGCTACCGTCATTACTCCGATGACGTAGTGCGTGCATTCGTACAGAAATCAGCAGATAACGGTGTTGATGTTTTCCGTATTTTTGATGCGATGAATGACATGCGCAACCTGAAAACCTCGATTGAAGCCGTTAAAAAAGTTGGCAAGCATGCCGAAGGTACCATCAGTTACACCACAAGTCCGGTGCATGATATTGAGCATTTTGCCGGTTTGGCGAAAGAGCTTGAGGCATTAGGCTGCGACACAATCGCGATTAAAGATATGGCTGGCTTGCTTACACCAAAAGATACAACCGAGCTAGTAACAGCATTACGTGCCGCCGTTAATTTACCGATTCATTTACATAGCCATGCAACATCAGGCTTGTCTGCAATGTGTTTATTGAAAGGTATTGAAGCAGGCGCAGCCATCGTTGATACCTGCAACTCATCTTTCGGTGAAGGCGCCAGCCATCCGTCAACGGAAAGTATTGTGGCAGCTCTGCAAGGCACAGAATATGACACAGGGTTAGATCTGCAAGCATTACAAGAAATTACCGCCTACTTCCGCGACGTACGTAAGAAATACTGGCAGTTTGAGAGTGATTTTACCGGTGTAGATACTCGCGTATTGGTAAATCAGGTTCCTGGTGGCATGATTTCTAACCTGTCGAATCAATTAAAAGAACAAGGCGCGCTTAACCGTATGGATGAAGTGCTGGCTGAAATACCACGCGTGCGTGAAGATCTGGGTTACCCTCCACTGGTTACGCCTACCTCACAAATTGTAGGCACTCAGGCTGTGCTTAATGTTATGACTGGTGATCGTTATAAATCCATTACCAATGAGGTTAAAAACTACCTGCTTGGCCACTATGGAAAATCACCGGCACCAACCAATGAAACTATTAAACACAAGGCAGTGGGTGATGGTAACGTTATTACCTGTCGTCCGGCAGATTTGCTGGAGCCGGAAATGGCAAAACTCACAGCCGAAGCAGAGCTATTTGCAAAATCAGAAGAAGATGTGCTGACCTATGCAATGTTCCCTGATATTGGTAAGACTTATCTGCAGGAGCGTAATGCAGGCTCTGCGATGCCAGAAGTATTACTGGATAAGGCTAGCGTACAAGCTAATGCGGCGCGATTTGCACCTAATGAATTTAAAGTGACCTTACATGGTGAAACATTCCATATCAACCTCACCGGCAGCGGTCATGCAGGTCAGGAGCAGCGTCCTTACTATGTAACGATAGATGGTATCGCAGAAGAAGTAATGGTTGAAACATTAAGCGAAATCGAAGTATCTGGCGGCGGTGCCAGCACTGGAAGCAAAAAGAAAGCTGCAACCAACTCAGCCAGTGGTCGCCCTCGTCCATCACATGCCGGTCATGTAACAACCTCAATGCCAGGCACCATCGTGGCAGTGAAAGTTAAAGTTGGCGATAAAGTTAAAGCTGGTGACGGTGTGCTGGTAATTGAGGCCATGAAGATGGAAAATGAAATCCAGGCAGCAGCATCAGGCATAGTCGTAGCGGTTAATGTTGCAAAAGGCGATGCGGTTACTCCTGACGAAGCATTACTTGAAATCCAACCTGAATAAACAATTTGTTTTTTAACAGCTAAGCCGACAGAATCTTGCCTGTCGGCTTTTTTATTATTGCTAAATTTTTATGACACAAAATCTTATTCTTGCTTCATCTTCACCTTTTCGGCGTGAACTGTTAACCCATTTGCAAATACCTTTTACCTGCATTTCACCTGACGTTGATGAAACTCCTTTTTCTAATGAATTGCCACAGCAAACAGCGCTAAGGCTAGCTCAGGAAAAAGCAAAAAAAGTTGGTGTTACACATACCGATGCACTCATCATAGGCTGCGACCAGGTAGCAACGCTTGATAACCTGCAATTAGGTAAGCCATTAAATCACGACAATGCTACTAAACAGTTACGAATGATGCGTGGCAGAGAAGTTATTTTCTATAGTGCACTTTGTTTATACAATGCCAACACAAAAAATATGCAGGCAGAAGTAGTGCCATATGTAGTGAAATTCAGAAATTTAACAGATGCCCAGATAGAAAGTTATTTATTAAAAGAGCAACCATACCATTGTGCTGGCAGTGCCAAGTCTGAAGGTCTGGGGATTGCAATCATAGAAAAAATGATTGGTGAAGATCCAAATGCCTTAATTGGTTTACCAATGATTGCTTTAGTGTCCATGTTGCAAAATGAAGGTTTGGCAGTAATATAGGCTCATGCTTTGAATCACTTGCATTAATTAACGGCTTTAAAATAAGGAGGCTGCCATGTCAAATCATTATGCATCAATTACATGCGCAATTATTTTCGCATCGTTCTCGGTTAATATTTCAGCAGATGAAACAGAGGTACGTAGCAGTCTAAGTGATCAAAAAAATGTAGCGGTCACTATATATAACAACAATCTGGCTTTAGTAAAAGACCAGCGTAAGATTAAGCTGAACAACGGGTTCAATACTCTGGCATTGCGCGACATCAGCGCCTTAATCAGACCTGAAACTGCTTTACTACGCAGCATTAGCCATGCAGCAAGCCTAAGCACATTGGAACAAAACTTCGACTTTGACTTACTTACCCCGCAAAAACTACTGGAAAAATATGTAGGTAAGAATGTAACCATAATCAAAACCAACTCAGCTACCGGCATAGAGACATCAGAGCAGGCCTTGGTACTCTCAGCCAATAATGGTGTGGTCATGAAAATTGGCAACCGCATAGAAACTGGCATGCCAGGACGCATAGTTTACGATGATGTGCCTGAAAATTTGCGTGACCGCCCTACTCTGGTCACAAAACTTAATAGCAAAACAACCGATGAACATACACTGGAGCTAAGTTATCTAACCACTGGCTTGGGCTGGAAAGCCGATTACGTTGCTGAACTTAATGCAAAAGAAGACAGTATTGATCTATCTGGCTGGGTAACTCTAACAAATACTAGTGGCGCCACATATAACAATGCCAAATTACAACTCGTTGCCGGCGATGTTAATCGTATACAGGAAAATTACCCACGCCCCATGGCATTGCGCAAAAATGTTGGGCTTACTACTGCCGACAGCGCTTCGGAAATGACCGAAGAATCATTGCTGGAATACCACCTGTACTCGCTTGAACGCCCTACCACAATTGCAGAAAACCAGACTAAACAGGTAGCTTTACTCTCTGCAAGCAACGTGCCAGCTCGCAAAGAGCTATTATTAAACGGTGCAGATTACTACTACAGCTCCAGCTATGGTGATTTAGGTCAAAAAATAAAAGTTGGCGTGTTTGTGGAGTTTGATAATAAGGAAGCCGCAAAACTAGGTTTACCACTACCTAAAGGTATCATCCGTGTCTATAAAAACGATAGTCAAGGTAACGCTCAATTTGTTGGTGAAGATCGTATTGAGCACACACCTAAAAATGAAACTATACGCCTCAAGTTAGGTGATGCTTTTGATGTTACTGCCGATAAAAAACAAACAGATTTCAAAACCTTACCTCGACCATCCAAAGGTAACAATATGTTTGAAAGCAGTTATGAACTTACTCTTAAGAATGCTAAAAAAGAACGTGTAACGGTCACCGTTCAGGAACCTATACCCGGTGAGTGGAAAATTCTGAAAGAAAGCCACCTCAGTCACAAAGCCAGCAGTAACACTGCTGTGTGGAAAATTGAAATTCCGGCAGAAGGCAAAACCACTTTAACTTATCGCGTACAAGTGAAACATTAATGACCAATCAAAAATCAGGAACGCTCTATTTCATCCCGGTGACGCTTGGTGACGACAACATCAACAGCGTATTGCCACCAGACGTTGTAACCATAGCGCAGCAATTGAACGAGTTTATTGTAGAAAATGAAAAAACAGCCCGCCATTTTTTAGGTACGATAAAACACAGCAAGCCGATACGCGACATTACGCTAAAAACGCTCAATGAGCACACTACCGACAAAGAACTGCCTGCACTGCTAAGTTCGCTGCTGGCAGGTAAAGATGTAGGCTTAATGAGTGAAGCAGGATGCCCCGGCATTGCAGACCCTGGCGCTAAAATTGCTGCGCTAGCACACCAGAAAGGCATACGTGTCGCGCCATTGGTTGGCCCTTCATCAATCCTGCTCAGCTTAATGGCTAGTGGACTCAATGGCCAGCGCTTTACATTTCTGGGCTACATACCCAGTGACAAAACTGCCCGGATTAGTCAGTTGAAAGAAATTGAAAAAAGATCCAGACAGCAGGAAACGCAAGTCTTTATAGAAACGCCTTACCGCAACCAGCACATGCTGGAAGACATACTCGCTAACTGCCAAGGCGAAACCAGGCTATGTGTAGCCTGCAATATCAGCCTGCAAGATGAGTACATTGTGACTAAACGCATAAAAGAGTGGAAACAAAGCACATTGCCGGATCTGCACAAAAAACCGACAGTATTTTTACTGCTGGCTTAACGATTAAGCAGCAACCTTACGGGCGCATAGCTTTTTCTGTGCACTGGTGACACCCCGTGCTGTTGCAGCAGAGCCATATGAACGGCTGTAGGATAACCTTTATGCTGCGCAAAACCATATAGCGGATATTGTTTGTCCAGTTCATACAACTCGGCATCACGCGCAGTTTTAGCCAATATGGAAGCCGCCGAGATAGCCTGTACCTTGCTATCACCTTTCACTATCGCCTCACACGGCAGGTTTATTGTGGGAGTTTTATTACCATCTACTTGTACCAGATGTGGAGTAACGCCGAATTGGAGCTGCATGGATTCAACGGCACGTTTCATAGCCAGTAAACTGGCTTGAAGTATATTGATGCTATCAATTTCTTCTACGCTGCTACTTGCAATTGCCCATGCCAATGCATGCTGTTTAATTTCGATTGCTAACGCATCACGCCTTTTTTCACTCAGTTTTTTGGAATCAGCCAAACCCCGAATTGGTTTGTCAGGATTTAAAATCACAGCTGCCGCGTAAACTGCACCAGCTAATGGACCACGCCCAGCTTCATCAACACCGCATATCAATTGCATGCTAACCCCAGAGTTCGGCCCCATCTATTTCAAATGGGCAAGTATGGCAGCCGCAGCTTTTTCAGCTGTATTCTGCCGTAACTGATGATGAATTTCAGTAAACACTTTCTTTATTTCTGCGAGATTGTCCTTATCTGTTACCAACTTAAGCGCTGCTTGCGCCAAATTAGCGGCCGTAGCATCATCCTGCAATAATTCAGGCACCACAAACTTACCTGCCAGAATATTCGGCAAGCCAACATAAGGCTGCAAGCGCATACGCTTTAGCAACTGCCAGCTTAGTTTAGGCATGCGATAAGTGATTATCATCGGCTTCTTAAGCAAAGCTGCCTCTAACGTAGCTGTACCAGAGGCAACAATCACTACATCCGCCGCCTCCATCGCATCGTGCGCATGCCCAAACAATAAATCTATCGGTAAATCATGTTCGTTAAATGTTTCCAGTTCAAAAATCTGGCGTGTTTCACGTGTAATTAAAGGTACCAGGAATTTTGCATCAGGACGTTCCGCATATATAAGTTTTGCGGCTTCCACAAATAAATGTGCATGCTGCTGCACTTCACTTTGCCGGCTACCTGGCAGCATAGCTACAACCAGATCTTTAGCATCCAGCTTCAAGATATCACGCGCCGCTATCACATCCGGCTCCATTGGTAACATATCAGCTAATGGATGACCGACATAAGTTACCGGCACCCCAGCACTCTGGTACAAGGCCGGCTCAAATGGAAACAATGCGAGTATTTCTGTCACTGCTTTTTTAATCTTTTTTATGCGATTTTTGCGCCACGCCCAAATTGAGGGGCTGACGTAATGGATAGTCTTGATACCTTTTCTTTTCAGTTTTTTTTCCAACCAAAAATTGAAATCAGGTGCATCTATACCGATGAATAAATCTAACCGCTGATCTAAAAAGTGATTAAGTAACTGACGTCTGAGTTTCAGCAATCCCCAGAGGTGTTGAAGCACCTCAACGTAACCACGTACTGATAAACGTTCTATTGGGAAAAGCGAGATTGCTCCCTGGCGCAGCATTTTAGGACCGGCAATGCCAACAAACTCTATGTCCGTGCGCTTTTTTTTGAGTGCCTCAATGAGATGACTGCCAAGCAAATCCCCTGAAGCCTCACCTGCTACGATACCGATTCTAAGCATGCTCGTGAGTACTAGCGCACTATGCCACGTGTTGAAACATTTAGAAAATCAGTCAGTAAACCAATTTCCGGTGCTTGCAACTGCATGGTTGATAATTCTACTTTTGCTTCATCCAGTGTCAGACCATTACGATAAAGTGTTTTGTAAGCACGCTTGATTTGCAAGATGCTATCTGCTGAAAATCCGCGGCGCTTCAGACCTTCTGAATTGATACCATGAGGTTTTGCATCATAACCGGCAGCAGTTACGTAAGGCGGAATATCCTTAAATACCACAGAACCCACCGCCGTAATTACATGGGAACCAATTTTGCAAAACTGATGTATCAGCGTAAAACCACCTAAAATTGCATAATCATAAACATCAACGTGACCGGCCAAGGATGAGTTGTTTGCAAAAATAGTGTTATTGCCGATCTGGCAATCATGCGCAATATGCACATAGGCCATAATCCAGTTATCGTTACCTATTTTAGTTGTACCTTTATCTTGAATTGTACCTCGATTAAAAGTACAGAATTCACGAATGGTATTGTTATCACCGATTTCGAGTAAGGTTGGCTCACCCTTGTATTTCTTGTCTTGCGGCGCTTCACCCAGTGAAGAAAACTGGAAAATATGATTATTTTTACCGATAGTGGTTGGCCCACTAATCGACACATGATTCAAGATACGAGTACCGGCGTCAATTTTAACATCTGCACCAATGACAGTATAAGCGCCCACCTCTACGCTAGAGTCTAGCAGTGCTGAGGGATCTATGATTGCGGTTGGGTGGATTTTTGCAATTGCCATTATTACTTCACTTGTTTTTTATTACTTCAATTGTTTTTATTAACAGTTACTACTGGAACTTGAATCTATTATTTTTCAATCGCTTTCAAGATACACATCATTTGTGCTTCAGCAACGACGCTACCATCAACGCTAGCTGTACCTGAGTATTTCCAGATGCCTTTTAAGATTCGATCAATTTTGACGTTAAGAATTATTTGATCGCCAGGTGAAACCGGTTTTTTAAAGCGGGCGCTATCAATACCGGCAAAATAGTAAACTGAATCATCACTGGGCTTGGTATCCATTGTTTTAAAAGACAAAATAGCAGCGGCCTGTGCCATTGCCTCAATGATCAATACACCGGGCATGACCGGATGGTAAGGAAAGTGGCCTGGGAAATATGGCTCGTTAACGCTCACATTTTTAATAGCAACGATTTCTTTACCCAATTCCAAAGACACTACACGGTCAACTAATACAAATGGATAGCGATGCGGCAAGTGTTCCAGAATCTCATGGATATCCATACTGGTAGTATCTACTTTATTAGTCATATTAATCTCAGCCTGCTTTTCAAAAGTGAATCTTTATTAATTATTTTTTACTAAAATTATCGCTGTGACTTTAACAACGCAATTTCTTTTTCCAACTGTTTAATTTTATCCGCAAAGTCATCTAAATGACGAATTTTTGCAGCTGTAGTCAGCCATGCCTTATGTGTTTGAAACGGCATTAAAGCAGTATAAGTGTCGGCACTGGTCAACGAACGCGTAATCATGCTGCCAGGAGATATTGTAACGTTGTCTGCAATCTCCAAATGCCCCAGCACCATGGCTGCGCCGCCAATTCTACAATGCCGGCCAATGCGCGCACTGCCAGCAATACCAACGCACCCGGCTATAACCGTATGCGCCCCTATCACGCAGTTATGTCCGATTTGAATCAGGTTATCAAGCTTCACGCCTTCTTCGATAATCGTATCATCAAGTGCACCGCGGTCTATCGTCGTATTCGCCCCTACATCTACATTGGCTTGTAAAATTACGCGCCCTACCTGCGGGATTTTAATCCAGCGACCGGCCTCTTCAGCATAACCAAACCCATCAGACCCAATTACAGCACCGGAAAATATGTGGCAATTATGGCCAATTTCACAATGGTGTTTAATGATGACTCTGGGTTCCAGGCGAGTGTTGTCTGCAATAGTGACATCATTTTCTATGACACAGCCACTGCCGATTACTACATTCTCGCCAAGAATAACATTATCACCTATCACAACCAGTGCACCAACGCTGCTTGTTGGAGGAATTACCGCTGAGTCTGCAACTACTGCAGTTGCAGCGACCCCTAAAGGAGGCGTAGACGGCGGGTTAAGGAACGCTAAAACTTTGGCAAAATAAGCATATGGATTATCAACAATGATTTTAGGCGCATCAGTTAAATCAGCATGCTCATGCTTTAGTATAAATGCGCTAGCTTTGCAGGTAGCAACCGCTTTTTGATATTTGGAATCATTAACAAAACTGATATCCCTAGCTTTTGCATTAGCAAGCGAAGATACACGTTGTATTTGTGTGCTTCCATCACCAATGACAAACCCACCAAAGGCTTTGACAATATCATTGAGCGAGTATTGTTTACTCATTTAGTATAGTGAGGCTATCAAATAATTATTGTACTTGAATAATTTTTTGATTATTTTTTACCCAACATCTTCAATACTTTATCAGTGATATCTATTTTTTTACTTGCATAAGCCACACCGCTATATACAACCAGATCGTAACCCTCAGCTTCAGATACAGACTGCACGGCTTTATTTACGCGATCCTGCAGCGAACCTAATTCTTCATTTTTACGCAAATTAATATCTTCGCGCAGCTCTCTTTGCTTGCGTTGAAATTCAATTTTGATATTTTGTACGTCGCGTTCTTTGTTGCGGCGCTCAGCCTCGGAAATAGTCAATCCTTCCTTGTCTAAAGCTGCTTCCAAATCTTTAATTTGTTTAGCCATGCGATCCAGCTCTTGAGAGCGTGGACTAAATTCACGTTCAAGCTTTTTGCCGCTTTCAGCAGTTTGTGGTGCCTCTTGCAGAATCTTATCCACCTGCACATAACCAACTTTCAGCTCTGCCGATTGAGCATTAATTGCAAAAGTCACCAAACCTGCTATTACTAGATTTTTAAATAAGCTACTCAATTTATTTCTCCTAAAACTACAATTTCTATTCTTTGCATTATGCCACAAGACACAATAATCAACGCCCTAAACCAGATCGATTCTATCGAAGCTATTTCTTACACTAAAATTGCTGGCCCAATTGGAACTGCAGCACTTGAGTATCATCGCCATTTTTTTCATTTAACGGTTTAGCAAGAACCAACTTTAAAGGACCAAATGGTGAAATCCAACTCACACCAAGACCTGCCGTGTATCTTAATTCGCCTAATCTATAAGAGTCATTAATGCCAAACACATTACCGGCATCAACAAAAGTACTCATCTTGAATTGAGTTGAATTCTTCAAGCCAGGAACTGGAAAGAAAAATTCGGCATTACCAAGCAAACGCTTGGTGCCACCTACAGAATAAATTCTACCTGTATTAGGATCGACATCTTTTGGACCTAAAGTACCATTCTGGTAACCGCGAACCGAGCTTACGCCACCCATGTAGTAGTTTTTAAAGAATGGGTAATTTTCATTACCGTAGGTATCTGCATAACCTATCTCACCATTCAGCATAAAGGTATAGTCGCTGAATACCTCTTTATACCAGGCATTCTTATAATCAATTTTATAATATTTAAGATCCAACACCGGCAGTGTAACCTCACCTGTCAAACGTTGAATGACGCCTTTAGTCGGGAAAAACACACTATCTCTGGAGTCATGCGCCCAACCAGCACTCAACGCAACAGAATTGCTGGTACAACCGGTGGTATTGCCGCAAAAATCTAAATAACGTACCGGGCTATCGTTCCGTAAATCGATTTTAGTAAAGTCTGCTGCTATACCAAAGTTTATTGAATCACGTTCATTCAACGGAACACCGAAACGTAAACCGGCACCATAAGAAGAAGACTCATAAGAACCAACGTTACTTAACGAACTGGTATTTATGTCACGTCGATAAATATCGATACCACGGCTCACACCATCAGGAGTAAAGTACGGGTCGGTGTAAGACAGCGAATAAACAGTGTTGATTTTACCGGTGTTAACTTGCGCACTGACGCGGTTACCTGTACCAAGAAAGTTATTCTGGTTTACTGTAACGCCAAACACTACACCTTGACTGCTTGATAAGCCAGCGCCAAACTGCACACTGCCGGTAGACTTCTCAACTACACTAATATTCAAGTCAACTTGATCGGATGTCCCGGGAACAGCTGGAGTTTCAACGTTCACATCAGAGAAATAATCTGTACGCCTAATACGTTCTTTAGAACGGTTAATTTTATTTGAAGCATACCAGGCTGACTCTAACTGGCGCACTTCTCGACGAATCACTTCATCTCGTGTGCGCGTATTGCCAACAATATTGATACGGCGCACATATACACGTTTACCCGGATCAACAAAGAAAGTGAATGCTGCTGTGTGCTGTTCTTTATTTAGCTCAGGCACTGCATTAACGTTAGAAAATGCATAGCCATCATCGCTCAATCTGTCACTGATAGCCTTACTGGTTTGTGTGATTTTTTCGCGACTGAAAGTATCCCCAGCCTGCACTTGCAACAAGTTACGCAACTCATCTTCCGGAAGTAGCGTCTCACCTGCCAGTTTCACCTCAGAAATGGTGTATTTTTCACCCTCAGTAATATTTACTGTAATGTAAATATCCTTTTTATCCGGGGTTATCGACACTTGTGTAGAGTCAATATTAAACTCGAGATAGCCTTGGTTCATATAAAACGAACGCAGTGTTTCCAAGTCAGCATTAAGCTTTTGCTTGGAATACTGGTCGTCTTTATTCCACCAACTCATCCAGTTAGGCGTGGTCAATAAAAATTCAGCACGCAAATCTTCAGTACTGAAAGCCTGATTGCCAACAATATTGATATCCCGTATTTTGGATACGGCACCTTCCTCAATATCAAAACGTACAGCAACTCGGTTACGTTCCAGCGGAGAAACAACAGCTTTCACGCTGGCACCATATTTACCTTGCGATAAATATTGACGTTTGATCTCTTGCTCAGCACGATCGAGTTGGGATTTATCAAAAATCTGGCCTTCTGAAATTCCGATCTGTTTCAGGCCTTCTTTCATTTTGTCAGTGGGGAATGATTTATTACCGCTTAAGTCGATCTGTGCGATAGCAGAACGCTCCTGCACGGTTACGATCAATACATCACCTTCAGCTTCAATGCGTACATCTTTAAAAAAGCCGGTATTGTAGAGAGACTTGATTGCTTGCGACGCCAGGTCGTCGTTCATTGTTTCGCCGACTTTAACTGGCAAGTAATTGAAAACGGTGCCGGCTTCCGTGCGTTGAATACCTTCAACACGAATATCTTTAACAACAAAGGGCTCGAGAGCAAGCGCTGAACTAGCGTACAAGCTTGATACCAATAATAGAATAGACTTAAGTTTAATTTTATTATGCTTTAAATTTTGAATTGCCATGCAATCAGCCTGTTATCAATCTGTTCATATCATTATAAAGTGCCAACACCATCATCCAGCCGAGTATAAAAAAACCTATTCGTTGCCCAATATTTATTACATTTTCAGACACAGGCTTACCGGTTAAAAATTCAACCATATAATACATGAAATGCCCGCCATCTAGTATGGGTATTGGCAATAGATTTAATATGCCGATACTAATACTAACCAGCGCCAGAAAGCCGAGAAAAACCTTCACGCCCATATTTGCACTTTGCCCGGCATAGCTGGCAATGCTTACCGGACCGCTCATCCCCTTCCAGGAAAGATTTCCGGATAGCATATTGCCAAGCATTTTTAAACTAAAAATTGAAGTCTGCCAGGTTTTTTCAACGCCACTTACAAATGCCTCAGCAACAGTAAAATGTTTAATCACTAAAAATTGATCCATTTCAGGCTGGTCTATTGTTACACCGGCACCAATACGGCCAATAATCTTGCCGTTTTCATTGACTGCATCAGGCGTAATAGTCAAAAGTACTTCACTAGATTCCCGCTGCACCAATACTTGCAAAGGCTGCTTAGGGTGTTGTTTAACTTGTTGAACAAATGCATCCCAGTCATTAATTTTGTTATTGTTTGCAGTCAATACTAAATCACCTGATTTTAAATTGGCAAAGTCTGCCGGACCACCTTTTACTACTTCACCAACACGGGCATTGACCTTAGGTTGAAATATAGTTAAGCCGATTTTTTCTAAAACATCTCGCTCTACATCATCTTTTTCGAGTTTTGAAAGATCTAATTGATGCAAATGAATTTCATTTGTTTTATCAATAACTTGTATCTCAACCTGCTCATTTTTCAATGTCTCGTTCAACAAAATCCAACGTACATCTTGCCATGTAGCAACATTTTTTCCATTAATTTTTTGAATCAGCGTACCGGGTTCAATTTTGCTAACGGCGGCAGGACTATTTTCAATCGAAACACCTACAAACGGTTTAATACCAACTGTGCCCGTCATAAATAATGCCCAATAGAGGATAATAGCGAGCAATAAGTTTGCTAATGGACCGGCAAGCACGATTACCATTCTTTTACCTACACTTTGTCGGTTTAGCGCACGTGACATATCGCCACTAGAATGCTCAGCAGCTGCAAACTGCTCCTCGCCCAGCATTTTTACATAGCCGCCTAGCGGTATCGCCGCAATTACAAACTCCGTCTGATCCTGACCGAATTTTTTACTCCACAATGGCTTGCCAAAGCCAACAGAAAATTTAATGACTTTAACACCACACCATTTGGCTACTTGGAAATGCCCATATTCATGGACGGTAACTAAAATTCCCAATGTCAGAATAAAAGCAACTATTGTCAGCATTCAACAAGTCCTCATATCAAAGGCAGCATGCATTAACTTAAGCATGTACTTTTAACCATTGCTTTGCTGCGTATCTTGCGTCAGCATCTACCGTTACAATCTGCTCAATTGAAGTAACATTTTCAAATTGAGAAGTGGACAAAACTGACTCAATGATTAATGGAATATCCATAAATCCAATCTGTTCAGCTAAAAAGGCTTCCACCGCAATTTCGTTGGCTGCATTTAATATTGTAGGTGCCGTCCCGCCCGCATTGAGGGCGTCATATGCCAAACGCAAACATGGGAAGCGCACCATATCAGGCTCGGCAAAATCCAGACGCCCTATTTTTAATAGATCCAGACTACTTACACCACTTTCCAGCCTGTATGGGAAGCCTAGGCCATAGGCAATAGGTGTGCGCATATCAGGGTTACCCAATTGCGCCAATACACTTCCGTCGCTGTATTCAACCATGGAATGAATAACACTTTGCGGATGAACTATTACATCAATTTGCGCAGCTGAGGCGTTAAACAGCCAATGCGCCTCAATTACCTCCAGCCCTTTATTCATCATTGATGCTGAATCAATAGTAATCTTGGGGCCCATCACCCAGTTAGGGTGATTTAATGCCTGAGCGCGCGTAACGGCTTGCATCTGCTCCAGCGTAGCATTTCGAAATGGCCCGCCAGAAGCTGTCAAAAGTACACGCCTGACGCCTATGTCCGCTAACGTTTTACTACGTTGGCGTGGCATCACCTGAAATATGGCGTTGTGCTCGCTGTCTATCGGCAACAGGGTGGCGCCGCCCTCTTCTACCGCTTGCATAAAAAGCTTGCCTGCCATCACCAGCGTTTCTTTATTAGCAAGCAGGATTCGTTTGCCGGCATGAGCGGCAGCCATTGCCGGACGCAGCCCCGCAGCACCTACAATAGCCGCCATGACAATATCGACTTCGGGATGTGCGGCAACCTCTGCCAGCGCTTTCTCACCATGCAATACTATTGTATTTATGCCTAGCGATTTGAGTTGAGAAGCAAGCTCAGACGCTGCAGCTGGCTGTAATAGCACCGCATACTTGGGCGTATATTGTCGGCACAAATCCAGCATGGCGTTGATATTGGTGTTTGCAGTTAATGCAAATACCTTGAATCGCTCCGGATGCTGGGCAATAACGTTCAAAGTCTGTATGCCGATAGTACCGGTTGCACCAAGAATTGAAACGTTTTGAATAACGCCTTTGGTAACATCCATTAAATTGGGCCTAGCGTCTACTAATGTATTATCCATGCACACCGACCCCATTTAAGAGAGGTAAATAAATACAAAACAAGGTGATCGGCAAAGTAGGTATGAACCCATCAATTCTATCCAATACACCGCCGTGGCCTGGCAATAGCTGACCACTGTCTTTTAAGCCGGCTTGCCGTTTTAAAAGTGACTCCAGCAAATCGCCCATAATGCTCAGCACTACCAGCAACCACATGCAGACTATTAGCCATGGACTAAAGTGTTTATAGTAACAAAGCACGGCACCATAAACAGTAACGGCAGCCAACGCACCTATAACGCCTTCCCAAGTTTTACCAGGACTTATTTCCGGTGCCAGTTTATGGCGACCAAATCGTTTACCGGAAAAATAGGCTGCGCTATCAGCAATACTGACTGTAGCCATAACGCCTAACAATAACAAAGGGCTAATGGCATGCAAGCCTACCAGCCCCACCCAGGTGGCCAGTATCAATAGCAAACCCAACGCACCCATAACCAAGCGGCTAGTAAATGTTTTACGTGTGATCAACCAAAACGGCGCTATAACCAACCAGAAAAAACATGCACCAGCGAGCAAAGCCAGCAAAACAGGCGTCTGATAAATTGCGGCCGGTGTTAAATTGATGAAAATAATAAATAACCCGGTAATTAATGCGATTGTCAAACTCAAGTATTTTGCATTTGTATTTAACTTGATTAAATTCGACCACTCAGCAACGCCAAGCAACACGACACCTAAAGTCAATAATGCCCATACTTGAGTGGATGCTAAAAATACAACGGTTAATAAACCAGTTAATAAGGCAACTGCGGTAATGATTCGAGTTTTAAGCATCTAGTGGGAAATTAACTATGTGAAATAATTGGATATTGATAATGATACTTAGCTTTTAGACTCAACATTCTTAGGCTCAACCAGCTGTTCGCTGGTGCGGCCAAAACGTCGCTCACGTTTCTGGTAGGACTTAATTGCCAGATTAAAAGCATCTTCATTAAAATCGGGCCATAACGTATCGGTAAAATATAGCTCTGTATAAGCGAGCTGCCAAAGCAAAAAATTACTGATGCGCGTCTCGCCACCCGTACGGATAAAAAAATCCGGCTCCGGAGCGTAGCTCATTGATAAGTAAGGAGAGAAATCTTCTTCTGTGTAATTGCCCACCAATTGCGGCTGGGCTAACTGCATTTTATTAGCCGCTTGCAATATATCCCAACGGCCACCGTAATTGGCTGCTATTGTTAATACCAAACCGGTGTTGTTCGCAGTCAGCCGTTCTGAAGCATCAATTTGTGCGACTAACTCCGCATCAAAATGACTACGGTCACCTATCATAACTAACTTGATATTGTTCTGATGCAGCTTTACCACTTCACGGTTAAGTGCATCCATAAACAAGCTCATTAGAAATGACACTTCTTCAACGGGTCGGCGCCAGTTTTCGCTACTGAATGCAAATAATGTTAAAAATTTAACATCCAGTTTCACGCAATGCTTAACCAGCTCACGCACAGTTTCAACACCGCGTTTATGACCGGCTATACGTGGTAAAAAACGTTTGCGTGCCCAGCGCCCGTTGCCATCCATGATGACAGCAATATGTTTAGGAATAGCAGACACATCAGGAACACGCTGCGTCGCACTTGAGAACAATCCCAATCAACACCTCGAATCTAAAAGTGCCAAGACATTACTTGAAAACTGCACCATGACTTTAAAGTTAACAGCCAAAACTACACAGCCATCAAGTCGGCTTCTTTAACCTGCAACATTTTATCCACCTCAGCAACCGCTCTATCGGTAGCCTTTTGGATTTCATCTTGCGCACGACGCTCATCATCCTCTGAAATTTCTTTATCTTTAATTAACTTTTTCAAAGCATCGTTTGCATCACGACGTATGTTACGGATTGAAACTTTAGCGCCCTCACCTTCAGTACGCACGATCTTGGTTAGATCCCGGCGGCGCTCTTCGGTGAGCATAGGCATAGGTACACGAATCAAATCACCGTTAGTTGCCGGGTTCAAACCCAAGTCACAATCACGAATCGCCTTTTCTACTTTACCGATCATGTTTTTTTCATACGGCTGCACGTTGATGGTTCGTGCATCACCCAAGTTCACATTCGCCACTTGAGTAACAGATACCATGGAGCCATAATATTCAACCATTACATGGTCCAATAAACCAGTATGAGCGCGACCAGTACGTATTTTGGCCAAATCATTCTTCAGTGACTCCAATGATTTCTGCATCTTTTGTTCTGCTGTTTTCTTTACATCTTCTAGCATTTATTTCTCCAACCAAATTCCTGATAGTTTATTAGCTACTACCGCCTAAATGAACCTCGGCAGTAAAAAGGATAATCAAGGTAATACCTTAGTACCTTCATCTTCACCCATTACAACTTTTTTCAGAGCGCCTTGCTTGAAAATATTAAATACAGAAATCGGTAACTTCTGATCTCTGCACAAGGTTAATGCTGTGGCGTCCATTACTTTAAGGTTTTTAATAATCGCCTCATCAAAAGTAATGGTCTTGTAGCGCATTGCTTCCGGATTGGTTTTAGGATCATCGGTATATACACCGTCGACTTTAGTAGCCTTGATCACAACTTCGGCATTAATTTCCATGCCACGCAACGCTGCTGCGGTATCTGTAGTAAAAAACGGGTTACCAGTACCGGCGCCAAAAATCACCACCCTACCTTCTTCAAGATAACGAATAGCCTTGCCGCGAATATAAGGCTCGGCCACCTGTTCGATACTTAATGCAGATTGCACACGCGCATTCAAGCCTATATTCTTCATTGCATCCTGCAAAGCCATGGCATTCATAACGGTAGCAAGCATACCCATGTAGTCAGCCGTAGCTCTATCCATACCGGCTGCTGCAGGTGCAACGCCACGGAAAATATTACCGCCGCCAATAACGACCGCCACCTGTACGCCTAATTCAACAACTTCCTTGATTTCGTTAACGATACGGGTGATGGTGGCACGATTGATGCCATAAGCATCATCTCCCATTAAAGCCTCACCAGAAAGTTTAAGTAGAATGCGCTTATAGGCTGGTTTTGACACGGGAGCTCCTCAATTTTCAAGTTTGCTTATTTAAGCATAAAACAGTGCTCTTAGGCACATAATTCAACCCAAGAAACACAAAATCTATTCAAATTTTTACTAAAAAAAATGGATTAAGCATTGCGCTTAATCCATTTAAGGTTTGTGCGGTAATTAAAGTAAATTACCTAGGCAAGAATTAAACCTTAGCTGCTGCTGCAACTTCTGCCGCATAATCAACAACAACTTTTTCAATACCTTCACCAACTGTGTACATAGTGAATGAAGCCACTGATGCGTCTTTTGATTTAAGCAATTGCTCAATGGTCAATTTGTCATCTTTAACAAATACCTGGCTTAACAATGTTACTTCCTTCAGGAATTTTTGCACGGTACCGTCAGCAATTTTTTCCAGCATAGCTTCAGGCTTGCCAGCTTCTTTCGCTTTTTCAATCGCAACGCGGCGCTCAGCTTCAATCAAGCTTGCATCAATGCCAGAAGCATCTAAAGATTTTGGTTTGGCTGCAGCAATGTGCATGGCAATATCTTTAGCCAACGCATCATCGCCACCTACCACGTCAACAAGAACACCGATTTTGCTGCCGTGTACGTAGCTGGCAAGTTTACCTTGCGCAGTTGGGCGCACGAAACGGCGTGGCGTGATGTTTTCACCGATTTTACCAACCAATTGGGCACGTGTTTCTTCAACAGTTGCACCGCTCATTGGAAGATTGGCAACGGCTTCGATGTCGCTTGCGTTGCTGGCAGCAATTACACCGGCCAGCTCATTTACAAACTTCAGGAAGTCTTCATTTTTTGCACAGAAGTCTGTTTCAGAGTTAACTTCAACCATCGCGCCGGTTTTGCCATCAGCACTAATGCTGATGCCAACAGTACCTTCAGCAGCAACACGGCCAGCAGCTTTACTTGCTTTGTTGCCAAAACGAACACGCAGAATTTCTTCTGCACGAGTCATATCGCCATCAGCTTCTGACAGAGCCTTTTTACAGTCCATCATAGGCGCGTCAGTACGCTCACGTAATTCTTTTACCATACCTGCGGTAATTTCAGCCATTTTAAGCTCCTTGTTCTCATAAACCGCATTAAATTTGCAGTTTAATTAATTGATTTAATATATATTTCAGTATTCTTTTATGTAGCGTTCTGTAAATTAAAAAGGGGCGCTAGGCCCCTTTTTAATTAAGTCAGATTACTCTGCAGCTGTTTCAGCAGCTACAGCCACTTCTTCATTTGCAGCTTTAACGATTTCGTTGATTACAGAACTACGGCCTTCCAGCACAGCATCTGCAATACCACGTGCGTACAAGCGAATTGCACGGCTTGAGTCATCGTTACCAGGGATAACGTAAGCAACGCCATCTGGAGAGTTGTTGGTATCAACAACGCCAATCACTGGGATGCCTAATTTAGCAGCTTCAGTAATCGCACCACTTTCATGACCAACGTCAATAATGAAAATAGCGTCAGGCAAACCGCCCATTTCCTTGATGCCGCCGATTGAACGCTCAAGTTTTTCAACTTCACGTTTGTAACCTAAAGCTTCTTTTTTACCAAACTTTTCTAAACTGCCATCTTGCAACATCACTTCGAAGTCATTCAGACGCTTGATTGATTGTTTAACAGTTTTAAAGTTAGTCAACATACCACCTAACCAACGGTGATTAACGTAAGCACAACCAGCACGGCTAGCTTCTTCTTTTACGATGTCACGGGCTTGGCGTTTAGTACCAACGAATAAGATACGACCCTTGTTAGCAGCCAATGTGCGCACATGTTTCAATGCTTCTTCAAACATTGGCAATGTTTTTTCAAGGTTAACGATATGAATTTTGTTGCGGTCGCCAAAAATGAACGGTGCCATTTTAGGGTTCCAGTAACGGGTTTGATGGCCGAAGTGAACTCCGGCTTCCAGCATCTGACGCATGGTAACTGACATATTAATCTCTCTTCAAAAGGGTTATTAATTCATACAACACCAAAAACACTTAGCTAAACAGCCAAGCACCCTTGATTGGGGTGTATGTAGATTTATAAAATTCCGCAGCTAAAACAAATGTGCCGCGAATATTTTTGCTATAAATTGCAAAGGCGGGATGATAACACCAAGAGGTAAGATTTGCTAGTGTAAGCAACACTTTTATTCTCGAGTATGGTGTCACGCACTGAACATCAATTAACAGATTTAAGTTGATTAAGCCTCTGTTCAACAAACTGTGACAATTGCGGGTTTAATTGACCCGTATCCTGTGCGCGTTTATATGCGGAAGATGCGTCATTGAACTTATTTACAGCTTGTAGTGATATGCCAACACCAACTAACCATGCTGGCATACCGGGGCTGCTTTGAAGTGCAATAAGATAATGCTCTATAGCCTTGTCATGTTGAGAGTTCCGCTGCAATAATGACGCATAAAAAGCATGATACTCTGCATCCTGCCCAGAATAAGCCATTCCATTCTCAAGTATATTTCGGGCGCCAGCATCATCACCAGAGTCAACCTTTAGTCTCGCTAGAGTTTTTATAAAATCAATATTTTGAGGATATCTTTTAACGCCATCCTGAAGCAATTCCAGTGCCTCATCACTTCGCTTGCTTTCCAGCAATAAGCTAATCAACATTTGTCTGGCTTTTATATTGCCACTATCTGTCGCTAATGACTTGTGTAGCTCTTCCAAAGTTTCAACAACACGTCCCTGCTGTAGCAGGTTAACCGCGTGTCGATAATAATTTTCAGACTGCTGATTTGGCGTAACTGTTTTTGCGGTTGATAATGCAGCATTTTTTTCTGACGACTTACCTTGCTCTGCAACTTGCTGATTCGCTGATGTGCTATCTTCAATGCTGCTACTCAATCCAGTTTCAAAATACAAGCCGTGCGCTTGCTCAGCAACCACAGCCCTTTTATTAGCTTTAGCCTTGCGTTGCTTTGCTACCTCAGCTGGGGGGCTTGCGGTAAAAGTATTTTTCGCCTCAATTTCCGATGTTGTTTCAGGCTGTTTCTGTATGCCGATGGCGCCAACCGGCGCAAGTAGAACTTCTGGAGCTTTTGCAATCAAAGGCTGTTTAAGTGGTTTATTGCTAGCAATCATCCACAATGCAATACACATTAAAAGTACGCCCAAACAAAGCAATATATAAAACATGCGTGAGTTGTTAAATCTAGTGGGCTCCATTACCGGCATAACCTGAACCGCCGAGGTAACTGGCTCTATTTTCTCAGCTGAAGCATTCCTATGCTCCAGATTATGTAACATCTGATTGATCAGACTCATTTTTATACTATTCTAGTTATGACTAAAATAAAGACAATAATCAGAGAGATTATGCCAAGCAAATACCAACCATTCCAGCCATCGGTTCGCGTTGAACCAGTATCCTCAGAGGCTGCGAGCACATCATCTTTCTCCACCACTCTAACCCCTTTGCCGTAAGCAGACATCAAGGATTTATGTGCAAGAATGTTCACCAACCTAGGTATGCCCTCTGTTTTCTTTTGCATCAACTTTAGCGCCTTTGGGCTAAATAAGCGCCCCCCCTGATACCCAGCCACCACAAGACGGTGATTCAGGTAATAATGCATTTCATCATTCGTAAGCGCACCCAATTTAAAATCAAAAGTAATACGTTGCTTCAATTGACGAATCGATTCATGGTTAAGTTTAACGTCCAGCTCTGGCTGCCCAAAAATAACAACCTGCAACAACTTTTGCTTTTCAGTCTCAAGATTTGTAAGCAAACGCAATGCTTCCATCGTTTCGAGCGGCATGGCTTGTGCTTCATCTATACAGACAAGCACCCGTTTACCCTGTGAAGCAAAATTCAGCAGCGCCAGATTAATTGACTTGATCAAGTGGTGCTGCCCGGCGTTCGAATCAATATCAACACCAAGCTCCTCTGCCAAAGCCATCAACAATGCCGGAGGCTCCAAACTGGGATTCGGAATATAAGCGATTTCAAATTCGCGACCTATACTCGCCATAAAAATACGACACAGCAGGGTTTTACCAGTCCCCACCTCACCGGTGATTTTAATAAATCCCTCACCGGTTCTTGCAGCAATCAATAAGGTATTTAGCGCCTGCTGATATCCATTAGCTGAAAAAAAGAAACTTGTATCAGGCGTGATTCCAAATGGGTATTCCTTCAGGCCGAAGTGCTCAAGATACATTGCCTATTGTTCCCCTGCCGGCTCAGTAGAAATACCGATGTTTTCTATCCGCTGTTGTACTTTAGCCAGTTCATCGGTCCATGCCTCATTGCCTTTGACCACAGTGGGTTTTAGCATGATGACAAGTTCACGCTTGCTGGAGCTTTGAACACCATTGCGAAACAATGCGCCGATAACCGGGATGTTACCGACTCCGCTCACCTTGCCTCGGTTATCTACTGACTTATCTGTCATCAGCCCGCCAATCACTACGATTTGCCCATCTCTGACTTTAACCACACTATCGGTTTCACTGATTTTGTTAGATGCAAACGGCAACGTCAGATTGTTAATGGTTTTTTTCTCAACCTCAGTTACCTCACTCACCAAAGGGTGAACATGCAAGGTAATATTACCTTCATCATCAATTTGCGGTGTCACATCAAGCGAAATCCCGGAGAAAAAAGTCGAATAGATAGGTGTAGGCTGATTATTGATAGTACCGCCCGTGGTTGCTGTAGTGTTTGAGTTACTTTCAAAGCCAGTCACAAACTGCTCATCTCGGCCAACTTTAAGCACCGCCTTTTGATTGTTAATGGTGGAAATTCTTGGGCTTGAAAGTACGTTAACGTTGCCTTGTGTTTGCAGGAAGTTAAGTAATGCCGAAAAGTTCTTAATTTGCAAGGCAACTCCCAACCCCGATTGAAATGCTGACGCACCGTCTGTTACCAATCCTGTTCCTAAAACATCACCAATTGTACTTTCACTTACAATGGTGCCACCATTACCATTAGTTTCATTGATACTTCTAATATCAGCACCAACAGAGGCTCGATGCAAGCCATTTTGAAAAGCAGCCCAATTAATGCCCTGTTGCGCACCGGAGTTTAGTTCTACATCAATAATTTTGGCCTCCAGAATTACCTGCCGGTCAATACTCACCTGCATAGCCTGCAGCATATTTTCCACGGCTCTCAACTCTTCCGGTTGCGCTCTTACAAAAATAGCTCCCGACATTGGGTTCACTAAAACGCTTCGCCCATCGGTACATCCATCGCCACCACGTTCACGCGGACCAAATTGAGGATCCATCGACTGCGCTTGGCGAGTTACACTATTACCAGCGAAAACCCCTCCGGTTGTTGAAGTGCTGGTAGTCGTCTGATTGGGGATTTTACAACCAAGAACAGTACGCACACCATCTTCAATCTCAGTCCAAAAATCAGTACGTTGACTAGACGCAACCGAACTGGCTTGGGACTGGGAAGAGCCCCGTGACGAAAAGTTTGAATTTGAGTTTGAGTTTGATCCAGATTCACCAGATGCGCCGGACGTTACGGTAATATCACTTCGGCCGCGCCTGAGCCCAACGATATAATTAACTTTATAAAGTTTGGCCTGCAATCCAGGTTTCAGTACATAGATACGATTACCTTCAACTTTATACTCATAGCCATAAAGCTCGCGTATTGCCTGCAAGGCTTCTTGCAAAGTAACGTCTTTTAGATTCATGGAGATTGTGCCCTTAACTTCAGGATGCACTAACATGCTAAATCTTGTGCCAGAAACAATGCCCATAAAAACCTGATTTACCGGCGCGTCGTTCACAACCAGATCAAAACGCTGATCCAATTGCTTGGCACTGGATTTAGGCATAGGCATTTTAAGTGGCGGTAACAAGGCGCTACTTACTTCTCCAGGAACATTGCTTTTATCAGCAATCACAGCATTCTTACTTGCTGCCTTTAATTCTTCATTGATGTTGTTAATACCTCTTGTATCTCTTGGAGGATTAACAGCGGCGCAACCGACAAGAAAAAGAGCAGGCAGCAGTAAAAAAAGATTTTTAGTGTTAAGTCTAGTAGTCATTTGGCTTGTCCTGTATTTTTTACAGCATGATTTATCTTGTTCTTTGCCAAAGCGGATTTCTTTTTGTCGACTAAAACTTTCTTGACTACATCGGGATGCATATTCAAGGTTTTTAATGTTTTGTCATCATTGCGCAACGTCGCATTATGGTCGCTTACAGCAATTAACCTAGCGTTACCGACCTTATCTCCAACACTAAAAAAATTTCCATTAATCAATGCCATTTTCCTGCCCGATGACAACATTACCGACTGCAAAACGAGAGTGGCATCACCTTCAATAAGGTCGCTACTATTGGTTATGACTGGCGCATCAAAAGGACTCAAAGTTGGGTCAATAAAAGCTTCTGCACGCGTCAATTGACTAAAAAAAACAATTGCTGTCGAAAGCAGAATGTCCAATGTTCTTATTTTTATAGACTTAACCATGTTTCATTCAGGCTCAGCGTGTAAATTGTAATTGTTAAAGTAGACTGCGGGTACTTATCCGCTACCAGACTTATTCTACCCCACAACATATGCCAGGGTAGCGTTTCCAGAGTATGTAAGTAACTCAACAAATCAAGATAACGCCCCTGCACTTTTAACTCCATGCCGTGTCGATACAGAGAAACTTTAGCTTCAGAACTCTTTGAATCTATTGCCCTAGGTCCGTTAACAGCCTTGCTTTGGGGGTTAATTTCTACAGGTGCAAGTGTCTTTAATGCAATCAGTTTAAGTTGCTGATTTTTTTTAAGGACATCCTTTAACAGCCCTGCCATCTTATCCGGACTCACTAATTGCCTGTGCATGTCAGCAAGTGAGGCGCTTGCAAGTGCCTGCTTTTCTTTTAGCTCCGCTAATTTCTTACGGTTATCAGAATCAGGATCGAGTGACGGATTAGACAGAATGGCTTGTATCTGTTGCCGCATGGACACAGATTGCCTTGCATCAGCTCTAATCTGTTTTTTAAGTAATTGCTGCCTATCTAAAACAGCACCCAATAATGTGATATACACAATGAGATACACCACTGCAAGCACGGCGATTAGAATTAAAATACGCTCCCTGAGGCTTAGCACATCGACCTTGTCACTCCATTTTTCGAAATAGGCCAACATGCTCAATCTCCTGCCGCAGACGACTTAATATTACCTAAAGCCGATTTACTGGCTTCAGACTGCAATTTAAACTCGACAATGCCAGTCACCCCTGTATCAGATTTGCTATCATCTACTTCAGCCTGGGCAGCCTTTGCATTGGCAGGCAGCGCAATCTGATGAACATCAAGCTCTGAAAAATTTCGCCCTTTAAAAACAGCCTCTTGTCCCAATCTATCAATGTAGTGTGCTATTAAATCAGAATGAAGTGCTCGACCACTAATCTGGATTTGACTGACAGAATCATCAATTGCAAAACCAGTGAGCCAAACGCCTCTGATGCTTTGCCTTGAAAACGCCTCCATGTATTCAGAAAAACCTTTTAACTTACCTAAACTACCATTATTTATAAAATCCAATATATCTTGATGATTCTTTAGCGTCGTTTCAGCATCCACAATATCTGCTAACAATGTCTTACTAGGCTCCCGCATTGCATACTGCCTGGTAGCATCAATCAATTGCTGACTTACGTTGTTTAAGTTTTGGGCTGCTGTTTTTTGCTCTTTATCTAAAAGATCAACTTTAAAGCTTGTCCATGAGTAAACAAAAAAAAGTAGGGTAAGAAAAGTCAGCCCAGAAAAAACCATCATTCGCGTACCTATCCAGACTTTTGTTTTCACCAAATCTGGATTGAGCAAATTAATCTGCTGACTCACACATCCTCCCGCAACGCTGCACCAGCAACTGTAAATATACGAGATTGCGCTGCCAAATCAGCAAGCTGAGGCACTTGATCAAGATTAAAAACATCAGACAACTCAAGTGCTTCAATTTCTATTGATAGATTCTTTTTAAAGAACTCTACCAGTGCATCTCTACCAGCAAAAGGCGCTACCACTATGCGATTTACAACAATCTGCGAGAACTGACGTTCAAAACTATCCAAGGTACGCTGTATTTCCAGCACAATGCTGTCAAATAGCATCTCTCGCCCGTCCTTATTATCATCCTGCAACTGGGTATCCGTAATATCAGCCTGACGTGATTGATACAACTCACCTCCGGCCGTAATAGTTAATAAAGCACCTTCATCACTGAATGAAACCAAAACCAAGCCCAGGTTTGGCTTTTCCAACAAGGCGGCGATATTACGCTGTGCAATCTCGGGAATGTCAATAACCTCCAGACCAGCTGAAGCTTTATCTAAAAAGCTTGAGATTCGTTCCTGAATGACTTGATTACGTGCAACTACAGCAAACATAAAGTGCTGGCGTGAACTAATCGCAGTGTCGGGAAGCTCCAATACATCGACTGTTGCCTCTTCGACGGGAAAATCAATAATATCCTTAATACTCCAGCGAACGGCCTGCTTCAATTCGGCTGGCGGGACATCAATAGCATCTATCTGAAGTAATTGATATTCGGTACGGTTCAACACAGCAATACAATGTTTTAAATCCAAACCGTAATTATGTACAAAAGCCTCAACTGCCTGATCTGAATGCAAATCAAGTGCCTGATCAACCCATGCTTTTATGACTGGCTTCGAATCTTTCTGGCGCTCGACATGTGCAAATTGAATATTGCCATTTGACGTTTTAAACGCCGCCCAACCGCTCTCTTTTTTATTTTTGAAAAAATGCATCAGTTATATTTAGTAATTGTCTTTTAAAGCCAGATTGATTCGCAATTGATTGTTGCACACCTAAGAATCAGTGACAAGCCTTATCAGCTAGGCCTTAACGCTACACCGAAGCCGAGAATGACATCCATCACAGATACCAGACAAAATCCCATTGTAAATACTATTGTTAATATCATTTACAGCACTAATGCGGCGTTGTATCTGCCAATACGGAGATACGTCGCTCAACATAATTCGGGCTGGATGCATCCCCCGGGCATGTTGTTCCCGTTGGCACATTACATGCGGTTGCAACAATTGAATATACCACCCCCATCCCTGCTTCCGATGGTGACTTACTCACCACAGTACAACTGACAGTCACAGACATGGCATCAACTTCGCCTATATCTGTAGAAGACGCGCAAGATGGTGTTGCCTTAAGCGAGTGATACAAACCCCACTCCGTACCCGCGCGCGCGGCTTGATACGCCTTTGCCCCCTGCACGTCGAGCGCAGAACCAGCATGCTGTATAGTCGATACCGTGGCCATGAAAGCGCCCAGCCCAGCCAGCACAACCAGCAGAAAGATGGCTGAAACCAGCGCAAAACCACGTTCGGATTTATGGCACATTATCAATATGCACCTCATGATACAAACTGACGGACTCGCCGGACATGGTCAACTCCAGACGCATTGTGAGCTGGCCGTTTCTTTGATGCACAGCAGGCGTATAAGTAAAACTACAAGCGCTTACATTAGCAACCACTACATCCCCAATGGCTGGGCAGCTCCCTAATGGGTTCAGCGCAGAGCCGGTTAAAGTTCTTGTTGACCGGAACAGCTTGCCATCCGCACATGAATAGACCACCGAATGGTTGGAAATTACATGAAAACGCCTGGCAGGTGACTCCAATGGAAACTTGTTATCTGTTGCAAGCTGAATATTGCTTGCGGATGAACCGCCGGCAATAGCTGCACGATTGGAACCAACCGCCTCGTAGGCATCCGCACCAGCAATACCTAGATTATAAATAGCAACGTATTCATTGCCGAAAAATGAAGGCATGTGATTACCGGCAAGCACATCAAAAGAGCCATCTGCAGCAGAGAAGTCCAAAACATCACCGGTGCCGGACTCGCTCTTTTCAAAGCGGTATCTGCCGCCGGCCACTGCCGGCAGGAATTCAAAACAGGCATCACCTCCTGCAGTCCTTACACTATTGGGCAGCGCAGTACGCACGTCCCGAGTCATTCGCCGTAATGCTGTATCTGCGGCATCGGTGAGATCCGCACGCAGCACGCTGTCGATATAGCTATCCACAGGCGACCTAATAAATATCGATATCATCCCTGCAATAACACCGGTAATGACGATGGTAATAATCGCTTCGACCAGAGTAAAACCGCGTATTTTCGGCTTATTCATACTTGGCCCTGTATCCAGTCAGTTCAATCGGATCATCATCTACCGTGACAGATACCGTTACTTTTTTAATATCCCCCGCGGCTATTCCCAAAGCAGAAGACGTGTCTACAGCAACATCTAAAGTATAGTTTTCCAATCCGCTGACTGGCGATCCATCCAGCGAAGTGATACCAACCTGGTGGTACCCGGCATAATCACTTACGTCATCAAACTGCAGGCGATCAGTGCCTGAATAACCACCTGCGCTAAAATCTTTGGCAAGTATCTCATCCAACATGGCCTCGGCGATTGATATAGACTGCTTGCGGATAACAGGGTCGCTGCTACCCTTTACCGCCACACTAAAAACCGAAAGTATCTCCAGCACCCCCACCGATACAACGATGATAAAAACTATCAGCTCAATTAGCGTAAAGCCTGGCTGGCGCTTCATTCTATATACCCCGTTTCCGGAACCACGGTAATATTTGGCTGATCAGTGATGCTGATGACCGCTGCGGCACCCGGCACCCCGGGTGCGCTGACCATCCGCCCCATCGGATCAAAAGTCAGCCTCGCAGCGTTACTGGCAATCGCGACACCTGCCGGCGCGCATACCTGATTGGTTCCGGCACAATTAGCGCCAGGCGCAGCCAACTCGACAGCGCTATTACATGAGATGCTAGTTACGTCCTCGGGCGCAACGACATCTCGGCTAAGCGCAACAACACCAGTTACCGCATCAATATCTACACATACAAAACGCCTGCTGCCCACAGCGACATGACGTGCATGCTGCAAAACAGATTTCACCGCATCATGAAAGCCGCGTTCTTCAAAAACCTGACCTGAGAATCTGGGCAACACCATGACTGACAAAATACCAAAAACCATGATAACTATGATTAACTCGATCATGGTAAAGCCTGCATTACAACTGCAAACCTGATTTTTATCAGCACTTAACAATTTCAGTACATTTCCCTGCGATGAATAACTTTATCGGATTTTGATCTATATACACCAAACGTAGCGCGTCCTTTAGGGTTACCAACCGCTCCGGTCCAGTTATATTGCAACCATGTTGGCACCGTTGCTGTCACGTCTATGGATCTGGCATGTCCGGCACCAGGGGCCTTTAGCCAAAGATTAAAATCACCGGCAAAACCGGTCACACCGACCTCTTTGTACTGTCTGCCGGCAGGCGTGGCTACAGTACAGCCTATGCCGCTATTTCCCGGGGCTATTCCAGTATCCCACACGCATGTGTTCGCGGTAATATCCGGCGTGCCTACCGCCGTAAAAGCCAAGGTTGCGTCAGTACAATTATCTGCAATATTAGGTTGCCAGCCGCTAACCGCATCTTTCCAATATTGAGCGCTCATGCTCATGGCAAGGTCTAACAACTCCGAACCAAAAGCATTCAACACCCGTGCCCGGCCAGCACGTATCTGGCTGGTAGCCTCCAGTAATGAAGCAACGCCGTCACCGGCAGCAGTTTCCTCCGCATGCAGCTTAACCGTAGCCGGCGCATGAATATGCGGAGTGAATGTGTAAGTAAGATTATTGTTGGTATAAACGCCATTAGTAAATGCAGCTGCGGCGACATTAGTGACTGAAAGCGCACCGCCGTTAACCGCATTGGCATCACTCAGCGAAAATGCTTTGCCATATACACCACTGTAATTATGCGTAACCCCAGTCACCCCAGTCCCTCCCAAGGTAAAAGCTGAAACCTTAAAGTTATTAAACGGCTGAGCAGAGTACGTAAACTCACTGCCGGTTGCGCCACAGCCATTAACCAGCGAGGTCTCATAATGATTAGGGATAAATCGCCCCAGAGATATGGCGACCTTATTGCCGATGTGGCAGCCATACTTACCACCAATCAGAACATCCGATAGATTATTATCATCTGTGGTGTCGGTAACACAATCTCCTGCTATGCTATCTACCGCTGTAAAAGCCTCATCGCGATAAGCACCTGGCGCCAGATAAACGAAGCCTACCTCGCTGTAGGTAGCATTAATGACGCCGGTGTTGGCAGAGAATGATACTGGTGTCAGCGTACCTACCACGCCGCCAGTTTGCACTGTATCCGCTTGCGCCGGTGTTTGCGCTGTCAGTTTACTTGCATCCAATACCAGACTTCCTGCGTAGTTAGCGACAGGACTCGTACTGGCGCTCAAACTGAAATTATTGCCGGCCTTGATTACCGGTGCGGCAATGATAGATGGCGGGATTGCTATGGCGCTGGTTGATAAAGTGATTATGCTGGGGCGTATCGCAAAATTATCCGTTGAACATGAAGTAATTGGCGTGACGAGATCACGCAAGCGTATACGCACATTACTGGCGGCATTGGGGTAATTAAATGCAAACGTTTTGCGACCATTATCTTTTCCTACGCCATTACCAGTGAAGGTATGTGTCCCCACCGTCTGCAACAGCGTCATTACCGCACAATTACTACTGCTGCTGCCATCTACCAACTCGACAATCACCGTTTTTTGATATTTGGTATTTATAGAGTTATCGGCATTCAATGCCAGCAGGTCTAAATTAAATCCCTGTGCTGCTAATTTAGTAAAAATATGCGTTACAGGAGCGGCCGCCACCTCAACTGCATCAAGTCTTGCTGCCGGTGTTGCAGCAACAATAGTGACATTGACTGATGCAGTATTGTCAGCTGTATTCGTATCGAAAGAGTCTGTGCTAACTGTTGCCGTGTTGGTATACGTTCCCAGCGCAAGTGCACTTGCAGTCAAGGTCATTGTCGCAGAAGCGCCGCTTGGTAGTGTTCCTATCGTCCAAATACCTGTGAGCGGCGCATAACTACCCATTGAAACCGAACTGCTGAAATACGCCAACCCTAGTGGTAAAAAGTCATTTACCACCACGTTATAGGCATCATTGGCATTGGCGGGAGGGTTGTTCACTGTTATGGTAAAAACAACAGGGTCATCAATTTCCAAGGTACTGGCATTGACACTTTTGCTGATGTTTAAATCAACAGCACCAGTCCCTGCACATTTTGAAAGTGTATCCGTATCGCGCCAGTCACCTACCCCATCAGGTACGCGGTCTACTTTAAATTTTTGAACAGGTACATAAACATCGGTAGTCGAACCTTCAAAATCACAAATGCCACTGGGGATATAAAAAGGCAAGGTAATCGGCAGCAAAGAAGTTCTGGTGCGAACCAGATCGACTACGTCACCTGCCGCATCAAACAGTACGACATCTGCATTTGCATCGGCTTGGGCATTTGTGAAATCAGCGGTTAAGAAGCTGGTATTGGTGCAGCTTACCAGGGATTTAGTCGTCGATTTTTTTGTAGAGGTATAAACGCGCGCTGTCCAGCCCGTGATATCAGTGAGAGGGTCTATTTTTCTGACTTCAAGATATTTACCGTTAGAAATGAAGGTGTATTCATTCAAGGTCACCTTACCAATTGAGGCAGAACAGTTGTCTGCAGCCAAAGCTTGCTGCTGCGTTAAGCCCAACAGCATGGCGACAAATAGCACATGCATCATCGAACGGACAACCATACTATAACAATGGCAACTCACGCTTTAAAATCCTTTTCAGAAACCGCATCGATATTCATTTTACATAAATATCAATATGGAAAGCATGTAAAACATTTTTGAATATAAAAAAGCCCCGTCACCTTACATAGTGACGGGGCTTTTATAAGTTTCTAAAACCGTATGGCGTTCTTGTTAGTTTGCGGCGCCAATCGCACCATAAGTAGCTGTATATACAGTTGCAATACCTTTATTCAAAGTACAGGTAACCGATGTTCCGTTAGCAGTAGATGGGGAATCCGCTGTAAGGTAGTAGGCTGTATCAGACGCCACAATGCCTAATGTCAATGGCGGATTCAATAACAACCCAACATCTGAACATTTTGCAACCGCAGCACACTTACCAGCTGTTACGGTGTTCTTTTTGATTGAGCAGCCGCCATAATTGATAGCGGAGGCAGAGTTCAACCCACCAGCAACACCGTCAATCGCAGCCTGCTCAGCGTCTTCAGTCAAGTCAATAAATTTTGGCATCGCAGTAGCAGCAAGAATACCTAAAATAACGATCACTACGATCAATTCGATTAATGTAAAACCTTTTTGATTTTTATTCATCAGTTTTCCCTAAAGTTAGATACAAATGAGCATCGCTATTCATCAGACACAAGCGCCAAATTAACGTATAAATTCGACTCAGCATCCAGATTATTCTGTTGGTCGCTATTAATTTTGCTGACTACTCTAAAACGCTTCTCATGATACGCCGCGCTTACTAGCCTCAGCAAATTATAGTCGTGATTGTATCGATAAACAAGCTCTCCCCTGGCCAAATCAAAATACCAGCTGTTCATCTTGATTGCATGGTATTCCGGATTAACAATCTCACCTAAAATAATTATCCGGCACTTTATTCAGCCATAGAATCGGATTTTTACGTAACAGTTTTGGGAAATCATGGGTTCTATGCTCAAACATCATGTTTGAAACCTCCACTTGCAACCCGGTGCGTATATTGGAAATAGTCATTTCCATTGCTACTTTTTCTGATTCCATCTGTATGAATAAAACTCGCTGCAAGAACAACCCTATAAAAATAACAAATAGGGTTATAACAATCACCAGTTCGAACAGACTAAAACCAAGTGCGCATTTTTTCATGACTTCAAATAATGCGAAATTGGATAGGATAGAACTGGCGAAGCTAAGTATTTCATTATCATCAATCAACCCAAGAAACAGCTATTTCTTTTCATGATTACTTCCTAAGCGCAACTCTACCCAAGTCCCACATCGGCAAGAATATTCCAAGTGCCAATATCAATACAAGAATACCTAGAAACACAATCATGATCGGTTCAACCTGCTCACCCAGCGTCTTTATTTCATATTCGACATCACTTTGGTACATATCAGCGATCTCCTGCATTTGATCATCAAGAGAACCAGACTCCTCACCCACAGATATCATCTGCAACACCATTGGGGTAAAAATGCCGCTGGCACTGGCCGCCCGATACACACTTTCACCACGCTCCACTGCAAGACGCATCTGATTTATCTTGTCTGCCAAATAGTCATTATCAGCCGTCTCCGCGATGAGTGACATTGCCTGGACAATAGGAACGCCACTTTTATAAGACAAGGCAAAGCTCCTGGCAAAGCGTGCCAAAGTGGCTTTACGCACAATCTTTCCTGCAATAGGCATTTTAAGTTTAAGTCTATCCCACTCGTAGCGCCCTGCTTTTGTCATGAGCAATGACTTAACACCATAGATTAAGCCTACCAGCAGCATCAACAATATAGGCCAGCTATTCACAGTGAAATTTGAAAAGCCGATCAGAACCCTTGTCATCAATGGCAAGTCCTGACCAAACCGTAGAAATATCTTGGCAAATGCAGGAATGACGAATATGTTGACAATAACTATTGCGATAAACATCGCAGTCATGACAAAACTTGGATACCTGAGCGCAGATTTTATTTTATCGCGCATGAATTTTTCAAACTCAAGATGATGAAACATTCCCAGAAAAACAGTTTCTAGCATGCCGGTACCCTCACCTACCCGCATCATGCTTACATAAAATGAAGAGAAAACTTTAGGATGATCGCGCATAGCTACCGATAGCTCATGACCTGAATCCAGACTCTGGTAAAGGTCACCAATCACATTCGCCAGCGCTTTGTTCTCGGTGGATAATTTCAGCCCGGCCAGCGCTCTCATGATGGGGATACCGGCTTTAAGCAAAGAATACATTTGCCGACTAAACATCATAATATCTGTTTGCTGTATTTTTTCTGCAAACAATCCTTGCAGCGATATTTTATGAAGATCCAGCGTGATTTTACTTGGCTGGTGTGAGCTAATATCTATGGGCGTAGTGCCGGTTTGCAACAACTTCTCAGCGACTGCGCCACTGCTCTTGCCCTCAAGTAGCCCCTTGATTAATTCACCTCGAGCATTACGTCCTTTGTAGGAAAATAAAGGCATGTTCTTAACCGTTTGTAGTGGTTGGAATTAAAAATAATTCACACATACTGAGGGTGGTTTCCAGTAGATCTAGCATCGAAAAACGCACCTTAAAGATCTTCAAGATCATAGCTGATGCGCATCGCTTCCGATATTGTGGTGCGTTTGCTTAGTATCAGGTCTACCGCATATTTACGCATGGTATTTCCAACCAACTGCTCACGCGCCAGCCTGTTAAAGTCGCCCTGATCTTCCTTGTTGGCAGCTTCCACCAGTTCTTTACTCATCACAAGCAATTCATAAACCCCGACACGCCCCTGATAACCGCTGCCATTACAACCTACACAACCGGTGCCTTGTACATACTCATGCCGATCTAAAGTTTCACCCAATTCATATTCAAGCCAATCCCGCTCAAAAGGTAGCGGCGTATATGGTTGCGCACAACGGTCACATACCACTCTTACCAGCCTCTGCGCAATTACGGCCAGCAATGACATTGATACCATGTAGCGCGGGATTTCCATGTCATATAGCCGTGCCGGAGTGCTGATCGCATCATTGGTGTGCAGCGTGGAGAGCACCATATGACCGGTCATCGCGGCTCTTAAACCAATCTGCGCCGTCTCATGATCGCGCATCTCACCTATCAGAATAATATCCGGATCTTGCCGCAGTGTAGAACGTAACACACGCGAAAAACCCAGCTCAATCTTCTCATTCACCTGCACTTGATTGATACCGGGTAGGCGGTACTCAACCGGGTCTTCCACCGTAATGATTTTATTGTCTACCGTATTTAATTCTGAAAGCGCGGCATATAGTGTTGTAGTTTTACCAGAACCGGTTGGCCCGGTAACTAGTACCAAACCATTGGGGTGCCGAATCAGCTTACGAAAACGCTCCAGCATTTGCGGCGGCATGCCTAGTTTTTCCAACGTAAACGAGGCTGCATTCTGAATGAGTAATCGCATAACGACGGATTCACCATACTGCGTAGGCATAGTGGAGATACGCACATCTACTGCTAACTTACGCACCTTGACAGCAAAACGACCATCCTGAGGCAAGCGTTTTTCAGCAATATCAAGATTCGACATCAGCTTAAGCCGCAAAGCTAAAGCTGGGGCGATTTTCAAATCTGCCTCAGCTTGCATATGCATCACACCATCGATACGAAAGCGTATAAAAAGCTTATGTTCCTGCGGCTCAATATGAATATCAGAAGCCTTGATTTGTACAGCATCTTCAAATATGGTCTGCAATAACCTGACAACAGGCGCCTCATCAACGTCAGCATCGGCTTCCAAACGAAAAAAGTCTATTGCATTGTCGCCCAAGTCTTCATCAAGCTCTTGCACTAAGGTACTGATTTCTTCAGTGCGACGGTAAGCTTGATCAATAATCTCAAGGAGCCGACTCTCTAAGACGACAGTGATTTGGATTTGTTTTTTTAAAGCGTGCAAAATTTCATCATAAGCAAACAAATCAGTAGGATCTGCCATCCCAACCAGATAATTGTCTCCACGGTCTTCCAACACGACAGCTCTAAAGCGCCGAGCCAAAACCTCAGGAAGCTTGCGCACAACCTCCAGCTTGAAGTTGAAATTTTTCAACTCAACAAAAGGAATCTGTAATTGCTTAGCCAATGCCTCTGAAATCTGCAGTTCGGTTGCTAGCTTGCTTTCAATAATAATCCGGCCAAGTTTACGTCCTGAAAGCTCCTGTTCCAGCAGTGCATGCTCCAACTGCTCTTCAGTCAGTAAACCTTGCTTAACCAAAACCTCACCTAATCTGATTTTTTCAGAACGTAACATAATCAAACCTTAGCAACCATATAACATCCAATCAATCTCAAACCACATCTTTAAAAGCATGGTATTAGGAGCTTTGTAAACGTGCAAGCAACCTAAAACAAGCTTAGTACTAATAAATTTTTACTTATGTTCAATTACCAAGGTGGTTCATCACATACTAAAGACTCACTATGCTAGAATACATTATCCACGCACTTTACTTCAAAAATTCATGGCAATCTCCATTAAAAATCAGCAGGACATCGAAAAAATGCGTATCGCAGGCAAACTAACTGCCGAGGTACTCGACTACATTACACCATACGTCGTGCATGGCGTCACAACGGATGAGCTTGATAAGCTTTGCCATGATTATATCGTCAATGTGCAAAAAGCCATTCCCGCCCCCCTTAATTATGCACCAGACGGCCACAGGCCTTACCCGAAATCCATTTGCACATCCATTAACCAGCAAATCTGCCATGGTGTACCAAGCGATAAAGCGCTTAAGAACGGAGATATTGTCAATATCGATGTTACCGTGATTAAGGATGGTTATCATGGCGACAGCAGCCGCATGTTCTGCGTAGGCGATCCATCCATTCAGGCAAAACGCCTGTGTGACATCACTTATCAGGCAATGTGGATAGGTATATCAAAAGTAAAACCCGGTGCAACACTGGGTGATATCGGGCATGCCATTCAGACTTTTGCCGAAAAAAGCGGCTATAGCGTAGTACGTGAATTCTGCGGCCATGGTATAGGCAAAGTGTTTCACGAAGAGCCGCAGGTACTGCATTACGGCAAACCGGGCACTGGCCTTAAACTACAAACAGGCATGATGTTTACCATTGAACCGATGATCAACGCCGGCAAACGCGACATCAAACAAATGCCGGATGGCTGGACCATAGTAACCAAAGACCGCAGCTTATCTGCGCAATGGGAGCATACAATTTTGGTAACGGATACCGGCTATGAAATCATGACCCTATCTGATGGAACGCCTGCTCCACCGGCTTTTGTTTTAAACACTTAAAACTTCAAAAAAATCGGAATTAAGAGTCAAGATTGAGCTTAAAATCAGGTTGTAGTGATATTTAAATCAAACACCGGTGATATATCATGCAGCTCCATCAATCATCTACAACCGACAGCAGTGACAAGCAAAAAATCTTGTCGCTGCGCCACACCCTGCAAGGTGAACTTTCGGCGTTAAAAAGTAACTTTGCCAAAAATCCCAACATCACCCAGCTGTTCAAACAGCACTGCAAATTAATTGACAGCCTGCTTGCCGCGCTTTGGGCTGAACTGCATAAAAACACATCCTGCTGCCTGATTGCTGTTGGCGGCTATGGTCGTGGTGAACTTTACCCGCACTCTGATATAGATCTGCTGATATTAGTACCGGAGCAATCCCAGGAAAATGCTGACTTATCCATTGAAATTGAGCGCCTTATCGGTTTAATGTGGGATATAGGCCTTAACGTTGGCCATAGCGTGCGTAGCTTGAGTGAGTGCATCACAGAAGCCAGCAAAGACATCACCGTACAAACCAACCTGCTTGAATCACGGCTGCTTGCCGGCGACCAATCACTATACGAAACTTATTTGCAAAAAACGCAACACCTTACCGATCCGGTTGCTTTTTTTGAAGCGAAACTGGCAGAACAGGAACGACGCCACGCTAAATATAATGATACTGCCTACAATCTGGAGCCTAACATCAAAGAAAGCCCCGGCGGGCTTCGTGATTTACACATGATTGCCTGGCTGGCAATAACTTTGAATTTAGATTTCGATGTACGTTCAGGTCGTAGCATATGGAATCAATTAACCAGACACAACATCATTTCTGCACAAGAGGCGCGATCAATTCGCCATCATGAGAAGAAATTGCAATCATTGCGCATTCAATTGCACTTTTTAAGCGGGCGCAGAGAAGACCGTTTATTATTTGATTTTCAAAATGAAATGGCTGCAACACTTGGTTACGCTAACACACCGCGCAAACGTGCCAGCGAACAGTTGATGCAGACATATTATCGCAGCGTTAAATTTGTTGAATTAATGAATGAAATACTGCTTAAACAATTCAGGCAAATACTGTCTTCAAAGCCAGCGCTGATTCACTCCATTAATGACCGTTTTGAAGCACGTGATGCTTTGCTTGAAGCAAAAAATGCAAGCTTACTGCAACAACAGCCATCTGCCATTTTTGAAGCCTTCTTGCTGCTACAGCAAAGGCCTGAACTCACCGGCATGGGCGCAACTTTGCTGCGCAATTTACAGCGCGTTAAAAATCTGGTCAATAGTGACTTCCGAAATGACCCTCAGAACAAGAAACGATTTATAGAGATATTGTCACAGCCCAATGGTGTCAATCATGCGTTACGTGCCATGAATCGCTATGGAATATTAGGCAGCTACATACCTGCTTTTAAAAGAATTATCGGCCAGATGCAGCATGATTTGTTTCATGTTTATACCGTAGATGAACATATTCTGAATGTACTTGCCAACTTACGGCGCTTTTCAAAACCGGAACTGAAACATGAGTTCCCGTTATGCAGTAAGCTGTTTGCGGAATTTGATGCGCCGCATTTATTATATCTGGCAGCGTTATTTCATGACATCGCCAAAGGCAGAAACGGCGATCACTCAAACTTAGGCAAAGTGGATGCCGCCAGATTCTGCAAATTACATGGGCTATCCAAAACTGATAGCACATTGGTAGCGTGGTTGGTTGAGTCTCATCTGAAGATGTCGGCGACCGCTCAAAAATCCGACTTATCCGATCCCGGAGTTATTGAAGGATTTGCCAATCTGGTACAAAACGAACGCCGCCTCAATGCACTGTATTTGCTGACTGTAGCCGATATCCGCGGCACTAGCCCATTGGTATGGAATGCCTGGAAAGCGCGCCTGCTGGAAAGTCTATTTCATGAAACCAAACGCGCGCTGGCTGCTCCGGCATTCCATGCGAAACAAACCATATCCAAACGCATAGAGGAAGCTTCAGAAAAACTGACCAGATTTGGCATTAGCTCACAGACCTATGAACATATGTGGCAAGAATTTGGGGAGAACTACTTTGTTCGCCATGAAACAGATGAAATCGCATGGCATAGCCGTTTGCTAACGCCGCATTTGTATAGTGAAGTACCGATAGTGCGAGCTAGGTTAAGCCCTTACGGTGATGGCATCCAAGTCATGATTTACTCCAAAGACCAAAACGACATGTTTGCCAGAATCTGTAATTTTTTCGACCGCATGGGTTACAACATCGTTGAAGCTAAAATTTACACAACAAACCACGCTTATGCGCTGGATAGTTTTATCATTCTAGATCAATCAGATAGCTCCGTTAGTTATAGTGGACTATTAAAATTTATTGAATCAAAACTCAGCAGCCAACTCGACGAAAGCGTTACGCTGGAATCACCACTCAAAGGTCGCATCAGCCGTCAGGTGAAACATATGCCAATACAGGCGCAAGTAAGCATTACCGCGGAAACCGATAATAATAACAATCACACGCTAGACATTGTAGCCAACGACAGACCAGGGCTCCTGGCCACTATAGCCCAACAGTTTCTGAAGTACGGCGTAGTACTGCATAACGCTAAAATCAATACACTGGGCAGTCGCGCCGAAGACATGTTCCTCATTTCAGCAAAAAATGGCCAAAGGCTTGATGACCAGCTAATTAAGCAACTCCAGCAGTCATTACTGAAAAATATTTAGTTTCCAGCACCAACCCTGTTAAAGCTTGGGCGGAAATGTGGTTTAACCCAATTGGTAGTGCTTGCGCAGCGCTTTTTTAACATTCCAGGTGCATGACATCCCAGCCGGGAATGTAACCAAATCGCCTGCGGAAAAACTGACCGGCTCGCCACCATTTGGCGTTACCGTGACCTCACCTTCAAGGATATAAGCAATTTCCTGCGTACCGAAACTCCAGGGAAACTGTGATACCTCTTTAGACCAGGTCGGCCAGCGTGTAACACCTAATGCGGCTAATTTTTCTGCACTTGGTTTCTCTACAATAATTTTGCTCATTTTGAACTCCAGTCCGTCACATATTCACGTTATCGATCACAGGCGAATTTTTGATGGGTCAGACACAACAAAAAAGCCCTGATTACTCAGGGCTTGATTTTATGCTTTATACACTAAATTGCAATTATGAGTGCTTGTAGTGTTTTTTCAATTGTTTAGTTACTTCCCAGTTTGATTTCAAACCTTTTGGGAATACAACAAAATCACCTGCTTTAACAACAACAGTCTCGCCACCTTGTGGAGTAACGCGAATTTCGCCTTCCAATACATAAGCGCTTTCTGTCATGCTGAAGTCAAGTGGGAATTTAGAAGGTGCACAATCCCAAATAGACCAGCTAGATACACCTAATTCCTTCAATTTTTCTTCTGACGGGTTATGGTCAATAATGATTTGGCTCATTGTTTTATCCTTAAATTTAATCACTACAAAAACAAATGCCGCTAATTAAAGCGGCATTTAAATTTGGCGGAAGAGGTGAGATTCGAACTCACGGTGGGCGTGAACCCACGACAGTTTTCAAGACTGTAGCATTAAACCGCTCTGCCACTCTTCCAGTCTAAAACGCTACCTGCGTAACGAAGGCCGCATTATAGCAACAAATTAATCATCTTGGAAATCCTGATTTGGAAAAAAAACATCAGAATATCCAAAATCTTTTAAATTACTAATGCGCATCGGATACAAAATACCATCAAGGTGATCACATTCATGCTGAACTACCCGTGCATGAAAACCGCTCACCAGCCGATCAATCTGGTTTCCGTAATGATCAAACCCCGCATAATGCAAACGCTCATAGCGCGGCACGATACCACGCATACCCGGAACAGACAGGCACCCTTCCCAACCATCTTCCATAGCCGTGCCTATTGGGGTGAGTACCGGGTTGATTAAAACCGTATAAGGCACAACATCTGCATCCGGATAGCGTGGATTAGTAGAAGTGTCGGACTCGATCTGCCCGAATATCACCACGCGCTGGCTAACACCGATCTGCGGAGCGGCAATTCCAGCGCCGTTCATGTGCTTCATGGTATCTTGTAAATCCTGAATCAAGGCGTGGAGTTCCGGTGTATCAAATTTATCTACAGGTTTGGCTTTTAAAAGCAAACACGGATCGCCCATGCGCAACACTTCTCTAATTGCCATAATTTACCTTATGCTCAATGCATTTAAACATATTGGATTATTTTCTATTAATGGGGCAGTAATTTTTGGTCATCAACTGACCTAAAATATTCCGGATGCGAACCAGAGTTTCGTTGAGATTTAACACCACAGTTTCATAGTCGATGGCATGCAGACTATCCCCTCGCCCAGCAGCATAATTAGCCACCGGGCAAATCGCTGCATAGCCTATACCCAACTCTCGAGCCAGCGCAGCTTCCGGCATGCCTGTCATGCCCACCATCGTCGCGCCATCCCGATCCAGACGATCGATCTCCGCGGCGGTTTCCAATCGCGGACCTTGCGTAGCAGCATAAACGCCATGATCGATTACTTTCTCTCCGATTTCCAATGCAGCCTGGGCAATTTTTGCACGTAATTTATTGCAATAAGGCTCAGTAAAATCAATATGTTTTACTGGGTTTGTAATACCGTCATGGTAGGTATTATGTCGGCCGGCGGTGTAGTCGATGATCTGATGCGGCAAAGCAATGGTGCCTGGCGCCATATCGGGATTTATACCTCCAACAGTGGCAACGGCTGCAATCTCGGTGACGCCCTGCAAATGCAGCGCATAGATATTGGCGCGGTAATTCACTTCATGCGGAGGGATTGTGTGCCCGGTACCGTGACGCGCCAGAAAAATCACATCGCCGCCGCATATCTCACCAAAAATCAATGGCTGCGATGGCTCACCGTAGGGTGTGCGCACAATCACGCGCTTTTTAACGCGCAAGTCCTCTAATTCGGTTAATCCGGTACCACCAATAATTGCTAGCATATTCGCCTTTTCACATTTACCACTCAAAATCAGGTTTATTTTATTCTAGCAAAGCTTTGTGTGATTATTGAATAAATATTACGCTCGGCAGCATTACTCTTACTGGATTTAAGCTATAAAAACTCGCTCCATTTATGGCATACTCACGCCATGACTCAAAGCAACTCTCAATCTGCGCTCAATTCAGCATCCATAACGCTGCAAAGCCTGAACCATGCTGCCAGCCATTATGAAAACTTCCCTGTTGCGTCAATATTTTTACCCAAGCAATTACGTCAGCCCATTGCGTTAATTTATAGCTTTGCCAGACAGGCAGATGATTTTGCTGATGAAGGTGATTTAACACAGGAAAAACGCCTAAGCCTGCTCAATAATTTCCGTGACGAGCTTGATTTAGTGCAGGCTTACATCAAGCCGAAAACGGATTTTTTTGCAGTACTAGCGCAAATGATTAAGGTGCAAAAGTTACCTCTGACACCGTTTTATGACCTGTTGGATGCATTCAGCCAGGATGTTACCAAAACACGTTATCTGAATTACGATGAGGTGCTGGATTACTGCCGACGCTCTGCTAACCCTATCGGCAGGCTGTTATTACATCTTTACCAGGCTAGCGCACCAAAAAATATCGAATTGTCTGATAACATTTGTACCGCGCTGCAAATCATCAATTTTCTGCAAGACATCGCGATTGATTTTAAGAAAAATGACGGTAAACAGCGTATTTATATGTGCCAGGATGAATTAGCCAAGTTTGGCATCACCGAGCCACAGATTCATGCTTATGTAAGCACTGTACAAACAATTGACAGTCGCTGGCAGCACTTTATGCAATTCAATCTACAACGCGTAAACGCCCTGCTGCGTTCAGGAAAGCCTTTAGGGCGTATTTTAAAAGGCCGTATCGGCTTTGAAATGCGCATGATCATTGCCGGCGGTGAGCGTATCGTCGCCAAAATAAGCAAAGTGGATGGTGATATCTTTAACCACAGGCCGGAACTCAACCATTGGGACTGGCTATTGATATTGTTAAAAGCGCTATTTAAGATTTAATACAAACTAAACAATGAATAAAAACTTGAGTACTCACCCAAATGACGCCTAAGCAATATTGCCAACAGAAAACCGCCAATAGCGGTTCCAGCTTTTATTACAGCTTCAGGTTCTTGCCAAAGCAAAAACGCGAAGCCATTACAGCGCTGTATGCTTTTTGCCGTGAGGTTGATGATGTTGTTGATGAATATACAGAACTTAAAGTTGCGCAGGTCAAGCTTACCTGGTGGAGAGATGAAATTAAAAATCTATACCAGGCAAAACCGATACACCCGGTAACCAAAGCATTGCAGCCCTTCGTTCACACCTTTCAGTTAAGCGAAGAACATTTTCATGAAATTATTGATGGCATGGAAATGGATTTGAATTTCAACCGTTATGAAGACTTCAAACAATTACAGCTTTATTGTTACCGGGTAGCCAGTGTTGTTGGCATCCTGTCAGCTCAGATTTTTGGTTTTAACAATCGTAAAACGCTTAAATTTGCACATGATTTAGGTTTGGCATTTCAGCTAACCAATATTATTCGTGACGTTGGCGAAGATGCGCGCAGAAATCGCATTTATATCCCGCTGGAAGACCTGGCTACATTCGCAGTGAGTGAAGAAGACATCCTACGCAGTCGCGAATCTGCTGCAGTGAAAAAGCTATTGGAGTTCCAAATTGAACGTGCAGAAAGCTACTACGATAAAGCTTTGCATGAGCTTCCTGATGAAGATAAAAAATCACAACGTGTTGGCCTGATCATGGCTGCTATTTATCGAACCCTGCTGCGCGAGATAAATGCCAGTGGTGCTGAAAAAGTGCTGAATGCCCGCACATCACTTGGTCCACTGCGCAAATTCTGGCTCGCATTTCGTACCTGGCTTAAGCTTCTATAAGCCTCATCTGGATTTAACACACATTTAGGTTTAAAAGTAATATGCACAAATCTCATATAGCCATCGTCGGCGGTGGTTGCGCCGGCCTTAGTGCAGCAGCAGCTTTAGCAGAGCGCGGCTATGCGGTCACTGTGTTTGAAGCTGGGTCACAGCTCGGTGGCAGAGCACGCACCGTGGCTATTGAAACGAACGGTCTGCTGCATTTAGTGGATAACGGGCAGCACATCATGCTGGGCGCATACCAGGAAACTCTGGCTTTGCTTAAAAAAGTAGGTGTCAATAAAAAACAGGCTTTTCTGCGTGTGCCATTGCAAATTAACATGCAGTCTAAAACCGCAAAATCTGCATTTTCAATGAAATCGGTAAGTTTCTTACCGGCGCCATTTAACCTGCTATTTGGATTCCTATTTTGCAAAGGCTTGATTTTTTCAGAGCGAATAGCCGCCCTGAAATTTATGCGGCATCTGCAATCCACAGAATATCAAATTGCTCGCGACATACCTTTAGATCTATTCTTAACGACACACCTGCAATCAAAAAAACTTATTAAATTCCTATGGGAACCATTGTGTCTTGCGGCATTGAACACACCGATAGCAAAAGCCAGCACACGCATATTTTTAAATGTGCTGCGTGACACATTTTCGGGAAAGAAAAAAAACAGTGATTTTTTATTGCCGCGTTCAGATTTATCACAAATCATTTCTGAACCTTTGTCACACTACATACAAGCCAAAGGTGGCATCATAAAGCTGAATAAGCGTGTGCGTAGCATTCAAGCCGAAGGCGATGGTTTCAACATAGAAACACGTAATGGAAAATCGCATTTCAGCCATGTCATCGTTGCCGTATCAGCAGCACATGTAGAAAAGCTGATAGCCACATTACCGGGGCTAAAGCACGCTGTTGAGCAGACGCAAACCTACCAATATCAGCCGATATATACCATCTACCTGCAATACCCGCCTGAGACCAAATTGCCAACCGTTATTTCAGGGCTCAGTAACTCAATAGGTCAATGGGTATTTGATAGAGGCCAGCTTTGCGATCAGCACAATTTAATTTCCGTTGTTGTCAGCGCCGAAGGTAAACATCAGAAACTCACTCAGGACGAGCTGGCGTTGAGAGTGGCACAGGAACTGCATCGTGCATTTCCAAATTTAGCCAGGCCGCTATGGCATAAAGTCATCGCAGAAAAACGTGCTACTTTTTCATGTGAACCTGATTTGGCAAGGCCAACCAACAGAACACTGCAGCGCAATGTATTTTTAGCGGGTGATTACACTTATCCGGATTACCCTGCAACAATAGAAGGCGCTGTCAGAAGCGGCATCTACTGCGCCAATTTGATATACAACTCGTAATTAACTATTACGTACATGGTTTAAGGCCTGCTCCAAGCGCTCAACACCCACCACTTCAATACCTTCAATTGCTTGTTTGGGTGCATTGGCTTTAGGTACGATCGCTTTGGTAAAACCAAGCTTTGCAGCTTCCTTCAACCGCACCAGACCACCCTGCACCGGACGCACTTCCCCTGCCAAGCCAACTTCACCAAATACTATAATTTTATTATCTAATGGTTTGTTTTTTAAAGAAGATACTATAGATAAAAGCACTGCCAAATCAACCGCTGGCTCACCGATTTTCACGCCGCCTACTGCGTTAATAAACACATCTTGATCAAAACATGGAATACCGGCATGTCGATGCAATACCGCCAACAACATCGCCAGACGATTTTGTTCCAAACCAACGCAAAGCCGTTTGGGGTTAGGTGCATGCGCTTCATCCACCAACGCCTGAATTTCAATCAGCAGCGGTCGCGTACCCTCTTGCGTTACCGTAATACAGGAACCGGCGACCTGCTCGCTATGATGTGACAAGAACAACGCTGACGGATTAGTCACTTCACGCAGACCTTTTTCGGTCATGGCAAACACGCCCAGTTCGTTCACGGCACCAAAACGATTCTTGAATGCACGAATCAGGCGGAAGCTTGAGTTTGGATCGCCTTCAAAATAAAGCACGGTATCAACAATATGCTCCAATACACGTGGCCCGGCCAAAGAACCTTCCTTAGTGACATGCCCTACCAATATGATGCTGATGCCAAGCTGCTTTGCCAGACGCGTTAACTGTGCCGAACATTCGCGCACTTGGGCAACTGAACCGGGGGCAGACTGCAACGCCTCCGAGTAAATGGTCTGAATGGAATCAATCACTGCAATATCAGGCTTATGTGCCTGCAATGTTGCCAGAATTTTTTCCAGATTAATCTCCGCAAGCAAATCTATGGGGCTGGCATCAAGACCCAATCGCTTGGCGCGCATGGCAATCTGTTGGGCAGACTCCTCACCACTAACATAAATCGCCTTACGCGGCTTGGGTTTGGTCATGGCGCCAATATGGCAAAGTGTTTGCAGCAACAGGGTTGACTTACCAATACCGGGGTCGCCGCCAATCAAAACAACACCGCCCGCAACCAGGCCACCGCCCAGCACACGGTCAAACTCACTAACACCGGTCGGCTGGCGAGGTACCTCGGCTGCTTCCACATCGGCCAGTTTCTGCAAGCTGCTGCTTTGCACAACGCCATCAAATTTATTGGCATAACGATTAGTTGCCGCTGTTTCTGCAATACTTTCTACCAAAGTATTCCAGGCCATACAGCTTGGGCATTGACCTTGCCATTTAGGCTCCTGTGCGCCACATTCTGTGCAGGAGTAAATCGTTTTAGCTTTTGCCATTAATCAACCATTTTAATTTGTACGCGTGGCGAAACTGCACATAGCAATTCATAGCCTACCGTATCGGCAGCTTCGGCCACCGCATCGACGGGTATCTGTTTACCCCACAATTCGACCGGGCTACCGATATCAGCCTCTGGTATATCGGTAATATCACAGAACAACATATCCATGGATACGCGCCCCAGTGTTCTGGTTGCTTTGCCGGCAACTGCAATTGGTGCGCCATGCGGGTGCTGATTTCCCAGTAAACCAGCGTGCCTGGGATAACCATCGGCATAGCCACAGGCCACCACACCAATACGAGTAGTTTTTTCGGCTGTGAAACGGTTACCGTAACCTATGCTTTGCCCTGCTGTAATTGTCTGCACGGCTATAATTTCGCTGTTTAACTGCATAACAGGTTTTAATCCGAAATCAGCGGCAGAAACACCACTCACGGTAGTTGCTCCATAGAGCATAATTCCAGGACGCACCCAATCGGCCTGCAAATGCGGGTAGCGTAAAATTGCTGCTGAATTTGCCATGGACACCGGCTGCGCCAAATCTTGAATGGTTTGCTGAAACAAAGCTAATGGCGCTTCTATACCGGGACTTTTGTCTGCGGTTGCAAAATGTGTCATCAACGTAATGCCGGAGACATTATTACAAGACTTTAAACTATTGAATGCAGGCATGTAGTTCTGAGCTGTAAAACCCAAACGGTTCATGCCGGTATTCATTTTAAGGTGAACATGAACCGGCTTTACCAACTTAGCATTCAACAGCATATTCAACTGATGTGCTGAATGCACCACCACATCGAGTCCGTAGCTCGCCACAGACTCTAGCTCTTGGGCTTGAAATACACCTTCCAGCAATAAAATTGTTTGCCTGAAGCCAGTCTCACGCAAAACAACCGCTTCATTTACGCCAAGCACCGCAAAACCATCTGCGGCTTTCAAGCTATGAGCAACATTCAATAAACCGTGACCGTAACCATTTGCCTTAACCACCGCCATGATTTTTGAATCAGGCGCATGCTGTTTCACTACGGAAAGATTTTGCTGCAAAGCACTTTGGGAAATGGTCGCTACAATTGGACGCATGGCTAAAACCTAATATTCATCAGACATGTGTCCAGAACCTGCAAAGTTCTCAAAACGAGTATGCTGACCCAAGAATGTCAGCCGCACACGACCAATCGGACCGTTACGCTGTTTACCGATAATAATCTCGGCAGTACCCTTGTCGGGGCTATCCGGGTTGTACACTTCATCACGGTAAATGAACAAGATAACGTCAGCATCCTGCTCAATCGCGCCGGATTCACGCAAGTCACTCATCACCGGACGTTTATCCGGGCGCTGCTCCACGCTACGGTTAAGCTGAGACAATGCAATCACCGGCACATCCAGCTCTTTGGCCAGAGCTTTTAATGACCGTGAAATCTCGGAAATTTCAGTCGCACGGTTCTCACCCTGCTTGCCAGCTGGTGCCGCCATCAATTGTAGGTAATCGACTACAATCAAACCCAACTTACCGGTCTGGCGATGCAAGCGACGTGCTCTGGCACGCACATCAAAGCTGCTCAAACCCGCACCCTCGTCAATAAAGATAGGCGCTTCATTCAGTTTACCCAAAGCTGTGGTCAGCTTTTCCCAATCTTCATCTTCCAGTCGGCCGGTACGCATGCGATGCTGATCCAGACGCCCTACCGAGCCGATCATACGCATGGCGAGCTGCGTCCCCGCCATCTCCATTGAGAACACAGCTACTGGCAAACCGCTATCCAGCGCCACGTTCTCGGCGATATTCAAGGAGAATGCCGTTTTACCCATGGACGGACGACCTGCCACAATAATCAAATCACCGCCCTGCAAGCCGGATGTCATGGAGTCCAAATCAGCAAAGCCGCTGGGAATGCCGGTAACGTCAGATTGATTATCGCGTGAAAATAACTGATCAATACGGTCAGCCACCTGTGGCAGCAATATTTTAATGTCAGTAAAACCTTCAGTACTTTTTTTACCGCCTTCGGCGATCTGGAATATCTTGGCTTCGGCTTCATCCAGCAATTGCTGTGCATCACGACCATTCGGCATATAGGCACTCTCGGCAATACCCGAACCAACCGCTACCAATTGCCGCATAACAAAACGCTCATGCACAATCTCCGCATAGCGGCGAATATTAGCTGCAGTTGGTGTGTTTTGTGCCAAAGCTCCCAAATAGGCGATACCGCCTACGCTTGAGAGTTCAGCCGAGTTTTCCAGCGACTCAGCCACGGTCACAATATCCGCCGGCTTGTTATGCTCAATCAGCTTGGATATATGCTGGAATATCAGCTTGTGGTCATGGCGGTAAAAGTCTTTAGCGCTCAAAATATCTGCGACTTTATCAAGCGCTTCATTTTCGAGCAGCAGCCCGCCGATGACGGATTGCTCGGCTTCTACCGAATGTGGAGGGGTTTTTAATGCGTCTAATTGTTCATCACTCATGATGCCAATTATACCCTAGGCCAAAAATAAAAAAGGCTACCGAAGTAGCCTTTTTTATTTTACTAATATATCGAAATATATTTAGTGAATTATGCCTCAGCAACTACTGAAACAGTGATGTTCACAACAACATCATGGTGCAAAGCAACTGAAACAGCGTGATCACCTACAGTTTTCAACGGGCCATTTGGTAAACGGATAGCCGCTTTAACCACTTCATGACCGGCAGCAACCAATGCTTCAGCGATGTCGCCGTTAGTAACAGAACCGAACAGACGGCCATCAACGCCAGCTTTTTGTGTGATTGTTACCACGAAATCAGCCAGTTTTTCGCCACGTGCTTGTGCAGCAGCCAAAATAGCAGCTTGTTGTTTTTCCAACTCAACACGGCGTGCAGCGAACTCAGCTTTGTTAGCTTCAGTAGCGCGTTTAGCTTTGCCTTGTGGAATCAAAAAGTTACGGCCGAAACCATCTTTAACTTTAACTACGTCGCCCAACCCACCAAGGTTGCCAACTTTTTCTAATAAAATTACTTGCATAGTTTTCTCCTTAGCCTGGGTGCTTGTCAGTGTATGGTAACAATGCCAAGAAACGTGCGCGTTTAACCGCTGCTGTTAATTGACGTTGATAACGTGCTTTAGTACCCGTCATACGTGCTGGGATGATTTTTGCATTTTCTGAGATGAAGTCTTTTAACAAATCTACATCTTTGTAATCTACTTCTTTAATGCCTTCTGCTGAAAAACGGCAGTAACGGCGGCGTTTATACATATCTCTTGCCATTTTAAACTCCTAAACTTTTTAGTGTATGCAAGCTAAGCTTACATAGTTTTTATATCGTTAATATGCATAACCAGTTGTGTGCTTTTTAGGCTGCGTCTGGCTAAAAACCCCTGAGCAATTATTTGCGCTCCTGGTTTTAAACCTTTTAATGCAAGCTCTCCTAAGATCACTGCATTAACTTCACATTCCACTTTTCGCTTCATGCCAGCTTCTATCTGCTCTGAAGCATGTTGCAAAACAACACTTAACAACGGTATGCCTGCTGGTGTGTAGCGTAGCGGCTCAACCTGAACCACCTCGGCTTGAAGCACCAGCTTATTCAATTAAGCTGCGGCTGCCTCTGTAGGCGCAGCTGGGGCTGCATCTTTACTCAACACTGATTTAGATTTCTCTTCTTTCATCATTGGTGAAGGTGCAGTAACAGCAGTTTTAGTAGCCATAGTCAGATGACGCAATACCGCATCATTGAACTTGAAGCCATGTTCGAGCTCTTCTAAAACTGTTTGGTTGCATTCGATATTCATCAACACATAGTGTGCTTTGTGAATTTTTTGGATTGGGTAAGCCAATTGGCGACGGCCCCAGTCTTCCAGACGGTGGATTGCACCACCATTGCTGGTGATCAATGCGCGATAACGCTCGATCATCGCAGGCACTTGCTCGCTTTGGTCCGGATGGACGATAAATACTACTTCATAATGTCTCATAGACACTCCTTTTGGATAAAAGCCACCTGCGTACATGCAGTGTGACAAGGTAAAAAAATACTTGCCGAACACATTGATTCAAGCAAGCGCGGGATTATAGTCAAAACCGCAATACTAATCAAACAATATTTAATGAAATCAATTGTTTTGTTTGAAAATCTATTAACCACAGATAATCACATATGAATAAGGTTTTGATACCTTAATGTTTTAGATACCACTTAAACTAGATCCGGCATCTCCGCGCCGTAGAACTTGATCCTGAGCTTCTTGAGTTGATCCCTGAAATCGGCAGCTTTTTCAAACTCAAGGTTTTTCGCGGCATCGTGCATGGCTTTTTCCAGGCGCTTCATTTCCTTGGTGATTTGTTTTTCACTTAAGGCTTCATAGCTGGCCTGATCCTGCGCAGCCTTGCGTTCGCGCTGCGCTTCATCTTTGTCGTAAACGCCATCGATGATGTCTTTAATACGTTTGCTTACGCCTTTTGGCGTGATGCCATGCGCTTCATTAAAGGCTTGCTGCACGCCTCTTCTGCGCTCGGTTTCATCCATCGCGAGCTTCATGCTGCGTGTGATCTTGTTGGCATAAAAAATCACTTGTCCGTTCAGGTTACGCGCAGCACGGCCAGCAGTTTGAATCAAGCTACGTTCGGAACGCAGAAAACCTTCTTTATCCGCATCCAGCACTGCAACCAATGAAACCTCGGGAATATCCAAGCCTTCACGCAGCAGGTTAATGCCTACCAGCACGTCAAACTCGCCTAAACGAAGGTCGCGGATGATCTCTACACGCTCAACGGTATCAATATCACTATGCAGGTATCTGGTTTTAACACCATGCTCACTCAGGTAATCAGTTAAATCTTCGGCCATGCGCTTGGTTAAGGTGGTTGCCAACACGCGTTCACCGATATCGACACGTTTTTTAATCTCGCCCAGCAAATCATCCACCTGCGTATCTGCCGGTTTAACAATAATCTCCGGATCAATCAGACCGGTTGGGCGCGCGATCATCTCCACCACTTGTTGCTGATGCGTTCTCTCATATTCTGCCGGCGTGGCTGAAACAAACACGCACTGACGCATGACGCGTTCGAACTCTTCAAACTTAAGCGGGCGGTTATCCATGGCTGAAGGCAAGCGCCAGCCGTAATCCACCAGATTCTCCTTGCGCGCACGGTCGCCTTTATACATGCCGCCGATTTGCGGCACCGTAACGTGGCTTTCATCAATAATCAGCAAGGCATTATCTGGCAAATAGTCCATCAAGGTCGGCGGTGGATCCCCCGGCTTTGCCCCGGTCAAATGACGGCTGTAGTTCTCGATGCCTTTGCAGAAGCCAATCTCATTCAGCATTTCCAGGTCAAAGCGTGTGCGTTGCTCGATACGCTGCGCTTCTACCAGCTTGTTTTCCTTGATATAGAAATTGACGCGATCGCGCAGTTCTTCCTTGATGGTCTCCATAGCACGGATTGTTGCTTCGCGCGCGGTCACATAATGGCTGGAAGGAAATATCCTGAAATTATGAATCTTGTTGAATATTTGCCCGGTAAGCGGATCAAATAACTGGATGCCGTCAATCTCGTCATCGAACAGGCTGATGCGCACAGCCGTCTCGCTGTTTTCAGATGGAAACACATCAATCACATCACCGCGCACGCGGAAAGCCCCGCGGTCAAAATCAAAGTCATTGCGGTCGTACTGCATGCGAATAAGATGATCGACGATATCGCGCTGACTTATCTTTTGTCCCAAATGAATATGCAGCACCATGCCATGATATTCACTCGGGTCACCGATACCGTAAATAGCTGAAACGGTTGCAACAACAACGCAGTCCTCACGCTCCAGCATCGCTTTGGTAGCAGAAAGGCGCATCTGCTCGATGTGGTCATTGATACTGGAATCTTTTTCAATAAACAGGTCGCGAGAAGGTACATACGCTTCCGGCTGATAATAGTCATAGTAGCTGACAAAATACTCTACCGCGTTGTTAGGGAAAAACTCCTTAAACTCGCTATATAGTTGCGCTGCCAGTGTTTTGTTAGGCGCCATCACGATTGCCGGTCGGCCGGTACGCGCAATCACATTGGCCATTGTATAAGTTTTGCCAGAGCCAGTTACGCCCAGCAATGTTTGGAACTTCAAATCATCATTCACCCCTTGCGTAAGCTTTTCAATGGCTTGCGGTTGGTCGCCTGCCGGCGGGAAAGGCTGATGCAGTTGATATTTACTATTGGGAAAGGTAACGAACACGTTAAGCTTTTTTTGAAAAAATTAACCTCAGATTTTACCAGCAAAGCAGTTAAAACACCTTAGTTTTAAATTGTTGATTTAATTACTTAAACATTCACCAGAACTTTGCAGGATATGCGGAGTCATCATAACTCGTAATTTAAGTTTTAATCATTCTGCCAATGGAGCCTCGCTAGGCAGCTTTTGATTTGAAGCAGCTTTTAATTTGAATAAGAAAACCAACACTTAACCCTGGAGATCCGTATGCGTGTTTTTATACTGCTCACACTAATACTTAGCTATATTCAGCCTGCTTTGGCACTTGATCAACAAAAAATACTGGGGTCACTGCAATCAGTGGTGATGATACGCGGTTATAACGATAAAGGTGGCGTGTCATATGGTTCAGGTGTGGTGGTTGGAGAAAACAAGGTCATTACCAATTGCCACATATTCCGCAGCACAAAACAACCCTGGATATCACGCGGTGAAGACTCATACACTATTAATTCAGTACAAGCCGACCGCTGGCATGATTTATGTCTTGTACAAGGCTCTAACCTGCCTTTCAAACCTGCTCCATTAGGTAAGGCAAGTACTATAAAAAGAGGCCAGGAAGTACTGGCAATAGGCCATTCCAATGGTGTGCCTAACCCGCTGACATCTGCTGGTGCGGTTAAAACCACTTACGAATTTGAAGGTGGTAGCGTCATCAGAAGCAGTGCAAAGTTTTTAATGGGGGCAAGCGGCAGCGGAATTTTTGACCTGCAAGGCAATCTGCTTGGCATTAATACGTTTAAAACCCCTGGCCGTCCAGCCTACTTTTATTCACTTCCTATTGAGTGGCTGGCCAACCTGGAGAAATTGCCGGTTGAAACCCAGTTTCCAATTACCGGTAAAGCATTCTGGGAAGAAGAAGACAGCAACAAGCCATTTTTTATGCAGATTGCACTACCTGAGTTAAACAGTGATTGGCCAAAACTATTACAGGTTGCGGAAAAATGGCTAGCTATCGATCCCAAAAATACCGACGCATGGTATGAGCTAGGCTTCGCTCAGGAAAACCTGCATAAACTTAATGAGGCAAAAAAAGCCTACCAGCAATCAGTTGCTTTGGATGCAAACAATACCGACTCACTAATCAGGCTCGGGGTATTGGCGCAATCTGCCGGTGACAAGGAAGGCGTTCATAGCATCAATCTGGCGCTCACCAACATCAACAAAGAACTCGCAGAGGAGTTTAGCCAACTGGTTGGCTGTGGCATTGACTGCTAAAGCAAAAATCATCAGATACTGAAACACATACAAGCCCGGGATTTAACCGGGCTTTTTTTATTTAAATGAATATAGCGTCAGCTTAGTGTTTGTTATTCCTATTCATGGTTTTTATGCGTAAAATGTCGGATATTCAATCATTTGCATACAAATTGTTTTAAGGAAGCATATTTTGGCAACGTCATCAGCAGCCGCTCAAGGTCAGGCAAACCCGTCACAAGTATTATCATTGCGCGTCCAATCAATAAAAGAATCCCCTACTCTCGCTATTACTGCTAAGGCTGGAAAATATAAAGCCGAAGGCCGCGACATCATTGGCCTTGCTGCCGGAGAGCCGGATTTCGACACCCCACAGCACATCAAAGACGCTGCAAAAGCCGCGATAGACGCGGGCTTTACCAAATATACCCCTGTATCAGGCATCCCCGGCCTGAAAAAAGCGATTGTTGCAAAATTTAAAAATGAAAACGGCTTTGACTATGCGCTGAATGAAGTGATTGTGGGCGTTGGCGGCAAGCAAACCATTTTTAATCTGTGCCTTGCTATCCTGAACAAGGGTGATGAAGTAATCGTGCCGGCACCTTACTGGGTATCATATGCCGACATCGCTCTGGTAGCCGAGGCTACACCTGTGATTGTTGAGTGCGGTATCGAGCAAGGTTTTAAATTAACACCACAGCAGCTTGAAGCGGCCATCACGCCAAAAACAAAGCTGTTCATGATCAACTCACCATCCAACCCTACCGGCTCGGTATATACGCTGGAGGAACTGAAGGCGTTGGGTGAAGTATTGCTGAAACACCCACATGTGTTTGTGGCAACCGATGACATGTACGAACATGTCAACCTGACCGGTAATAAGTTCTACAACATATTGAATGCAACCCCTGCATTAAAAGACCGCTGTATCGTGCTGAACGGCGTTTCAAAAGCCTATTCAATGACCGGCTGGCGTATTGGCTATGCCGCAGGTCCTGCTTACATCATCAAGGCGATGGAAATATTGCAGTCACAATCCACCAGCAACCCGACTTCAATCTCCCAGGTGGCTGCACAAGCCGCACTTGAAGGCTCACAGGATTGCATCGTGCCAATGGTGACAGCATTCCGCGAGCGCCATAAATACGTGGTTGACCGCTTCAACAGCATGCCGGGCCTGAGTTGCCTGATGGCTGGCGGCGCTTTCTATGCATTCCCAGATGCGCGCGGCGCAATTGATGCCCTGTTTAAGGCAGGCAAAATCAAGGCCGCTAACGATATGGCTTTAGCTGAATACTTCCTAGAGGAATTTGACGTAGCTGTTGTGCCGGGTTCAGCATTCGGTGCCGAAGGTTACTTCCGCATCTCATTTGCAACATCAATGGATAATCTGCGTAACGCGCTTGACCGCATCGAACGCGCACTCAAGTAAATCAGACCTCAAGTAAATCAAACCCGGTATAACTACACCCTGCTAAAGGGCTTATTTCACAGCTTATTTGCTTTGGAATAAGCCCTTTAGTTTATCTATTGCACCACCGGCTTTGATGCCTAAACTGGTACCAACACCAGGCCCTAAAAGTGCAGTGCCGGCAACCGCGCCAGCCAACGCAGCCTTTGTTGGAAACACTAACGGGTTATCTACCGTACCTGACACTTGTAGTGGAATAGCCGCCATACTCACACCTTTTTTGATTTCCACTTCTACAACACCATCCAGCTCTTTATTTGGCTTTACTTTTACCTGGCCATTTGCTGCTAGCAAGCCAGAGCTTATTTTGATATCACGCAGACCATACTGCTTGCCTTTCACATTCAGCACACCGGAGAACTCATCAAACCGAGTTTCACCACCACTGGCTCCCTGCTTGGTTAACAAGCTGGCAACCTTCACCAAATCCAGACCGTGCAGCACACCATTATTTACATCAAATCTGAAGTCCGCATTGAGGTTATCAGCTAGCGCAGAAGCTTCTTTAGCAGTGCCGGAGAAAGCACCACTGCCATTTAGCTTACCACTCAGATAAACGGATTTACTTACCATGCTGCTGGGCTCTTTAACCGAAAGATCCTTTACATTCAGCTTGCCTGACGTACGCCAACCCTTTTCCCATGACAGAGATGCATTGCCATTTAAACTGCCTCCATACAAGGCAATATCAATACTAGGTATATCCAACTTATCCCCTTTTAAATGCATTTCCAGCGCCGCCTTGTTGATTAGCAAAGGCAGACCGACCGGCAGGGTCCATTGCTGGGCATTCACCTTAATCAAATGCCCTTCTGCTTCTGGCTTGATATCCGCATTAAAAACACCATCCGCAGTCTCTAGATTAGCTGATTGCAAAGCATTCGCGTCGGTCAGATGCAAATCCAGACTAACAAGAGGCAGCTTCATGCCCGGCCAATCAAGCTGCATTTCATTAATTAGCACACGTTGAACATTAACTGCAGCAGGTCCGCTGTCCGTTTGTGACTGCTTACCGGTGTATGCAGACAGGATATCCAAAGCAGCTTTTTTAACGATTGGTTTAGCAACTTTCAACTCAATCACTCTGGTTGCTGAAAACAAAGAATTTAAAGCCGGGATTATCGACACTTCGGCTACTTTCAGCTCCTGCTGCTTGCCAATAGCAATATCGCGAACTATGACACGTGGTGTAGGTAGTAAAAACAAACTTCCGGACGCGATGCTAACCGGTGCGCCAATTTTTTCGCTGGCTACGCGCTGCGCCTCATCCAGATAGCTGCGCATGGGAATGAAAAAAGGTATAACAATCAATACGCTAATTACCACTACTATGCTGATTAAATATTTTTTATTTTTTTTCATTAAAATTATCCAAAATTTTATCTACTAACGATTGACCAAACCCCGCTCTGTCAGTATTATAGCGCCTTCACCGATTCCTCAATAGCTCAGTCGGTAGAGCGCCGGACTGTTAATCCGTAGGTCCCTGGTTCGAGCCCAGGTTGAGGAGCCAAAAAATTTAAAGCCCTACAGTAATGTTGGGCTTTTTATTCAACGTGAAAACACCGATTCCTCAATAGCTCAGTCGGTAGAGCGCCGGACTGTTAATCCGTAGGTCCCTGGTTCGAGCCCAGGTTGAGGAGCCAAAAATTTCAAAGCCTTGCAGCGATGCAAGGCTTTTTCATTTCTAACGTCTTTATTTAACGTTTTTATTGCAAAAGTTAGATTCCATGCCGGATTTTCGCTAACGGTACAAGTCTGACTCAGGATAATTCGGGTGCATAAAACAACACGCGATTCCTGCCGGTATCTTTAGCCTGATACATCGCATTATCCGCCCACTTCATAACATCATCCTGACTAAAGGTATCACTTAAGAACAACGCCACCCCTATACTGGCTGTGCAGTGGTGTTCTACAGTTGATTCCGGATCATCTTTACTACCCACATGCAATATATAAGGCTTGGCTAAAGCCAGGCGAATTTTTTCAGCTACTTTTTCAGCCTTTAATTTTGCCAACGCATAGTCTTTATCCAGCTTGGTCAGCATTACTACAAATTCATCACCACCAATCCGTGCTGCGGTATCGGTGGCACGCGTACAGTCCTTAAGGCGCTTGGCCACTTCCATAAGCAGCAAATCGCCAACGCCGTGTCCATGCGTATCGTTAAGAGGTTTAAAATTATCCAGATCAAGAAACATGATAGCGCCATACAAGCTGCTACGTTTGCTTGCCGCAATCGCCTGACCCATACGATCTATGAGCAAGCGCCGATTGGCTAATCTGGTGAGCGGGTCATAAAATGCAAGCTGACGCATTTCTTCCTGCATATGCTTGATATCGGTAATATCACGCGCTGCCGCAAAAACACCTAACACCTTACCGTCTTCATCACGATAAACACTGGCGTTGTAAAGCACATCGGTGACGATACCATTCACATGCTGAATTGCCAGCATATAATCAGTTACCGAGCCTTGTGCAAACACCTGCTGATAGCCGGCACGAGCCTTTTCCGGCTCGGTAAAGTATTTTGCAAACTCGGTACCGATTAAATCATTGCGGCTTACCCCGGTCACATTCTCGGTCGCCAGATTAACATCGGTAATCATGCCATCAACACTAATAGTCACTAATGGATCCAGACTTGCTTCAATCAGACTACGTGTGTAGCGCGCAGCCGCATGGATAGACTCTTCCAGTTTTTTGCGTTTAGTGACATCCAATTTAACCGCCACATAGTGACTCACGGCACCATCATCACCGCGCACAGGTGAAATATAGGCCTCCTCAAAATATATCTCACCATTTTTACGCTTGTTTACAAAATTGCCCACCCAAGGTTGTCCTTGAGTAATTTTCCCCCAAAGTGCCGGATAAACCGCTTCCTCGGTCAGCCCCGATTGCAGCACTCTTGGGTTTTGCCCTTTAGCCTCGGTCAGACTATAGCCAGTGATCTTGGTAAACGCTGGATTAACATATTCGATTTCAGCATTCAAATTAGTAATTACAACAGAAGTTGGGCTTTGTTCAATAGCCGTAGATAACATACGCAATTTGGCTTCTACTGCTTTCTGCTCGGTAATGTCGGTAATAAATCCATGCCACAAAACGCTGCCGTCATCCAGTTTTTCCGGGTTAGACTGCCCCAGCAGCCAGCGCGTACCTTTAACAGGCAGATTCACTCGGTATTCGCAGCGCCAAGGTTCCATGGTACTGGCGGATTTCTGGACGGAATCAATGATAATTTCCTTATCGTCCGGGTGCAGTAAATCAAAAACAGGTGTTGCATCATCTCTTACTTGCGCTGGGGTGAGTTCGTAAACATCTCTAATGCCAACGCTTGCGTATGGGAAACAGGAGCGACCGTCAGGGAATAGCTGGAACTGATAAATTGCACCGGGCACCTGGCTGGATAACTTGTCAAAATGACTATAACTTGCCTGCAAGTCCATAGTGCGTTGCTCAACTAGATTCCGTAGCAAGCTTGCACGGCCTGTTAGCGTCAATACAAATGCGCTAATCATAATAGTGAGTAACAAACCCACCAGTAAAATCAACCACGCACTATTCGCATAGTGGGCAGCCATGTAGCCTTGAGTGGCCACAACTTCAAATTGCCATTGGTGCCCCCCAATTAAAATAGTGGCGCGGCTTACCAGGGGGATATCCTTACCAAACGTGCCATTTTCAGACAATCGTACCGGTACATGTTTTTTGTCATCACTGGCGCAAATTAACTGCTCACCAATACTAGTAGTTTTATTATTAGTAGCTTTATCGACTAGCCGGTATGGCAGCTTATCCCGATTAATATTTTCAAGAGCTGCGGCGATGACATCTTCCATCTTTAAAGCTGCAACAACATAACCAGCTATATTCTCGCGTCTTTCTGCCAATGTTTTCGATGCAAGGTTGTTACGATAAATAGGCATGAAAGCGAGTACACCATATTGGCCGTCAGCCACCTGCACCAGGTTAACACGCTGCGTAATGGCGATTTCACCAGTATCACGCGCCCTCTCAATTGCGGCTTTGCGCACAGGGTCTGAATACACATCATAGCCAAATGCACTTTCGTTACCAAGGTAAGGCTCAATATAGCTTACCACTACATATTCCTGCCGATTGCCTGCCTTCACAAGTTTATCATCATGGTTTAGTTCAGAAATATGAAAGCTACGGTAACCATCCTGTTGAACACTTCTTTCAAACGCATCCCGCTCGGAAGCTAAAATACGGGGATTCCAGCTTAGCGCCTGTACACCGTGAAAGCTGTCAAAAGAGTGTGCTACAAAGGTACGGAACTCCTCCCTGCTGACAACATCCGATGCAGAGTAAAAGCTTTTTAGAGAGCTCAAAATATTCAAATGCGTCTGCAGTGACTTTTCCACTGCAGCAATCATCGCAGAAGAGTCTTTTTCAAACTGAAACCTTATGCGCTCATTTTCTTTTTGCGTGGAATAAATCATAACTGCAGTAAATAATGCAAAGGTTGTGACCATCACCAGCGTTATAGGCACACGTCTGCCGCGCCATACCTCCACAGGTCGCAACGTCCAGACCAGAATAAGCGGAGTGAATATCAAAATACCCATGGCATCACCAAGCCACCAGGTGCTCCAGCTTGCCAGAATACTTCTATCAAAAATCAAGCCCATAGCCAAAGAAACCGATGTCGCGACAGTTGCATTGACTAAACTGCTGACCAGGCTGCCAAAAAACAAGTTCGTGAAAATTTCTTTCTCAGTCGCAAGTGAATTGGGAAAACCGGCGAACCGCCGCAGTAGATAAGCACCAAGAATCGCCTGCAATGATGCACCGCAGCCTATTACCAAGGAAATGATCACCGCTTTATCAATAGGCAAAGGGTTGATGCCCGACAAACTGATAGAGAGATTAGCTAACGTGGCGCCAATTAAAATACCCGGCCACACACGGTAACCAAACAAAAGAGTTCCTGCTAAGGCAATTCCTGATGCCGGCCAGATAACAGTTGCGTATCCAGGTTGAATAGACAGCAAAGCACCAAGCTTACCACCAGCAAAATAGGCTAAAGCAAGCGTTATCACTTGCAAGGCAAGTGCGTAACTGCGAACAGTTTTAGTACTGCCCAAAGTGAATTCTGATGATGTGTCTGGCTGAGGAGTCATGGCATCTTATATTTTTAATTATTCTGTAATGTGGTTTTACAGTGATATACAAACATACTCAAATAGAGAGTCATATGTTCCATTCTGGCTGGAATATTAAAACTTAACAACTATTATTCGCGGCATATTTAACTAAAGTTGGCGTATTTTATTAAATAGTCATTATCAGGCTGTGTACTCTGTCTTAAAGTGCATTCATAATGCTAACTGTTATTTAAAATCCATAATTTTTGTGAGGTCATTATGTCTTGGAAAAACACAAATAAACGCTACGGCACTTTATCTATCAGTCTACACTGGTTAATGTTTGTATTAATGGTCGCCGTCTATGCGACCATTGAACTACGCGGATTATTTCCGAAAGGCAGCGACCCGCGCGAGGCAATGAAAGCCCTGCATTTTATGCTGGGACTAACTGTGTTACTGCTGCTCAGTGTTCGCATTTATGCCAGAGTTGTCTCACCGGCTCCTTTAATCAGCCCGGCACTATCACCAGCTCAGAATCTGGCTGCAAAGCTAGGCCATCTTGCACTGTACATTTTCATGATAGCCATGCCCGTATTAGGCTGGGCTGTATTGAGTGCAGCTGGCAAGCCGATTCCATTTTTTGGCCTGGAACTGCCACCACTGATCGCTGAAAATGAAGAGTTAGCCAAATCACTAAAAGAAATTCATGAAACGGTTGGTGAGCTGGGTTATTACCTGATAGGCATCCATGTTCTGGCTGCTTTATATCATCACCACATCAGAAAAGATGACACGCTGACAAGAATGCTGCCTATCAAAAAATAAGTAGTTTTAATATGTATATTTATACTTGGGTTGCTTGCTAGAGTGTTTCCGCCAACAAGCAACCCATGTAACTAATTAATATTAAAAAAACATTTAATGTTAGCCAACATTAGCGCTCATCTGTTTTTGGACGCCACAATTTAAGCGTCAAAGCATTTGAAACCACACTGAAGCTACTCAGTGCCATCGCGGCACCTGCAATTACCGGATTTAAAAATCCAAGCGCCGCGAGTGGAATACCCACTACGTTATAAACAAAAGCCCAAAACAGGTTTTGCCTGATTTTGGCATACGTGCGCCTGGAAATATCAATCGCATCAGAAACCAGCGCCGGGTCACCACGCATCAAGGTAACACCTGCCGTATGCATGGCTACATCAGTACCGCTAGACATCGCTATACCGACGCTAGCTTCGGCCAAGGCCGGTGCATCGTTAATACCGTCCCCGACCATGGCCACCAAACCTTCATTCTGCTTTAATTCTTTAACGATATTGGCTTTATCTTCGGGTAGCACCTGCGCGTAAAATTTACTGATCCCCAGCTTGCGCGCAACACTGGATGCGCTACCGGGGTTATCACCGGAAATCAACACCGTTAAAATACCCTGCTGCTGCAATCCGGCTATGGCATTAATTGCGGTGGCTTTCAGCGTGTCGCCAAAGGCGAGCATACCTAGTAACTTTGGTGTGCCAGTCAAGGCAGCAAGCCATGAAACGCTGTAACCGGCCTCCTGCAACACTTCAGCCTGCGTTTGAAATACGGACACATCGAGCGCCAACTCCTGCATCAGGCTCGCATTGCCTAACGCCAGTTCAAGCTCACCCACTCTGCCTTTTAAGCCCTTGCCAGACACTGCATGCACATGCTGTGCCGGCTGTAACAGTAAGCCTTTATCATGCGCGGCGTTGATTACCGCTTTTGCCAGTGGATGCTCGCTGCCAGCTTGCAAACTGGCGGCCAGCATTAACACCTGATTATCGTCATGGCCAATTGCAACCAGATCAACCAGCTTGGGTCGCCCTTCTGTCAGAGTCCCGGTTTTATCAAATGCCACGGTTTTCACTGCGTGAGCCAGTTCAAGCGCCTCGGCATCCTTAATCAGAATGCCGTGTCGTGCCGCAACGCCAGTACCAACCATAATCGCAGTCGGCGTTGCCAAGCCAAGTGCGCATGGGCATGCAATGACCAGTACCGCAACTGAATTGAGAATAGCAACCTGCCAGTCTCCACCGATAAGTCCCCAACCCAGCAATGTGATAAAAGCCAGCGCAATCACTACCGGCACAAAGATTTCGCTAACTTTATCCACCAGTCGCTGTATCGGCGCTTTCTTGGCTTGTGCCGACTCTACCAGGCGAACGATACGCGCCAGCACAGACTCATGGCCAAGTGCGGTTGCTGTCACGTATAACAGCCCTTCGCCATTCATGGAGCCGCCGGTTACTTTGTCACCTGTTTTTTTTGCAACCGGCATACTCTCACCGGTAATCAATGATTCATCCAGCTGACTATCACCCTGCTGGATAACGCCATCAACAGCAACCCGCTCACCTGGGCGCACCATCACCAGATCGCCTAAGCGAACCAACGCGATAGGCACTTGCAATTCCTGATTATTACGCACCACACTTGCCCGCTCCGGACGTAGCGCATTTAACGCACGGATCGTGGTTTTTGATTTGGCACGGGCTTCCAGCCACTTACCCAGCAACACCAACGTAATAACAATTGCGGATGTTTCAAAATACAGATGCGACATTGCACCATGCGATGTATCAAAAAGCAGGTAAACGCTTAAACCATAGGCTGCGGAAGTTCCAATTGCCACCAGCAGATCCATATTGCCGGCACCGGCTTTAAGCGCGTGCCAGCCGGCTTTGTAAAAACGCCAGCCTAACCAGAACTGCACCGGGGTCGCCAGCGCCCATTGCAGCCAGCCGGAAAAATGCCCCTGCCAGAATGACCAGCCCAGCCAATCAGCCACCATACCCATAAATAACGGCAAAGATAATAAACTAGCAACAGCAACAGGCCACCAGCTATAAACCGGTGCCATAGACTCGGCCGGGGGGTGATCCGCATCAGTATCAACCACCTGCGCCTGATAACCGGCAGCCTCAACTGCCGCCACTAATTTTTCGGGCGTAAGTTCCTGAGCCGAGCCTATAACCTGTGCAGTTTCCAGTGCCAGATTTACTTCTGCACTCGCTACACCCGGAACTTTGAGCAGGCTTTTCTCAACCCGGCCTACGCAAGATGCACAACTCATGCCTTGAATCGCCAGTGTCCATTCGCCGCTTTGTTGGTTTTCCATATATAACTCTATTTTCTTTTAAGTCTTCAATTCGTTTGATTATAGTCCAGCCGATAGGTTTGCATCATCCAGATTCAACCGAAAAATCGAGCTGGAAATTTATGATTTATGGGCATGGTTTAGACATTCGTTGGTTATAATTCACAGCACCAATAATAAGGACAGGAATTTTAATTATGGCTGGCGCCAGTCTTTTAACGCTGATTGATGACATTGCAACCATACTGGATGATGTATCCGTATTGACCCAGGTTGCCGCCAAAAAGACCGCCGGAGTACTGGGTGATGACCTGGCCTTGAATGCGCAGCAGGTGAATGGCGTAAATGCAGACCGTGAGTTGCCGGTAATCTGGGCGGTAGCCAAAGGTTCCATGCTGAACAAAGTGATTTTAGTGCCACTGGCACTGGCGATCAGCGCACTAGCACCATGGGCGGTGATTCCGCTATTGATGCTGGGCGGTTTGTTTTTATGTTTTGAAGGTGTAGAAAAACTGTATCACAAGCTGTTTCTGCATGAAGAGCCTAAACATCTGGATCCGCAACAAGCCAGCAATCCGAACGCAATAGTGAGCCAAGAAACCGAAAAGGAAACCGAAAAAGAAACCGAGCAGGAAAAAATCAAAGGTGCAATACGTACCGATTTTGTATTGTCAGCAGAAATTATAGTCATCACATTAGGTACAGTAGCAACGGCCACATTCAGCAATCAGGTGATGGTGCTGGCTGGCATTGCGGTCATCATGACCGTTGGCGTTTACGGCTTGGTTGCCGCCATTGTTAAACTTGATGATGGCGGTTTATATCTTGCTCAGTCCAAAGGCGAGCATCTGCTGGCTGCTTTAAAGCGAAAACTGGGATTTGGCATTTTAAAATTCGCCCCCTACATGATGAAAACACTTTCTGTAGTAGGCACGGCGGCAATGTTTTTAGTAGGTGGCGCCATACTTACGCACGGCATTCCTGATATCCATCACTGGATTGAACACAGCTCAAGCGCATTAAATAACGGCTTCATGCAATGGCTGGCACCAGCTTTATTAAATGGCTTATTTGGCATTGCTGCCGGTGCAGCTGCATTGCTGATATTTATTCCGCTACAGCGCTTATTCACTTCTAAAAAAGCAAATATTTAGAATTAATCATTAAAACTATCAGATGAATATTACAAACTTTATAGGCTACGGCTCGGCATTACTAACCACAGTCGCTTTTGTGCCGCAAGCACTGCATTCATTAAAAACCAGGGATCTATCAGGAATCTCCCTGCCTATGTACAGCTTGTTCAGCCTGGGTGTACTAGGCTGGCTGGTTTATGGTTTGCTGATTGATAGCTGGCCTATCATTATTGCCAACTGCATTACGCTGATATTGGCTTGCATCGTGCTGTACCTAAAAATAAAACATAGATAACAGCTTAGTTTTTACGTAAATAGCCTAAATCTACCAAAGCCTCCTGCAACTTGCCAGCCACAACGCGATAACCGGCAGCATTGGGATGAATATAGTCAGACTTAAGGCTGTTTTTCGCCAGCACATCAGAAAATAAATCCTCAATCAGCGGCGTATCGGTCTCTTCAGCAAGTTTTTCATACAAGGGGTGATCAGAAAGCGTTCCAAATGCCGCGCCAACCGGGCTGAATTCAGGGATTGCAATCAATGCAATGTGAATGTTCTGGGCCTTCGCCTGGCTTAATATGGATTTGAGGTTATTCACTGTTTGCGGTTCAGGTACACGTTTCAAGAAGTCATTACCGCCGAGTTCAACAATAAGCAAATCAATTTTTTGCTCTCCGGTCTCGTGTGCATCCAGCAAAGCCGTCAGTCGCGCAAGGCCATCTTGGGTGGTGTTGCCGGGCACGCCTGCATTGATGACATGCCAGCCGGTAGTGCTAGCCAGTATGCTGGCATAATCCTCCCCTATAGCTGCACCAGTGCCAAAAGTCAGACTGTCACCCAAAATTACTACATTGGATGTGCTAGGTAACGGGCTATGCCTGTAGTCGCGATCACAAGCTGTAAGCGCAAGCAAAATACAAAAAGCCAGAGCAAACCGTTTAAACATCACTATCAACTTTATCCAAACGCTATTTAGACGCTATTTCTTTAACGTGTACACCACAATGTTATCACCGGCAGTATAACCAAAAATTGCATTGCCACCGGCTGCCACCGCCACGTACTGCACACCGTCGATTTCGTAACTAATAGGCGGCGCATTCACGCCGGCATCCACTTTTGCCTGCCAAAGCAAATCGCCGGTATTGCTGTTGTAAGCATTAAAACTGCCATCGCCTTCACCCATAAACAATAGATTTCCACGCGTAGCCAAAACGCCACCGGTTAATGGCTGCGCTGTTTTCACTTGCCATTGAATCTTGCCGGTAGTCAGGTTAACTGCAGACAACGTGCCCCAGCGCGGGTCTTTAGTCGGCTCGGATGAAGCATAGCGAATTGCCGGTAAACCATCTTTTGCCGGCTCCTCAACCAGGGTATATTTAATTGGCGCATGAATACCTGCAACGAAGCTGGTTTGTGTCTTCTCATCCAAGGCGCTAGGGCCCCAGTTGGCGCCACCCAAAATGCCCGGATAGAGCACGGTACCCTCTTTAGTCGCCTTGGCAAACAAATTCTTTTGCGGCACAAACGCTTCTGATTTCATCAGCAGAGCACCTGTCGCTCTATCATTCACGTAATACCAGCCAGTCTTACCCGCCTGACCGACAGCGGCTACCTTTTTACCGTCTTTAATATAATCAAACAATACCGGTGGGCTAGCCAGATCATAGCCCCAAACGTCATGCGGTACTTGCTGGTAATGCCATTTCAGTTTGCCGGTTTCAGTATCCAGTGCCACTAATGAAACGGTGTACAGATTATCGCCAGGTCTTGAAATATCATTCATCTGCGGTGACGGGTTGCCTGTGCCAAAAAACAGCGTATGGGTTTTCGTATCTATTGCCGGTGTGCTCCAGGCAGAGCCACCGCCATAACGCCAGGCATCCGGGTGCTGTTTTAGATTTTCTTTTTCAGCAGCCACATCCCTATTTAGAGAAACACCATCTGAAGTTGTTTCAGCAAAAATACCCTCCCAGCCCTGATCCGGAATCGTATCAAACTGCCAGACTTTATTGCCGGAATTCACATCATAAGCAGCCAGAAAACCTGGGCGGCCATACAAACCACTGACACCGATAACTGCCCCTAACGGCGCATCTATTCTTGGGGTATCCACATGCAGACCATAACCGACACCTGTTACACCGATAATCACTTTGCCGCGATAAACCACCGGCGCCATGGCAATGCCGATGCCGGTGCCGCCGTAAGATTCTTTCTGGCTTTTAGCATCAGCTTTGCTTAAAGAGCTCATTTTCTCGGTCTGCGCTGTATCCTCTGCTACGTTGATATCCCAGACTTTTGCGCCGGTTTTGGCATCCAGGGCAATCAATCTGGCATCAACTGTACCAATAAAAACTTTACCGTTACTTACCGCAACGCCTCTGTTAGCTGGGCCGCAGCACATTTTCCAATTTGCTTTACGTGCATGTTTGTAACGCCATAATTCCTTACCGGTTTTTGCATCCAGCGCTACCACATGGTTATAAGGCAAAGCTACGTACATGACACCGCCAACAACGATAGGCGTAGCCTGAAAACTAGCTGACACGCCACTTTTAAACTGCCAGGCCAGGCCAAGATTTTTAACATTGTCGGCATTGATTTCTGCAAGCGGCGACATACGCTGATTTGTATAATCACGTCCAAAGCTTGGCCATTCCTTGCTGTCTGCCATGAACTTATCAGTGACGCCCGCACATCCGGCAAGCACTATAGCGCCTAGCGCCAGCACTGAATTTCCCAATTTTTTAAACTTGAACATGACTAATACTTTCTAATGAATTTAAGATTAGATGATTGATGTAGTATACCGATTTGTATACCCCTTGCCAATCTCTAAAAAAACATATCCCATTTAATATTGGCATTAAATCACAAGCTATACAACATTACAGATAAGGCTATACTTAAAATACAAAACAATAATAAAAATACGAAACCATAATAAAACAAACAACAGGAAAGATAATCAGATGAATGATCGTATTCAACAAATACTAAGCCAGATTACCGCACTTGAAGACGATTTGCGTAGCGCTCTAAACGAGCAGCAAAGCAGTATCTTTTTCCAGATTAAAGGCAAGCGTGTTGAGTTTGAACAATCCATTAAAGAAGCACACTCACGTTTAAAAACAAACTTCTTTCGCTGGCTGGTCACCAATCGACCGCAGAATCTGATTACCGGGCCTATCATTTATTCCATGATCATTCCCTTACTGATCACAGACTTCTTTGTTACATTCTATCAATGGAGCTGTTTTCCAATTTACGGAATTAAAAAAGTACGCCGCAGTGATTACATTGTTTACGACAGACAGCAGCTCAATTATTTGAACTTTATTGAGAAATTCCACTGTACCTACTGCGCATATGGCAACGGCATGATTGCTTACGTGACGGAAGTAATCGCCAGAACCGAACAGTATTTCTGCCCCATCAAGCACGCCAGAAAAATACTGGGCACACACGCTCGCTATGAGAGGTTTCTGGGTTACGGTGATGCTGAAAATTATGAAGAAAAGCTTGAAGAATACCGCCGAGCTCTGGAGCAAGAAAAATACTGACTTAGCCTTTTAGAGAGAAACCTGCCGGGCTTGGGTTCAGTACTGGGTAGTTTTGTAATTACTGCCAAAAAACTCCATCATCAGAAAATCTTCCAAACCTGCATTGTCCTCAGGTCGGGCCGACTGCACGACACTGCGGCCAAGCCGCTGTGATTCCCAGTTAAAGTTTCCATCATAATGCTCGCGTATCAATGCGATCATGCGCCTTATCATCGCCAACCGCACATCCTGACCGCCAGATACTTCAACCTCAAAAAACTGGCGTTTTGAGGTGCTGTAATCATTGGTCCAGCCGCGAAAAGCAAACGTGGCATTACGTTGCCCCATGCTGGTGATTTCAAAGATGCCATTGGTGCCATATTTAAGGTTGCGTTTAATGCGCTCATCACGCAATTGCGCCTCAGTGGGGCCGCGCTCGCGAGCTGCAGCCTCAGCATTAACCTGCGCAGCGAGTGCATCTGCATTTAAACGCTTGGCTTGTTGCGCCTTAACGTAGGCAGCCATGTCAGTAAACTGCTCTTCAACCGGCGGCTCTTTAACCACGGGCTCTTTCACTGGGCGTTTATTCAGTTCCGGGCTGATTTTTGGAGCAGGCACTTCCGGCACCACAAAACTGGGCTTTTTCTCGGGCACGGCTCTTTGTGCAATTATTTCCGGCTGTACAGCCTTGATAACTGGCTTTTTGACTAGTGGCTTTGCTTTGGGGATTACTTGAGGACGTGGCGGCTCCGGCAACGGTTCGACAACTTGTGTAGCAACTTTGGGTGGCCCCAGAGTAAGCTCGAGTGTGCGTGCGGGCACAGACGCAGGCGTATCAAACTGAATCTGCGGCACTACAAAAAAAATCAGCGCATGCAGCAATAGTGAAAAAGCTATTGCCAGCAATGTATTACGGCTGATTTTTATATTGAAATGCTGATCGGTGCGATAGGCTTTCAGGCTTGATTCCGACAAAAAATCAAAGCTTGGATTTAAATTGTTTGTGCCATTGCTGGATTGCATAAATGTCTAAAAACGCATGTCCTGCCAGATTTTATCAAGACGTTTAATCGAGACTGGAAACGGCGTTTTGAGTTCTTGCGCAAATAGCGAGACACGCAGCTCTTCAATCAGCCAGCGATAGTCCATAAGATCTTGTGGAATATCCAGGTGCGCCTGATTCAGTGCGTTGATTTTATCCTGCCAGCGCTGCCAGATCAGGCCGACACTGCCGGCATTCTTGCCATCACGCTCAGGGTTGGATGGATGTTTCTCGATGCGTAGCCGCAATGCCTTCAGATAGCGTGGAATATTCTGCAGGTATTCCCAAGGCGTCTGGCTTAAGCAGCCTTTGTACACCAGCAGACTAATCTGCTGCTCCAGGTCACGTTTCAGCCGGTTAACCGTGGCCGCCATCTGACCTTGTTTCTGTGTCAGCAACTGATATTCAGTCGCAATCGCCTGCGCCTGCCTTGCTACAGCCTCGGTAACGGCCGGCAAGCGCGTTCTGGCACGCTGTTTCAGCTTCATGAAGTCAGCATTGGTTCTTGGCAGCTCGTCCTCGCCAATGAAGGCACGGTCTGCAATTGCCGTAATCATATCTTCACGCAGGTCCTCCGGGGACATGACATTACGCAGGGTTAATGCGTACTGATTAAAATTCGGCAGGCTTTTTTCCAGCTGCTTCATCTGTTCCTTAAGCTCAAAGCGCATCAGGCGGCATACGCCTTTGCGATGACTCTGCTCCGCGTCATGTTCGGTATCAAACAATTTCACTGACACCGTATCCACATCGTCTTCCAGCGCCGGATAACCAGTGACTTTCAAGCCATCACGTTCAAAACTCAGGGTTTGCGGCAAGTCACCGAAATCCCACTGTTTCAAGCCAGTTTTTTCAATATCGGGGGATGTGTTCCTGAATGTGAGCTGTGCAGCCGAACCTAATTGCTTCTTAAGTGCATTCCAGTCGCGCCCCATCGCCAGTTCGCGTCCGGCATCATCCACCACGCTGAAATTCATCAGCAGGTGTGCTGGCACCTCATCCGTCCAGTCTTCAGCGGAGATTTTCAATGTGGTCTCGCGCTGGATATATGCAGCCAGCGTTGGTTTGATTGCGCCCTCGCCCACTTTGTTCTTTTCCAGAAAACCCGTCACAAATTCAGGCACAGGCACACACACGCGTCTGAAAGTCTTGGGTAAGGCCTTAATGAGATAAGTCAGTTTCTCGCGCAGCATGCCCGGCACCAGCCATTCAGTCTGCACCGGATTCAACTGGTTAAGCAATGCCAGCGGAATTGTCGCCGTCACACCATCCAGCACATGGCCGGGCTCAAAGCGGTATTTGAGTGACACCTCGACGCCATCCAGCATGATTTTCTCAGGGAACTGCACCGCGGTAATCGCATCGGCACCATGGCGCATCAGGTCATCGCGTGTCAGGTAAAGCAATCTTGGGTTGGCTTTTTCGGCCTCAGCACGCCACTTCTCAAAGCTGGCGGCATTGTAGATATCAGCAGGAATTTTCGCATCGTAAAAGGTGAACAGCTGATGTTCATCCACCAGCACATCCTGCCGGCGCGCCTTGTGCTCCAGCTCTTCAACCTCGGCAATCAGGCGCTCGTTGGCAGTAAAGAACGCGGCACGGGTATCAAACTCGCCATTCGCCAGCGCTTCGCGGATGAAAATCTCGCGTGACTCCACAGGGTCAATCGGCCCGTAATGCACACGGCGCTTGGGAATAACCGTCAGGCCATACAGGCTTACACGCTCCCAGGCATTCACCATACCCATTTTTCTATCCCAGCGCGGGTCTGAATAATGGCTTTCGGTCAGGCCACGCGCCAGTGGCTCGATCCAGTCCGGCTCAATCTTGGCCACGCAGCGTGCATATAGCTTGCTGGTATCCACCAGCTCTGCTGCCATGAGCCATTTCGGTCGCTGTTTCTTAAGCGTAGAACCCGGTGCGACGTGAAAACGGATGCCGCGGGCACCGGCATAGGATTCACTCTCACCATCCTTGAAACCGATATTGCCGAGCAGGCCTGCCAGCAGCGCCTTATGAATCTGTTCGTAGTTGGCTTCTTTTTCGTTGAGTTTGAACTCCATCTCCGAGACTATATCCAGCAGCTGCGCGTGCAGCTCGCGCCATTCTTTCAAACGCAGGAACGACAGGAAATTGCTGTGGCACTGGTTAAGCAAATCCTTGTTGGATTTTTTGGTTTTCAGCGCATGCTCGAAAAAGTCCCACAACTTGAGGTAACTCATGAAATCTGAGCCTTCTCCGGCAAACTTGGCATGTGCATTATCTGCCGCTTCACGCTTATCCATCGGACGTTCACGCGGGTCTTGTATGCTCAGCACACTGGCAATGATCAGGATTTCTTTTAAACAATGCTCGCGTTTCGCCGCCAGAATCATGCGACCCACGCGCGGATCCAGCGGCAGTTTGGCCAGCTGCAAACCGGTTTCGGTAATCTGGCGACGTGCATCTACCGCGCCCAGCTCCTGCAGCAGCAGGTAGCCATCGGCAATCAGCCTGGAACTTGGCGCTTCTATGAACGGAAATTCAGCCACATCACCCAGCCGCAAAGCTGCCATACGCAGAATTACCGCCGCCAGTGAACTGCGCAGGATTTCCGGCTCGGTAAATTCCGGGCGACCGTTAAAATCCTGCTCGGAATACAGACGCACACAGATGCCGTTAGAAACGCGGCCGCAGCGCCCTGCCCTTTGCTTGGCTGCCGCCTGCGATATCTTCTCGATCTGCAATTGTTCAACCTTGGCGCGCGGGCTATAGCGGTTCACACGCGCCAAGCCGGCATCAATTACATACTTAATGCCGGGCACCGTAAGTGAGGTTTCCGCCACATTGGTCGCCAGCACAATGCGTCGGCTGCTATGGCTTTTGAATATTTTCTGCTGATCTTCAATGCTCAGGCGTGCGAACAGCGGCAGTACTTCAATATGCTTGAGCTTGGCGGAACGCCCCTGGTACTTACGCAGGTGATCCGCCACATCGCGAATCTCACGTTCGCCCGGCAAAAACACCAGAATATCGCCATCACCCTGCCGCAACAGGTCATCGGCTGCATCGAGAATCGCCTCTTCAATGGCTTCTTCTTCGTCATCTTCTTCCAGCCAACGCGCTTCGGTTTTGGTCTTGCGGGGAATGCCCAGCAAATTTCCTGAAGGTAAGTCCGTGTCATCTTCCAGATCAAATTCCACAGTCTCTGCTACAGCAATCTCTCTAGAGCGGAAGCCGGCAGCGCCGAGCGGACGATAGCGGATCTCAACCGGATAAGTACGACCGGAAACTTCAATGACCGGAGCGCCGTTGAAATGTTTTGAGAAACGGTCAGCATCAATCGTTGCCGAGGTGACGATGATTTTTAAATCCGGGCGCTTGGGCAGCAGTTGTTTCAGGTAACCGAGCAGAAAGTCGATATTCAGGCTGCGTTCGTGCGCCTCGTCAATAATAATCGTGTCATAGGTATTCAGGAATTTATCGCCCTGCGTTTCCGCCAGCAGAATACCGTCTGTCATCAGCTTGACGTAGCTCGATTCTGACAGTTTGTCGTTAAAGCGCACCTTGTAGCCAACCACTTCACCCAGCGGGCTTTTCAGCTCTTGTGCGATACGGCTGGCTACCGAGCGTGCAGCAATACGGCGCGGCTGGGTATGGCCAATCAAGCCGGAAACACCACGGCCTAGCTCCAGACAGATTTTGGGCAACTGCGTGGTTTTACCGGAACCTGTCTCGCCGCAGACAATCACCACCTGATTTTTCATGATGGCGGCAGAGATTTCATCCTTTTTACCACTAACCGGCAACTCCAGCGGATATTCAGGTTTTGGCAGTGTCAGTAGACGCTGCTGATATTTTTTCTGCGAAGTGTGCAGTTTTTGCACAATTTCATTGATCAGGCGCTGCGCTTTAGCCCGCGACTTATCATCACCTGACTTCTGCAATGTTCTCACTTCCTGCATCTTGCGGCGCAGCGGATAACGATCTGCCAGCATACAAGTCTGCATGGCTGCATCAAAATTAGCGGGGATTAGCGGTAGCGGTTTACTTTCATTCATAGGCGCGCATTTTAACACGCCATCAGCAGGCGATTTAATGAATCATGTCGATACAAAATAAAGTGTGCAACATAAGCTTGTGCTAATTGAGGTTACCCCTGCCATCATGCTAATATCGATGCTTGAAATTCAGCATCCGCCTATAAAAATGATTGCCTTTCTCGAAGCTAAACGCGCAGGTTTATATAAGAAATCACACTGGGCTAACAATCTGTTAGCAGGCATCATTGTAGGGATCGTTGCCCTGCCACTGGCAATGGCTTTTGCCATCGCATCGGGAGCAAAACCGGAGCAAGGTATCTACACCGCAATTATCGCCGGCGGCATCAGTTCGCTCATGGGCGGCAGCCGCTTGCAAATATCCGGGCCTACCGGCGCATTCATCGTGATACTGGCTGGCATCACTGCAAAATACGGCATCGCCGGTTTACAGATGGCCACCCTGATGGCTGGTTTCATGCTGCTGATTATGGGCTTGGTACGCTTTGGTGCGGTCATAAAGTACATTCCCGACCCGGTCATTGTGGGCTTTACCAGCGGCATCGCCGTCATTATCTGGGTCGGTCAGTGGAAAGATTTCTTCGGCTTGAAACCCGAGCCTGGCGCAGAACATTTTCACGAAAAAATCTGGGATTTAGCGGTCGCCTTCCCTAGCCTACATCTTGAAACAACATTACTGGCCTTACTGACCTTACTGCTGGTGATTTATTCTCCACGTGTATTTAAGCGCATTCCTTCGCCTCTGGTAGCCATGGTTGCTGCAACCATCATACAGGCCAGCTTCGATTTTAAAGGCGTAGCTACAATCGGCTCGGCTTTTGGCGGTATACCGCAAAGCCTGCCCAGCTTTGAATTTCTGCCAATCCGCTTTTCGCAAGTGCTACAACTTATTGGCCCGGCATTCACCATTGCACTGCTGGGCGCTATTGAATCACTGCTGTCTGCCGTGGTGGCAGACAGCATGACCGGCACCAAGCACGACTCCAATCAGGAACTAGTCGGCCAAGGCATTGCCAACATATTTTCACCCCTGTTTGGCGGCTTTGCTTCAACCGGTGCAATTGCGCGGACTGCTACCAATATCCGTAACGGTGCCACTAGCCCGTTAGCTGGCATTGTACATACCTTAACACTGGTAATCATCGTGCTTGTTTTTGCGCCGCTGGCAGCGCACATACCGCTGTGTGCATTATCTGCAATATTGTTTGTTGTGGCTTACAACATGAGTGAAATGCATCGTTTTGCGCATATGGCGCGCACTGCTCCCAGAGCCGATGTAGTTGTACTCCTGATCACATTCCTGCTCACGATATTTACGGATCTGGTAGCTGCGGTAAATATCGGTGTAATGCTGGCAGCGCTATTGTTCATGAAGCGCATGAGCGAGGCGGTCAACATCAAGCATCAGACCATTGAGGAATTAGTGCAGGAAACCGGCGACAAACACTTCATACTGCCTGAGAACGTAATCGTTTACAGCATGGAAGGCCCGTTCTTTTTTGGTGTAACGGAACGCCTCATGACGGCACTAGAGCATGCACATACACATGCGGACATACTGGTGTTACGCATGAAAAACGTCCCTATCGTTGATGCTTCCGGTTTACATGCTTTTGAAGACTTGATGAAAAACTGCGAACGTAATCACACGCGTTTAATTTTATGTGAGGTTCGCCCTAATATTCTGGAAAAAATGCAGCGTTCAGGAATTATGCAAAAATTAGGTGCCAGCAATATCATTGATAATATTAAATCCTTGGCCGTACCGCTTTAACTCTTGATTTTTGTCATATGAGCCATTCAGGCTCTCCTCTTCAGCCTTTAATAACATATTGTTATTAAAGGTAATATCTTTACCGCCAGATAAGATTAAATGATATTAAATATCATAAAACCGGCCTATTCAAATCATCGAACTTACACAATCAATAACTATCTATGGGGCAGGCAGCGCAAATCATCAACCACAAAAAAGCCTAAGCCAATTTCAGCACTATTGGATTAAATGCCTTGGAAACGAGCATTACCCGATCACCCGCTTGCAGCGCAGCGGCTTCATCCGGCATTGCCACTACGCGTACAATCTGGTTGCCGACCAGCACGGTCAGTGTGGACATGACATCCATAGTCTCGATGGCTAGAACCTCACCTGTAAAACGGAATTTTCCACTGGTTTTACCCGTACTGAACACCTGGTCTGGGCTACCCTGCTCTACCAGTTTACCGGCATTCATTACCAATACGCGGCTGGCGAGTTTATAAACTTCGCCAACATCATGACTGACAATAATGGTGGTGATACCTAAATGGCGTTGCAGTTTCAAAACCTCGTCTTGCAGGCGTGAACGCATTTCGGCATCCAGCGCCGAGAACGGCTCATCCAGCAGCAGCAATCGCGGCTCTGAGGCTAATGCACGCGCCAACGCAACGCGCTGCTTTTGGCCGCCGGACAACGTATCCGGCTTGCGCTGCTGTAACTCACCAATATCCATCAATGCCAATAATTCATCTACACGCTTTTTAGCGTGACCTTTGCGTAACGCAAATTCCAGATTACCGCGAACTGTCATGTTGGGGAACAAGGCGTAATCCTGAAACACATAACCTACATGCCGGAGCTGCGGCGGCAAGTTGATGCGTGACGCAGTGTTTAACCAGCTTTCGCCATTAACAATCAAACTCCCCTGCTCCGGCTGATCCAGCCCGGCCAGACAACGCAGCAGTGTGGTTTTACCTGCGCCGGAAGGACCGAACAAGGCAATCAACTCGCCCTCGGCGATCTGTAGATTAACATCCAGCTGAAACTCACCGCCGGCGCCGTGCAACTGTTTTTTAATACTGGCTCGTATCATTTCAGCGCCTTGCGGTTAGTAATGTAAACCAGTAGCAGGATCAGGAACGACAGAACAAACAGCACCCCAGCATAGAAGTTTGCAGCAGCATAATTGAGCGATTCCACTTCATCATAAATAGCAATCGACGCCACCCGGGTTTCATCGGGAAGATTACCGCCTATCATCAGCACCACGCCAAACTCACCTACCGTATGTGCAAACGACAGTATGGTGCCAGATAGCAATGCCGGCTTGATATTTGGCAGCAGCACACGCAGAAAAATCTGCCATCGCGGCTTACCCAGAACCTGAGCGGCCTCGGTTAAAGAGCGTGGCAAGTTCTGGAATGCGGCCTGAATCGGATGTACCAGAAAAGGAAAACTGAAAATTACCGAGGCCACCACCAGCCCTTCAAAGCTGAATGCCAACCTTAATCTGGCTACGCGATCCAGCCACTGTCCGAACCAATGCTCTGGGCTGAACGCAAGCAGCAGATAAAAACCAAGCACTGATGGCGGCAACACCAGCGGCATGCTGACCATAGCCTCAACAGCAGGCTTGATGCGGATACGGGTATTGGCAAGCCACCAGGCGAACGGCACGCCGATGCAGATTAAAATGGCAGTTGTCACCAATGCCAGCCGAAACGTTAACAGCAATGGACTTAGGTCATAGGTCATGAGAGAGCACCATTTCATTAGCCTTAACCAAGCCTTCAACAACATCGCCGACCGCCAGATTCAGCCGGACTGCACCACGGGTAGTAACTATGCTGGTGAGCGGCATACCGCAATAATCGAGCTTTACGGCACTCATGATTGTTCCGTGTTCGATGCCAAGCACAGTCGCAGTAAAGCGATTACGCAAGCTGATCAGACCGCTAAGGTTCTTGGCCAGTGACACTTCGGTTTCTTTAAACATCAGCGTAACCTCGCGGCCTACCTGAAGATAATCCGCAGACTGCGGCGTTTCAAGCAGGGTTGCGCTAAATATATCGTCACCTACAGCCACATCCACCAATGACATATGGTTGTTGTGTTCTATGGATGTGATTTTTCCTGTTAAACGGTTCACGGTGCCGTTATCCCCCTGATGGCATATCCATTTTTTTCAAATATTTCACGTGCCTTGGCCGAAAGTACAAAACCATAAAATTTGCGCGCAGCTTCGCCATTAGTTTCTGAACCGTGCTTAAGAATAACCACGCCCTGCGCAATTGGCTCATAGCTCTCCGGCGGCAACTCTATCCACTTACCCTTACCCTTGATCTCGGGAGCAATCACAATAGACTTGGCAGTAAAACCAACATCTGCCGTTTTGCTATCCACATACTGGCTAACCTGCGTAACACTTTCACTATAGACCAGCTTTGGCTCAATAGCCGCACGGACTTTATAATATTCCAGCGCCTTTATTGCTTGACGGCCAAATGGCGCTACCTTGGGGTTGGCAATAGCGATCTTGCCTACGCTTGCATCCACCAAACCGACGACACCCTTGCTTAAATCAGCATCTTTTTGTGTCCACAACACAAGCAAACCGTAAGCATAAGGCTGAGCCTGGGTCGTTGCGTAACCGTCTTTATACAACCCCTCCGCAAACGCCATATCCGCCGACATAAATACATCAAATGGCGCACCATTGCGAATCTGCGTAGCCATTTTACCCGAGGATCCCAGCGCACTTTGCACCTCGATACCGGTTTCTTTTTTAAATTCAGCAGCCAAGTCATCAAATACGTACTTAAGGTTAGCCGCTATTGCCACAGTTAGCGGCGAGGCACTTGCAGCCATTGCATGTGTCAGCAATATTAATAGCGCAAAAAACTGTTTAGTGACTCTCATATTCACCCCTGATATTTAGAATAATTTAAATGTATTAAAAATCATACTGAGCACGTAAGTTAATAGCTTGTTCTACATTTTCACGCCTGTTGTTTACAACAATAGCATTGTCAAAATTAGTATGAATGTAATTCAGCACTAAGCGCGCATTGGGATTAAATAACCACTTGGCACCGGCTGTCCATGCATCAGCCTCAGTTGTAGTATTAGCTGTTTTGATAGCTTCAAAATCAGAAGCATCAAATTTGCTGTAACGTAAACCTAGCTCAAACGCACCCCATCCGGCTTTATCATCCAAGTTGTTTTTTGGTTTAATGCGGCCAAATACACCGCTTTTATATGCGTCTGCATAAGCTTCACCGGTGACTAACCAGTTGACATCTGCGTACCATGTTTTTATATCGTTATCATATGCCACACCCGGTGCAGCCAAGCCTTGCTTGCCTTCAAAGTTGGCTTGTATATATTCGGACTGAAACTTCACTGGGCCATATGCAACAGCAGCCTCCAGACCAAAGCGGGTTCTATCGGTTGTTGAGATATTGGTTGCGATATTGGCGATATTGGCTATATTGAAAAACTCAACACCGTTACCTTCTGTACTTTGCTTGATGCTTTTTGAAGTTGAAGAAGAATCGATGCTGCCTTTGCTGGCTGATGTACCAACATGTAATACCAAACCCTTGCTATCGGTAAATTTAGCCAGATTTGCATTAACCCGGGCGCCGATATCTTTACTATCCTTAATATCGTCATTATTCTGGCCGCTGCCATTGACGTAGTAAGCACTATAATTTAGCCATGGCAGAGGGTCGCCAAACACCATCAGCCCACGGTCATAGGTAGAGTTAAATATTGAACCGTTATTAGTTGCCAGTGACAGTTCAGTAAAGTCTGTAAAATTGGTACTCTGCGCGCGCTCCAGCCCAAAGAACGGTTTGAATTGACCAACCCGGATTTTGGCACCTTTCCATTTGGCGTAATCAAGATAACCATAGGTCAAGGCAGTGGTAGCCTTGCTGCCATCACTCACATTGTTATATTCACCTTCCACACGTACTGCAAAATCGTTAAGAAAGCTGAAAGTACCGCCTAGGCGTGCTCTACGGATAAAGAAACCGTCATTTTTCCATTCGTCCGGATTAAAGTTGCGGTAATCTGCCTGGATACGGCCATTCAATTGCAGTTTCCAGTCTCCACTGCCATCATCAAAAACCAAACCATCCTTGAATGCAGCGTATACCGGGCTGCCCTTACTTTTGCCTTTATCACTAGAGCGACCTTGCTGAAGTGCAGCTAACTCTTCAGCCATGGCTTTCATCTGCCATTGCTGCTCTTCCAGCATTTTCTGTAATTTGGCTATTCTGTCTTCCGTATTGTTATGCGCGTTTTCTGCTGCATAAGCATTACTGACACACAAGGCAAACAACACCCCCCAATTCAATTTCGATCCTGTTTTCATTTACAACCTTTTAGAAATGCATTTCGCTATAAAGCGCAATATATAGCGATAACCAAAAAAAATTACGGGCAAAAAAACAACTTAGTCGGTGATGCCCATAATCACGCTACTTGCCTTAAACACTGCGCAGACTTCAATGCCGACAGCCAGGTCAAGGCTAGCAACGCTATCATTAGTAATTACTACACTAACTGTATTCCCACCATCCAATTGCATCACCACTTCAGTATTCACACCGCCGGATTTAATGCGAGATATTTTACCGAGAAGCCTGTTACGGGCGCTAACCTTGTGTGCCGCATCAGGTAAGGTAAGAATGATCCAACTTGCCTTTACCAAAGCCCAAGCTTCGCTACCGATTTTAAGTCCTAAGTTATCAAGGCCATCATGCGTAATGACAGAATGTATCTTATCGCCGCCCGTCAGTGATAACTCAACCTCAACATTGACTGGCCCCAGCTTAATAGCGCTTACTTTGCCAAAAAACTGATTTCTTGCACTGGTTTTCACAGATAACCTCCTGATAAATTGGTATATATTGCCAAAGTCTTCTATACCCGCGCTCGCAGCTGACATGAATCGTTGATGCTCACGCACTAAAACGCGATAGGCATCAACAATACGAACACCTGTTGCTGTGAGCTGCGTACCTCCACCACCCTTGCCACCAGTTATGGTTGCTACCAAGGGCTCACTGAACATGGCATTCATGGCATCTACAGCATCCCATGCACCTTTGTAACTCAGCCCTATTTCCTTTGCAGCCTGCGTAATCGAGCCACATTCACTTATTTTTTCCAATAAGAATATACGTTTGTCACTTAACAAATGTTGCGCATCCCTACCTAGCCACAACGATCCTACAACTTTAAGTTCATCCATTTTTATCTGATCATCATATTTGGCCATAACCAACCTTTACCGTCATCGTAATATAAACAAGTATATATCGAAATAATTATATAGCAGATTTAACTATGTTAATTAAATATTATTTAAAACAGCTATTTACAATCAAATGCACCATAACTCACTCAATTGATCGTAGGTTAACATTTACAATAAAAACTAGTACAGTGATCTATCTCTCAATACATGTGCCAGTACTTTGATGCGATAATATTTCATGGTCTCCGTAAATAACACAACAATTCCCGCTTTAATCTCCGCAAATGAGAACGATATCTCCTCATGGATTGAATCTTCTGCACAGCGTTTCTCAGCTAGCGAAGTCGAGCTGATTCGCAATGCCTGCAACTTGGCGGCACCGCTTTATTCCGGCCACGCAGAACTAACTGGCGCACCGCTGTTGCAGCATGCACTGGGTGCGGCAACTATCCTTATCGATATGAACATGGATGCAGAAACGATTGCTGCAACTATATTGCATGCTGTACCGGAGCATCTAGACGACTGGCAGGCAAAGCTGGAAACGCGTTTCGGCAGCAACATTGCAGGCTTGGTTGAAGGCATTTCACGCATGGAGCAGATTCAGGAACTAAGCGAGAGCGAAGGCCTGCACAACCCGGATCGAAAAAATAGTGACCAGGCACAGCAGATTGAAAGCTTGCGCAAAATGCTGCTGGCCATGGTGCAGGATATTCGCGTGGTACTGATCAAGCTGGCTGAACGCACGCAAACCATGCGCCGCCTGTCAGGAGCAACCCCGGATCTGCAAAGGCAAATTGCACGGGAAAGCCAAAGAATTTTTGCGCCGCTCGCCAACCGCCTTGGCGTGTGGCAAATCAAATGGGAACTGGAAGATCTGTCACTGCGCTACCTGGAGCCTCAGCTCTACAAAGATGTAGCAAAAATGCTCGATGAGCGCCGTGTAGACCGCGAGCAATACATCATCGACGTTGTAACCCAGCTCAAAAACGAGTTAAGCCAGGCTGGCATCAAGGGTGAGGTGAGCGGACGCCCCAAGCATATCTACAGCATCATCAAAAAGATGAAGAGCAAGCATCTGAATTTCAGTGAGCTTTACGATGTGCGTGCTGTGCGCATCCTGGTCGATGACATTAAAGACTGCTATGCCGTGCTCGGTATGATCCACAACCTGTGGCAACCTATCCCCGGCGAATTTGACGACTACATCGCACGCCCCAAGAGTAACAACTACCGCTCCCTGCACACCGCTGTCACCGGGCCTCGTGGCTTGGCTGTGGAAGTGCAGATTCGCACCTTCGAGATGCACCACTATTCCGAGCTAGGGGTTGCAGCACACTGGCGCTATAAGGAAGGCGGAAAATCCGACGCCAAATTCGACGAAAAAATTGCCTGGTTGCGCCAGATACTGGCATGGAAGGACGAGGTTTCCGATAGCGGCGACCTGATGGAGCAATTCAAGAGTGAACTGTTTCAGGACAAAGTCTATGTGCTTACGCCGCAGGGTAAAGTCATCGATCTGCCCATGGGAGCCACTCCGATTGATTTCGCCTATACACTGCATACTGACCTGGGACACCGCACGCGCGGCGCCAAGGTAAATGGCAGTATTGTGCCGCTTAACACCAAGCTGCAAAATGGCCAGCGTGTGGAAATCCTGACCTCTAAACTCGGCTCACCCAGCCGTGACTGGCTGAATCCCGGACTTGGCTTTCTGCAAAGCCCCAGCGCGCGTGCAAAAGTCAGGCACTGGTTTAAATACCAGCACTTCGATGAAAACGTTGCACAAGGCCGCGCCAAACTGGATCGCGAACTGCATCGTGCCGGTGTCGGTGCTATCAACCAGGAAAAAATCGCACAAAAGCTGCAGTTCCAGAAACTGGAAGATTTTCTGGCGGCCATTGGGCGTGGAGATATCAGCGATCATCAAATCGCCCTTGCTATTCAGGAAGAAGTTGCACCAAGACCGGAAAACGCTGTCCAGGTGCAGACTACAAAACGCATCACAACTAAACCGTCTCACACCGGAATTGTGATTGAAGGGATTGGCAACCTGCAAACCAGTACAGCCAAATGCTGCAAACCTATGCCACCCGATGTAATAGTTGGCTACCTCACTCGTGACCACGGGGTAACTATTCACCGCCGGGCTTGCAGCTTCATAGCACGACTGCCGGAGGATAGGCATAATCGCGTGCTAAGCGCCCAGTGGGGCAACTACCAGAACACCAGCACAGAGGTGGATATTGAAGTGGAAGCCCATGACCGGCAAGGCCTGCTACGCGACATCAGCGACCTCTTCGTACGTGAAAAAGTCAACGCCACCAAGGCCAACACCATGAGCAGAAACGATCTGGCACTGATGCAGTTTTCAATCCAGATCTCGGATCTGGATCAGCTCAGCCGATTGCTGGCACTGATTCAGCAGCTACCAAACGTGATAGCGGCAAGGCGGCGGGTTTAACAACGATCCCCTAAAAGACGCCAACAAAAAGCACTCCGTAAAAATTCTTCG